>Ga0209986_10000232_pt1 | contig 52584 bp, 49 predicted proteins | sample BlataG_FD_183168 | JGI IMG/M metagenome (GOLD analysis project Ga0209986, IMG submission 183168) | Deep subsurface microbial communities from Black Sea to uncover new lineages of life (NeLLi) - Black_00105 metaG (SPAdes) (version 2) | ecosystem: Environmental > Aquatic > Marine > Oceanic >... | reverse complement strand
AAGCCGGCATTGAGGGCGGTGAGCTGCTCGCGGGCGATGGGCACGAGCAAAGGCTCTCGCTCGTCGCCGTTCCGCGTATTCTTGATTTCGTCCGGCGGCAGGTACTCCCAGCCGATGCCGATGAGGTGGTTGACCAGGGCCTCCTGCACGTCCCGTTTTTCACTGAGGCGGGTCATTGCTCCACCTCTGCTTGGTCTACACGTTTGAGAATGTAACTGATAACTGCCAGTTGGTCCAGTGCTTCAATGGCATCTATTTGCACAGTAGGTGCATCCATTGGCTCATGCCCCTTGGGATTGCGGAAGGCAGCACAGACACCTTCCGCTATCAGTCGCAAACCTTCCTGTTCATCCTTTTCCGATCTGGATTGAAGCCTGTTAAATCTAATACGTGGCGATGCCCTCCCCAGACTTTCCTGAACTAAAGAGCGGCAGTTCTTGTCGATCCCTGTTATTTTCTTCAAACATTCTTCAAAAGCCTTAGTTGCTTCAAAGACGGCGTGGATGTAGTTCCCTTCTTTGAAAGGCTTCCGCGCAATTTCCTTTACTCGTGCATGAAGCGGATAGAATTCAAATAGAAAATGGGGGTCAGGACTAGCTGTTTCCCGGGCCAATGCTTCGTACAGCAAAGCCACCTCCGAGATGGACAGAATACGAACACCTTCACGCTCCTCATCTTGGCGAAAAGACAACCCGTCCTTGATACTCTCAAAAGATCCCCACCATCTTGCCCGTTCACCAGGCGCTCCATACCGCTCCCAGCACCACACTAGCGCAATGACATCGCCAGGATCGTTTAGATCCCCTATGGGTGCGGGCAGGGGAAGTACTTCGCCCAACTCTCTTAACGCTGCCCCGTAAAGGATCTGACGCTTCAGCGTGCCTTGCATTCGTACACGCGTTGCCTCTCTCAGGAAATCCTTGAGACTCTGGGGGACTTTCTCCAGAGAGCTAACCAGCAAAGCCATTGGGAAGACCTGCTCTGGATCATTCACCGGCGAAAACTTGTGGCTTTCCTGCCCGTCCAATCGCCTGATCTGCTCCAAGACCTGATATGTGAACTCCTGCGCGTCTTTGCCCACTTTGCCCAGGAAACAACCCGGGAAATAACCCAGGAAACATAGTGCTCCCAGGTTCCGTCGAGCAGTCCAGGTCTCGTTCTCATCTGCCCAGAGGGCAAGCCTCTCAATCAGCTCTAACAATGGTTGATTTGCTTCAAAGTCGTCTTGACTGAGCGCGTAGGCCAGCCAAGAAGCAGCAAATGGGTCCCATTCAGAGTCCAAGCGTGCGATCTGCTCGAGAATTGCTTGCTTGACCTCCTCCCGATACCGGTAAAAGTCCATTCTCATAGAAACCATGCCTTATCCCTCAACCGACCTCCGCTGATAACCTGATTCCAGGTGTTCGCGCCGATCTCCACGATGAGACGGGCGATAAGGTAGGAATAGTTGAGAGTAACGGGAACGGCACGGGCGTTAAACCCGCGCCAGTTGACCCGGGCAAAATTGTAAATCTGGCGGACCAGGCGAGGAAATTCATCGGACGGCATTGCTGAGCGTCTGTCCATTGAGATATCCAACACCCTTGGTACACCTCTGCGATTGCGCCTATCACCGACGCGTCCATCAAGTAGCAACAAGGCATTGCGCCAGCCCAATTCCACCTTCAGCCCGGCCTGGGGGATATAAGTGGCGTGACCTGCGTCGAACAGGCGATAACTGCTATCGTCGTTGAGATGCATCAAGGCATAAGGAACAGCATCGCCTATCTGCTGGAGGGCTTGCTGGGCGGCTGCGACCTCCCGGAAGCGACCAGGCCGTTTGCAAAGGTGCAATACGATGGACTCAGGCGCACCTTGAATCTGGTGATATTCGTGGTAGGCCTCGACGATCAATTCGGCCAGCCCTTTCACGTATTCTTCCTGATCCCATTCCAGCACTGGCGCCAACGAGTGTAACAACAGGAAATCTCCATCCTGGGTGAAGAGAGTGACAAATCCCACGACAAACTGCCCGTTGCGATCTCGTGCACGGCTGATACCAATGACCAATTCGCGCCGACTGCTGTCAGAAGCGACGACCCAGGGGGTGCCGCCAATCTTAGCATAGCAGGCCAGGGCGACATTCTCCAGCACCCAAGGCACTTGCCTCGCATCGCGTAGTTTTCCGACGGTCACAACTTGGTTTGGGATACCGTTGCCCAAGAGCTCTCGCTTAGCGGTTCGATATGACGCCCCATTCTGTGAGGTGATAAGGATCAGTACTAGATCTACATTGCCCTGACGCGCCAAGTGTTGGACAACTCGCCGCATTTCCCTTTCGTTCTCTACAGAAAGAGACCACTCTCTCTCGATGCTTAACGGGATTCGAAAGAGTCTCCGAAAGCCTATAAACGGGCTGTGTCCGTTTGTTAGCCCGTTTACCAGCGTGTCCTTCTCTCTGACATACTGAGAAGGGAAAATGACAGCAGCGCGGATGCAATCTTTGCCCAGGATGCTGGAGTCATAAGGGCCATAGGTTCTCAACCCCCGCCGTGCGTCGAAATGCCGGGCAGAGGTGGAGGAATAGTCAAATCGCAGTGCTGGTGGTTTGAGCAATTCGCCTGTGAGAACGTTCATCGTTCCTCACCTCCCAGAATGACGCGGATAGGCTCCAAGAGAAGGCAGGCTTGCCCGCCACAAGGCAGGTCAAACTCTGGATGGCTTTGAACAAAAGGTAGGATATGCTCCTGAAATCGCTGACGAGCCACTTCGGTATTGAGCCTGCTGCCACGGGGTAAGTACTCCCCTTGAACTTGACCAATGGCAATAGTCGAGCCGTACCCATATTGTTGCCTGATCTGGTGCATATTGAGCGGCTGATTTGCATTGTCCCGCAGTGCCCAGACAATGTCCACGATCAGCCCAAAGGCAAGCTGATCGGCAACGATATCTTTCCAGAAGAAGGCTCGCAGGTCATATCCCCGATGCACGCGACCCCTTCCACCGGCGATTCCTGTGAATTGGCTCGGGTGGTAGACTTGCCAGCGCCCCTTGCGAAAAAGAGGTTCATAGCCTTCCGTCCTCAGTGCATTCACAACTCCCTCGACAATCACCCGAGTGGCAAGTCTGGGTGCTTCGGCGAGCAGAAGCGATGACCTCTGAAATCCTTGCGTCTCCAAACTTGCTGCATCCGGGCCATAACCATACACAACGTCCCCATCGGCATACACCCAGGTATCTCTGCCTGCTTCCACGAGACGCTGGCGAAGAGGACGCAAGTCTTGGAATGAGGCCCGGGGAGCAGTCATTATCGGGAGTGCATCCTCTGGAATCTTTACCGGGAAGACGTTCAAATAGATGCCTGGATCCAAGTGTATGCGGTTCATTCTCAAACCTCCACGTTTCACACCCGCACCTGCCCCGTCATCAACTGGTGCAGCATAGATTTGAATAACGCCTGTAGTACCGCCTTGCGTTGCTCCTCGACCTCGATCTTGCGGTCCGCGGCTTGCAAGATGGAGGCAATGCGGCGCTGCTCGGGGAGAGAGGGCAAAGCGAGCTTGAAATCTCTTAGCGATGTCCAACGTGTTCGTGGAAGATTGGTCCCACTGGTCGTACTGATGGCATACGAGAGGAACTGTTGGGTATGCAGGAGATGCACCAGAAACTCTGGTAGGGTAAATTCGGCATTCGCCTTGACGACGAGAATGTCAGTTGAGCAAACTCCTTCAAACTCTGCCAAAAAGCCTTGTCGAGATAAGGCCGTAGCTTGCCATAGAGCACATCACGAGGAACGAAGTGATGCTTGGAACTCCTTACCTCGTTGCTGCTGCCCCACTTGCGTAGCTTGGGCTCCCCGCTCTCAATGTGTTCTAACCCAACATAGGGCATTTCGGGCAGTTCTTGAGGTTCAAGGTTCTCTCGATCCAACTGGCACAACTCGCCCAACCGCACTACCTCCCAATGCTCCGGTATCTCCCCAATCTCCGTCTCCTTCGTGGGGGCAGGCTCGGCGTCGGGGCCGTAGGTGAAGAGGCGCTGCATCAGGCTGCGCTTTACCTCGCGGGCGGCGGCGATGAGGTCGTCCTGGGCGGCTATGGCCTGCTGGATGGTGCTGAGAACGTGGGCGATGCGGCGTTGTTCAGGGAGGGGGGGGAGGGGGATGGGGATGCACAGAAATGCCTTGACGTCAACTCGTTGGCGGCTTGGTGTTGAGCCGCTAACCAATTCCCGCGACTTCGGCAACACATAATCCGACCAGGCGAGGTAGTATAAAAACTCGCTAGTTGTTCTCCCGTCAATGGGCACAAGGGGGATGAACTCCGTCGAGGCGATCTTTCGCCTTGCGGAGGTGGAAACCACATGCCATACTTTTGGAACACGAGGGTTCAGCTTTCCGAACAACACCATGCCTGGCTCAACAACCAGCTTCTGACTGCGTATTTCACTGCCGCGCTCCAAAGCAGGTTCGTCTGATACCTGATAAGCTGGAATGCTGTAGTACTCAAACTCCTCGCCCGGATGAGACTGTGGGTTGATTGTAGCCTTTTTGTATCCTGCCGCCTGGCTTAATGGCACCACGTCCCAATCCACCGGGATCGGGCCGATCTCGGTCTCTTTGAAGCTATCGGGGACATAAACGTAGGGTAGCATTACCGCCATCCTGCTGTCGCTTTTTGAAGCCAATCCCTTTGAGTCTGTTCAATCTCCTTGAACCGATCGACGGAGCCGTTGAAGAAACCAGCTCTAAGGAGTTCTCCGTCTACTCCTTTCTCGAGTTCAACTCGCGCCAATTCGGCAGGGGGAGAACTTCCCCAGTTTCTATCTATTCCTGTGTAACGCCATCCAAACCGTCCTATAGGTGCCCATGTCTCACGCACAAGGTCCATATAAGTTAGCGCCACAAGGTATTCAAAGGTGTCAAACGTCTCCTCGTATCGCACATCATCAGGCAGATAGTCGTGCAGTAGAGGGCGCAAGAGGTCAAAAAGGTAGTTGTTGACCGGCGTGTATTCGCGCTCAGCATTTGGGCGTGGCACCCTCTTGTAGCTCTGCTTGAACACTGACCAAACATGGAGCTTATGAATCGCAAACATCTTCTTGTTGCGATCTTGGTCGTGGTATTCTGGTTCCCGTAGAACTGCTGCCAAATTGCAGAAACGTTTTGCCGCAGTCGCACCGATACCTGCAGCGTAAAGAAGTAGTAGCGCAGCATAGTCCTGGAGATCAGTCAGTGCGCTAAACCCGTTTCGTCTTGGCTGTTGAGCAACTCGTTCAATGCACCTCGTCAACAAGTGGGCATTTTCACCGGTACCGTGGTAGCTCAAAACCGCCAGCATTGCCATCAGGCGCTCAACCAGAGCCTCGTATTGATGCATGCGCTGCTGGAAGACTTCCTTATCTAAGGGGGGAGCTTTCGTGCTAAATCGTTCTGACTCCAACTCTTTGTGAACCCTCTCAGTTTCTTCGTGAATGAGGTCGCTCAATCTAATTCGGTGTCGGGGTTCTGTCAAATACCGCTTCACGGTCTCCACTGCTAACGCCGTGGAAAGCGGGTGAGGACGCTCTAATTCCCGCAATGACCCAACTTTCTCGAGCATCTCTTCAAAAAACGTGTCGGCGCTCTCAATCTGAATAACCTCTCCTCGTCGGTGCCGGATGATGTGTTGAGCTTCTTCAGTCGTCTCACCTTTGGCAAGCCAGTAGGTTGCGAAGCGTCGGTTAGGACTGCGCAGAATGGCGTTCCTCAGCGCGGTATCCCATTTCCCGGACCAGCCACAGATTATCAGACCGAACTCGTCAAGAACTCGGTCCAGGAACTGATTGAGTGTTTGCGAGTAATTCTCCAGCTCTTCGGGCGTGTTCTTGATGCGTGTGTCGCGATAGTCGCCGTTTACTTTGACAACGACGCATTGACAGTGAACATAGGGCATCGCGCCTTGCAGGTCATCATCAGAACTGATGACATCGGGCATTACACCTTCGTCGTCAAGAGCCTGTTCTAGGAGGCGATCAAAGTTCGTTGTCAGAATCATGCGGATGTAGCCGTGTTTTGCAAGGGTAGCAATAGCTCGATGAGCAGGGGTCGGAGTTTTCAACCCCTGTTCTAGTTCGTCTTCGGTTGGCTCAAAATAAGAGCGTAGCAAGGCCATGCGTTCTGCAGGCGTTATGGTCAGTCTATCCAGCAGGTTTGCGTAGTCGGGCAATTCACCGAATCTCTGATGATACCAAGTCTCAGGGTTAGGCTGAGGCTCCTCTCCTTCAACGGCTGCTACCTTACGGATTAGGTCCAGCACGATCTCCCAGCCAGTGGGGATTCCAGCAGCCCTGGAAACGCCAGAGCCAAGCAGTAGAGCATAAACCCCTGGATTTGTGTGCACGGATATGGCCAACCTTAACGCCGATTCGTCTTTCATCTCGCCACCTCCCAATCCACTGGGATCAGGCCGATCTCTCGGTCTCTTTGAAGCCGTTTGAGACTTCCGAAGTCTCCCAGACTTCGGAAGTCTTGAGGTGATTGAAAGCTCCGACCATGTCCCTCATAATTCACCTCGTTGCACCACTGTTGGGCAACCTCTGGAAAATCAAACCTCGTCTTCCGGCGGGACGAGAGGCTCGATCAGGGCAATCAAGCGGGGCAAATCATTCTGAACCGTTGCCCAAACCGTCTTCAGATTGACGCGAAAGTACTCGTGGATCAGGCGGTTTCGCATGCCAATCATCTGCGCCCAGGGGATTTCGGGATGCGCTTGCCGGGTCTGCTGTGAAACCAGACGGGCGGCTTCACCGATGATCTCCAGGGGTCGCATCACAGCGTTCTGGTGTAACTCGCTCTGTTGAAATCCCTCCCAGGTCATGCCCTCCACAAACCTGAGCGCCTTGCGGGCAGCGATCAGGATGTCAAGCAAATAGGCTTCATCGCGCTCCATAGACGACCTCCATGTTACTCAGGATGCTTTTGCGGCGAATGTAGTTTTCGCTCTGTTCCACAGCCACGCGCTCCAGCAGGTCAACTTCACGGCCCAAAATGCCTTTCAACTCCCCTTGCATCCTTACCAGGTCGAACAGGCTCCAACGGGTGTCCGGGGCAAACGAAACAAGAATGTCAACATCGCTGTCGGGGCTGAAATACCCGCGCAAGACGGAGCCGAACAGGGCCATTTCGGTCACCTTCCAGCGGCGGCAAAAGGCGGCGATTTCATCTTTGGGCATCACAAACCTCAAATCTTCCATCCCACTATCCTCCAAAATCCATGAGCCTTGCCTCTCACGTCTCCCACCAATCCACGAAGCCCAACTTGGTCAGCACTGCATCGAGTTCCGCATCGGCTTCGCCACGCGCCTCCTCGGCCTGGGCCAGCAGCACCAGGGCCTCCTCCAAGGGCAGCGGGGGCTCCACGTCGTCGCTGGCCACGTAGCGGGAGGGGCTCAGGTTGTAATCGTTGCGGGCCGCTTCCTGAGTGGTGATGATGGCGCTCACCCCGTCGTCGGCCCGCCAGTCCCGGTAGATCTCGTAAATCTGGCGGATGTGCTCATCGGTCAGGTAGTTCTTGGGCCGCCCCTTGGCGCAGAGCTTGGAGGCATTGATGAGCAGCATCTCGCCAGGGTGAGGCTTGGCCTTGTTGATGACCATGATGATGCCCGGCGCGGTGGTGTTGTAGAACAGGTTCTCGGGCAACAGGATGACCGTCTCGATGAGGTCACCGCGCGTTAGCAAGTCGCCTTCGACGAAGGCCCTGCGGACATCCCTTTCCCGATTGCTGCCCTGATTGCCGCTGCCGCGGGAGACAGCGCCAGTGTCCAGCACCACCGCCATCTTGGCCCCCTCTTTCAGAGAAGCGCACATGTGCTGAATCCAGCCCCAGTCGGCAGAGCTGGCCGGGGGCGTGCCCCGCGTGAAACGGTTGAGGGTGTCGTTCTCGTACACCTCGGTGCCGAACTTCTGATTCCACATGGGATTGGCCGTCACTTTGTCAAAGGTGCGCAGGCCGCCATCCTCAGTAGCGAAGCCGGGCGCCTTCATCGTGTCGCCCAGGGCGATCTCGGCGTCCATGTCGTGCACGAAGGCGTTCATCTTGGCCATGGCATAGGTGACGTGGTTGATCTCCTGGCCGAAGAGCTGGAGTGGGCGCTGTACGTCGCCGGGTTTGAGGTCGTGCGCGTCCTTGCTCCGGCGCTGCGCTACCTTGTCTCTCAAGCGCAACTGGGACTTGATGAGCAGGCCGCCGGAGCCGCAGGCCGGATCGTAGATGGTTTCACCCTCTTCGGGATCGAGCATGAAGGACATCAGCGTCGCTACCTCCATCGGCGTATAGAACTCCCCGGCGCTCTGGCCGGAACCCTCGGCGAACTTTCGCAGCAAATACTCGTAGGCCCGCCCCAGAATGTCAGGCTCCACATCTTGCAGGCCCAACCGCTGGCGATTGAGGATTCCCGTCAGCCGAGCCAGGATATCGTCGTCCAGGATACGCTGTCCTGCAGCCGTGGCGTTGAAGTCCACAATGTCAATCACCCCCACCAGTTTAGGGTTCTCTCTGGAGATGGCTTTGACGGCGTCAGTCAGGCGCTCACCCAGTTTGACAGGGCTCTTGCGCACCTCGGGCCAGGTGTGGCCATTGGGGATGTAAAAACGGATCAGAGCGCGGTCTTCCTGAGCCTGTGCCCAGGCCCATGCCTCGTCGCCAAACTCCTGGCTGAGTTTTCGCAACTCATCCTCGTACACGTCGGACAGCCGCTTGTAGAAAAGCAACGGCAGGATGTAGTCCTTGTACTTGGGCGCGTCCAGCGGCCCACGGATGCTGCACGCCGCCTCCCAAAGCCAGTTCTCCAACGTTGTGATGTCCATGTTTGTCTCCGACTCAACTCCAGCTTTTTGTTCCCAAGTATAGTATAGCAGATTTCGACTCCTTTGGCAACAAAAAGCCACCTGTGCGGTTGACGCAGGTGGCTTTTATCTTGACGGGAGGCTCTACGTCCCTTGGTGCTCAACCTTGGGTCGTGTCCCTCTGTGCTATTTGGATACCCCCAAGCTCCTGGCAAGATGATGCCATAAAGCAGTTGTGCATCTCCCGGGGTCTTGGCCTGTGAATGGGCGCTGAGTCCAAGGCTGTGGCCAACTGGCCGGTCGGCGGGGTAGACACTGGGCCCTAACCGAATGCCGTGAAACCGATTTGACAGAAACGGGAAAGTATGATATGATAATGGACGTAGGACGCAGTAAGCTCTTGTTTGGAGTTCAAATGATGAACCGCCCGAGCTTCTTACAGCGTTGGGCGGTTCATTGATTTGTACAGCAGCTCAGGGTGTAATCACCACAGGCTGGCAAGCAGAACCAAAGAACAAACTCACTCCGCCCTACACCATATCAAAAGGGAAGGAGGGATGACAGCCAGTGACTGAGAGAGTGACCGGTACGGTGAAGTGGTTTAGCCGCCAAAAGGGCTACGGCTTCATTGAGCGCGAAGGCGGCGACGATGTGTTCGTCCACTTTTCGGCTATCCAGGGCGAGGGTTACCGTAACCTGGAAGAAGGCGACCAGGTGGAGTTCAATATCGAGAGCGGCCCCAAAGGCCCTCAGGCCACCGACGTAGTGAGGCTCTGAGCCTAAGAGAACTGCAATAACACACAAGCCCCGGCGAGGATCGTGATCGCCGGGGTTTGCATTTTTTTTTGGAGAAAGCCACCTGGGCGGTTGACGCAGGTGGCTTTTTATCACGTAGCCAAACCGTATTCTGCCACGCCTGGGCTATTTGCGCAATCTCACCGCCCGTGCTATAATTGCCCCGGCCGTGGAGGGAGATTCGTAGAAAGAAGTTTGGGTATATAACCTCCCGATGTATAATTGCCCCGGTCAATTCCGTCCTGAAGTTTGACAGGCACCGCGTAGAGGCGGCCCTCTGTCCCCGCCTTAGCTGGCTCAAGAGAAAATTTACTCAGATGACTTTGAGCAACGATCGAAGGATTGGTGCGGCATTGGTGCTGGGCGGTGGCATCGCTGGCGTGCAGGCGGCTCTGGACCTGGCCAACTCGGGCATCAAGGTCTACCTCGTCGAGAAGTCACCAGCTATCGGCGGCAAGATGGCCCAGCTCGACAAGACCTTCCCCACCAACGACTGTGCTATGTGCATCCTCTCGCCCAAGCTGGTGGAGGCAGCCCGTCACCTCAACATCGAGCTCATCACCCACGCGGAATTGGTTGGCTTGGAGGGAGAAGCCGGCAACTTTCTAGCCACAGTGCGTCGTAACCCCCGCTACGTTGACCTCGAGAAGTGCACCAGTTGCAACGACTGTGTCGAGGTGTGCCCCATCCATTTGCCCAACGAGTTCGAAGAGGGCCTTTCGGAGCGGACCGCCATCTACCGCCCCTACGCCCAGGCTGTCCCTAACGCTTACCTCGTCACCAAGAAAGGCACCAGCCCCTGCAAGCACACCTGTCCCGCCGATACCAGTGCCCAGGGCTACATCGCCCTCATCGCCGCCGGCCGCTACGAAGAAGCGCTGGAAGTCATCAAACAATACAACCCCTTCCCGGCCACCGTGGGTCGGGTCTGCCATCATCCCTGCGAGAGCGAGTGCAACCGGAACAAGGTTGACGACCCGGTGGCAATTTGCGCTCTTAAGCGCTTCGTGGCCGACACGGTGTATGCAGGCGAGCAGGGGAGCAAGGGAGCCCTTCGACCCGTCGGCAGAGCTCAGGGCAGGCTTCGCTCAGGACAGGCAGAGGAGGGGGGGAGCAGGGAGTTGATGCCCTTCCCACTTGCTCCCATGGAACTTCCGCCTGAGGAGAGACGACGGGTGGCAGTGATTGGTTCTGGCCCGGCTGGCCTCACTGCTGCCTACTTCCTGGGCCGCATGGGCTACCAGGTGACGATCTTCGAGGCGCTGCCGGTGCCGGGAGGCATGATGCGGGTCGGCATCCCGGCCTATCGTCTGCCCCGCGACGTGCTGAACCACGAGATAGACGAGATTCTGAAGCTGGGAGTAGAACTGAAGCTCAGCCACCCCATCCGCGACATCAACAGGCTGTTCGAAGAGGGATACTCGGCCATCTTTCTGGCCATCGGTGCTCACGAGCCCCAGAAGCTGGGGATCCCCGGAGAGGATGCCGAGGGGGTATTTCACGGTGTGCCCTTCCTGCGAGCCGTGAGCCTGGAGGAAGACGTGCGGTTGGGAGAGCGGGTGGTCATCGTTGGCGGGGGCAACACGGCCGTAGATACCGCCCGCACGGCGCGGCGGTTGGGCAGTCGGGAGGTGACCATAGCCTACCGCCGTGGCCGTGAGGAGATGCCGGCCAACTCCTGGGAGGTGGACGATGCCGAGGCGGAGGGGGTGCAGTTGCAACTGCTGACCCAGCCGATCGAAGTGCTGTCGAACAATCCTTCGGCAAGCCCTTCGTCAAGCTCAGGACGCAGCCCTTCGACAAGCTCAGGACGCAGCCCTTCGTCAAGCTCAGGAGGGGCCTCAGGACGCAGCCCTTCGGCGAGCTCAGGACGCAACCCTTCGGCGAGCTCAGGACAAGGCGGCCGCGTCAGCGGCGTGCGCTGCATCAGGATGCGCCTGGGGGAGCCCGACGCCAGCGGTCGCCGCCGTCCCATTCCTATCGAGGGCTCGGAGTTCGTCATCCCCTGTGACACTATGGTAGCCGCCGTGGCCCAGGCCCCTGAGATCAGCTTCCTGGACCCGAATCACGGTCTGGAGATCACCCGGTGGGGCACTTTCGCCGTAGATCCCCAGACCCTGGCCGCCAACCGACCAGGTGTCTTCGCCGGGGGCGACGCGGCCGCCGGGCCTGGAGCCCTCATCGAGGCCATCGCCGCTGGCCGCAGGGGAGCCCTCTCCATTGACCGCTACCTCAGGGGAGCACCTCTCCTCACTCCCCGCGAGCTCCTGCCCCTGCCGGTGGCCGAGCTGAGCGACGAGGACGTGGCCGAGATGTTGGCCCGCGGCGAGGTGCACCTGCGCCCCCGAGAGGTCATGCCCGCCGCTCCGGCCAAGGAACGCATCGGCGACTTCCGCGAGGTGGAACTGGGCCTCACCGAGGAGCAGGCCCGAGCCGAAGCCCTGCGCTGCTTGCGCTGTGGCCTCTGCTCCGAATGTTACCAGTGCGTGTTGGCCTGCCAGGCCGGGGCCATTGACCACCAACAGGCTCCCTACGAAGAGGAATTGCAGGTCGGAGCCGTCGTGCTGGCCCCTGGATACCAATTGTACGACGCGGAGCGCTCAGCGGAGCTGGGTTACGGTCGGTACCCCAACGTGGTCACCAGCATGGAGTTCGAACGGCTGCTTTCCGCCTCAGGGCCGACAGGAGGCCACGTAACTCGACCATCGGACCATGAGGAACCCCAAAGGATCGCCTTCCTGCAGTGCGTCGGCTCCCGCGACCAGAATCACGATTACTGCAGCTCCGTCTGCTGCATGTACGCCACCAAGGAAGCCATGCTAGCCCTGGAGCACCTGCCGGGCGTCGAATGTCAGATCTTCATGATGGACATGCGGGCCTTCAGCAAGGGCTTCGATGCCTATTTTGAGCGCGGCAAAGAGTTGGGCATCAAGTACACCCGCTGTCGCCTCTCGTCGCTGAAGGAAGACCCTCGCACCAAGGACATCCTCTTCCAATACCAGACCGAAGACGGCCAACTGGGCATCGAACGCTTTGACATGGTCGTCCTCAGTGTAGGCCTGGAGCCTCCGGCCGATGCGAAAGCCTTAGCGAAGACTGTGGGCATCGAGCTGGATGAGCGAGGCTTCTGCCGCACGGAACCCTTCAAGCCTGTGGAGACCAGCCGCCCAGGGGTCTACGTCTGCGGCACCTTCGCCGAACCCAAGGACATCCCCGAGAGCGTCACCGAGGCCAGCGGCGCTGCAGCGGCCGCCCTATCGCTAATCGGCACCGAGCGCGGCACCCTGGTCGAGGAGAAGGTTTATCCGCCGGAGATCCCCATAACCATCACCGACGAGCCACGCATTGGGGTGTTCATCTGCTCTTGCGGGTCGAACATCGCTGGGGTGGTGGACATAGATGACGTCGTCGAGTATGCCAAGACCATACCCAACGTCATCCACGCTGAGAATGCCATCTACACCTGTTCGGCCGACTCCCTGAAGCTGATCCAGGAGCGCATCGCCGAGCACAGGCTCAACCGGGTCATCGTCTCCTCCTGTACGCCGCGCACCCATGAGCCCATCTTCCGCGACACCATCCGCGAGGCAGGATTGAATCCCTATCTCTTCGAGATGGCCAACATCAGGGATCAATGTTCCTGGGTTCACTCCTCCCAACCCGAAGCAGCTACCCAGAAGGCCAAGGACCTGACCCGCATGGCCGTGGGGCGCTCCCGATGGCTGATGCCTCTCTACACCGAGCCCCAGGCACTGAGCCACGAAGCGCTGGTGATAGGTGGTGGCGTGGCCGGCATGACGGCGGCCCTGAATTTAGCCGAGCAGGGCTTCGGAGTCTATCTAGTGGAGCGAGAGAAGGAGTTGGGCGGGCGCTTGCGCCAGATCTACTACACCTCCTATGGCGACCCGCAAGTCTACCTGAGAGAACTGGTGGGCAAGGTCCAGGCCAACCCCCGCATCGAGGTGCTGACTGGCTGCGAGGTGGCCAAGTTCAGCGGCTTCGTGGGCAACTTCAAGACCACCGTGGCCAGCGTGGATGATCCTTCGGCACGCCCTTCGTCAGGCTCAGGACACAGCCCTTCGTCAAGCTCAGGAGGGGCCTCAGGACACAGCCCCACCCAGCGCCTGATCGAGCATGGTGTGACCATCGTGGCCACCGGCGGGCGGGAGTGGCGAGGGGCGGCGTATCTGCTAGGCCAAGACCACAGGGTGATGACGCAAGGGGATTTGGAAAGCAGATTGAGGCTCGTGATAGGCAATCTGCAATCCGCAACTTGTACTGAGCACAGTCGAAGTATCCGCAATCTGCAATCGGTGGTAATGATCCAATGCGTCGGACCCTGGGACGAGGACAATGACGTGCCCTTCTACTGCAGCCGCATCTGCTGCGGTGTGGCTGTCAAGAACGCCATTCGAATCAAAGAACTTAACCCCGATTGCAATGTCTACGTCCTCTACAAGGACATGCGCACGTACGGTTTCAAGGAAGCCCTCTATACCGAGGCCCGGGAGAAAGGCGTCATCTTCCTGCGCTATGACGATCCTTCGACCCTTCGGCTACGCTCAGGGCAGGCAGGCTCAGGACATCGTGAGAACGGGCCCGACGTGCAATCAGTGGATGGCCAATTGCAGGTCTCGGTCCTCGAGCCTATCCTGAGAGAGCGTCTCATCCTCACCCCCGACCTGTTGGTCCTATCCAGTGCCGTGGTGCCAGCCGAAGGCAGCCAGGACCTGGCTGAGCTGCTCAAGTTCTCCTGCACCTTGGAAGGCTTCTTCCTGGAGGCCCACGTCAAGCTGCGACCCGTGGATTTCCCCACCGAGGGCATCTTCCTCTGCGGCACAGCACATTATCCCAAGTTCATAGACGAAGCCATCGCCCAGGCCCAGGCAGCGGCTGCGCGAGCTGCAACCGTCCTCTCCAAGGAAGCCCTGGAGGTAGGTGGAATGGTGGCTGTGGTGGATGAAGAGAAGTGCACCGGCTGCCTCACCTGTGTGCGCATCTGCCCCTATGATGTGCCGCACGTCAACCCGGCTAAAATCGGAGCCGGCGGGATCCTGGGTGTGGCCGAGATCGAGGCAGCCGCCTGCCAGGGCTGCGGCATCTGCCCGGCCGAGTGCCCAGCCAAAGCCATCCAACTGCAGCACTATCGTGACGAGCAGGTTCTGGCTAAGGAAGACGCGCTGTTTGAGGAGTTGTTGGCGGCGTAGGATGATGGTGACTCTCGCTTGATGTTGTGGAGGTGGGATTAATGGGGAAGCAGACATTAGATGCAAAACAGGTTTACCGGGAACTGGACACCCTTCTGGCGGAGTTACGTCGGGTGCGTGAATTGGTGAAACCCTATGTCACTGAGAAGCCAGAGCGAGTCGAGACCGAGCATCCGCACATCGAACGCGTACCAGGCGTGCGAGGTGGCCAACCAGTCATCAGCGGCACGCGGATACCGGTGTGGATCATAGTAGATCACTTCAAGATGGGACGTTCCCTGGGCTACATCCTGGAAAACTACGATCTCACTGCTGAGCAGGTATACGATGCCTTGAGCTACTACTACGAACACACCGGTGAAATCGAACAGGCTATTGCTCTCAACAGCGACCAGGACTACTGGCAGGAATGGCTGTTATTGGCGGCGTAGACATGGAATTTGACCCTGTTTGCAGGGGTGTGATGGGTTGAAAGCTAAAGAAGCTTTGTTCACCATCCCGGACCAAGATGGCATTCCAATCACCCTAACCAGGGAGCGGTGAGAGATTCACATTCTCGTGGGCCATCCCGCTATGGCTAGACATCTGGAAGCCATCAGGCTAACCATAAGTGACCCAGATTACATTCTGCAAAGCGATAAACGAGCCGATACCAGATTGTTCTATCGTCTTGGGGTTACGGAGGGGAAATATCCCAATCTCTATGTGGTTGTCGTGATACGCTATACGGCTTCGGAAGGATTTGTGAGAACGGCTTATTTAGCACTGAGACCGATTGCAGGAGGTGAAGTAGTATGGATAAGGCCAAAACCCTAAACTATCACTACGATAGGGAAGAAGATATTCTTTACGTAACTTTGGGAGATTCCGATTCGGCCCTGTCCATAGAGCAGGGAGACGGTTTTCTGGTTAGAATTGACCCGGAATCAGGTGAGGTCGTGGGGTTCACGGTCATTGATTTCTCGCAGAGAGCAGCGGAGCGGGTGGCCGTCCCTGTTTACGCTCAATTCGCTTTGCCCCAAGAGGAAACACTATAGAGGGGGTGGAAGCATGACCGAATTCGAACCGCAGATTCTGGCCTTTGCCTGTCACTATTGCGCCTACGCTGCGGCCGACTTGACAGGATCAATGCGCCTTCAGTATCCGACCAATGTCAAGATCATACGGCTGCCCTGCACGGGCAAGCTGGACGTTCTCTACGTCTTGCGAGCCTTCGAGCGGGGGGCGGATGGCGCCTTTGTGGCCGGTTGACTGAAGGGGACCTGCCATTACCTGGAAGGTAATCTGCGCGCTGAGAAAAGGGTGAACTACGTCAAGGATCTGCTGGACCAAATCGGCCTGGGTGGCGAGCGGTTGGAGATGTACTTTCTCTCCTCAGCCGAAGGAGCTCGTTTCGCCGAGATCGCTACAGAGATGACCGAGCGGATTCGAGAACTGGGGCCAAACCCATTGAGAAAGTGATGGAGGCTAGGCTATGATCATAGGCGAACAGAAGCCTCTGGACGAAATCAAGCAGATGATCGCCGACTATCAAAAGATACTGATCCTCGGCTGCGGCACCTGCGTCACTGTGTGTTTCGCTGGCGGAGAGAAAGAGGTAGGCATCCTGGCTTCGACCCTGCGCATGGCCACCAGGCTGGAAGGCCAGAACCCTGCCCTGAGCGAAGTCGAAGGGGTAGCCGAAGGAAAAGAATTCATGGAGGCCACGGTACAGCGTCAGTGCGAGTACGAATATAACGAGGAAGTGGTTGACCTGGTGAGAGACGCTGACGCTGTGCTATCCCTGGCTTGCGGCATCGGCGTGCAGACCATGAACGAGCAGTTCCCCGAGACCATCACCTTACCTGGCCTTAACACCTCCTTCTTGGGCCAACCAGTAGAGCAGGGTGTCTGGGACGAGCGCTGCCAGGCCTGCGGAAACTGCATCTTGGATAAAACCGCTGGCATCTGCCCCATCGCCCGCTGCTCCAAGAGCCTCCTCAACGGACCCTGCGGAGGGTCAAAAAACGGCCACTGTGAGATCGACCCCGAGATCGACTGTGCCTGGCAGCTAATCTACGACCGCCTCAGGGCCCTGGGCAAGTTGGAGCTGATGACGGAGATCCAGCCCGCTAGGGACTGGTCCACTAGCCGCGATGGCGGCCCGCGCAAGATCGTAAGGGAAGACCTGCGTCTGTGAAAAACTACAGAGCGAAAGACTGATGATCACGATTCAAACCCTGAGCAAGTTTCCAATCTTCGAAGGCCTGACCGATGATGAGCTGGAGAGGATAGCTGCTCTCTGCCGAGAGGAGGTCTACGAGGCTGGGGCAACCATCTTCGAAGAAGGCGGTGCGGCGGATTACTTGTACATCGTGGAAGACGGAAAGGTGGCCCTGGAGATGGAGCTCGAGCTTCGGCCGTACGCCTCGCCAAAACAGACGACCATCGAGGTGGCGACAAGAGGCGAGGCCTTCGGGTGGTCCGCCCTTGTAGAACCCCATACTCTGACCCTGTCGGCGAAATGCATGGAAAGAGCTAAGGTCATCGTCATCAGGGGATCCGACCTGCTTGATTTGTTCGACAGTGAGCCTCACATAGGCCACAGGGTGATGAGAAGGGTCACCCAGATAGTGGCCTCCAGACTTAAAGATACCAGGCAAAAACTGACGGGCTTTTTGAGAGGAGGAGAGCTCGCTCTTGAGTATACGCCTGAAGAAGCCACGTTGATTCAAAGGATCCATGATTTCATTAGCTTTAGGTGGATAGCTGCTATGGGTGTAGCAGTTCTGACACCATTTGCTAATAATGTCCTCCGGATACGATTTCCCGCCCTTCCGGTATATATCATCGCCGTCGGCATCGCTTTGTATAACTTGATATTCTGGTTTCAAGCCAGGAGCTTGGCACCTGAAGATACCCCCGATCTAGTAGAGAGGGCCAGGAGGTTTGCTGCCGTACAGAGTGTTGTGGATCTGTTGGCCCTTACCGTGCTTCTCCATTTCACAGGAGGCATAGAAAACCCACTGGTCTTCTACTTTGTCTTTCACATCACCATCGCCAGCATACTGCTTCCTTACGGAGCGGCTTATTCACTGGCCACTCTGGCCGTTTTGCTGCTCTGCTCATTGATCGGTCTGGAATACTTCGAAATCATTCCCCACGTCCACCTGGGGGCATTCGTTCCCCCTGATCTATACCGTCAAGAAACGTACATTCTGGCTATCCTATTCACCTTTGTCACCGTCCTGTATATCTCCACGTATATGGCCACTTCCATCGCCGGGGAGCTGAGGAAGAGACAGCGGGAGGTAGCTTCGCTGAGAGACCGCTGCCTGATAGACTTCAATGCTTTAGAAGAAGTCAATAAAAGGCTGCTGGAGTTGGACAGGCTGAGGACCTACTTCCTGGGCATGGTCTCTCACGATTTGAAGGCCCCCCTCGTGGCCGTTGAGAGCTACATTCAAGTGATCCTGGGAGGCTTCGCTGGTGAGATCAACGAAGAACAACGGGAGATGCTGGACAGAAGCAGCCACCGAATTGGAGAGTTACTTGATTTGATCAGTGACCTATTGGATGTCTGTCGCATCGAGGCAGGACAGATCGCCCAGGAATTCAAAGCCGTGTCTCTGTCTGAGGTGATTGAGGGTTCCCTGGAGGATGTCCAGGCTATGGCGAAGGAAAAGGGGATGAATCTGCGGGTAGAGGTGCCGGAAAAACTGCCTGTCATCCACGCCGCTACCCATCGTTTGCGGCAAGTGTTGAACAATCTGTTGAGCAACGCCATCAAGTTCACGCCCCCGAAGGGCCTGATAACCCTCAGCGTAGAAGACAAGGGGGACCACCTTCAGGTCGAGGTGATGGACACCGGGGCAGGCATTCCCCCAGAGGACCTGTCCTACGTTTTCGACGAGTTCTTTCGCGGCCGAGATGTGGAGAGGACAGGGGCGGGCCTGGGGCTATCCATCGCCAAGAAGATCGTGGAAGCCCACGGGGGGAAGATCTGGGTCGAAAGCCCGTGCACTACCGATGGAAAGGGAAGCAAGTTCACCTTCACCCTGCCCAAGAAGCTCGGTTAGCTAAACTTGGTGCCCTGAGCCTGCGTCGTCCTGAGCCTGTCGAAGGGTCGAAGGGAGGAGTTGAGAGCATGAAAGCCGGAAGCAATCTAGAGGCTGTACTTGAAAGTGGCGAGTTCGCTGTGACGGCTGAGCTGGGCCCTCCCAAGGGTACGCGTCGTCAGGTGATCGAGAGGAAGGCGGAGGCGCTCAAAGGTTGCTGCGATGCGATGAACGTAACGGACAATCAGACGGCCATCGTGAGGATGAGCAGCTTAGCCGCCTGCGCCATGGTGAAGCAACTGGGCCTGGAGCCCGTGCTGCAGATCACGTGTCGAGACAGAAACAGGCTTGCTGTTCAGAGCGATGTCCTGGGGGCAGTGGCTTTCGGAATCAAGAACATCCTCTGCCTGACCGGAGACCATCAAAAGTTCGGCAACCACCCTACGGCCAAGAACGTTTTCGATATAGACTCCATCCAGTTGATCCAGACCCTCAAGAAGATGCGCGAGGAGAAGAAGTTCCTCAGCGACGACAAATTCTCTGGCGACGCCCCCTTATTCATCGGAGCGGCCTCCAATCCCTATGCCGATCCCTTCCAGTTCCGGGTGGCACGGCTGGCCAAGAAGGTGAAAGCAGGGGCCGATTTCATCCAGACCCAGGGAGTCTTCGGCGTGCCGCCGTTCAGGAAGTTCATGGAGATGGTATGCGATCAGGGGCTGGATAAGCAGGTGCACATCCTGGCTGGGTTGATCCCCATGAAGTCGGCAGGGATGGCTCGTTACATGAGAGATCACGTCGCCGGTGTAGTCGTCCCCGATGAGCTGGTCACCCGGATGAAAGACGCCCAGGATGCCAAGGAGGAAGGGCTCAAGATATGCCTGGAGACCATCGAGCAGCTCAGGGAAATGCCGGGCGTGCATGGCATCCACATCATGGCCGTGGGCTGGGAGGACATCGTTCCAGTCATCGTGGACAAGGCAGGGCTACTGCCCAGGCCGTCGTTCCAGGCGGTGCCCTGAGCCTTGTCCTGAGCCGAGCCTGCCCTGAGCTCTGCCGAAGGGTCGAAGGACTGTCAAAGGGGAGCAGGAAATGGGGAATCGGGCCAAGATACTGGTCGTTGACGACGATCCCGATATCATCAAGGCAACCAGAAGGGTGTTGGAAACCCAAGGCTATCGAGTGATCGCCGCTCTGAACGGAGAGGAATGCCTGGAGAAGATCCGAGAGGAGAGGCCGGATCTGATCATTCTGGACCTCCTCATGCCTAAGCTGGATGGCTTCGGCGTCTGTCGAGAGCTGAGGGAGAATGTTAAGTACGCTAAGTACTCTGATATCCCCATCCTGATCGTCACTGCGGTGCGGGAGGATGCTAGCCGTCGGCGTTATGAACTGGAAACGGGGATAGACCTCAACGTGGATGACTACATAGAGAAACCCATCCGCCCCCTGGATTTACTGCATCGGGTGGAGAAGCTCCTGCAAAAATCGTAACTGCTCATGTCAGGTGTTATGACAAGCATCCTGAGCCTGTCAAAGGACGCGGGTCTTGCAAAGTCGCACCCTTCGACAAGTTCAGGGTGCTCAGGTGGTCCCACCAGTGGATGTTTCGCGCTTTTCATAACTACCGAGGTGAGCAGTTACCAAAAATCCAAAGGATAGGTTAGAAAGGAGAAAAATGGAAAAGCAAGCCAAAATCCTCCTCATTGACGATGATCCTGACTTCGTGCAGGCGACGAAGAAGGTCCTGGAAAGCAAGCCTTACGAGGTGATCGTAGCCTACGATGGGCAAGAGGGTTTGCAGAAAACGCGGGATGAGAAGCCGGACCTGATCCTCCTGGACATCATCATGCCCCTGAGGGATGGATTCACGGTTTGTGAAGAACTCAAAAGCAACTCCGAATTGGCCGGCATCCCGGTTTTGATACTGACCAGCTTCTCCCAAAGGGTAGGAGAAACCTCGCTGGCCGTGAGCCGGGGCCTCACCTTGGAAGCCGAGGACTACATTGATAAGCCCATCAAGCCCGCTGCGCTGCTGGCTCGGGTGGAGAAACAATTGCGGAAAAAGAGGAAATAGGAGGCTCAGTAGATCACGGATTCGGGGTAGGAGGTCTTTCCAGAAGCCGATTTTCGACGTCGGGAGACCTCCTACTCCGACTAAGGCAGCCCAGATTTGGAAAGAAATTTGGCCATGAGGAGATTGCCAAATGTCAGTAGATGATATGCTCGAAAGCGCCTTCCAAAATCGAGTCTTCGCCAAAGCTTTCTTCCTTGTTGAGAGGAAGATGAAAGAGTGGCTTTTCGATTGCCAATCCTGCGGGAATTGCGTGCTGAGCCACACGGCCTTCATCTGCCCTATGCGCTGCCCCAAAGGGCAGCGCAATGGCCCCTGTGGAGGAGCCATGGATGGCCGCTGTGAGGTGGATACGAGCAAGCGGTGTGTGTGGGACGAGATCTGGGAGAGCACCGGTCAGCTCAATCGCGTTGATTTGCTGGTGAATAATTATGAGGGGCCGCCCGATTGGCGATTATGTGGAACCTCCGCCTGGGAAAACATGGTGGCAGGTCGGCTCGAGAGCCCATCCATCTTCGAGACCCTCTTTAGGAAAAACGAACCCCTACTTCGCGAAGTCCCGCGGGTCGTTTTACAGATTCTGCGCAACTGGTATAACCTGATCACCGGCCCGAGCTGGCACCGGTACGAAGGCAGGCCACCGCTGTAGCGGTGATTGAAAGCCTGTCCTGAGCCCTCCCTTGAGGACTTCGGCTGAGCTCAGTCGAAGCCCGAAGTCGAAGGAGTAGCCGAAGGAAAGGAGGCCATTATAGAAATGGAACTTTTGGAGATATTCGAATCCGGCAGATTCGCGGTGACCTCGGAGGTCGGTCCCCCCAAAGGCGTTGACATCGAGGCAATGCTAGATGACGCCGAGCTCCTGCGCGGGAAAGTGGACGCCGTCAACGTAACCGACCAACAGAGCTCAGTGATGCGGCTGGGCTCTCTGGCTGTCTGCCACCTCCTTAAGAAGAGGGGATTAGAGCCGGTCTTCCAGATAACATGTCGGGACCGCAACCGCATAGCCCTGCAATCTGATCTTCTGAGTGCTTGCGTGCTGGGGATTGAGAACGTCCTCTGCCTCACCGGCGACTACGTCTCCCTGGGCGATCACCCGGGAGCCAAACCGGTCTTTGACTTAGATTCGGTCTCCCTCTTGCATGCTGCGTCCGAATTGCGGCAAGGGCGCGATCTGGCAGGGCAGAAGCTCAAGGGCAGCCCGGATTTTTGCCTGGGAGCCGTGGTGACACCTGGGGCCAACCCTCTGGGCCCGCAGATCATGAAGATGGAGAAAAAAGTCAAAGCTGGAGCCCAGTTCTTTCAAACCCAGGCGGTGTACGATCCCGAACGGTTCGAGGATTTCATGAACCAGGTCAAGCACCTGAGCGTTCCGGTGATGGTAGGGATTGTGCTCCTGAAATCCGCCGGTATGGCTCGCTTTATGAACAAGAACGTGGCCGGGGTGCACGTGCCCGAGAGCCTGATTGATGAGATGGACGAGGCAGAGGACAGGGTTCAAAAGAGCATCGAGATAGCGGCCCGCTTGATCAGGGAGATGAAGGACCTCTGCCAGGGCGTGCACATCATGCCCATCGGCTGGGAGAAGAGGGTGCCGGCTGTCTTGGAAGCGGCTGGCCTGTGACCTGGCCTGCCTGTCCTGAGCGAAGCCTGCCCTGAGCTCTGCCGAAGGGTCGAAGGAAGCCCAGACGAAGGATTGGAATACAGCTATGCCCTTAACCCCTCAAACCGATCTAGCTCGATACATCCAAGAGAAGTGCGGCGAGAACGTTTGCTTGTGCTATTGGTGCCAGAAATGCACGGTTGGCTGTCCCGTGGCCGAGCACTTCGACCTGATGCCCAACCAGGTCCTGCGGGCAGCCCAATTCGGCCAGAAAGAGTTCATCCTCAACTCCAAGACCGTCTGGCTCTGTGCAGCCTGCGAGGCCTGCTCCACCCGCTGCCGGCAGGGCATAGACATCACCCGCGTCATGGACGTGCTGAAGATCATGGCCCAGCGGGAGGGGATCGAGCCCGGCGTGCGAACGGTGCCGATGTTCTACAAATCGGGACTGCGGAGGATCAAGCTCTTCGGACGGGTGTACGAGCTGGAGCTGATGCGAGAGCTATATCTACGGAGGCTTCTCGCCGGCGAGCTGGATATCGGGCGGTTCTTCCTTAGCGATCTGCCCCTGGCCATGAAAATGGTGCGCAGAGGCAAGCTGAGACTCCTGCCCACTCGACCATCTGACCAAGGACCATCTGACCAACCGACCAAGGGGGTCGCCTATTATCCAGGTTGCAGCTTGCACTCCACGGCCATTGAGTACAACCTCTCCACCAAAGCTGTTGCCGAAAGGCTTGTCCTGAGCGCAGCCGAAGGGGTGGGCTTAGATCTGGCGGAGCCGAAAGGTTGGGCCTGCTGCGGCACCACACCTGCTCACTCCACCGATGACCTGCTGGCCACAATTATGCCCCTGAAGAACCTGAAGCTTATCGAAGAGAGCGGATATTCTTGTGTCGCCATGCCTTGTCCCTCCGGTTTCATCCGACACCGCACGGCCATCTACGACGTGCGAGATGATCCGGGACTTAGAGGGCAGGTCGCTGCCCTTCGACTGGGCTCAGGACAGGCCAGGATGCGCCAGATGCCTTCGGAGGAGATCGAGGTCGAGCATCTATTAACGACCTTCATCAAGCGAGTGGGCTACGATGCCATAGCCGAGGCCGTCACCCAACCCTTGACCGGACTCAAGTGGTCTGTTACTATGGCTGTGTGATCACTCGCCCGCCCAAGATAACCGGTGCCGAGAACTACGAGTATCCCACTAACATGGATCGGTTGGTGGAGATCCTGGGGGTCGAGAGCTTACACTGGTCGTACAAGACGGAGTGTTGTGGCGTCTCCCTCTCCATCACCCAGCTCCCCATTGCCCTAAGCATGAGCCGCAGGATTTTGCGTAACGCCGAGGAAGTGAGGGCCGAGGCCATCGTCGTGGCCTGTCCGCTGGGTCATGCCAACCTGGACATACGTCAAGAGCAAATCAACGAGCAATTCGGCCCTTCGACAGGCTCAGGACACCGCGAGGATTACCACACTCCCATCCTCTACTTCACTCAGTTGGTGGGTCTGGCATTCGGGATAGAGCCGCGCAAGCTGGGGATGGACAAGCACCTCGCCCGCACGTTTCCCCTGCTACAGGCTAAAAGGCTCATAGCCGCCTCTTGAGACAAAAAGATCCACCGTCCGAGAGCATTAGGGCAAAAACAAAGAGCCATCCCGTTTACTGAGGATGGCTCTTGCTGATAGCAATGTTCGCAATGCAGCTTAACATCCCGGCGGTTTGCGACGCTGGTAAAAGATCGCTCGCACTACATTCTACCGGCAAATCAACATGGGCCACCGACTCGCGCGCAGCATCTGGTCCACTGCGCTACCGAGCACCACCTCCAGCACTGGGCTGAACCCGTACCCTCCCATGATGATCAGATCGCTCTCGTGCTCTTCGGCCATCTTCAGAATGGACTCGGCGACTGATCCGCTCTCCTTCACGAACGCGGCCTGCACCCCGTGCGTTTCCAGGTAGCTTTGGGCGCGCGCCAGCGTGTCCGACGTGGTGCGGCCGATTTCTATCACAGTAACCACTATCAGAGGGATATTCCACTGGCCCGACAGGTAGGTGGCAACGAAGAGTGCCTCGTCGGCTTTGGGGCTGCCGTCGTAGGCCAACAATGCGCGACTCAGGCGGCGCCCTGAGCCTGCCGAAGGGTGGGACGAAGCCCTCGGAACTGCCAGCACCGGCCTGGGGCAGCGCCGGATCAAGGTCCGAAATCCCGAACTTAGCCTGGCGACCGGTTGGGACGCAGGGGGGTGAGCGAGGTTCACAACGACCAGATCGGTCCACCGGGCCCGTTCACATATCTTGCGCGCCGTCCCTCCAACGACGACAGCCAGCTCTCCCGGAACGCCGGCTGCCTCGCAGCGCCGGTTAAACTCGGCCTGCACAGCCTGAGCCCCCTCACTGTTCGTTTGCGTCTCTGAACGCACCACGTGAAGACCACGCAGCCGCGCTCCCTCGCGATGGGCCACCACCAGCGCCTGCTCCAGGGCATGCCAGCCGATCTCCTCGCCGCTGACGGGCACCAGAGTATCGCCAAACAGGCGATCATCGTGGCGAGCCTCTAGGTGTTCTTTCCGCCATTCTCCTGGCGGCGGGCCGGCCTGCAACTCATCGGGTGTCACAGCATCCAGTATCTTCTCACTTACGCGGGCAACGATGCGTTGCCGCCTGGGGCTGAACTGGGTGGCCAGGTCGGCGGCTGCCGCTTCGGGTTCGATCTCCCACCCCAACGCCTGCTCCAACACGGCACGGTGCTCCGAAACCCACAGGTAGAGGTCGGTCTCCGTCCGGCCAGGAAAATCCCGCAATATGCCCCGTTCTCGAATGCCCTGCACCACCGGCAAATAGACCTCATCGTACCAGTGGACGACTGCCTCCTCGTAGGGGATCTCCCGTTCCTGCTCCAGGCCCATGAACTAGCGATGAACTTCAATGTGCTCCTCGAGCGCCTGGTACTGTCCGGGGACGGTCACGCTCAGGTCGGCCTCCGGCCGGAGTTCGTCCAGGCGGGTGCGCTCCAGAAAGTCGGTATACTCGGCTTTCAAAATCAGATCATCGGGCTGGGTGTCAGGCAAGAGCGGTACTTTGGTGCGAACCTCGGTCACGTAGGCCTGGATGTGGGTTGCGGCAACCTGCCGGGCAACCGACACGCGGTGATTGCCGTCGCGCACTAAATAGGCCTGGCCTATCTGGTAGACCTCAATGGGCGGCAGCCCGCCCAAATCGGTAACTGCTACCTTGACTCTCGCCCATCGCTCTTCGTCGCTATCTTGCCGGGGCAAGAAGCTGCGGGTAAAGTCGGTGTAGCGTCCCACGCTGCCGACGATGGCATCTAATGGGATATCCTCCAATCCCCACTTTCCCATGCCCTTGACCTTCAGCTTTTGGCGTACCTCTTCGTAGGAGAGGAGATCCGCCGATCTGCCTGTCAGGCGAGCCATGATCTGCTCCAGGGCAACTCGGCGACGTGCGCGGCGAAAATCCAGTACCGCCTACGAAAAGCTCAGGCAACTCTGCCCTGTCACAGCAATAGCCTCCTAATCATCATCTCATCGGCCATACTTGATATCACCTTTCAACGGCGGAAAGCCGACGATTTCAAATGTTGCTGACGCTACTGTGATGTCAGCTTCCGCCCCAAAGCACTGCAAGAGTTCGCGGTGGAGTTGTCCTTTCACCTCTCGACGCTGCCATGCTTCTACGACATAGCGCAGCGTCATTTCGATCCAGTTATCGGTCATTACGATGTATAGCATGGGTTTCACTGGCGTGTTACGCAAGGCGGGATAGCGTTTCATTGTATCACCCAGTTCAGTTTTGGCTTGGGTGAGAAAACGGGAGCTATACTCTCGACCCTGCTCCAACATAATCTCTGCCACACGCCGCCAATTGCTGTCATAGGTAATGGGAATCATGATCTCATCCCAGAGGTAATGCCAATGCTGGGTGTAGTTGAATACTGGTTCAGAAAAGACCACGCGATTGGCGATAGTAACTATACGGCCTGTGTACTGGTCGGCCTTGACCCACTCTCCAATCTCCATCACCGTCGTGCGCAGTATGGTGATGTCCAGCACATCCCCTACTACATTCCCAATCCGTACTCGGTCACCGATGCGGAGAAGGTTGCCGGTGACAATATTCAAATAGCCAGCGAAGGAACCGATGACCTCTTGCGAGGCGAAGGCAATACCAGCACCCAGGATGCCCATAACCACCGTGAAGTTGCTGCCGAAGCCCAACCAGATGGCCAGAATGACGGCGCTGCCGGTAAAGAAGACCGTGTTGCGCACCAGCATGCGTAAAGTGTGCGTATGGGACGGATCTTTGACGCGCGTTCTCAATAAGTTACTAGCGGCGCGGTTAGCCCCGAGTGTGAGCAACAGCACCACCAATGAAGAGACGAGTTTTCGGATTACGTCCAAGTAGGTTGCTGGGATTTGCGGCATACTGAACCTCCTCTTGCAGTGACGTCGGATAACTTCTAATCTCCTGTGGGCACACGCCACACATGGATCACTGATGCCACAGATACTTCATGGGTCGCTTGACGCGCTTGGTGGTTCCGCCAGTCGGCACCACGCTGATCGAACCGTCAATTTCCAGTACCGCCATCTCGACCTCGCTCAGGTCGGCAACGCCATGTTCACGCAGGGCCGCTTCCAGAGTCTCCTGATCCAGCCCCTCGCGGCGCAGGTGATCGGTGATCACTTCCCCGCGGAGCACCAGTAGGGTCGGCGAGCCTTCGACGAGGCGGCGCAGTAGAGGCCAGCGCAGGCGCAGCCGGGCCACGACTGCGTTGAGGACCAGGAGTACAACGGCGGCCAGAATCCCGCCGGCCAGCGACGTATCGGGACCGAGCATGGCATTCTGGACGGCATTAGCTATCAGGAGCAGCACCACCAGATCGAACACCGTCATCTGTCCGATCTCGCGCTTGCCGGCCAGCCGCAGTCCTATCAGGATGACCAGGTAGATGACAGCCGTACGCAACACGATGTCCCAAGCTGACATCATCAGTGCGAACATAGTCGCCCCCATCAAATAATATTCAAGGGGATACGGATACAACGTGGGAGGATTTGCTGTTCCTACTTAGTATCCCGATGCTCTTCGTGAAATCGCTCGGCTTCTTGTTCCATTTGGGCGAGTCTCGTGTAATAGTCTGGAAACTCGTTCAAGTGTGCCAGCGCGATCTTGCCAGTCAGTATCGGGTCGTCGTTGGTTACGTTTGTGGCAGGATCGATCGTGCCGTGCTCGAGTTCAACGTCGAGGCCCATTCTGTACTGCTCGACATCGAACTCGCTCCACTCTATACCGAGTGCCTCGCCGATCCTCTTGGCTTCTTCAGCGGTAAAATGCTTGGAACCTGTCATTGCAAACTCCTTTCTCTTTTGTGAAGCGGAAAGTCTCACAACCCCTCCAGCCTCTCGGCTTTCCGGTTTCACTACAGCCATTTCTTCCTCCTAAAATAGACCAGCATCAAAGCTCCAATAGCAAGCATAACGAGCCAAACCATGGGATAACCCCAACGCCACCCAAGTTCTGGCATGTATTGGAAATTCATACCATAGATTCCAGCGATGAGTGTGAGCGGTATGAAGATGGTAGCGATGATGGTCAACACCTTCATGACCTCATTCATCCTGTTGCTGACGCTGGAAAGATAAATATCAAGCATCCCGGAAACGATGTCCCGGAATGTCTCTACTGTGTCAATCACCTGAATGGTGTGATCGTAAACATCTCTGAGGAATATCCCGGTGGACTCTCTAATCAGCGTTGATTCTCCTCTTTCCAGGCCACTGATGATCTCTCTCAACGGCCAAACCGACTTACGCAAGAATACCAGCTCTCTTTTTAGGTCGTGGATTACCTGCAGAGTCTCCGTTGTTGGATTGGTAACCAGCTCTTCTTCCAGGAACTCTATCTCTTCTCCGAGTTTTTCCAGGGCGATGAAATAGTTGTCAACGACAGAGTCTATCAAAGCGTAGGCCAGATAATCGCTCCCCATTTTTCGTATGCGGCCTCTCCCATTCCTGATTCGTTCTCTAATGGGGTCAAAAACATCTCCTTCTCTCTCTTGAAAAGAAATGACAAAAGTTGGTCCCAGGACGAGACTTAGTTGCTCTTCAACGATTTCGCCGTTTGTGTCTTCGGAATGAAGCATTTTCAGGACGATGTAGATGTAGTCACCAAAGTCCTCCACCTTCGGACGTTGACCCGTGTTTAGGATGTCTTCCAGTACAAGAGGATGTAGTCTAAAATAATCACCAATTGTTTCTAGAATCTCAGCCCGATGAAGTCCGTCTACATTTATCCACGTCACAGTCGGCTTGTCCTTGACTGGAAAACATTCATCAATTGTTTCCATCTCTTTTTCTTGAAAATGTAGCTCATCATAATCCAACAGTGTAATCTTTGTCTTTTCTACCTTTTCCTCCCCGATGTGGATGAGGGTTCCAGGTGGAAGACCAACCTTTTTGGATATTCTCTTAATTAGTCTGGACATGAGTTTTCACCTCCCGTGGAGTGATAAACCTATATCGGAATTCGCAGCGCAGTGTGCGGGAACAGATTATTCTTCCTTACTGTCCCTCCAATGAATCACCCGATAGCCGTAGGTATTCACCACTTGGGTATGGTAGTAAGTCGTATGAATCATGGTATGCGGGCTGTAGATGTGCTGGTGTCCGTGGATCAGGTAGCGGGGCTGATAAATCTCCATCACGCGCAGGAAGGTCTTGAACCCGGTGTGGCAGAGGTCGGTGCCGTCGTGGATGCGGTAGGGTGGGGCGTGGGTGATCAGAATGTCCAGAAACCGGCCATGCCGCAGCCGATTCCACCACAACGCCGAGGCCATCCGTAGCGCCTTCCACCGCGTGTCCCCCTCGGTATACTGGTGGTTGCCCCGATCGCTGTAGCGCATCGAACCCTCCAGCCCGCCGATGAGCAGCCCCTTGACTTCTGCTACCCGCTCGTCCACGTTGATGCAGCCCATGGGCGTGTTGGAACTTGCCACTAGCGGTGAAGATCCCCTGGTCGTGGTTGCCGAACACGTAGAGCAAGGGCACGCCGAGCATGGTGACGATGAACTCCAGGTAGTAAGGCGGCAGATCGCCGCAGGCCAGCACCAGGCCCACGTCGCCAAACCGTTGTTTGATGGTCTCGCTGTAGATGCTCTCTACTATCCGGTCGCTGATGGTCAGGATCTTCATTATCGAAAATCGGGCAATCAGGTCGTTGAATCCTCTCGATTCGATGTCATAGCCCCAATTCAGAGGTACAATGTGGGCAGCGTGTGGCTTTGAGCGAAATACTGGACAGGCAGTGTGGGCACTCCTTGGTTGTCGGCTCGGCTGGCGGAGCCTCCTCTTGCCGCTGGAGCCGGTTGATACCGCGTATGAGGAGAAACACGGCAAAGGCGACTATGAGGAAGCTGATGATCGTGTTCACGAACACACCATAGTTGAGCGTGACCGCGCCGGCTGCCTGAGCGTGGGCCAGGGAAGCGTATGGCCCGGCTACCGCGCCCTCTTTCAGAATCATGAAGAGGTTGGAGAAATCCACGTTCCCCAATAGCAGGCCAATAGGCGGCATCAGGACGTCGTTCACCAGGGAGGTAATGATCTGGCCAAAGGCCGCGCCGATGATGATTCCAACGGCCATGTCAACCACGTTGCCCCGCATGGCGAACTCTTTGAACTCTTTCAACATTCTCGTTCCTCCTTTTGACTTTTCGATTTTCATTTGCGCGTGCCACTACCACCAATCTCCTGGCCAGGTGATCATAAGCAGTGCCTTCGAGGTCGCCGTATGCCTCAAGGTGCGTGAAGCCACAGCCAGCCAATAGTGACGTCAGCTCCACGGCTGAGTAAATGCGGTGCGACAGCCTGAGCTCAGTGCGGTTATTGTCCGCAAAAATGATCCAGCGATTCTCCATCCAGCTCCAATTCTTGGTGATCTTTCGTTCCTGCAGCACGAGCACGCCGTCTTCTTCGTACCAATCCCTCTCGCGAAAGATCCGGGCCAGAATCTCCTTGCCCATTATATCCATGAGAAAGACCCCGCCCGGTTTGAGGGAGCGGTACACGTTCATCGCAACCTGGCGGTCATCTTCTGGATCCTCAAAATAGCCGAACGATGTGAAGAGGTTTACAACCGCATCGAAAGCATCTGGCCTGCAAAAGGTCCTCATGTCACTCTGGATAAACTCGACCTCCAGTCCCTCCGCCTCCGCTTGCCTGGATGCTCTATCCAGGTACAGTCGCGTCCTATCCACCCCCGTCACGCGGAACCCACGACGGGCCAACTCCAGGGAGTGTCTCCCCACTCCACAGCAAAGGTCGAGAATGTGTGCTCCTGGTTCAATCTCAAGGAGGGAAACGACTTGCTCCACCTCCACCGGAGCATCCGACCAGCGCCTCTGAACAAACAATACAGGAGCCACCGTTTCCCAAAAGGTATCTTGTTCGTGCCAGGGTTGCATTTCCCAACTCTCCTACTTTCTTACTGCCCTTCAGTGGCAAAACTTGACTGACACTAAGTAAAGCAAAGCATTGATCTCTTGGTGAAAGAGCTGCTTGTATTGATCTGGATCTTCAAAGACTTCATCATCCCACACAAGATTATGGCCTGTAGTGTTTCTGAGCTTGGCTGTTGTGGTGAAAGCCGAGCGCATAGAATCGCCTGTAATACCGGTAATGATGTCTTGAAGACTATCGGCTGAAGTCCGAACTCCAGAGACAAACTCGTGACGAAACACAGTGTCGCGGAAAACATGACCTAGAGTCTTCGCCATGCTACCGTCATCTCTTCTGGGATAGAGGAGTTTTAGAAGTGACTCAAAGATCAACGCTCCCCTGAACAAGTGGACGATGAAAGGTGCGATCGAGCCACCCTCCGTGCTCCGCAGGCGAAGTTCTTCGTAGCGCTCATCAAACTCAAGCAGATACACATATAGGGCGCTAACAATGGTTCGCTCTGCTACATCCTGCACTAGCACTCTCACAAACTCATCGATAAACCTCTGAAGTGTAATAGGCTCCAAACCGGATAATGAGTTGAATCGCTCAATCTGTTCATTTAGGCGTTTCCGAATTGCCGCTATTGTACGACGCGCAACTTGGAACTCCTGGCTCTGCAATGTGAGAAAAGAGCCTGCCGGCAGATCGAGCCAACCACCCGGTGTTTGCCGAATGTCTTCTGAGATCGCGGCATCCGTGTAGAATAGTGCCTTCTCATAGTTTCGAAGATCGAATGCTAGCCAGGACATGAAGTAGAAAGGCGTCCCTTTATGGATCGCCTGATACTTTTCAGAATCATCCTTGAGCAGCAATTCTAGTAGTCTCTCGTAGTCACTGAATCTCTCGTGAGGTCGGTCTGGATATAGGATTATGTTGCCAGGGCCGAAAGTTTCGAAGAATAGGTTAGCGGCCTGTGGATCTTCAGCGTCTAGCTCTGCGTACATTTTCAGTGCCAGTTGCGTCAAAGAACGCGACAGAAAGTACATTTCTCTTCGACGTGCAGACACCAAGTAGATGGGTATGTACTGAGGCAAGGTGGTAGTTTTCTCGCCGCCAGTTCTCTGAGTGGTGGTCTCTGTGCGTGTGCTTTCAGACACAGTTGCCTCCTCCACAGTCTACACTGAGCGAATCAGAATGATCACAATTGCACCAATCGTGAAACGCCAGCTACTCGTCCATATTCGGACCGCGTTTCGGACAGCACGCTGGAATTGGTGAGTTCAGTTGCTCCCTTCCCTCTCCCCAAACCACCGGTAGTCAATGTTGGGAAAGAGCTTGTCTCGTTCGTAGAGTTCTGCAACCAAATCCGGAGCAGTCTGACCAGTTTCGGCGAGTTCGGCCAGGCGGTTGAAGCGCTCCAGGTGTTCGTTGAAGCGTATGATGGCGTACTCCCTCGCCTGGCCCGTGGTCACCAGGAAAGGCCAATCGCTGGACTGCATCAGCAGGAGCTCCCGCGCTGTCTGGTTCAGGACGGCAGCCAGGTCGCCCTGGGCGGCTGGATGCTGGGCCACGAGCTTTTCCATGCGCAACTCAGCCTCGTGGATAGGCTCCCACATCCAGCGGGTCTCGTGGTTGTCCCAGTTCCAGTGTCCTCCCCCCAAACCCCAGGAGCCCTCCGGCAAGGCCAACACGTCCTCGGGCGGGTGCTCCTCGATGAAGTCGCTGACCGTGGTCAGCTCCACCGTCTCGCTTTGGCTCAGGATCCTGAGCACCTCCCGCATCCAATCAATGCCCTCGAACCACCAGTGGCCGAAGAGTTCGGTATCGTAGTTGGAGGCGATGATGCCGAATCTATCGTTTTCCTCTCGGTACCTGGACAACAGGTCACCAACGAGCCAGGCGAAGTGGCGGGAGTGCTCCCCCACCTTGTACGCAGCCCAGTCGGGATGGTAGTAGTCCTTCTGCCCCAGATCAACCCCCGCTCCCGTCACCCGCCAGTACCTGAGGCCCGAAACGCCGTCTTTTTTGTGGAACTCCTGGTAGTCGTAGTCGCCGGGATACCCCCGGTCAGCCGACCAGACCTGCATCCCCGTGCGGTTGTTGCGCCCGATGACGGCCACAGGCGAGTACACGCCCTCGCCTCTGCCCTCGGCCACGTAGTAGGGTTGGTAGGTGGTCTTCTCCGTGGGCTCCACATAGTCGGGCAGGGGCACCGCGATGCGCTTTGGCACGTCCCCATAGCCTACGGCGTCGCCAGCGGCCTTGCCCACCGGCAGCCCGCCCTCAATGGTGTGGGTCTCGCTGAAGAAGCACCCGATGTCCATCTCGGCCAGGAACTCCTCCAAACCGGGCTTGTAGTAGCGCTTCCCCTCTGCCTCGGCGTAGAAGGCCGGACGGTAGGCGCACTCCGGCAGCCAGATGGCCCGCGGCATCCGCCCAAAGAGCCTTCGATAGCTCTCCACGCCGGCCTTCAGTTGGCCGTAGATTGAGGAATCGCGGGAGAACAGGGGAAGGTAGCCATGGGTAGCAGCGGAGGCGACGATTTCCAGATAGCCCCCGTCCTGGAGCTCCTTGAAGGCGCCCACGATGTCCCTTCCGAAGCGATCTCTAAAGGTATCCAGGATGTTTCCGTACCAGTCGTGGTAGAAGGTGGCCAGGTACTCCCGGTGGGTCTCGTCGGCCCTCTGGAAGCGTTCGATATCGCCCTTGGCAGCCTCGATGTTCTCTTCCAGATAGAGCTCAAAGTGGTCCAATACCAAGGGGTCGGCCAACTGCTCGGCCAGGACGGGGGTCAGGCCGACGGTCAGCTTGATGGGGTAGCCACCCTCCTTCAGGTCGTAGAGGGCGTTGAGGAGGGGAAGGTAGGTCTCCGAGGCGGCCTCGTGCAGCCACTCCTCGCCGTGCGGCCAGCGCCCTGCCATGCGACAATAGGGTAGATGGCTATGCAGCACAAAAGTGAAGGCTCCTTTTTTCATTGGGTTCTCCTGTTGAAACGGATCAGAAGTACTTGCTTACCGCGCCTTTCATCCTACCACGAAGACACCAAGGCACCAAGACTTCGTCGTGAGCTCAGTCGAACGATTACAGAAGTACTCGCTTGATGCCACGTCTGATCAGCGGCGCATTTGTATCTCCTTCGTGTCTTCGTGACTTGGTGGTTAATCTGAAAGTTGCTCGACGGTAAACAGATACCAGACGAAGATTGGCATCTTCTGAGTAAGGCAATGGGTACAGATCAAGTATACACTTGAATCTGATAGTTAGCAAAAAATGGCCGGTGAGAAACTGATTACGTCCTGCGCGGGAAGAAATCCCCGCGCTGAAAGAGCAAAGCCCCCCTTCGGCGGACTCATGGCATTGCTGCGGGGCTGGATTTTAGCCCGTAGGGCTTCGCTCTTTCAGGCGTTCGGCCGAGCTCAGGCCGAGGCCCGGAGGTTCACCTCCGGATGATGCTACACAGCCATCCACCGCGTAGGGGCGGCCCTCTGTCCCCGCTCTGGCTGGCGAAGTTGCCTTGACGAGGGAACACAACCGTGTTATCATTTCTCGGAGAGGGGCAATGTTAGATGAAAGTCAAGGTCAGGCAAGCCGCAATAGCCGATGAGAAAAGTATGGTGCGGCTAATAGAGGAGGCCAGTCGGGTTTACCTACGCTTCAAGCTGGAGGACTTGAAGGACTGTTTGGGCGCTCGGCCCTTTCTATTGGCTTACGCCAGAGAGCAGCTCCTGGGCTTCATGTTCTGGGCCCTGCGCCGTCCTCCTTTGGCCCGCTTGCGAGGCGCTGGCCTGGCCAACGGATGGCCCGTATCCAACTACTTGCAGGCTCTCTTGCCTCCCAGCCTTGAATTGTTGCGTGCCCAGGGTGCAACAACCTTGACCTATGTCGGGAGCGAGGAGTGGCTGACCTTACCTTTACAAGACCACGGCTTTGTCGTTGACAACATCATCGTGGCCTACGCCAAGAGTGATTGGGTCGTGCCCTCTCGGGGCAATCAGGAGGTGTTCGTGCGGCCGGCACAACCCCGGGATTTCCCTGCGTTAGTCGCTCTAGACCGGGCGGCATTTGACCGGTTATGGCAGAACACAGCCCAGATCTTCAGGGACGTATTAGCCAATTACCCCTACTTTGTCGTCGCTGAGCTGGATGGCGTAGTGGTCGGCTATCAGTTCAGTAGCCTAATTGAGGGTCGGGGGTATCTGGCCCGAGTTGCCGTGCACCCTGATCATCAGGGGCGGGGCATTGGGGTGCGGCTAATGGCCGAGGCCATCGCCTTCTTCAAAGGGGAAGCAGCCAGAGTCATCACTCTGAACAGCCAAAAGGACAATCAAGCCTCGCAACGATTGTATCGGTGGTTTGGATTCAGGCTGATTGGGGAGGAGGCATTGGTGTTGCGCAGGTGTCTTTAATATATGACTTTCGTCATGCATCCGGAACTGACCGATGGCACTTTCGCGGACGGCCGTTTTCTGGTAATATAGAGGCACAACGAAGGGAGGGATGCAAGTGGAGCCTAAAAAGAAAAGCAAGCGTACTCGCTGGATTATCTTAGCTGCAGTGGCCGTGGTGGTTGTAGCAGCCGTTGTCTGGTTCGTCAATGAACGTCCCTTGGCACAGTTACAGCAACGCCGTGCCTCGGCGGCTAATCCGGAATTGGACCAGCCCGTTACCGCTTTCATCGGCGACCTCTCCGCCGGGGCGACGGCCAGCGGCCGACTGCTCCCCCAGCGGGAAGCCCACCTGGCGTTAGCGATCGCTGGCCAGGTGGAAGAGGTCTACGTCCAGGTCGGCGACGAGGTACAGGCTAGCGATGTCCTCATCCAGTTGGAGTCCGGCAGCCTGCAGCGGGCGGCCCGCTCGGCGGAACAGAGCCTTGCCATCCAGGAAGCAAACCTGGCCGAACTGCGGCAAGGGGCTTCCGAGGAAGAGATAGCAGTCGCTGAAGCGACGCTAGACAGCGCTAAAGCCAGCATCGCCAACGCCCAGGCAGGGCTGGTCAGTGCCAAAAGTGCCCTGACCAAGGCCGAGCTCTCCCGTGACGCGCTGGCCGACGCCGACGTTACCGCGGAGGCGAACCTCAAGAGTGCGCAGGCCTCGTTAAGCAGCGCCCAGGCGCAGTTGGCCGCGCTGCTGGAGGGCGCCGACGCCGAGACGGTGGAGCAGGCTCGCTTGAATTGGGAGCAGGCCAAGAACAGCCTGTGGAACGCCCAATTAGAACGAGATGCGGTGAAAGGCCGGCCGGGGACTCCCCGATACGTTAGCACCCAAATGGAGATCGCGGTGGCCAACGCCGAGATCGCTGTCCGCGTGGCCGAGATCAGCTATTTGCAGGCCCAGGAGGGTGCGACAGAGGAGGCCATCACCTCGGCCAGGGCGACAGTGGCGTCGGCAGAGGCAGGGGTGACCAACGCCCAGGCACAGTTGGATGACGTAGACGATCAGATCGCCCAGGCCGAGGCTTCCGTAGTCCAGGCAGAAGCTACGGTGGCGCAGGCCGAAGCAGGTGTGTTGCAAGCCGAGGCCGCAGTGGCCCAGGCGGAGGCCAACCTGGCGATCCTGCTTGCTGGCCCATCGGACGAAAAGATAGGCATTGCCAAGGCCCAGGTGGCGCAGGCGCGAATCGCCCTGGAAGATGCCCAGGGCAACCTGGCCAAAGCCACGCTGGTGGCTCCCTTTGACGGTGTGGTGACAGACGTGTACGTCGCGGTCGGCGAATGGGCCAACGGGCTGGCAGTAGACCTGATGGACACGGGTAGCCTGGAAGTGGTGCTGGACGTGGACGAGATAGACATCGGCGGCCTGGCGGTCGGACAACAGGCCGTCGTCACCCTGGAAACCTGGCCGGATGAAGAACTGACCGGAGAACTGGTCTCTATCGCTCCCAAAGCCAGGAGTGGCACCGAAATCGTGACTTACCAGGTCCATCTGAGCCTGGATACCGGTGAGCTGCCCATTCGCTCCGGCATGACGGCCAACGCCGAATTGGTCACCGCCAAACGCGAAAACGTGATCCTGGTCCCCAACCGGGCCATCACCGCCGACCGCCAGGCGGGCAAGTACTACGTCAACCTGGTTCAGGGCGACACAATTGTCAAGACGGAGGTCACGATAGGCCTGCGCGACAACAAAAATACCGAGATCACCAGCGGCCTGCAAGAGGGTGACAAACTGGCCATTGGTGAGGTTAGCGAAGTGTTGGACTTTACACAGGGGCCGCCAAGAGGCATGAGGGGGCTGGGTCATTGATCGAACTCACCGAGATTACCAAAGAGTACCACATGGGAACGCAGACGGTTCACGCCCTGCGCGGGGTGGACTTGACTATCCAGGAAGGTGAGTTTGTGGCCATTATGGGCCCGTCCGGGTCCGGCAAGAGCACGCTGATGAACATGATTGGTTGCCTGGATCAACCCACCAGCGGCACGTACGAGCTCAATGGCATAGACGTGAGTCAGATAAGCGACGACGACCTGGCTCGGGTGCGCAACAAGCGAATTGGGTTTGTCTTTCAGATCTACAACTTGTTGCCTCGCACGCCGGCCATCAAGCAGGTGGGGTTGCCGCTGATGTATGCTGGTTATGGCCGGCGGGAACGTCGCCAACGGGCAGAGGAAGCTCTGCGCGCGGTGGGGCTGGGAGACCGGGTGGACCACCGTCCAGACGAACTCTCCGGCGGAGAGCAACAGCGGGTCGCCATCGCCCGCGCCCTGGCAGTCTCTCCCAGCATCATCCTGGCCGACGAACCTACCGGCAACCTGGACACGGCCTCGGGAGAAGAGATCATGGACATCCTTGACGATCTGAACGCGCGCGGCATCACTATCGTCATCGTCACCCACGATCCGGAGGTGGCCGAACGCGCCCGGCGGACGGTGTTGCTCAGAGACGGGCTGATCGAGAGTGATAGAGATAATGGGCATAAATGAGGGGGAAACATGAATCTGACGGAAAGCCTTTTGACCGCTCTTGATAGCTTGATGACCAACAAAATGCGCGCCGTGCTGACCATGCTGGGCGTCATCATCGGCGTGGCTGCCGTGATCGCGCTGCTCGCCATCGGCAACGGCGTCAGTGCCTCCATCGAAAGCGAGATTCAAGCTATCGGTTCAAACCTGATTACGATAATGACGGATCAGGACAACAGCGATGGCTATCAGACCTTGAGCATGAGGGACGTAGAGATGATAGCGGATCCGTTCTACGCTCCGGCTGTGAGGGAGGTGGCAGCCGAGGTACGAGGCAACCAGCAGGTGCTCCATAGCGGCCGGGATACCCTCGTCACCGTCGCCGGCGTCACCGCTAACTATTTTGGTGTTCGCAACCTGACCCTGGAATTGGAGGGTGGGCTGACGGAAAACGACGTGGATGCTAAAGCGAGGGTAGCCGTCCTGGGGGCCAACGTCGCAGACGATTTGTTCCCCGATGATGAATTCCCCATTGGCAATGTCGTGAAAATCAGGGGTGTTCAGTACGAGGTGGTTGGCGTCCTGGCGAGCAAGGGCGGGATGGGGTTTATGAGTGAGGACGATCAGGTCTTTATGCCCCTCACGACAGCGCAGAGCCGGCTCTATCCCGTTCGCACCCGCAGCGGCGATCGGGCGGTGCATGCCCTATATGCCCAGGCGCAGAGCGAAGAATTGATGGACGATGCAACTGCGCAGATCAAAAAAGTGCTGCGCGAAAGTCATGACATCGCTTACCAGGCCGACGATGATTTCATCATCCTCAGCCAGACCGATATTCTGGCTGCGCTCGACGTCATCACCGGCGCCATCACCCTGTTCCTGGGAGCCATCGCTGGCATCTCGCTGGTGGTGGGCGGGATCGGGATCATGAACATCATGCTGGTGAGTGTGACGGAGCGGACGCGGGAGATCGGCATTCGCAAAGCAGTGGGCGCGCTCAAGCGGGATATTCTGACCCAATTCTTGATCGAGTCACTGGTGATGAGCCTGATAGGTGGCTTGCTGGGCATCGTCTTGGGGGTCATCACCTCCACTCTGATCGGCAACCTGTCCACCGATCTGACCCCCGTGGTGGACGTCGGCACGGTGCTGATGGCCTCTGGCTTTGCCGCCGCCGTCGGGCTTGTCTTTGGCATCTATCCGGCCTGGCGAGCGGCCAGCCTGCGGCCCATTGAGGCGCTGCGGTATGAATAGTCGCTGAAAGAATCAAAATGGGGACAATCATGACCAAACCAAATCAGAGTCTTAAGAGTCAGAGAGCCTGGCAGAGGCGCTACGAGCCTCTCGCGCCAAAAGTGGGAGACGTGGCTCCCGATTTCGAACTGCGCGACGTGAACGGCGAGAACGCGGTGCGTCTCTCGGACTTCAGGGGTGAAGAACCGGTGGCTCTGGTCTTCGGAAGCTTCACCTGACCGCCCTTTGTCAAGGGGGCCGTGAGTCTCCGTGAGTTGTATGCCCAGTACAACGAGCGCGTGCAGTTCCTGGTCATTTACATTCGTGAGGCGCATCCGGAGGACGGATGGTCGCTCGGCAAGCTCAGCAGGTTCGGTAAACTCCCAGGCAAACTCGGTGGGCTTGCTGGGCACGTCAAGCAGGGGATCTACGACCCCCAGACCATCGAGGAGCGCAGGAAGGTCGCGGGGATGTGCGAGACAGCGCTGCAATATGGCATACGGACTTACGTGGACGAGATGGACGACGAGGTCATGACGGCCTACGCTGCCATGCCCGACCGGTTGTACCTCGTCGGGCTGGACGGACGCGTGGTCTACGCTGGCGGTCAGGGGCCATTTGGGTTCAAGCCGGCAGAGCTAAAAGAGGCCATTGATGCTTATCTGAGCCAGGAAAAGGGGTAAAGGTTCTCTATGGAACAGCCACTGGCTGTGCGCGAGGCGCTGCGCATCTTTCGCCTGACACTGATCGTCAAGATAGCTTTCCTTAGCCTGGGCTTACTGGTGGCACTGGGGTTGGGAACATCAGCCCACTTGGCAATCCTGCTGCGCGCAGCCCCCACACTGCTGCTGGCCCTGCTGGTGCTGCCACCCTGGCTGGAGCAGGCTCTGGGTCAGCGATTCCTGGCCCTGGCCCTGGGCCTGGACGTGCTGATTGAGAGCCTGCTATCAGTCCCCTTTTTTTTCGAGCGGCGGTTTTTCTGGCTCGAACACCTGGACTTGCCAGGGCCAGTGGGCCGTCACCTGATGGAAGCACCGCTGACGGAGCCCTTCTTTTTCTTGCTCATCCCCCTGGTGTTGCTGGCCTGGGGCTATGGCCGGCGGGGCGCTGTGTGGGGGAGCACCTGGGCCACGATTCTACACCTGGGCACCGGCTGTTGGGCATTGCAGAAGGACATCCTCGCTCGAGCCTTTTTCATGGGGGCGCTATCCCGCATTGCCCTGCTGTACCTGGTGCCCCTCATCGTCAGTATCCTGGCCCAGCGAGAGCGGCAGCAGCACGCCGAACTGGAAGCCGCTCACCAACGCCTGCGCCGCCATGCTGCCACCGTGGAGCAGTTGGCCGTCAGCCGCGAGCGGAACCGACTGGCCCGCGACCTGCATGACACGCTGGCCCATTCCCTGACCGCGTTGACTGTGCAACTGGAGGCGCTCCGCACCCTGATGGCCCACGATCCCGCCGTGGCCCAGGACGCCCTGAACGAGGTCTCGGCCCTGGCCCGAAACGGGCTGCAGGAGTCACGGCAGGCCATCCAGGCCCTGCGCACCGATCCCTTGAAGACGCTGGGCCTGGTCGGCGCGCTGCGGGGCACCCTCCAGGCTTTCCAGGCGCGGACCGGCGTGCAGGCTGACCTTAGCATAGCTGGCCAGGAGCCCGACCTGACGGATGAAGAAGTCCAGGCACTCTTCCGCATCGCCGAGGAGGCACTGACCAACGTGGAGCGTCACGCCGCCGCCCAACAGGTGACCGTGCGCCTGGCCTTTGGCGCCGACCGGATTGACCTGGTGGTCCGGGACGATGGTGTGGGCTTTGATCGCGTTGCCGTAGACCCTGACCGCTACGGCCTGACCGGAATACAAGAACGGGCGGCGATGATCGGGGCGACGCTCAAGGTGAGAAGCCGTCGTGGTGGCGGAACAGAGGTTCGGTGTTCGTTGGAGAGGTGACGGGAAATGGGCCAAGCGGGAGGGCCAAAACGCCTCCAGCCCTTGCTTTTCGGGCTGAGCATCGTGCTGGTGGTTGACTTGCAAGGGCTTCCGCTGTATAATATCAAGCGACAAGAGATGTCCGCTTCTGTCCCGTTGTGGCAAGTTTGCTAGGCGGACGAGATCTCTGCATGATACACCCTAAGGGGCAGCTATATGGAAGAATGTCTGCCTAGTATGCCATGCAGGGGATTTAAGTGGAAAAATGTCCATCTAGTATTCCAAGTCGGGTGACTAGGTGGACAGATGTCCAGATAATAAGAGTTGGGCAGCAACTTGGCAATGAGTGAAAGGAGAAAATAACATGAACAACATCAGCATCTCCCAACCCGGCTGGCTCAAAAAGAGCAGCGTTTTCCTATTGTTCTTCATCGTGGAGACTATGGTGTTCGCCTTAATCACATTGTCGCCGTACTTGCCGCAAACTGCATTGCTTGGCTTTCACGCTGGTCTCACCGCCGTACTCTTGATCATCGCTTTGTTCTTGCGAAGGAGCGGGAAAGGGAAACCATACTGGCCTGTGTTTTACGCCTTTTTTGTGGCCGGGGCAGCAGTTCTTACAAGTGGACTTTTCAGTGGCGATCTGCTGAGATTGTTCAAGCAGACTGTTGCAACCCCCCAGGGAATTGCCTTAGCCAAGTTCTCTGAAAGCATCTTGCGAGTGATTCCGATTTTGGTATTGATGCCTGTTATGGGTTTTGACTGGCGTTCCATGTATCTCGCGGCAGGGAAGGTACGCTTCTGGCTCCCCATTGCCATTGCTGCCGTTATCGTTTTTCCCGCCTTTGCATTTTTCTCTATCAGCAATAGCCAGACCGGGGTGTTGGACAAACTGCTATCACTGTGGCCATGGATATTGCTCTTCGTACTTTCCAATGGGTTCATGGAGGAGTTACTCTATCGAGGATTATTCCTCCAAAAATATGAGCCTTTCCTGGGTAAAGGTATATCGAATATTCTGACGGCGATCGTATTTGCGCTCATGCACACACAGGTAACTTATGCAGCGCAGATGATTCAGTTCCTCGTGATCGTTTTGTTTTTATCGCTGATCTGGGGATTCCTTATACAGAAATCGGAAAGTCTATGGGGGGCGGTCCTGTTCCATGCTGCAGGAGACTGCTTGATCATATTCGCTGCATATGCCAGCATATAGCGGCTGTTCCTGGCTGAACTTGCTGCCCAACAATGCGTGGAGCCGACCGCGCCTTCGGCGCTCGCAGAATCGCGCCTTTTTTGTTATGATGGTAGACTTGTTCCGCATCGCGGAGCAAGCGCTGATCAACGTGGAGCGTCACGCCTCCGCCCAACAGGTGACCGTGCGCCTGGCCTTCGGCAATGATCGAATTGACTTGGTGATCCAGGACGACGGTGTAGGCTTCGATCCCGCCGCAGTGGGGCCTGACCGGAATACGAGAGCGGGCAGCGATGATCGGGGCGACGCTAAAGGTGCACAGTCGTCCCGGCGGCGGGGCCAGGATTTGGTGTTCGCTGAAGAGGTGACGCAAAATGGGCCAAGCGGGAGATCTAAAACGACTCCCGCTTTTGCTTTTCGGACTGGGCATCGTACTGGTGGTTGACTGGCAAGGGCTTCTGCTATATAATTATTGAAGCAATATCGGTGAGGGCCTCAGCCTCGAACTGGGAGCAGTTCAGCCCTTCCTTAGCCCGCATGATGAAGACCTGCTTCTCTCGCCGATTATCTAGACGACCATGAGCTCAAGTACTCAGTCGCACATGAATTGGCGCAGAATATGAATCTTCAAAGATCCATGCAGCGAACTAAATATCTCTTTTCAGTTTTCGTTACAGAAGTTGAGTCCAACACAGCTTTGGGCCTAACCGACCTAAACAAACATAGTGAGAACGTGCTTGTTCCGCTATTTGCCGAGATTTATGGTTTTCATCATTTAGAGAAACTTGAGAGATATCACGAAAACCACCCCGCTGTTGACCTAGGCGATAAAGTGGCCAGAGTTGCGATTCAAGTTACAGCCACAAACACGAGCCAGAAGTTTTATAAGACCTTAACAGGCTTTGTGAATCACAGACTATATGAGCAGTATGATCGCGTCATCATCTATGTAATAACTAGAAGGAAAAAAAGATACACAGGCAAGGGTTACGAAAAGATTCTAGAAGGAATCAACTTCACGTTTGATAAGAATCGAGATATCCAAGACTGGAGAGATTTACTGAAGGAAATCAGGAACTTCCAATTGGAAAAGGTCCGCAAAATTGAAGAAATCCTAGAAGATAATTTCGGCGAGGGTCAAAAGCCACTTATTGAAGAAACGTTTTCAAAGCACTTGCAAACCCAGTTAGCAAAAGAGAAACAAACCAAAAGATATATTCCCGATGTTTTTGTGGAAGTTGCTGAAATTAAAGATAGAGCTAGATATTTCTCCCATCCTGTGCTTTTCTTCAACAAGATTGTTGAAACTGTCCAACGTTTAGATTTGAGTAACCTTAATCGGCTTTTGGCATCTGTATCACTCCCTTCATTTGAACTGGAACTACCAACAGAATTTGGAGCAGTCAATACACTTGAAGAAGTCCAAGGCAAAGCGGAACTTCTGTTAAAGGTGTTACAAGACGCAAAGAAAGAACTGAGTGTCTATTCAGATCGGGGTACAAATCTTTTCAATGCGGTGCCAACAGACAAGCAGTACATAATTGAAAAGGTCGGGTACAAGTTTGACAACACCAGCCGGAAACTCTTGTGGCAGATTGATCCTTGCATTGATGACCTTAGAGTAATCCAGTCGCGAGTATTACTACTTATTTCGCGAGCAGGACAAGGCAAAACGAATTTTGTCTGCGATTTCGCAGAAAACGTTCTTTCCAAGCGTTCCTTGCCTTGCCTATTTTTCACAGGGCGTGAACTCAATGCTGTCTCCCCTGAAAGGCTTGGAGCATATTTAGCACAGACAGTTAATGGAAGTCACGAAGGTAATCTTGAGGTAGCTTTGGAAAGATTGAATCGTTTTGGTGCTGATCGCGAAGTGCCGGTCACATTGATTATCGACGGTATTAACGAACATCAAAACATTCGTGCTTTCGCGCAACATTTGGAGCAGTTGTTGGTAGCAATTCTTGATTACAAATACATCCGAGTGATTCCAACCTGTCGAGAGGAATATTTCGAGGAGCGGTTCCACAACCTAAAAACATCCAGTTTTGCCGAACAGATTTACTTTGTTAGCAATCTGGCACGTCACATGAGCAAGATGCACCGAGATCACATGGTTGGCGCATACTTTCGCTTCTTTATTTTGCAACCCGCTTACATATCAAAACGTGCTTCCAGCATTTTGGAAAATGATACGTTGCTCCTGCGCATATTCTGTGAAGCATATGGCGATCCTGGTGCCGAAGAACCGATACAACTACCCGAAGTAATAGACATTTACAAAGACAGAATCTTTCGGCGCTATTGGAACAGAAAGTTGGAAGAGATTGCACAGCGTCATGATGTAGCTTCTCATCCTGGTCTTGGCCTGAAAGCTAGGTATAAGGCAGCAATGTCACAAATAATCCAGTTGATGATTGAGCGAGAGGCATTCTCCAACATTCCAGTTTCAGACATCGGTGAAGAACATCATCAGGCATTGAGTCACATGCTTGTAGAAGACATCATTGTTAGAAAAGATTTGGTAGATGTTGACGACGTGCTTGATGAGAAAAGTGAAGTCATCAGCTTTACCTTTGACGAATTCCGAGATTTCTTACTGTCAAATCATTTGGTCAATAGGGTCTTCCCAAATAACAAAGAGGATTTCGGGGGGATTGTGGACCGACTTGTTGCGTCTAGTTCACCAGTGGCTGAAGGTGTACAAACGTATCTTTTCTTTGCTTCAAGACAACCCGATAAACAGGAGGTCCTTGCAATTATTGCTGAAGAAGCGTGGTACAAAGAGGCATTTATCAAGAGTATTTTTGCCTTGGAAGACGAGTTGATCACGAGCAATGATCTGAACGAGATTGAAGCTCAGTTTTTTAAGGATGCCCGCCATGCTTCATGGATTATTCGGTGGTTAGTCCGACGTTGGAGTACGGGAAAATATCCACAGCTGAACATTAGATTGCTTTTCCAGATATTTGAAGGACTTGACGAGCCCGCCTACGACAAGTATGTAAGACCGAGTGTTAGTGAGTATGGGGTCTATGGTTTTGATAGAACTCGTTCATGGAGTATTGATCAAATTGCTGATGAATTATTGGACGCTATTCGAGAAGAAGAAGACTGGACCCAAGAGCCAGAATTCGACAACCTCATGGATCTAATGATCTACTTTTTTAGCATTTTCAGTGGACGTGAATTCAACAATCCTACATTTATCACATTTCAAGAATTTGCTGAGAAATATCCTGATCGAGCATATAAGTTGCTCTCAAGACACACACGAATTCGTGGTGAACGGATAAGGGAGCAAGTCTGGAGAATGTTGACTTATCTTGCGCCCAAAATATCAACACCTGACACGCTTATCCAACAGGCATTGGAAGTATTCGCAGAAGCAGATGGGAGTAATTGGCGCTTAGCCCGAGAGATAGCCCGTTTTGTTCGAATCTGCGTGGCGACAGGGAAAATCCGGTTAGAGGGTGAACTGGAACAGCAAACGGAACAAGCCACCTTCTATCCCTATGGAACCGAGGGGGAATGATGATTATTCCTTTTGGCCACGATGATTATTTGCTTTGCTTGAATGGTTACATTTCAAAGCAGGCATTTTTAGAGAAATCCCAGGTTACGGGTGGCTATGCTCAGCAACTGATGGAACGCATCTTTGATTGTTTAATGACAGGGCTAGTCAATCTACGCGAAGAATACCAAACGTATTATTCTCCTGAGTACTCGGACATAGAATCCTTTTTGTTTTGGAAGTACAGCATCAACGAAGAGATCTTGGAAAGGATTCAACACAATATTGAATCTAATGATCTGCTAGGATACGGTTCTTTGTACTCAGGTGGTGATTACACATTGGGGCAACTCATCACTTCTGATGAGATGTTGAAGGTTTTGAATAACATTTTTGCAGAATTCAGCAGGAACAACCATGAAGATAAGAACTGATTTTGTCACGAATAGTTCCTCGACATCGTTTATCATCATTGCCAAGGGGGAGTTTAACAGACAAGATTTTATGAAACTTATGGGAGCAACTGAGCAATCGCCATTTGCTTTCATTTTTGAATCCCTGTTTGATAGTCTGTATTACAGCATGTCTCCACTTGAAGAGGACTTAGAACGATACTATGGCGTCACAACCAATTGGATTCAGTTCTTGGAGGAGAAGTTTTCCCAGGAAGTAGCTCGACGTGTAATTGAGGCGAAAGAACAAGGCTCGTATGTATACACAGGAAGGTTGAGTAGTGAAGAAAACGAAATAGAAAGTTTCTTCTGCTGTGATAGTTTTGAAGTCGAAGATGAAAGAATCTTCTTCAATGCGATAGAGTGTGGATGGTGAAGCAGAAATCTCCCCTAATCATCAAGCGTTTTAAGAAACAACACTATTCTACTTTTTTTGACCCGAACACCGGTTTTTTTGCTCGTGTAGAAGACCCTGGGTATGAAGAACCCTTTTGGTCTTGGCATGGCCCTGAATTGTTAGATATTTCGATCACGAATTGGTGTGATAAAGGTTGTGCGCTTTGTTACCGCAAATCTGATGAGTTCGGACAGCACATGTTACTTGAAAACTATGAATTTGTGATGCAACAGGCTCAGCAAATGCATGTATTGCAAGTGGCACTTGGAGGAGGAAATCCAAACCAACATCCTGACTTTTGTGAAATACTCCGTCTAACCAGAGAAAATTACGGAATTGTTGCAAACTATACTACCAATGGACGAGGCCTGTCTGATGATGTTCTGACTGCCACTAAAAAATACTGTGGGGCAGTTGCGGTTAGTGCTTACTACCCTTACGAGGAGACTCGACAAGCTATCAATTTGCTTACTTTGTATGGAATCAAGGCCAATATTCACTTTATTGTAAGTAGTCAAAGCGTTACCACTGCCATCAAATGGTTTGAACACCCACCGGCTTTCCTTGAGAAAATCAACGCTCTCGTATTTCTCAATTACAAGCCTATCGGCCGTTATTCAAGTCACAAGTTGTTGCTAAAGCATAGTGACCAAGCTGAACATTTTTTTAAGTTGGCAACGGAGAAAAAGCATGGCTTCAGAATTGGATTTGATACTTGTACAGTCACGGGAATTGCGAGGTACACCAATACTGCACCTATTTGTTACGAGGGATGTGATGCGGGCAGATTTTCAATGTTCATCCCCGAGGACATGAAAACATATCCGTGCTCTTTTATGGTTGAGGCAGGATATGAGGGGATTCCTATTGTTGGCAACAACATACGTGAAGTTTGGAAAGAGCACGAACCATTTAAGAATATCCGTAGCAAACTCGGCTCTGGAGGATGTAGTGGTTGCCAAACAGCTGATTTGTGCTTAGGAGGATGTCCACTTTTCCCCGAGATCAATTTATGTCCTGCTCAATCCGAGGAGCAAAAGAGAGAGATCCAATGCTCGACAGTACCTTTAGGCAATGTTTAAGGCACATGAATGAGTTGCCTGTGGATATATCGCCAGCTAATAAGTCATGGTCTGTCCTGAAGCTGTCAACGGCTAGCTGGTGGGAGTCCAGTCGTGGTAAGGGCCAGGCCGCCTTGTCATGCGAAGTGAAGGCCATGGAAGGTGCAAAGAGTCTGGAAGTGCAGCACCGAAGAACTCCTTGGCGTAGGGAGGGCGGCATGTTGGGACAGTTGAGGAGAGGCGTGCGATTGATGTAGAGGGAGATATCGAACATTGGACGATCAGTGGAAAAGGGAGCGCGGCTTAAGTCCGTGCTCCTTTTTGACGTGCTCCGTTCCAGGTGGTATAATTTGCACAGGATTTTCTCAAGTCACCCTTGCGAAGACTGTGAATAGCTTCGGCGATAGACAGCTTTCGGTGGACGGAGGCGCTTTCGGCTTCGCAAGGGTTCTCACTGGAAAGGTGCCGTGTAGTGAGTTCGATCCGGGTTCTGCTCGTAGATGACCAGGAGATCGTCCGCCAGGGGCTGACCACCATCCTCAAGTACGCGCCAGGCATCGAGGTAGTGGGGCAGGCCGGCGATGGGAAAGAGGCAGTGGCCCTGGCCCGCGCTCTCCGGCCCGATGTAGTGCTCATGGACCTGAAGATGCCTCGGCTGGGAGGCATCCCGGCCACGCGGCACATCTGCGCGGAACTGCCCGATACCCAGGTGATCATCCTTACTACGTACGATACCGACGATCTGGTCTTCGAGGGAATCAAAGCTGGGGCCAAGGGCTACCTGCTCAAAGACGCTACCGGCGAGACGCTGGTAGAGGCTATCCGGGGCGTGGTGCGGGGAGAATCGCGGATTGATCACGGCGTGGCGCGCAAAGTGCTGAACGAGTTCCAGCGATTGGCGGCTCAGGCACCGACCCGCCCCGCCGCCCGGTCCGCGCAGGACGAGCCCATCATCGAACCCCTCACCCCCCGCGAGGAGGATGTGCTCCACCTGCTGGTTGAGGGGTTATCGAACAAGGAGATCGGTGCCCGGCTGCACCTGACCGAGGGCACGATCAAGAATTACGTCAGCACTATCATCGCCAAGCTCCAGGCCAACGACCGGACGCACGCTGTAGTCACCGCCCTGCGGCACGGTCTGGTGGATCTGGGTAACTAACAGGACTTTCTCCGATCCCCTTGTGGGGGAAAACGAAGGCCACGAAAGCATTTCTCGACTTTCGTGGCCTTTCGCTTGCCCTGAGCCCGTCGAAGGGCGTGTTTCGCGATTCAAACCTACCCTATCGTCCCTGACGGGTGGGGAGAATGACCCACAGTCACCGCTGTATCTCCTTCAATTGCAACTCGTACACCAGCGCATCAATCTGCGCAGCCGATAGGAAACGGATAAGCGGATAGCCGCCGCTCCCTCATCCGCTTATCCGCTCCTATCCGTTGCCTTCACCACCCCAATCTCCTCCGTCAGCCTGTACAGCAGAGACGCTAACTTGGCGATCTCCCCGTCTATCGTTGACCTCTCCCCAGCACCCGTTCTTCAATCGGGGCAGGATGGTCATAGCATTCGGCACATCAAATACAGACTGTGGAGGACCTTCTTTAGGGTGAAGGTGATGAGGCGCGTTGGGCAGATCGATGTGGTGCCTGACGTTGTCCCAACGACAGATTAGCTCTCCATCGGCATCCTGCCAATGAAAGCTGTACTTTCGCAAATCTACCTGCCCCCTTTTCCTCCGCCACGTATTCGAAGAGCTGGAAGAGGCCGCCGTCTATTAACGTGGCTCGGATACGGAGCTTGTCATCGGTGGGCGTGATTTCTCGCCGAACCTGTTTGTAAGAGGCAACTACAGGGCTCTCTATCAGCCGCATTTCGATTTCATCGAAATAGCTGGCGATGATTGGGTTCATGAGGGGCTCGCTTCTTCTCACCCCAGGATGGACAGTTGGCATCGCAAGTTTGTGGCCATCTCATACGTTGACGACCACTCAACGAAGTCCATGGCATCGCCCAGTTCGCCTCGCTCAAACTTCTCGTAGAATTCTTCGGAGCTGAGGGAATACCTCCGCTCAAAGTCAGCCAGTTGCTGCTCCAACCTGGCTTTTTGCGTGATCAAGCGAGAGGTCTCCCTGTCGAGCAGCTTACCAATGGTCAACTCCAACACCTTATCCAGAGACGAAGCGTTGGTCGAGGCCATGTATTCATCTAGCCTTTTGACCTTGCTCAACACTGTGGACATCTTTCATTCCCTCCTTCTTCCAAGCCACTGTGCGTAGCGGATAGCCGCTACTCCCTCATCCGTTTATCTGCTCACACGTGTTGCCTCCACCACCCCAATCTCCTCCTCCGTCAACCCATACAACTCATACACCAGGGCGTCAATCTGCCTGCCTGACCCTCCCGCAGGTTCCAAACCTGCGGGAGGGTCAGGCAGGCATCAGCGCGTCTATCTGCACGTCCGCTGAACCACTGACCCCACTGAAACCCCTGAGAGCACTGAAGCCCCTTCAGTGTGATCACTCCCCTCAGTGCCTCAGTGATTCCGCCCCTCCACCACCAGTCTCCTCCTCCGTCAACCCATACAACTCGTACACCAGCGCGTCAATCGTCTATCAGCCCATTGCCAAGGTTATTCGCAACCGTTCGCTGAGACTTCGGCGAGCCTTCGCCGTGGGCGCTCAGTCGAGCCGCGCTCACGGTGAAGCCTTCGCAAGGGCGGCTCAATGCCTACCCTGGTCACCTGCGCATAAGAAACGCCAGCCCTGGGCACGCAAGGGCGCGGCCTCGGCTGGCGTCTCACCGGTTGCGTTTCTTGATTCGTGGGCCTGAGCAACCATCAAGGGGACCCTCGCGCCCATCGCCCAAGCTTGGTTGAGCTATCCCAATTATATCACATTGGGGGGTGTTTTGCAGGAGGGAGTCGCCTTATGAAGAGCTGTCTCAGGGTTATTTGCGTAGAGATCTAATCGCTCTCCGCGCTCAGGATCCAACGATGGTAGATCTCATCCAAACCCTGTCCTGAGACCTCCTCGGCTACGGCCAGGAAGCTCTCAGGGGTGGCGATGCCGTACTTGTGCTGCTCCAGGTAGCGTCGCATAATTTCGAAGTAGGTATCATCGCCCACCTGCTGGCGCAGGGTGTGGAAGAAGAGAGGGCCCTTACAGTAGATGATGGGGCCATAGTCCTCAGGAGAGAAGGCGGCCACAGGCTGAGCGACCACAGCGTCCCGCCCCTCCTCGATGACTTGCTGATAGACCCCCTCGAAATGGCTTTCCAGGATGGTCTCGGCCACCCTCTTTCCATGCATCTCCTCGAAATAGATGATGGTCGAATACTGAGTCAAAGCCTCGTCCAGCCAGGGCTCGTCTACCTGATCGCTGCCCACCATGCTGTACCACCACTGATGAGCCACCTCGTGGGCAGCGGTGAACTCGAAATTGCCGCCTTTCTCATCGTAATAATTTCTGTTCATCACAATAAGCCCTGGGTACTCGATGCCCCCAGCGGTGGTCGGCGTCGCCATCACGTCGAACTCGGAGAAGGGGTAGAGGCCGAAGAGCTCGTTGTAGGTCTGCAAGGCTTTGCTGGCGTATTCAAGGATCTCCAGGCCACCCTCCTCATCGCCGGGCATGTAGTAGGAGTTAACCGTAGTCTCGCCCACGGTGTTGCTGACCACCTGGTATCTATCGCTCATCACGATGTTGAAATCCCGCATTGGCCCGCTGGCGCAGATCAAGGTCATAGTGCCATCGCCGTTATCAACTCTGGCGATGACGGAACCGGAAGCGGCCACGACCATCTCCTCGGGCACGGTAAGTTGCACCAGGTAGAGGGAGGTATCGCTGTAGACGGCATCGCCGTAGCCAGGCGCGAGCTCTATATTCCAGCCTTCATCATCGTAGACCGGCAGCATGGGGTAGAAATTTGGCATAGCCAGCACGCCATCGGTGCAACTGAACTGCCCGTAACCTTGCTCATTGTCTTGAGGCACGCTCACCAGGAAGTCAACGGTGATGTCCAACCGTTCCCCAGGAGCCAAAGGCTTAGCCAGAGGGATCTCCAAGGCCGAATTGCTAAATTCGTAGATCACCTGGGCTTCTTGGCCGTTCACGATTACCCGGTCTATTTCCATAGCACCGCCGTAGCCTGGCGAGTTGGGGAAGAGACGAAAGTACACCTCCTTCAGGTCAACTGTTTCGTTGTTGGTGTATAGTAGTCGCTCGCTCCCCGTCAAAGTCAGGTTCTCCACATCAACAACCAGTTCAATGAAATACCGAGTTGGGTTGGCCAGGCCATCAATGTCCGCTTGGCCCCCGGGGATCATAGCCGCTCGATAGGGTGCCAGGTCCTGCCAGTCCACCAGAGGGGTGGGTACAGCAACTGGGGCTGCCTGCGGTGTCGGCGAGGGAAGGGGAGGTGAAGTTAGAGGCGGCGTGGGCGAGGGGATGATTGGAGCAGGCGTTGCAGTAGACGGCAGCGTCAGCGAGGGAGAAGGGGCAAAAGTTGGAAGGGGCGCCGGAGTTGGAGCGGTCTGACAGGCCCTGGATAGCAGAAGAAGGGCTACTAGTAGAAGCCAAAGATTTTTCCTCATCGATCTTCCCCCGATTCGTATTCACCAATGTACTTGTTTACCGCACCTCTTATTTTACCACAAAGACGCCAAGGCACCAAGACTTCGTCGTGAGCTCAGTCGAACGATTACAGGACTACTCCTTCGTGTCTTCGTGGCTTGGTGGTTAATCTGCAAGTTGCGCGACGGTAAACAGAAACCACTGAATACCCAGTTTCCGAACTAAAAGGCTTCAGTAGCGTGTCAAGTCAAATGATAATCCTACCGAAGCGCTACTGTTCGGTCAAATGATAATGTCACCGGGTTGTCCTCTCCTTTCTGCGAGTTTTGAATACTTTCTAGTTTACAGACATACAGACATCCATTG
>Ga0209986_10000231_pt1 | contig 52643 bp, 46 predicted proteins | sample BlataG_FD_183168 | JGI IMG/M metagenome (GOLD analysis project Ga0209986, IMG submission 183168) | Deep subsurface microbial communities from Black Sea to uncover new lineages of life (NeLLi) - Black_00105 metaG (SPAdes) (version 2) | ecosystem: Environmental > Aquatic > Marine > Oceanic >... | reverse complement strand
AGGCGGGATGCCACTTGCCCGATTACAGCTGAGGCTACCCACACGGGAGGGGGAGGTAAGATATTTAAACCAGTTGGGAAAAAGCATGAAACCACTGGTACCTCAGTTTCCCCTGGCAGAGCCCGCCATAGTTTTAATTAGACGGGCAATAAGCTATGCACTCCATTTCAATAACCATGTTGTAGATTACCAGACCGGTTGTGGCTGCTGAGCGGGCAGGCTGGTCTTTAGAGAAGTAGCTCTTATATACTTCATTCATCTTGTCATAATCAGCAGCATTGCCTAAGAAGATGGTCACTTTCACTACGTCATCTAGAGATGAGCCTGCCGCCTCTAAGACCAGTTTCATATTCTCCAGGCATTGTTTGGTCTGAGCTTCTATTCCTTTAACCTCATTGCCTTCACCATCTACGAATCCACCCTGCCCTGACACAAAAATGTAGTCCCCCGCTCTTATGGCTGGTGAAAAAGGATATTTAAGAGCGTTAGGTATCATGATGACTTGCTTAGCCATTAGTCTGACTCCCCTTTCACACGTTCTTAGAGACCTCGGCAATGATCCTAGTGTCCTAAATGATTGTCAATCATTCTCATTAAAATTAGTGATCCTTACACTATCACCAATCTCAATACCTAAGCCAATGCCTGTAGGTCTATGAGCCGCAGACAGTACCAAGTTATAGTGATTTGGGAAATGAGTCTCATCGAATCCGGCGACCGTTCCTATTTCCCTGTCACTTATAAATAGGCGGTCCCCGACGCCTATGACCCCTCCCTGAGTTATCTCAAGGAAACCTATAATGCTTATTCTGTTTACTGTCTTGCCGGGTTCGGCATCTACTTCATCCGTGGTTAGCAGTTCGTGAATTTCATTCTTCTGCAACGCTCGCTGCCGTTGCGGAATCAGAATTAATCCTCGGTCATCGAGTAAACCGTGTGCCAAGGCCACTATTTCACCCGTTATGTCTCGTTTTTTGACCTTACCTGCCGAAGCCCAACGTCCTGTAATGTAAGGGTCATTTTTCCGCGTTGACATTCACCTGCCCTCCTATTCTGACCTTCTCAGCCAACCGATTCGAACGACGATAGCGCAGAACGTATTCTTTTGTAAACTAGTCGCCTCCAAACTTTTAATCAAAGATTCTTCCAAAATTTCCAAATAATGTTCATTACTTGGAAGAATGCTTTTACGCCGTATCGCATATATTCTTCGATAAACTGGCCATTTTCATCTACGCAGCGAGCTTTAGGAGAGAACAAAATATTGGCATCGTAGTCTATGGTGGGCACAATACCTGTTGCTGCCACCCCTCTGGTAAGGATATCCGTTCCCGCATACGCATCCTCTATGCCAAAGATTGGAAAGCCAATTCTATCCTCAGACCATGTATCCTGATAGTTTATCTCCACTGCCAAAGCATTATAAGATTTGGTCACTATTAGGTGTTCAGCTATTTCAGGGTTCAGATTTTTCATTTCCTGCGATACGATTTCATATATGCCATCAATTGGGTCAGTTAGTATTTGGGGCTGTTCCCTTAAGACCTTGATTGCTTGAATTGCACCAGCCAACCCTTCCTTTCCTGGGTCAAAGATTACGCCCCAGGCTTTTCCATAAGCAGTGCCAGTTCCTGTTCTATCAGTATGCATACCAGCGGCACGCCGCAAAGGTATCATGACTTCTTCCCTGCCGATAATTAGCCCACATATTGGTGCCCCGGTAACCTTGTCCATGCTGAAGACAATTAGGTCTGCCCCGATTTTCCTGATATCGAGGCCTATGATAGGCGTTGCCGCAGCATTATCGATAAGATACACAATGTTATACTCCTTAGCTATCTGGGCCATAAGTTTCAGCAGTTTGGGGGTGCCATCGTCATCTTTTTCACCGTAGCCATAACCTGGAGTATCCGCACCCATCGAAGCGATGCCCGTGAGCCATGAGCTGTGACGAGCTGCAGCCTTTGCAAGTTTTTCATAGCTTTTCTCTGGATTAACGTGAGCTAGCAGAGGAAGAGGCCAATATTTTGAGCCATGGCACTCATATTTTGCTCCCTCAAGAGGAACTATTACTGTAGATAGATTAGTCTGTCTTTTCCCTGCCAGTCCCATCTCCCCTGCCGTGACCCCTCGGTCTGCAACAAGGTCCTTGTACTTGGGCGGAAAGGGCCTTCCATAACCCGCTTGATGGTGCATATGCCTTTCGTATGGAGCAATATAGCACGCTTGATAATTATCCCCCTTTCCTGCTAGAGGGGGAGAAAACAATGCATCAAATGAGAGCCACAACGAGGCCTCACAGGTATTAATAACTATGCCATCATAGTCATCGCCATAGGCTTGCTTGATCTGAAACCTTAACTCATCTGCCAAGTTCTTCAAGGGAATTGTTTTGGCTGCTACTTCTTCCATAGCTTTGCGTACATCTTTTCGGATTGGAGCTGCTGGCATTCCTGACATCCCGCCTGATAGACCTATCTGCCCCTTAAGCTCGCTTGGGATTCCAATTCGACGAGAAACCTTCTCACATTCAGAGTATATTTCGCCTTGCTTCTCCACCAGTTTTTGATATAGATACGCCCTAAATTGTTCGATGCCCATGACTTACACCTCCAGAATTTTTGTTTTGCATTTTATTATAGTCAATCGCTTGAGATTTTTAGTCTACCTAGTGTCAATCTGCCTTATTACACTAGCTTCCCCCTTCCTTGTCCTAAATAGGGTTAGTGGTAGCTTTGGGCCAAAAATGCTATAGGATAGCCAATTCCTCAGAAGGTTTGTCAGTAACGAATCCACCCCCTGGGTAATTAACGATCATAAAGGGTAACTTAGCCTCTCTAGCTATGTTACGTAGTGTTCCGCCGCAAGCCCAAAACAGCGGGATTTCCTTTGGCTGTTGAGGAGCAACTTCCTCAACAAGAGACATCTCCGGACGATTGAGGTCTTCTATACCAATAAGGGTAGGATCCCCGACGTGAACCGGTGGCCCGTGCACAAGTAAGTGCCGAGACGTTATCTGGATGGCTCGAAGGGCGTCATGGGCACTTTCAAACAGGCGACAGGAAACCACCATATTACCACGGAATGGGCCTGCTGGAACGCAACGTATATTTGTCCTATATGCACCAATGGTTCGGTAGTGTACATTGCTGGCTTGTAGTGACCAATCGAAGCTTCCACTACAGCCATTCAAAAAGGCAACTAAGTCATCTCGCCAATAATCGGTAATATCTGTAGGTTCATCAACAACCTTGCCGTCTTTATAAATTTGGTATCTAATCAGGTCGGTGCGTAAGTCAGCATCTGGCGCTACTGATAGAGGATGGGGTGAGCCAGGTTCAGTTACATCGAGTACACCGCAAACTCGTGGGTTTCGATGGCAAAATAGGAAGAATGCAAAAGCATACTCCTTGGGGACAATAGCTACGTCTGCCATGACATATCCACGGCATGCTCGTAGAACAGAGCCTGTGAATTCACCTCTCCTGACAATACTACGATATTCCTTTGGAGTCATTTGTTCTAAATCAGTAGTAGCGTATTCAGTCACTATAAACCCTCCTTATTTTGTTTTAAGAGCGAATGCCTTATGGTTCCCACCACCTTTCTTATGGCCTTCATATTCTTCTTTCCATCCATTTATCGTCATATAGAAGGTTGCCGCTTTTGAATCTACCCAAACCCAAGAGCGAAATGGTTGAGTTATGCTCCCTATGTAGAATATACCCTGCCATGAGTCTTCCTACCGCTGGTGAGTGCATAAACCCATGTCCGCTGAAGCCACAGGCAAGGTATAGCCCTTCTACCTCAGCCACTTTGCCTAGGATGGCACTGTAGTCTGGCGTATTTGCTTTGAGACCTGCCTGTGCTCTTACCACACCAATATCGTTAAAGAAGGGAAAGCGGTGTACCGCAAGCTCAGCAAGACTTGGCAGGCTGCTCCAGTCAATTGTAATGTCGAAGCCCTCTGGCGCGTTAGGCTCACGCATACCAAACATCAACCCCGGCCCTTCTCGACCGACAGCAAGCAGAGTATGGACATCTAGGACAGAGGGAGCATTTTGGGGAATTTTATCGGTAGGGCTGGTAAAAAAGGATTGCTGCTTGGACGGGCGCACAGGGATATGTAAGTCTACCATTTTCCCTATTTGACCAGCATAGGGCCCGGCTGCATTAACCACAATCGGTGCCTCAAACTCGCCATTACTAGTCAATACCCTTTTAACTTTACTACCCTTTAACATTTGTAACCCAATAACTTCTGTTTCTGTATATATCTTTACTCCAAGTCTCCTAGCGGCGGAGGCAAAGCCCTGTACCACAGAATATGGATCAGCAACTCCATCTGTTGGACAGTAGGTCGCCCCTATGATGTCCTCAACGCTCAGCTCGGGGATAATTCCCTTGACCTCCTTGGGTGACAGGAGATAGACCTCAACTCCGAGCTTTGGCTGTAAGTCTGAATTTTGGCGAAGTATCTCTAGCTCGTCCTCAGTGGTGGCCAGCATCAGGCCCCCGCGCTGCCGAAAGTCATCAGGGTAACCCATTTCTTCCTCGAAATGCTTTAAAAATTCGAGGCCCTCCATTGAGAGTCTAACGTTAACTTCGGCGGAAAACTGTTGCCTTATGCCACCAGCACATTTGCTAGTCGAGCCTTCTCCAATATTGTCCTTTTCTAGGACTATGACATCGCAGCAACCCGACTTCGCCAAATGGTAAGCGATGCTAGTTCCAATAACTCCGGCACCAATGACGATTACCTCCGCCGACTTTTTCACCCCCGGCTTTATCTCCTAGCTTTCGGATCGAATCTGCTCCAGGTAGTTATAGATGGTAAACTTTGAAACATGAAACTTGCTGGCAAGGAGTTTAGTTGCCCCTTTAATTAGAAAGAACCCCTGCTCATCTAGTTGTCCTACAATGTCAATTTTGTCATTTCTATCCATCAACGAAGTTATTTTTCCGGTTTTTCGGATTACTCTGTCAGCCATCCCGTTCAGGGTGGAAGCCATATCACCTTCAAAGGTCTCAAGAGGCTCACCTTCTTTGGTCTCCTCCGATATGGCAAATATACCCTGAATCACTGTATTTAGGTTCAGGATATCTGTCACATCAAAGTTGACGCAGAGTCCTACAATTGGTTTTCCCTTCTTATTTCTAACAATAATGCTACTGGATTTTAAGGGTCTTCCGTCCTTGGTTACGGACGGGTAGTTGATGAAAAGAGAATTGTTGCGACCACTTTTAAGATCCTTCAGCCCCCGGTCACTAATTGGCCCGCCGACGGTTCTCCCGGTGACATGCCCGTTTGCTATCTTGACTATTGAGTGGTCAAGGTTTTTCAGGTTTCTAAGGTCGTGAAGAATAACTTCGCAGCGAGGACCAAAGGTCCTGGCTATTCCATCAACGACAATTTTGAGAGATTCAATCAAAAACGCCTCTTTTGATAGCCTTCCCTTAGTCTCACCGGGAGTCTTCACTTTAATTGGTTGGATCATCACTTCCCCTTTCTAAAATGGACCCGATTCCGTATTTTACCAAGAAACGTTTATTTTGGGATTGATTTCCAACAATTTGTTTTTATATTAACATTTTGTTATAGAGTTTGTCAACATTCTTTGCTAATCTTTAACGAACTTCTAAGAATTTTTTAACCCTCTTGTTCTTCCTATCGTTGATAGGAGAAAGGGGTTTGTTGGGCTGCACAAGGAGGTATCAGATGGGGAAAGATTCCACGGGAATGTCATGTTTTCGCCAAGATCTCGATTAGCTGCGCCAGCGTCCGGTTCTTATCCACTGTCTCAGGCGTTTCATCGGCAAGTGAGGTTTTGTCAACAAGACGGTAGATATCCGCTGCCCCTTGGTAGATCTTCGCCGTCAACCCAAGATCTTCAAACGTTTTGGCAATCTCCTCCATTTCACCCACCCATCGTCGCGCCCGGCTCGGCATACTTTGCAGAAACCGTTCTATTGAGTTATACCCCTCCGCCTGGCTAAACTGAAGCTCCTTAACCAGCACATCATAAAGCCCCATCCGCCAAGCAGCCACCAGCAACTCCATTGAAAGCGCGGCAGTTCCCTTCGTCAGCGCAGCATAGGTCATCTTAAGCCCGGACGCCTGACCAATCTCCATCCCGATTACTTGTACCTGCAGCCCGTATCTGCTCAATTTCTCAAATTCTCCTGCATCCCTCCCTGAAGCGTAAAACCGAGTGATGCCCTCCTCCGTCGGTGGCACACCGATAATTACCGCATCCACAAACCGGCTTCCTACTCCAGTGATGATCTTTGCCAGCTTCCTCGCTGTCGCTGGGGCAATGGCATTACAGTCCACATACACCACCTGCTCTCCGGTAGCTCGTAGAGCCTCGGCCACCATCGTTGCCGCCTTTTCAGCATTGGCCGGCACCAGAATCGACAAAAGCATATCTGTATCTCGCACAAGCTGTTTATACGTCGGTACTGCTTCAATTCCTGACTTCTGTCCCAGGGCTCGTGTCCGTTCGCTGCGTCGTGCTAGGCAAGTCAGCACTGGCATCCCATGTTCTATAAGCACACGACCTACTGCATGCCCCATATCGCCTGGGCTCAAAAGTCCAACCTTGTGCAACACCATCTTATACCCCCAGCTCGAGATTTACTTTAACACCTATGGACTATGTCATATCGTATCACTTCACCTTGCCGGAGTTGATAGAATTGCCCAGTAACAAACCACGGCTATCTAACCTGGTCGGAGACTACTCCCATTTTACCTTGTACCTTAGCAGGCTCGAACCAAGAATGGTAGCCAGAAAACAAACTATCATGCAGGTTACAAACGCCAAGCCGTAATTCCCAGTTACATCAAAGATATACCCGGCCAAAGGTGGTCCTATAGCTCCTCCTACTGAGGCCAAAAGCATGAGAGCTCCGAGTATTATGCCGAGAGAGCGGAGACCGAACAATTCTGCTGGTATAATTGTTGCTAGCGGGATTATACCACCAGAGCTAACACCGAATATTATGGCAAATACATAGAACACCCAGATGTCTTTGGCAAAAAGAAGCAACATTAGAGCCAATGTTGCCAGGATAAGACAACCGCTTAGGGCTAATCTACCACCTACCTTATCAGAGATAAAGCCTATGGAAAGTCGACCGATAACACTGCTTCCGCCAATGGTAGATACTATGCTTGCGGCAGCAATTGCTGAAATCCCAAGGTCGATAGCGTGGGGAGCAATATGAACGGTTACTCCCATGTAAGTAAAAAGGAGGCAGAACTGTATTAAAGCAAAAATCCAAAACTGACTGGTTCTAATCCCTTGGGTAAAAGAAAGAGCACCCTCAGTTGGACTTGGAGGTTGTTCCTCTTCTATAGTTCCGTTTTCTCCATATGGCTTAAGTCCTACTCGTTGGGGGCTATGTCTCATAAATTGGGCAAGGGGCATGAAGATTATAAAGCTTATTAGACCTATAGGAAAAAAGGATTGCCGCCAACCGTAGCCTGATATGAGCCATTGAGTAAGGGTCGGCGAAATTGCTGCCCCTAGGCCGGTGGCAGTGACAGCAATGGCGATAGCTGTCCCCTGCCTCTTGGTGAACCACCTGGGCAAGGTCGACAAGGTAGGGATGAGGGCACAGCCACCGGTAATTCCCACAAAAAGTCCCCAGAATAGATATACCTGCCATAATGAGCTAATCTGTGACATTAACAAGAGCCCTGTTCCTTGAAAGAGACCAGCAAGTGTAACTAAGAGGCGCGGACCATACTTATCACTTAATCTTCCAGTAACAATGCCGAGTATCCCGGTAATTAGGACACCTAATGAGAAAGCACCTGACAGTGCTCCTCTCCCCCAGTCAAACTCCATAGTCAGCGGTCTCAAAAATATGCCAAAGGCAGCAATTACTAGTGCGTGGGTGGCTAGGATGCTGGCGGCTATAGAGACCATGACCCAGCCGTAGTGAAAATTTTTCATTTTTAGTCGTAAACCTGAAATAGAGGCCAATCTAGCTGCTTATTCCTTAAGCCAGAAACTTGCTTTTTGGCTAGTGGCTTCGAACCTTAGCTTTCGGATCGAATCTGCTCCAGGTAGTTATAGATGGTAAACTTTGAAACATGAAACTTGCTGGCAAGGAGTTTAGTTGCCCCTTTAATTAGAAAGAACCCCTGCTCATCTAGTTGTCCTACAATGTCAATTTTGTCATTTCTATCCATCAACGAAGTTATTTTTCCGGTTTTTCGGATTACTCTGTCAGCCATCCCGTTCAGGGTGGAAGCCATATCACCTTCAAAGGTCTCAAGAGGCTCACCTTCTTTGGTCTCCTCCGATATGGCAAATATACCCTGAATCACTGTATTTAGGTTCAGGATATCTGTCACATCAAAGTTGACGCAGAGTCCTACAATTGGTTTTCCCTTCTTATTTCTAACAATAATGCTACTGGATTTTAAGGGTCTTCCGTCCTTGGTTACGGACGGGTAGTTGATGAAAAGAGAATTGTTGCGACCACTTTTAAGATCCTTCAGCCCCCGGTCACTAATTGGCCCGCCGACGGTTCTCCCGGTGACATGCCCGTTTGCTATCTTGACTATTGAGTGGTCAAGGTTTTTCAGGTTTCTAAGGTCGTGAAGAATAACTTCGCAGTGAGGACCAAAGGTCCTGGCTATTCCATCAACGACAATTTTGAGAGATTCAATCAAAAACGCCTCTTTTGATAGCCTTCCCTTAGTCTCACCGGGAGTCTTCACTTTAATTGGTTTGATCATCACTTCCCCTTTCTAAAATGGATTCGATACCGTATTTTACCAAGAAACGTTTATTTTGGAAACTATTTGCCCCTGGGGAGCTTAAACTTGACAGTTTGATGAGTCCATTCGGAATGGTAGCTTCAACAATTTATTATAGCAAATTTTTTATTATATTAAAATTTTTTTTACAAATTACATATAAAATGCCTTGACAAATTCCTTTTTTGCTGCTAAGCTTTTACTACAACCATAACAAGGCAGTAGCGGTTTTCGCCGATTTAAACAAAAAATTTGAAATTGAAGAATCTAAAACAGATTGGGGGTGAGAGCTTTTCGGAATAAGAAACTAGGTCTAGGGTCAAATCTAAAGCGGACCAAAATCTTATAGGAGGATTTAGATGAAAGGTAAAAGGTTATTAGTATTTATTGGCAGCGTCTGCTTGATACTAGTGCTGGCAGCGTTGCCCTTCATGGTGGCTTGTGCCCCTGAAGAAGTAACGCCACCGCCACCAGAGGAGGAGACAACGCCAGAAGAGGCAGCTCTACCACCTAAGCCCGAGGGGACTTTGACGCTCGCCGTCCCCACGCTTGGTAATGAAACTTTCCTACCTAACAGGGGGGCGGACGATAAAATATACTGGAACCTGATTTATGATTGGCTGTTATATCTTAAGCACGATGGTTTTGAATGCGTACCTGGCTTGGCTGAACGCTGGGAGATGTCAGCCGATGGTCTATCCTGGACCTTCTGGCTGCGCAAAGGTGTCACCTGGCACGATGGATGGGGCGAGCTAACCGCTGAGGATGTTAAATATACTATGGAAGAGATTATTATGGCTGAGGGGAGTGCCAGTCCCCTTCTTAGGACGTTTAGGGATTCCATTAAGCAAATAGAGGTCTTAGACCCATATACTATTACCTTCCATCTTAATGGAGCCGATGTCTACTTCGATGGCATGTTGTCATACCTCCAGTTCGCACCAATAGTTTGCAAGAAGTATATAGAAACGGTTGGCATTGAGGAGGCTAGTCTAAAACCGGTTGGCTCTGGTTCCTATAAGCTTGTCGAACATAATCGCGGGGTGTCCATGAAACTCGAAGCGATAGAAGACCACTGGCGGGTAGTTCCTGAATTCAAGTACATAGAGTTTAAGATTGTTCCCGAGCAAACAACTCGTTTAGCCATGTTGAAGAAGGGTGAGGTAGATATTACCGATATTTTGGCTGAGCAGGTGGAGGAGGTAGAAGAGGCAGGAGCTAACGTTCGGATGTTCCCCGGTCAAATAGGGCATTCGATTTTTTTTGGTGGGATGATACCCCCCGGGGATGATCGGTATGACCCTGCCTATCATGGCAAAGACCCCTGGGCGGATAAGATGGTACGTGAGGCGATGATAATAGCAATTAGCCGCCAGGACATCTGTCAGCACCTGTTCTTTGGTCAGGCTGAACCGCGTGTCGTCGGCTGGGAATATACGGGCTACGAAGTTCTAGAGCCCTACCCGTATGACCCGGAGAGGGCGAAGGCATTACTAGCTTTGGCTGGTTATCCTGATGGCTTTGAGCTCGAATTCTGGTCGGCTGCCACCCCAGGATACCCTTCCCAGCTTGTTGATGAAGCGGTAGCGATGTATTGGGAAAACATAGGGATTAAAGTCAAAATTAAACCGGTAGAATCAATTTTTGTGCTTGCCCCTGACATCTTTGCCGGAAAGACAGCCGGGGCTGTAATCGGCTTTCGGACCCAAAGTGAGATAAATTGGACAAATCGGATTGCGAAGGAGCACATTATAAATGCCCAGTTTGGTTGGTCCCAGGATGAACAGATAGATGCTTGGTATCATAATGAAATTCTGGGAGAGCTGGATAGTGAGAAACTCGCTAGTATATATGCGAGAATAGCTAAACGCTCGTATGATGAATACCTCATTGTTCCGGTGGTCCGAATTCATGGTTGCTTGGGTGTAAGTAACAAGGTAGGCGATTGGCCACAATTTGAAGCGATTGGTCGGCCGAATTACTTGGATTACGCAACGCACCCCGTACCCCTGAATACCTTCCGGCTGGCTGAAATTGAACTATAGGTTCGTGTGAGCGAGCATCTGGTACCCTTGAATACCTTCAGGCTGGATGAAAGTGAGCCATAGGTTCGTGTGAGCGAGGGGTGCAAGAACCAGTACAGCTGTACTGGTTCTTGCACTGTGAAGCTTAAGCGGTAATAGAACACCCTCAGTAAATCTTCTTTGAATAGGTAGTAAGGTTTGTGCAAAGGTACATCCTGAGCCGGATTGCCCAAGGGTTAGTGGCTCTGCTGCTGCTGACAGTGGTGGTGTTCGTAATAACTAGGCTATCAGGCGACCCGGTAATGTTAATGTTAGGGGTGAATTACACCCCCGAAGATTACGCTATCTTGTCCCATTACCTCGGACTTGATAAGCCCCTACCCATGCAGTACCTGACTTTCCTCAATAATGTGCTACATGGGGACCTTGGGTATACCTTGCACGCAAGAATGCCAGTAATTGACATTATCCTCAGCCGATTGCCAGCTACCATTAAGCTAGGGTCAATGGTCTTGCTCGTAGGCATCGTGTTAGGAGTACCTATTGGGGTTTTGGCGGCAGTGAAAAGGGGCAGCTGGTTAGATGGCGTGGCGAGGACTTTAGCCTTGGTAGGGCAGTCGGTGCCTTCATTTTGGTTGGGGATTATACTAATCGGTGTCTTCAGTGTTGGTCTTGGCTGGTTGCCTATCGCTGGTATGGGAGGGCCTCTGCACTATGTCTTACCCACAGCCTGCTTAGGCCTGTTCGTACTAGCTGCTGTTATGCGGCTGACTCGCTCGTCAATGCTTGAAGTCTTGGACAGCGATTATATTAGAATGGCTAGAATAAAAGGGGTGTCCGAGAGGCTTGTGGTCTGGAAACATGCCCTGAGAAATTCGCTTATCCCTGTCGTTACCTACATTGGCCTTCTGGTCGTAGCTGCTCTCCTTGCCGGTTCAGTGGTTGTTGAGGCAGTCTTTGCCTGGCCTGGTACAGGCTTACTAGCGTATCAAGCGGTGTCCACCCGTGATTTTCCTTTGATACAGGGTCTAGTCCTTATATTTAGCGCGGCGTTCATAATAGTTAATCTGCTGGTTGATTTGTTATATGCCTACCTCGATCCGCGCATTAGATATCAGAAGAAATAAGACTAGGGAGAACAATGCAAATAGCCTTTTCTTCGATGGTCAAGAGGCTTAAAGGAAAAGCCTTGGTTGTTAAGCGGGCTCCAGTTATACCGATGGTAATTCTGGCAAGTGCTGTCTCTATGGCGTTATTTGCCCCTTTTCTTGCCCCCTATTCACCCACCATGGGTAATCTGCCTGATAAATTGCTCCCCCCCTCTTGGATGGACGGGGGAAGGACCGAGTTTTTGTTAGGGACGGACAGGCTTGGTAGGGATATCTTGAGCCGGATAATCTATGGGGCTAGAGCCTCCATCGCAGTAGCCGCAGCCGTTACCTTGGTGAGCGGCTTTGTAGGAACCATGGCAGGAGTGGTCGCTGGTTACTTTGGTGGCAAGACAGATGCGATCATAATGAGACTAGTAGATATGGTGCTGTCACTGCCGTTGGTCTTAATCGCCCTCGCTTTGGCTATTGCCATTGGGCCCAGCATTGGTAACCTGATTCTCATTATCAGCCTGCTAATTTGGGGACCCTTTGCCAGGCAAGCACGGGCTGAGACGCTGAGCCTTAGGGAAAGGGACTTCGTGAACCTTGCTCGTATTGCCGGTTGTTCGAATTTCTCAATAATAAGGCGACATATTATCCCCAATATATTGAATACTATTGTCGTTCTCGCTTCTCTTCAGGTCGGTATGATCATCGTATTGGAAGCTTCTTTGAGCTTTCTGGGCGCTGGAATTCCGCCGCCAGATCCGTCTTGGGGTAAAATGGTAGCTGATGGGGGGGCATTAATAGGTAGTGCCTGGTGGGTATCTGTGTTTCCCGGGTTAGCCATTTTCTTTACCGTAATGGCGGGGAATCTCTTCGGGGACTGGCTCAGGGATTTCCTTGACCCTAAGTTGCGTCAAGTTTGAAATGCATTAACTGTGCCTAGGTAGTGACTTTTGAGAAGACCGTATTTTACCAAGAAACATTTATTTTGGAAACTATTTGCCCCTGGGGAGCTTAAACTTGACAGTTTGATGAGTCCATTCGGAATGGTAGCTTCAACAATTTATTATAGCAAATTTTTTATTATATTAAAATTTTTTTTATAAATTACATATAAAATGCCTTGACAAATTCCTTTTTTGCTGCTAATGTTCTTATGGATAAGATGTTGCTCGAGGTTATAGACCTTAAAACTTACTTCTTTACTAGGCGCGGGATTGCTAAGGCAGTTGATGGAGTAAGTTTCTCCCTCAATGAGGGAGAAACACTTGGGCTTGTTGGAGAGTCAGGATGTGGCAAGAGTATCACCGCTTTTTCTCTGCTAAGGCTAGTTCCCCGACCAGCAGGCCGTATTGTCAGTGGTAAGGTTCTATTTGAAGGGGTAGATCTTCTACAGCTGAGCGAAGTAGAGATGAGAAAACTACGTGGGAGTAGGCTGTCAATGATTCCACAGGACCCCGACAGCTCTTTAAACCCTGTGTTTACCATAGGCAGCCAGGTGGCTGAAGCTATAGGGATTCATCAGAAACTTAAAAAGGAGAGCCTGTGGCAGAGGACGGTCGAGATGTTGAGATTGGTTAGGATCCCTTCACCGGAGATGCGTCTGCAGCATTGGCCCCATCAAATGAGCGGGGGCATGAAACAGCGTATCGTAGGAGCTATTGCCCTCTCCTGCCAGCCGCATCTCTTAATTGCCGACGAGCCAACGACTTTCCTTGATACCACCGTGCAGGCACAATACTTGAGGCTTCTCAAGGAAATCCAACAGACGGCCAATCTTTCAATGCTATTTATAACCCATGACTTTGGCATTGTCGCCAACATGTGTGACCGGGTAGCGGTAATGTACGCGGGAAGAATCGTGGAAAACGCCGAGCTAAGAGAACTTTTCAATAACCCCCTTCACCCGTACACTGTTGCCCTTATGCGCTCTCTTCCCAAGCTTGAGGTAAAGGTAGAGAGGCTCTATAACATAGAGGGTCAACCCCCTGACCTCCGCAATCTGCCGAAGGGATGTAGCTTTGCGTCCCGATGTGCCAAAGCGAGAGAAAAGTGTTACTCGCAGTACCCGCCTCAGGTAACTGTAAGTGAAGGTCACTCTTTGAGTTGCTGGCAAGTACCTTGACGATGCAGAGTGTCTCAATGAATAAGGTTATTTTAGAGGTGCAACAGCTTAGAAAATATTTCCCTATTACTAGTGGGCTTGTCATGGCAAAGGTGAAGGGATGGATAAAGGCAGTTGATGGAGTAAGTTTCTCCCTCAATGAGGGAGAAACATTTGGGCTTGTTGGAGAGTCAGGATGTGGCAAGACGACAATCGCCAAGCTCATATTGCTCATAGAAAGGCCTACTAGCGGGTCTATTCGGTTTAACGGAGAGGACATCCAGCGATTGTCTAAGAAGGAACTCAAAGAGTTCAGATGTTCAGTTCAGGCGGTGTTTCAGGATCCTTGGAGCTCTCTCAGCCCAAGAATGCGGGTGAAGGATATCGTGAGTGAGCCAATAATAGCAAACCGCTCGCTATCCAAGAAAGCGATTAAGGACAAGGTAGCAGAGGTTCTAGACATCGTGGACTTAAGCCCCGAGAGCACCGAACTCTATCCCCATGAGTTCAGCGGAGGTCAAAAACAGAGGATAGCCATGGCCCGAGCGCTAGCACTTACTCCCAGCGTTATTGTTCTTGATGAGCCAGTTTCTGCTTTGGATATATCAATAAGAGCTCAGGTTATGAATCTACTACGCGACATCCAGGCGCAGTTTGGGGTTTCCTATTTGCTTATTGCCCATGACCTTGCCGTCGTCAGGTACATGAGTTCTACAGTAGGCGTAATGTATCTTGGTAAACTAGTCGAGGTAGCCAAAAGCGAAGAACTCTACCGTTATCCAGCTCATCCTTACACTAATGCTCTTCTCTCGGCTGCTCTCCCCTCCCACCCCGACGTTGAACGAGAAGAGATTATCCTTCATGGAGAAGTGCCCTCGGCTATCAATCCCCCACCTGGCTGTCGATTTCACACCCGTTGCTTCCACACCATGCCTATATGCTCTGAGGTGGAACCACCTCTAAAAGAAATAGCCAACGGTCATTCCGTAGCCTGCTATCTTTATGGACAGGAGGTAAGTCAGCCCTGGTAAATATAAAAAGGAGGAATACATATGTCTAACTTATCAAAAGAGCAAGAAGAAAGAGTTATGCGCCTCCACCGGGAATCAATTGTGGTAGATACCCTGGCGGGGAAAGCAGTGTTCACCTCAGAGTACACTCCGAGAATGCTGAAGAAGGCAGCTGAGTTAGCAAAGGAGGGTGCTCCATCAATCTTCGAGGAAATCGAGCGCATGCACACTGAGGATCTGATAGCTGGTAGAAGCGATATTGAGCGAGAGTGGATGGAGCTAAGCGGTGTAGATGTGTTTCATATAACTACTGCGCTTCATTTCCCTGGTTCACCCTTTGAGCTTGCTGTAGCAGGTATGGCGCTTTGGCAAAGGAAATTTGATTCCCTTGATTACCTAGTAAAGGCAACCACTTTCAAGGATATCGAGCAGGCTAAGGCACAGTGCAAACGAGCTATAATCATGGGCTTTCAGAATAGTGAGCATTTTGGAAGAGATTTAGATAAGCTTCAGTGGTTATATGACCTGGGAATTCGCATTATTCAGTTGACATACAACCTAAGGAATTTCGTCGGCAGCGGTTGTACCGAGCGAGCCGATGGAGGTCTGAGTCTCTTCGGTGTTGAGGTAGTTAAGCGCATGAACCGATTAGGTATCATTGTGGACGTGTCCCATTGCGGATATCAAACAACTATGGATGCAATAGAGATTTCCAGTGCCCCGGTAGCTGTTACCCATGCTTTCTCCCGAAAACTACGTGAACACGCCCGTGGCAAAAGCGATGAAGTAATGCGGGCACTTGCTGCCAAGAACGGATTCTTCGGTGTGCTAGCATTTCCCTCCCTCCTCAGTGATTTATCCCAAAAGGAAGCTTCTCTGAATGATGTATTGGATCATATAGACTACGTGGTCGAGATAATGGGTGTAGATAAAGTAGGCATAGGAACTGATGGGCCCGGCGCACCCCCCGCACCTATAGCAGCTAGACTCAAAAAGGAAATTGTTGTTGATGGCATTAGGGAAGAGCATCAGGTTGTTACTGATGCAGTACTACGTGGTCTTAGAGACCGGAGGGACTGGCCAAACATTACTCGTGGCCTGGTATCCCGTGGCTATAGTGATGATGAGATTAAGGGTATCCTTGGTGGTAACTTTCTCAGGTTATTCAAGGAGGTCGTTGGCTAGGAAGCTGTTGTTTGGTAGCTAGCTGTTCGGTAGGAACAATCTCTAGTAAAGGAGGTTAATTAAATGGCTGAAGTATAGGAAGCGGTTGTTTGGTAATCTAGCTGTTCGATGGAAGTAATCTCTAATCAAGGAGGGTTAATTAAATGGCTGAAGTAGAGGTCAAGGCGATGAAGGATGGTAGGTTAATTGATGGAACAGGCGCAGAGCCTATTGAAAGGGCAACGGTGATAATCGAGGGCTCAAAGATAAAGGCTGTGGGAAAGGATATCGAGATCCCAAATGGAGCAAAGGTTATAGATTGCACTGGGAAGACGGTTATGCCAGGGCTGATAGATTCACATATGCATTTTTTTGGATTATCGAAGACCAACGACATATTCATACAAGCATTAATTCGCCCCAGAGAGCTTGCGTTAATCAAATCAATCTATGATGCTAAGGATTTACTGGCATGTGGCTTTACAACAGCTAAAGACTGTGGTGGAATAAATACGGTATTTCTCAAGAGGGCGGTGGCTGAGGGCACCTTAACCGGACTGCCTCGTATAGTGGCAGCTGGTTATACGCTGACCCAGACATATGGTCACGGAGATACTCTCTACTTTCCCCAAGAATGTGTCGATGGACGTACAAGTAAACACCCAGGCACGAGATTCACCTTGCTCTGTGACGGTGTGGATGAATGCATCAAAGCTACACGCTACACTTTAAGAGAGGGGGCAGATTTCATCAAGGTCATGACTACTCCCGGCCTAAGTTCCGAGAGGCATAAGCTTTCTGATGTTACGTTTAACCCAGATGAAATAAAAGCCATTGTCCAAACAGCAGCCCAAATGGGCAAGTTCGTCACCGCCCACTGTACGAACTCTAGAGCGGCGAAGAACTCGATACTTGGTGGGATAAAAACCATAGACCATGCTATCGATATAAATGATGAAGTGGTGGAACTGGCAAAGGAGAATGGTGCTATCTTCATATCGACGCTAGCTACCGGTTCACAGATGTTAAACTATGGCGCGGAATTGGGAGTATCTCCCTGGCTAGTAGAAAGGGTCAAGACTATACACGCTCTGGCGTACGATAGCTATAAAAGGATACGTAAGGCGGGTGCCATCTTCGCTATAGGCACTGATTTTAATAATACTCCGTTGCAGCCGTTTAGCAAAACTGCGATAGAACTTGAACTCTTGGTCAAGTACTGTGACTTCACACCGATGGATGCCATAGTGGCGGCAACAAAAAACGGGGCGATAGCTTGCTTCATGGGGGACAAAACAGGGACGATAGAACCAGGCAAGTTTGCTGATATCATTGTCGTCGATGGTAACCCTCTAGCCGATATCAAGATATTGCAGAGCGTAGACAAGATAAAGCTAGTAATGCTGGAAGGTAAGGTTGAGGTCGACCGAGGTCTCTAACATTTTTAGGGGGTTCTCTTAGTCAAGACCATTGACTGCTCTGGCTGAATTGTGTTGCCAGTCACCAATTGTGTCGAATTTGATAACATTGTTGCTCTGCCATATTATCCCATAGCTCAATTGCAGCAGAAGTCGTTGAGATAGGCGAGTGTTGCTCATACTATTAATAAATGAGCTGGCAAGGAAGCTCAGGCTGGGGAGTTCTTTATGTCTGAGTTTGAGGGTGGAGATTAGCTCCACTCTGACCCATCTGTAGAATATCAAGGATGGCTCTTCACAGTGAGAGGCGGCGTATCAAGATTGAGTGTTAAGTGGGGACGAAGTATAGTGAGTGACGACGCTACCGAGAGGTTAGAGACCTCGGTCGATCTCAATGCTTACCTTCCAGCATTGGGGGCACCCCAAGCCCGTTACCTATTGCGGACTTACCCCTTTGGTGACCTCATGCCGAAGTCTCTCCAGAGGTTTTGCTTACGGTACTCCTTTTGCCTGAGAGTTTCGAGACCTCGAGTCTGCCTCTTGCCCCTTCGGCTCCCTATATAGGGCATCCCTACCGTAACTCAATAACTTTGGTGAAGCTTATAGCATATCTCGCCATAGTTGTCAATTCCCGATAGCGCCTCTTCTAGTTATGCTTTTGAAGTCAGGTGCCCATCCTCCTACTAGAGCCTCGTCTCTATTGCGTTGAGAAGTAATAATCTTGTTACGCAGCACTGACGAGGTGCACTGTCAAAGCTAATGCCTGGGGGAAACAGGCTTGCTACGAGACTTTAGTGACTCGCGGGCATAAGGGGTCAGGGCAGTATAAACCTCCATTTATCAATGCAACTCTGGCAAAGCAGCCGCCTTTGCATTTTCTCCCCATTGGGCAAGCAAGACAAGGCGCTGGCAGCTTCGGGGTGGTAATGGCTTTCACCGCTGGCTGTGCCTTTTGTTCCTCCCAATGCCAACGAAAAATACGATTGGCTGTGCGACAATATCTTCGTTCAGTCTTCTCTCCTTTTTCTCCATCATCAGCATTATACATCATGAGTGTCCATGCTGCATTGTAGCTAATCCAACAAAAAGCCAAAATGTTAGTGGACAAATCCAAGAATGTTTACTAGGCCGAATACTGTAGCTTGAGTGGAACGGGCATATAGTTTATATTGTCTTCAGGCGAACACCATTAGGAAATGGGCTTGGATAGAGAGTCGGCAATAGCTGCTCTAGTAAAGCATCATTCATCCCGGGGATATCGTCCTGAGGATTGCTATCCCTATGTAGTCAACACCGATGGCAAATATTTGGGAGCGTACATACCCTATATCGGTGAGTCCTATTATAAAACTAGACCGCGTCTATTGATGTATGCTATGGCTCAAAACCTCAGCCGCGCTAGGCGGCTTGTTAGAGTTTGGCTAGACAGTCCAGATAAGGGCTTACTTCGTCAATACGATGACCCTGATACTCTAAGTGTGCATGTTTATCCATACGATAATGGTCATCTCAAAGTCATTGCCGCACTCGCTCTGAACTCCTATTCAGGAACCTACTACAAGCCGGCTCACAACATTGATGACCTAGTAGCCGTAACCAATTTTGTTAAGTTTTCCTTTTATCGCGAAGATGAGGATGGAAAGCCATTGGATGCTAACCCTCCCCTAGACATTTATGATGACATGTGGGGGTACTACTGCAGGTATGAAGTCAGCATATTGCGACCAGACGTCATACTCGGAGTCGGTAGCGAGGTCAGTAGTGCGATTGCAAGAAACCTAGAGAGAGAACACGAGCCTAACATTGTAGTGCTTAAAATACCATTCCCGGGTAGATTAAACCTAAACTCACGGTGGGTCCCTAAAGGCAGGCAGCTGATCAAAGCAAAAAACCACGACCCTGCTGTGGATGTATCTGAGATGCAATCTCTACTCAGAGGCACCCCTGATACAAAAGGGAAACTGCGTAGAGCTATTGAGACTGACTGGTACTATTTCAGGGAAATGAAAGCCTATCTTACCAAAGAACTGAGTAGGTGTGCTTAGACATTTTACATTTCATCGATTTGTCTAGTCAGGATGGCCAAGTAATTATTATGTCCGCGAGACAAGTTTATGGATGGGGGGTAACCCCCACTGCAACAGCGTTGCAGCAACACTACCCGTACCTATGAACAGCTTAGGTGTTGCTGTAGCGCCGTTTCATAGCGTCCCATATGAAATTATGATGCTGTTTCAAAGCTGTTGCTTCTATCAGTGAAACAACATGCAACAAAACTGTAACGGAAACCTCACTCTCATATTTTATTATCCTGACTAGTAACAATACTCAGCATTGTTTCGTCCACGTTCTTTGTTACCGGTTCTTTATAACACAAAAGACAATATTGTTAAGTAGAGGGCGCTCATTCTGAATTTTAAGAGCCTTAGTTCATGCCTGAAACCTTTTAAGCGGTTTACCATGACGTTTGCCATACAGCTTACCTTATCGTTTACCATATATGGTTTACCCGGTTATAACAGCAAATTTCCCCCCGAAATCGTAGCTAACCACGGGGGGAGAGGGGGTTACCCCTAAATAAGTATAAAAAATACAAAGACAATACTACAATACCAATGATAGAAAATGATGCAGATGTTCAGGTAGGGTGATAGCGTCGGTCAGAGTGTTTGATAATTTCCTCTATGCAGGAACGCTAATTCCAGCTTTGTTCAAAATCGCTTCATCTGCGAAAACCGGCACCTCTGCTCTTACAGCAATAGCCAGTGCTTTAGCAACTGGGTAATCAACTTTATGTGACTTACCAGAAGCAGCCAATACCAACTTGGCAGAAAACTTATTATCCTTGAAGTTGTCTATTTTGACTGAGCTTATCCTAGAACCGATTGTCTTAATGTCTTTGGATATAGGATCATTAGCTATTGGTACAGAAGGCTTGACATCCGTTAGTTCTCTTTTTATAGCATCCACCTGAGATGAACCAATATAAACAGGTAGATATCGCTCGGCTGACCTGTCTTTTAGAACTGCTACCCACTGATGGTTCACCGGGCTCTGTCTTACAGAATCGATTACCATTTCTACTTCAGCCATACTAGGCCTCCTTGGTTTTTTGCTAACTGACGAGGAACGATATTAACCCAAAAAATTCCGTTCCTCTCTTACAAACTCTCCAGCAACCGCAAGGAATCTAGTTAGGTCGCCATAGGAGTTGAATCGGAATCTATCCCTAATGCTATGAAATGGTGCCTTTTCGACCTCCCTTTCAAATTTGTCCCGAGCTTCGGCTGGCGCCACAACCATAAAGCTTGTCTTCAGCCCCCTAAGTTGATAAAGCCTGAGTAACCCTCGGGTAATATCAGTTGAGTGTTCTACTTCAATACAATACTCGGGAAGTTCCTCTTTGAACCATATTACATCAATGTGGCGAACCGCGTTCAAAATACTTTGGGCAATAGAGTTGGGTAGTTCCTGAAGTGTGGCAATTTCTGCAAGCGGTATATCCCGATACTTTTTATTCCTATCGTCTGCTGTAACATAAGTATCATATCCCAGCAAATTACCGAGTTCAAGAAGGGCACCTTCAGTCTTCGTATGCGTATCATTTGTATGCGTATCAATGGGTATTGATATTAATTCATGACCTTCGCGTTCTGCGAGTTTCTCGAACTCCCCTTGTGTATCTGACTTTAACCCTGCCTTAATGACTTCATAGTCAGAGAGAGGTATTCTCCTCATTGCCCTGCGTAGGTCTTTACCTGGGTTGTTTTTATCCTTAATGAATTGCACTACGTTCTTAGCCGAGTCTAAAGGTACACCCTTCGCGAGATTCAGCTTCACTTCTAGCCCAACACGATGGGGGAAATCACTCGTTTTATCATAGTAATAACCCCGTGTGATTTTACCCAATCCAGCAAAGAGCTTTTGCCCACTCACATATGCAACGCAAGGTTCCCCAGGCTGGGCTTCTTTAACTGCTCTAATGGAAGGAGACTTGGTTTTAACGCCGAACGAACCGCGATTGACAACCCGCTGCCAGTGAGTGCTACTAGCGACGAAGAGCCAAGCATGCTCAGAGACACTCGCGTTCTCGACCATCACTCTCTCAGATACTCTCCCCCTTGTTTTTGCTATACTTCCTCAAGAATCTTACCACCCTGTCAACGTCAGCAACGGTGTTCTCCCTGAGCCTTCTTGCTACTCCCCTTGCTGTTCTTACATCCCTATCCAATTGGTGCCATGTCTGCTTACCAATATACTCAGCTATATCACCTGGAACATTTTCGTACCTTGATAGGTATCCTCTGCAGACAGCAATGAAGTTTTCAAAGGAATATGGATGAAAGTAGAGCTTGGTATCAAAGCGGGAAAGCAGTTCTGGGGCTAAACCTTCATCTCTATTAGTAGCGGCAAAAACGCTAAGGCTAATCTTTTGCCCACCGTGCCTTCTATACTTCGTTTGCAGGACATCCCCGCTCTCCATTACTGATAGAAGGACTGCTGTAGCGTCCATTCTTACTTTATCAAGCTCGTCCAGTATCAGGATTTTTGGCTGATAGGTAAGCAATGCATCAGTAAGCCCCGGGCCGGTTACTGTCGAGCCTGTAGCTGGATATGCTCCACTTAGCCTGCCTAGCTCCATCAAAAAGAGGCTCTTGGCTGTAGCTGGCGGCCCTATCATAAGATAATGGCTCCCCTTTCCCTCCCTGAGAGTAAACTTTATCTCACCCTTTACATCGTCATAGCCAATGATGCAAGCAAATAAGTCATCGGGGAGCCCAAGCTCCTGCTCAATTGGGGTTCTAGAGGTGGTTACATTACCCTCAAGGAAGTCCCTTATCAGGTCCTTGCCAGCTAGAGCATAAGCGGTTGAACTGTTTGAGCTAAAGGTAATACCAAGTAGTCCAGCATTAATAAAAGGTCGCAACTTCTGTGATGGCAAGCCGATGGTTTGTGCTTCCCAACACACTATACCCGATTTTGATTTATCCCTGAGATAGTCAATATCGTTGTTCTTCTCGTAAGCAAGGATATACCTTAGCATCTTCTCCCTGGTGGCATCACTGGCTAATTCCTCCAACTTTGTTAAAAAGCAATCTTGATGAACAAACTTATCAGGCTCGTAGTTTGGCGTTGGTATTTCTGTAGCCTCATTATCGCCGACTAGTTCGTAACAAATAATGCAATATTTTTCTTGGAACTCTTTTAACTTCGCGCCGTCCATCTCTTTTGCTCCGAAATCTATCAAACTACCTTGCACCTACCTTTGTTCTCAAAAATCAGTCCGGGTTGGATTATTCTATTTCCATAATTTTCTCTTTTTCGGATGCCTCACCCAAAACTACAGGCTAAGACCCCACCACTCTCACGGGTTGAATGCTTTCAGAAAGCCATTACTAACAATCGCGGGTAGTGATACTTATAGTCTGTAGACTCATAGTATACATGAATATACCATTTAGTCAAGTACTTGGTTGAAATTACAGATGAGCAAAATACAGAAGCAGTTTGGAGATAGAGTAAGAGAGCTACGACTGTCAAAGGGCTTGTCCCAAGAGGAACTTGCGTTTAGAGTGAACATACACCGTACCTATATTGGCGGAATTGAGAGAGGTGAACGGAATCCATCCCTGAAGAATATCGCGGCCATAGCAAATGCTTTAGGTGTAACTTTGTCGGAATTATTCTCGTTTAGGTCACGAGAATAAGGAGTGACATTTATTGAGAAGAATCTGGCTGTCGAAATACATAAATCGCCATAAGGAAATCCACTTTATCCCACTTCCAGAACTTCAAAGCTGTGTATTTGCCCTATGGTTGCCGACATTTTGCCGACAAACTGTTTGACATCCAGTGGCACGGAATAGCATAGCCAGATATAAACTCTGGCTTGACCCTAGACAAGACAAGCCATTATGCTATCTGTTGGCACTAGGTGGCACATACGGCTTTAATCTTCGGAACCGAGGGTCGTGGGTTCGAATCCCTCTAGGCGCGTACCTGACTATTCCTGCAGTAATCCCGGTACGCGTTAATAGTAGCATTATCTACCTAAACAACACTTATGTTATAGCTGTCTATTGGTTTACATTAAGCCACAGGATATCAACAGAATATATTTCATCATCAATGAGGCAGCCAAGGCCTATGAAGGCGTTATACCGGCTGACTGCTATCATCAACCCTATATGCCTATGGAAGAACTGGAGCAGGAAATGAAGCGTATGACCTTCTTCGGTTGGGAGGTAAACAGGGAGCTGGTTGGGGTGATGGGGATTGAACCGATTAAAGATGTCGTCCTTATCCGCCACGCCTATGTATTACCAGAGTGGCAAAGACAGGGAATAAGCAGCAAGCTCCTCGGTCACATTAAAGGGCTGGTTACTACCTCCCGCCTGCTGGTGGGGACATGGGTTGATGCCCGGTGGGCAATTGAGTTTTATCAGAGGCGCGGCTTCAGCCTGCTGCCCGACAAGGATGAGCTGCTAAAGACCTACTGGGACATCCCCCAGCGCCAGATTGAAACCTCGGTGGTGCTGGGGATGGATGTACGATAAAAGTAAGCAGCTAATCTATTATCTCCCCCCACACCCCATCACCTCTAACTCCCGCCATCTTTACCGGCAGCAGCCTATTGGTTAAACCCTCATCACTTTTAATATATACCCTTATATAGTTATCGGTGAGACCAGACCAGATGCCATCGCCGGAGCGCTTTTCCCACAACACGGGCATGGCCTTGCCCAGGAACTGCCGCCTGAAGTTTTGAGCGCTTTCCTTGGCTAAAGTCAGCATTCTCTGGCTTCGCTGCTTTTTAATTTGAGCCTCCACCTGATGTGGCATACCGGCAGCTTGAGTCCCCTGACGTGGTGAGTAGGAGAAGACATGAATACGGGCAAATTCCATCTGCCGACAAAGCTCATAGCTCTGCTCGAACTCCGCCTCGGTCTCACCGGGGAAGCCAACGATAATATCGGTGGTGATAGCTGCCTGGGGAACCATGTCCCTGATTAAGGCTACCGCCTGCTGATAGTCACCGGCGGTATAGCGCCGTTTCATCCTGCTGAGCACCCCGTCACTGCCACTCTGCAAAGAGAGGTGAAAATGGCGGCATAGCCTGTTATCACGCCACAGCCCGATAAGCTCGGGGGATATTTCCTGGGGTTGGAGGGAGGACAGCCTCAATCTTGCTACCTCAGTCTCGGTCAAGATGTGCTGTAGCAACCCCCTTAGACTAATCCCACCATAGTTATATGAGCCAATCTCGGTTCCAGTTAGCACCACCTCTTTATAGCCTTCGGCAATTCTGTCCTTGACATCAGCAACAACCTGGTCAACGGGGGTGCTTTTCTCCCCACCCCGGACCAAGGGCACAATGCAATAGGAGCAAAAGCTATTACAACCATCGTGAACCTTGATGAAGGCGCGTGTCCTGAAACTAGCGTGAGTAGTTGAACCTCTTTGACCATAGACCGGGCTGCTCAGGCGCCCCGACTCCTCCAGCAGCGGTAGTAGATGCAATTTTTCACTGTTGTCCAGAACAAGGTCAACCCCTTCAATCTGAGCCAGCTCCTGACGGGCTCGTTCAGCATAGCAACCAACAGCCACCACCAGGGCATCAGGATTTCGCCCATGTGCCAGTCTGAGCAGGCGACGGCACTTGCGGTCGGCGACATGAGTAACGGTGCAGGTATTGAGTATGTAGACATCAGCCTCGCCAGACGCCGATACCAGCCTATACCCCGCCTGGGCAAACTGCTGGGCTAAAAGCTGGGTCTCGGCTTGATTGAGCTTACAGCCTACAGTATCTAAGGCAATCTTTGGCATTTCTGAGCTTCCATTCATGTGCACACGGGCATTATATTTTGATATTCTCCGCCGGTCAAACGAAAGCTCTCCTGAGCTGGTTCAGATAGATTAGTGACACAGATTATTATTTTTCGTTTCTCTATGGCGTTGACCCCATCCCCCTGACCCCCTTCCCCTAGAGGGGAAGGGGGAAGATTTTGTAAAGAGGGGCTAGCGCCCCTCTTAAACACCCCAGAGAATAGAGAGTCCAAGAGAGGCTTCGCCTCTCTTATAAACTACTTCCCCCTCCCTTAGATTAAGGGAGGGGGATATAAGGGGGAGGGTTGCCACATAAAAAATAAAAACTAAAAGGGGTGAGGTTAATAAATAATCTCAAATATAAACTCTGCTTGCAGATAAGTTGAAATTGTGCAAAAATAGATTAATTAATTTTTCAGGAAACAATTCATAGCTAATTAGATAGGAGGAATTGTTTTTCTAGTTATGTCAAGTATGAATAACAGAGTGGTGGTTACTGGCTTTGGGGTTCTGTGCCCACTTGGTCTGAATGTAACTACCAGCTGGGAAGGTCTCGTTGCCGGTAAGTCCGGGATTGATTATATCACCCTGTTTGACCCCGAGCCCTTTGAAACCAAGTTTGCTGGTGAGGTAAAGGGCTTTAAGCCCACCGATTACATAAGCCGCAAGGATACCCACCGCATGGACCGCTTCGCTCAACTGGCAGTAGCTGCCAGCCTGCAGGCGGTGGAGCATGCTGGAATAAAAATCGACCCCAGTAATCAAGATAGTATGGGTATCATAATTGGCAGTGGTATTGGCGGTCTAACTACCCTATTTGAACAAACCAAGATACTGCTAGAAAGGGGACCAAGCCGAGTTACCCCGTTCCTGGCTCCAATGATGATACCTGACATGGCTGCGGCGCAGGTATCAATTGCGCTGGGGGCTAAAGGACCAAACTTCTGCACCACATCGGCTTGCTCCAGCGGCTCCGATGCCATAGGAGCTGCCTATGAACTAATAAAGTATGGTGATGCCCAGGCAATGCTCGCCGGCGGCAGTGAGGCAATAATAAACCCGATAGGCATTACCGCTTTCAATGCTCTCAAAGCTATTTCAACAAGAAACAGCGAGCCACAACTAGCCTCCCGTCCCTTTGATGCTGAACGGGATGGTTTCGTCATCAGTGAAGGAGCTGGCATTCTTGTCCTGGAAAATCTTGCCCACGCCCAAGAGCGAGGGGCCGATATTCTGGCTGAAATTATAGCTTATGGAGCCAGTGCTGATGCCTATCATATTACCCAACCAGATGAAAACGGAGAGGGCGCCGCCAGAGCGATGCAGATAGCACTTGATAAAGCCGGACTCAAACCCAACGAAGTTGATTATATCAATGCTCATGGCACATCCACGCCACTAAACGACAAGGTGGAGACCATGGCGATAAAGACCGCATTCGGCGACCATGCCTATAAAATTCCGATAAGCTCCACCAAGTCAATGATAGGACACCTTATTGGTGGTGCTGGTGCAGTTGAGGCAGCAATATGTATTATGGTTATCCAGAACGGAGTTATACCACCAACGATAAACCTCACCCACCCTGACCCTGAGTGTGATTTAGATTATGTGCCCAATGTAGCTCGCCGAGCCAAGGTTACCACCGTCCTGTCTAATTCCTTCGGCTTTGGCGGTCACAACTCAGTCCTGGTCTTCCGAGAGTACTCAGAGGGGTAAACTTGAATCATTACCGTTGGAACTTGCTGCCGCCGGCTCCAGACAAGCGTCTGGTCAGCAGTTCGGGTTTCCCCCCTCTAGTAGCTCAACTGCTATATAATCGCGGTCTCACTGAGCCTTCCCAGTTAGAACCATTCATCACCGGCGATAAACGCCTGTCAGGCGACCCATCCCTGCTACCTGATATCCACCTGGCGGTAGCCAGGATTTACCGAGCCTTGCTCTCAGGAGAAAACATTGCTATCTATGGCGACTTTGATGCTGATGGCATCACCGCGACTGCCCTGCTCGTCCAGGGGCTATCAAGCCTTGGCGGTAAGGTCATCCCATACATACCCCACCGCCTGACCGAGGGCTATGGGCTTAAAACAGCCGCCCTGGAAAATCTCCACCGCCAAGGCATCAGCCTGGTTATCACCGTTGATTGCGGAATTACCGCCCTGGCTGAGGTTAAGCGGGCAAACAGGCTGGGGCTGGATATAATTGTCACCGACCACCACACCCCCCTGCCAGAAATCCCGCCCGCCATTGCCATTATCAATCCCAAGCGAGCTGATTCAAGTTATCCCTTTTCGGAACTGACTGGTGCTGGGGTAGCCATCAAGCTGCTTCAGGCTCTATTCCAGGGCATTGGTAAAGAAGAGCAACTGGATGAACTGATGGACCTGGCAGCCCTGGGAACGGTAGCTGATATGGCACCTCTAGCGGGGGAGAACCGATACCTGGTTAAGCAGGGGTTGAAGCTAATTAATGCCACACCACGCCTCGGAATCAGGGAGATTATATCCCAGGCTGGGCTTAGCGCTGGCAGCCTTGACGCAGAGAGCATCTCATGGACTATCGCCCCGCGTCTAAATGCTGCCGGCAGACTGGCACATGCCATGACCAGCTATAAACTGCTGATGACCAACTCGCCACAGGAGGCACGCCAGCTAGCTATATGGCTGGAACAGAAAAATGCCGAGCGGCAAAGACTAACCACCAAGGTTTTAGCCAAGGCTAGAAAGCAGATATTAGCTCAGGGGATTTCATCACTGCTAGTTGCCAGTGATAGGGACTATCCTGTTGGAATTGCCGGGCTGGTAGCCAGCAGGCTATCTGAGGAATTCTACCGCCCGGCTATCGTGGTCAGGACCGGAGAGCTAGTAAGCAGCGGAAGCTGTCGCAGTATCCCTGAGTTCAATATTATCCTCGCCCTGAACCAGTGTAGCAGCCTGCTATCCCAGTTTGGTGGTCATTCACAGGCAGCCGGTTTTACACTACCCACCAAGAATTTGACTCACCTCAAGCAGCACCTTTCCCAGCTAGCAAGCGAACAGCTAGCCGAGGTTGACCTTCGCCCTCAACTGGATATTGATGCTGAGGTCACACTGCCTGAACTCAGCGGGGATACCTTCCAAACCATTCAACAGCTAGCTCCCTTTGGTCGGGGTAATCCAGCGCCCACCTTCCTCAGCCGCAGGACAGATGTGGTTGACTGCCGCACTATGGGCAGTAATGGAGAGCACCTGAGGCTGAAACTAAGGCAGGGTGGCGTGGTGTGGGATGGGGTGGGCTTCAGATGGGGCGACCGTCTAGCTGAGATATCCGCCCACCTTGACATTGTGTATAACCTGGAAGTAGACCGCTGGGGTGGGGAGGAGAGGCTGAGGCTCAATATCATTGACTTTGCGCCAGCCAGATAAGACATCTTCGTTAGCTGAAGCACAGGGACACAATTCGTCATACTGTTACTACTTAGGCGACAAAAACTCCTCGGATTTGGTCATGGCAATCTTTCTTACTGGGAAGTTTGCGCTGGCATTTGCAAAGGGGGTCCCTTTATTGTATAATGCACATGGTGGTTTTGGTTTAGGTTATTACATACTTAGTTAAACTATTTCTAGTTTCCTCAAGTTTTGGATGACCTTAACTCTTACCAACTATTTAGAAGAGAGGAGGTCATCTGATGAGTTTTCAAGACAAGTCACTCCAATGTTCCGATTGTGGGGCTACCTTCACCTTCAGTGCTGAGGAACAAGAGTTCTTCCAAACTAAAGGCTATACTAACGAGCCCAAGCGCTGTCCCGCATGCCGCGAAGCAAGGAAAGCACAGCGTTACGGAAATGATAGCTACGGCTACAGGTCCCGACGCCAAATGTTCCCTGCAGTATGCGCCGAGTGCGGTAAGGAAACCGAAGTACCGTTCGAGCCCCGTGAGGGTAGACCGGTGTATTGTAGCGAGTGCTACAGTAAAGTCAAACTGAGCAGATAACGCTAGTTTGACCTTAAGCACATACATAGGTCAGGTACCCCCTGGCCTATGTATGTCACCACAAGAGGGATTACACAATTCAAAGAAGGGGGGTACCAATATGAATATCTATGTGGGTAACTTATCTCGCGAGGTAACTGAAGATGAATTGCGGCAAGAATTCACGGCTTTTGGAGAAGTGGCAACTGTAAGCATTATCAAAGACAAGTATAGTGGGCAATCTAGGGGATTTGCGTTTGTTGAAATGCCATCAAAGTCTGAAGCCGAAGCGGCAATTACTGGCCTCAAAGGAAAGACGCTAAAGGAGCGAACGCTTGATGTTAATGAGGCTCGTCCTCGTTCTGACAACAGAGGCGGCGGGTTCGGTGGTGGACGAGGAGGAGGAAGACAGAGAAGATACTAAATCGCCTAGTCTGCATCCATATGCTTAAGACATATAGCTGTGAGACTTACCATCATTCAGCCCTACTTTCCACCCTTATCCACCGTGTCCTCAAAGCCAGCAAGGGGATGGCAATGGCTAACATAATTATGCCTATTACCTGAGCCTGATGTAAGCCAAAGAGGAAGGGCGTCCCATCCCGCAGAAAATCAATGCCCACCCGCCACAGTGAATACAGACCGAGGTAGATGAGAAACAGAGAGCCATCAGGCTTAAAATGACCCCGCAGCCTGAGCAATACGCCAAAGACTATCAAACAAAATATAATCTCATAAAGCTGGGTGGGATGTAAGCCCATCCCTTCGGGAAGGGCAAGGCTTGCCGCATAGCCATAGCTGTCAGGGTGAGTATAGACCACTCCCCAGGGTAGTGAAGTTTCTGTTCCATAGCAGCAGCCATTTATGGTGCAGCCCACCCTGCCTACCGCCTGAGCCAATATGACCCCCGGTGCCACCAAATCGGCAAAGTAGCCAAACTGGAAATTGCTAAACTTGCTGTAAATCCAGATGCCCAGGGCAGCACCTAAGACAGCGCCATAGATGGTCAGACCTTCAAAACCAAAAATCTGCCCCGGGTTCACAATATAGTAATCCCACCTATCAATAACATGGAGCAACTTTGATATTATTACCGCGGATGGAATGCCTACCAGTGCCGCAGTAAGAATAGTATCATAGGAAAGGTTAGCCCCCCGTCTTACCTCCCGCAGCATCCATAGCACCACCAGCAGCACTGCCAGGGCAACCATAATGCCATACCACCTAATATTTAAAAAGGCTATCGGGTCTATACCTATGTTAATCAATATTTCCCTCCAAAAATCAGGAGCATAGCGCCTCGACGAAGGTCTCAGCATCGAAAGGAGCCATATCCTCCAACCCATCACCAACACCGATGAACTGGATTGGTATTTTCAGTTCATCGCAGATAGCCAGCACTATACCCCCTTTAGCTGTGCCATCCAGCTTAGCCAGAAAAATACCGGTTACCCCTACAGCTTCAGTGAAATATCTAGCCTGGGTTAAGCCATTCTGACCTGTGGTAGCATCAAGCACCAAGAGCACCTCATGTGGCGCTGTGGCGTCAGCCTTGGCTGCCACCCGCCTGACCTTTTTAAGCTCCTCCATCAGGTTAAACTTGGTGTGCAGCCTACCGGCAGTGTCAATAATTACTTCCTGAGCGTTTCGACTCCGTGCTGCCTGTAGGGCATCAAAAACTACCGCTCCAGCATCAGCCCCGGGCTGGTGAGCAATGACATCAACACCAATCCTCTCGCCCAGGCTTTTGAGCTGGTCAATAGCCGCCGCCCTAAAGGTATCAGCGGCAACCAGTATAACTTGCTTTCCCTCATTTTTGGCGCTATAGGCAAGCTTGGCGATAGATGTAGTCTTACCACTGCCATTGACACCTACAGCTAGAATAACCCTGGGCAGTGATAGGGGGATAGACACTCCCTGAACATCAATTTTCAGGATGTTGACCATTTCTTCCTTCAAGGCAGCGCGCACCAATGTCCCCTGACCGAATTTCTCCTCTCTCGCTCTCCGCCGCACCTTTTCAATGAGCTTTGCCGTGGTATTAACCCCCACATCAGCAGAGATAAGCAGTTCCTCCAGCTCTGCCCATACCGCCTCATCAATGGCGGTGCGGTCAAACAAACGCATCGCCCGACCGAACCAGGTATCACGGCTTGGTTTTAAAGCTTTCTCTGTTTTAGAATTTAGCAACCCTATCCCCTTTATCCCCTTCCCCTTGTAAGGGGAAGGGGAAGAATTTGCTTTTGAAGGGGCTTCGCCCCTCTAAGACTCCCTCAATCTATTTCTAGATAGCAATCCTTCCAGCAAGAGCTGGGCTGCCTTCTTATCCAGAGGCTTATTATTATTGCCACACTTGGGCGACTGGATACAACTGGGGCAGCCCTCTTGACAGGGGCATTCGGCGATTGCCTTCAGTGTAGTCTGCCATAATTCCTCCACCAGGTCAAAGCCCTTCTCGGCAATGCCAATGCCACCGGGATGGGCATCATAGATAAATATCTGTGCCCTCCCGGTATCAGGGTGGAGGGGGGTAGATACACCGCCAATATCATTACGGTCGCAAAGGGCAAATAGGGGGAGGATGGCAATGGAAGCATGCTCAGCAGCATGCAGTCCGCCGGTGAAGTCCAGTTGCCCCGCATCCAGCCTGGCTATAACCTGAGACGGCAGGTCAAACCACAGGGCGACGGTGGGGAAATGCTGCGGTGGCAGGTCAAGGAGCTCCTCCCCGATTACCTCCTCGGTGAACTGCGCCTTCTTCTTGAAACCAACTACTCTGGTGGTAACCTCAACCTCGCCCAGGTATACCCTGGTCTGTCGGCAGCTTTTATCCCGGATTACCCTGAGGATATGAAGGTCAGTGATTTCCTTAGCCTGAGTATAGTAAGTGGCAGAGGTCGGCATGGCATAGGCAGTGCGGTCGGCTATGTCAAGTTCATCAACTAGATATGATTCCCCCTGATGGAGGTAGATAGCACCGGGATGTATTTGAGAGAAAGCAACACCAGCCTCAATGGTTTCCAGTAAGGAGCCAGTTGAAGTATCAATAAGGGCAAAGTTTTCCCCTGACGTAGAACGAATATTTATCCCCTGAGCGGGGTAGGCAATTGCCGGTGAAACATGCCACCTGCCCCTGCGCTCCCTAAGCAAACCATGCCCCTCCAGCCCCACCCTTTCCTCAACCAATGAAGAGCCAAAGACCTCCTCATCCTCGCTGGTTAAGGGTAACTCCCAGGCAGCACACAGCAGGTGAGCTCTCAAGATATAGGGGTTATCAGGGTTAACCAAGGCGTTCTCAAAGCTTTTACCAAAAAATGAATCGGGGTGACGCATAAAATACTGGTCAAGGGGATTATCCAGCCCAATAAGAAAACTTATGGATTTGTCCCTCCCCCGCCCACTTCTCCCCGCTTGCTGCCAGGTGCTGGCAATGCTTCCCGGATAGCCAGTGAGCACTGTAGCCTCCAGGTCACCGATATCTATACCCAGCTCCAGAGCAGTGGTAGCTACCACGCCTAGAAGCTTACCGCCGAACAGCTCCTGCTCTATTTGACGCCGTTCCTCAGGGAGATAGCCAGCCCGATATGCCTTGATTTTCTTGGTCAGAGCAGAGCTGACTTCAGCTAACCTCCGTCTGGTGTAGTTATAAATAAGCTCGGTCAGCCGACGGGTGCGAGCAAAGGTCAGACTGCGGATATTATGGCTCACCAGCTCAGCAAACAGGTTTGCCGCTTCACTATTAGCGCTACGCCGAACGCTCTTAGCCTCGTCTATAATTGGCGGATTCCAGAAGACAAATTCCTTCCCGCCATGGGGAGAGCCGTCATTATCAACCACGGTAAAGGGTAAACCCACCAGCCTCTGGGCATGCTCCCCAGGGTTGGCTATAGTAGCCGAGCAGCAGATGAACTGGGGATTTGAGCCGTAAAGCGTACACAGACGGCGCAGGCGACGAATCACACAAGCTACGTGGGAGCCAAAAACACCACGATAGGTATGGGCTTCATCCACTACCACATACCTCAAGCGGCGTAGCAACCTTGACCATTGTTGATGATTTGGAAGTATGCCAATATGGAGCATATCGGGATTGGTAAGTATCACCCTGGCTCGCTTCCTTATCTCAGTCCGCTCCGGCTGAGGGGTATCGCCATCAAAGGTGGCAACCTCCCCTATTTGGAATAGGTGGGGGCAAAATAGCTCCTGTAAACCACGTAGCTGGTCCTGAGCCAGGGCTTTGGTCGGGAAAAGGTAAAGGGCACAGCTCCTCGGCTCGGTCAGAATTGCCTCCATAACCGGGGCGTTATAGCATAGGGTCTTACCGCTAGCAGAGGAAGTAGCCACCATCACATTCCTGCCTTCCCGGGCAAAATTTATGGCTTCAGCTTGATGGGTATAAAGGGGTAATAACCCATGTTCAATGAGGCAATCCCGAAGACCGGCTTCCAGAGGCTTGTCTAATTCGGCACATTTCGCTTTGCGGCGTGGGATATGCTCTATGTGAGCCACCTGACCGCTATAAGTGGGTTGAGCGGTAAGATGATGAAGAAAGGTAGAGGTATCCATTATAGCCCCTCAGGAAACAGGTAGGATCTCAATCTCATAGTCGAGTATCTCTACCTCGAAGCGACCGTTAACAATAAAATCCATCGCCTTGGATAGGACTTCATTGGTATATCGGTTATTATTGCTAACGCAACAAATCCCCAGAGTAGCTAACTGCCATAATTCGTGGTCATCAACCTCAGCCACGGAGACATTGAACTTGCTTTTGAGGCGAGTGGTAATAGATTTCAATACCTGCCGCTTACCCTTAAGCGATAGATTTTCTGGAAAGCGAAGTTTAACCCGACAGACACCAACATTCATGATATATAGTCGGTAACCGGATAAACCGAGAGCTTAACCAGATTCTTTTTGCTTAGCGTAGCACTCTTTGCAATAGACCGGTCGCCCTTCCCTGGGTTCAAAAGGTACTGTGGTTTCTACTCCACAGTCAGCACATGTTACAGTATACATCTGTCGTGGCTGGTTATAGCCACCCCAGCGCTCCTTTCGCCGAGAAGCTCGGCACTCCGGACATCGACTAGGTTCATTTTGTAACCCGTGAGATAAATAGAACTCCTGCTCACCGGTGGTAAAAACGAACTCCTGCCCACAGTCACGGCACACCAGGGTCTTGTCTGCCAGAGCCATTACTGCACCTCCTCCGTATTTTGTTAGTCCCTTGTCTTTGATGCAGTCTCCTGGCTCCAAAAACCCTTTGCCGGATTGCCATAGTCTGTAATACTATTTACCCAGAGGGTTCCCTGCATATACATGGGTCAAGCTTGGAAACAACACTAAACCAAGGTATCAACTACAGCCCTTACTATAACCACTATGGGTGGCAAAGTCAAGCTGAAGTTACTGCTTACAAATTTACAGCCGCCCAGACTTATGCTATAATCGGTTGATTTAAGGAATAGTCGATATTTGCTAAAATAAACGGGGAATACAGGGGTTATAATTTGGACAAAGAGAAAAAGACAGAAATCATAGACAAATTTGGGCTCCGTGAAGGAGACACAGGCTCGACTGAAGTTCAGATAGCCTTGCTCACAGAAAGGATAAACCAATTGACAGGGCATATGATGGCTAATCGGCATGATTATCACACGCAACGTGGGCTGCTTAAGCTGGTAGGACACAGAAAAAGGCTACTAGCCTACCTGAGCAGAGAGGATGTTGGTCGATATCGCAGCCTAATTGCCAGGCTCGGGCTACGCAAGTAAAGCTTTTAGCAGGGAGGGGTTATTGATAACATCTAATTCTTTTGATTGTGAGGTTGGCGGTAGAAGGCTCATCATAGACACAGGAAAGCTCGCCGGACAGGCGAGTGGAGCGGTAACCATCCGCTATGGGGATACCCTAGTTCTGGTTACTGTTTGCACCAGCGATGAGCCACGAGAAGGGATAGATTTTCTGCCACTAACCGTTGACTATGAAGAAAGGCTTTATGCCGCCGGTAAAATTCCGGGCGGCTTTATCAGGAGGGAGGGGCGCCCCACCCAAGAGGCAACCTTGGCTGGCCGTCTTACCGACCGCCCCTTGCGTCCCCTCTTACCCAAGGGATGGCGCAATGACATTCAGCTTATAGTTACCGTCCTTTCCACCGACCAAGAAAACGACCCTGATATCCTGGCAGTTATCGGTGGCTCGGCGGCACTATCAATCTCAGAAATACCATTTTATGGTCCAGTGAGCGCAGTTCACGTGGGCTATATCAACGGCGAGCTGGTACTAAATCCAACCTTAGCCCAGCTTGAAAGCAGCCAGCTTGACCTGATTGTGACTAGCACCAAGCAAGCGATAGTAATGGTAGAGGCAGAAGCCAAAGAGGCTTCGGAGGATATTATTCTACAGGCAATAGAACTTGGTCACCAGGAAAATCAAGATATTATCAAGCTCCAGGAGCAGCTCCAGCAGGCTTGTGGCAGACCTAAGGTGGAAGCTCCAATAAGCGAGGTCAACCCTGAGGCGCTCTCAGCAATTTCACCAATAGTTGATGATAAGCTTGCCCAAGCCTTGAGCCAGCCAGAAAAGTCACAGCGAGAACAAGCGCTCAGCGACCTAAAGAAAGAGCTTGTGGAGAGTTTAGGCGAGTCATTCCCTGAAGAAGATATAATCGCCGCTTTTGAGACAAAGGTCAGGGGTGAAATAAGAGGCAACCTCCTTGATAAGAAAAAGCGTATTGATGGACGTGGTCTGACCGATGTCCGACCCATCAGTTGCGAAATAGGACTTCTGCCTCGCACCCATGGCTCAGCCTTATTCACCAGGGGTCAGACCCAGGTTCTAACCATTGCCACCCTGGGCTCTATTGGGAAAGAGCAACCGCTTGATGGATTGGGTCTGGAGGAGAGTAAACGCTTTATCCACCACTACAATTTCCCCCCTTTCTCCGGTGGTGAAGTGAAACGCATAGGAACACCCGGTCGGCGTGAAATTGGACATGGGGCTTTGGTGGAACGAGCTATTGCCCCGGTGCTACCTAAGGACGAGGATTTCCCTTACACCATCCGCCTGGTCTCAGAGGTTCTCAGCTCCAGTGGCAGTACCTCTATGGCTAGTGTTTGCGCCTCAAGCCTATCCCTAATGGATGCCGGAATACCTACCAAGGCAGCAGTAGCCGGGTTAGCTATGGGCTTGGTCACTGGTGAGGAGGGTGACTATGTTATTTTAACTGACATCGAGGGTATAGAGGATGCCTATGGGGATATGGACTTTAAGGTAGCTGGGACGGCTGAGGGTATCACTGCATTACAGCTAGATACTAAGCTCAAAGGCATAAGCACAGAAATTCTGGGGAAGGCGCTAAATCAAGCTCGCCAGGCTCGCCTGCCCATTCTGGAAACGATGCAGCAGACCATCAGCTCCAGCCGACCCGAACTCAGCCGCTACGCGCCAAGGATGCATAAAATAACCATTGACCCGGATAAAATCGGCGCTGTCATCGGCACTGGGGGTAGAACAATCAGGTCAATTATTAATGAAACTAAAGCAAGCATTGATATTAACAATGATGGCACAGTGATTATCGGCTCACCTAATGAAGAGGCAGCCCGTAGGGCTATCGAGATAATCGAAGGTCTAACTAAAGAGGTAGAACTTGGCAGCATCTATACGGGAAAGGTTACCCGACTGCTTAACTTCGGCGCTATGGTGGAGATTGCTCCCGGCAAGGAAGGCTTGGTTCATATCAGTGAACTGGCTGAGTATCGGGTAGCCAAGGTTGAGGATATAGTTAAAGTTGGCGATGAAGTTACGGTTAAGGTAATTAACATTGATGAGCTTGGTAGGATAAACCTATCACGACGGGCGGTGTTTGAAAAGCTGTCTCAGGTGCCCGGGGCTAGGGTAGAAGATTCACTATCTAAAGACTACCCATTTAAGAAGCGGCAGGATGTTCGCTCTCCCAGGAATACACGGGGTTACTATAACAAAGGGTCTAGGTGATGAACTCAATCAGGGTAGTAGTTCACGGTGCATCGGGTAGAATGGGGCAAGAGGTGGTCAATGCCCTATGCCATGAGCCCAACATGCAAATAGTAGGTGCTGTAGACTTAAAGGCTACTGAGGATTACCTACCTTTGCCCGATGGCTCGGGCACTGTGCCCTTTTCCTCAAACCTGGATTACATCCTCACCGCTTGCCAGCCAGATGTATTGGTAGATTTCACCACTGCTCAAGCCACCATGCCAGCAGTGCGCATAACAACCGAACATGGTGTTAACTTGGTAATAGGAACTACTGGCTTAACTGCCGACGACATCAACGAAATTGACCGCCTGGCAGAAGCTCACCAAGTTGGGGCAGTGGTAGCTCCGAACTTTGCTCTAGGCGCAGTGCTAATGATGCACCTAGCCAAGGTAGCTGCCAAATACCTCGACTTCGCCGAGATTATAGAGCTACACCACCACCTGAAAGCTGACTCGCCTTCAGGCACTGCCCTATCTACAGCCAAAGCAATGGCATCAGCCAGAGGTAAACCATTCTCCACCCCACAACAAGGGAAGACCTCAGATAGTCGGGGAGAGCAAGTTGAAGGTATCGCCATTCATAGCGTGCGCCTACCCGGTCTCCTGGCACACCAAGAGGTGCTCCTGGGAGGAGCAGGGCAAACACTGAGCATCAGGCACGATACTATCAGTCGAGAGTGCTATATGCCAGGCGTTATGCTAGCCATTAAAGAAGTGGTTAAGCACAAAGGGCTAATCTACGGTCTGGATACTTTGCTTGGTTTGGAGAAGGGGTGATGAAGAGATTTAGAGTAGCTATTGTTGGTGCCACCGGAATGGTGGGACAGGAGTTTATTAAGGTATTAGAGCAGCGTGACTTCCCTATGGACTCCATTGAACTTCTAGCCTCAGACCGCTCAGCAGGCAAGAAGCTGTTTGTTAGTCACCGCGAGCTTGTGGTCAAAGAGACCGTCCCGGAGTCCTTCAAAAAAATAGATATCGCCCTCTTCTCGGCGGGGGCTGAGACCAGTCGCTACTTCTCCCCTATAGCCGCCCAATCAGGAGCGGTAGTTATTGATAATAGCTCGGCATTTAGAATGGACCCCAAGGTCCCATTGGTGGTACCTGAGGTCAATCCCGAAGACATTAAATGGCATAAGGGGATTATAGCTAACCCAAATTGCTCCACCATCCAATTGGTAGTGGCTCTATACCCCCTGCATAGGGTTAATCCCATCAAGCGCATTATTGCTGCTACCTACCAGGCGGTATCAGGCACTGGCTCAGCAGCGGTAGAGGAGCTAACAGAGCAAGCCAAGCAGGTATTGGAGGGACAGACCACCGTTCCACATGTTTACCCCCACCAAATAGCCTTTAATATACTGCCAGAGATAGATGTTTTCCTGGATAATGACTATACTAAAGAAGAGTGGAAGCTGGTGGAGGAAACGAGGAAGATAATGCATGCCAATGATATAGCCATTTCGGCTACTTGTGTTCGAGTCCCAGTATTTACAGGACACAGCGAGGCGCTCCACGTAGAATTCTCCCAGCCTATGTCTCCCGATGAGGCAAGACGTATCCTTGCCCAGGCTCCGGCAGTCAAGATATTAGATGACCCAGCTATCAGCCTTTATCCCCAGCCCTGGTCAGCGGCTGGCACCGACGAGGTTTTTGTCGGACGTATTCACCGAGATGCCTCTCACCCCTGTGGTTTAGTTATGTGGGTTGTCGCCGACAATCTGCGTAAAGGGGCAGCTCTAAATACAGTCCAGATTGCTGAAGAGATGATTAAGAGGGATTGGATACATCCCGGGAGGTAGGGAAATGAAACAAATCGGGCGATTGCTCACAGCAATGGTAACCCCCTTTAATAAAGAAGGGGCAGTGGATTATGAGCAGGCTAAAAAGTTAGCCTTAGCCTTACTCAACTCAGGAAGCGAAGGCGTAGTGCTCGCGGCTACTACCGGCGAGTCGCCGACGCTTATCCGGGAGGAGGAGCTGCGCCTGTTTACCGAAGTGAAATCGGCGGTGGGCGACCGGGGAACAATTATTGCCTACACCGGCAGCAACAGCACGGCTGAAGCCCTGGCAACAACCAGAGGGGCGGAGGGGATTGGTGTTGATGCCTGCCTGCTGGTAGTCCCCTACTACAACAAACCGACACAGGAGGGCCTGTACCAGCACTTCAAGACTATCGCTGATAGTACCAGCCTACCCTGTATCCTGTATAATGTGCCATCACGCACTGTTACCAGCCTTTCAGCCGATACCGTTATCAAACTAAGCCGCATAGATAACATCATCGGAGTAAAAGAAGCCAGTGGCAACCTGGGTCAAATTTCCAAGATTATCAGCGAGGCAAGGGAAGGTTTCCTCGTCTGGAGTGGCAATGATAGCGATACCTTACCCATACTAGCCCTGGGGGGCTATGGCGTCATTAGCGTTGCCTCACACCTTGTTGGCAACCAAATCAAGGAGATGATTGATAGCTTTACTTCAGGTAAAATGGAGAAAGCAGCCAGCATCCACCGCCACCTGCTGCCCCTGATTGATGCCCTGTTTGTTATCTCCAACCCTATTCCGGTCAAATATGCCCTTAACCATATCGGCTTCTATGTAGGGAAGCCACGCCTTCCTCTGACCGAGCCTGATGAAAAAACAGCCGCCATCATCAAAGAGGTGCTGAAAAATTATAAGATTGATTTACCGGTATAGAGATTTTTATTTAGCAACCCACCCCCTTTAAGTTTCTATTCGGTAACCCTCCCTCTTTATCTCCCTCCCTTGATAAGGGAGGGAGAATTAATTATATAAGAGAGGCTTCGCCTCTCTTTGACTCTCCTTTCGTATCTACTCTCTCCATGATATGGATATGTATTCCTACCATGGGGGGAAAGTATTTATAGAAGAGGGGCTAGCGCCCTTCTTAAACACCCCAATTAAAGCGAGGGGACGGGTAATACAGCTCCTCTTAAACACCCCAGTTAAAGCGAGAGGGCAGTAGATATAACCCCTCCCTAATAAGGGAGAGTTTTAGAGGCGAAGCCTCTATTGGGCGGGCGGGTGGGAAGGAAGAGATAGGTTGATAAACAGCTCTATAAGATAGGCATCTTGTGGATGGTCTGCTCCCGCTCTGGTCCCACACAGATAAGGTTAACCGGGCAAGCAGTCAGTTCTTCTAATCTGGCTACATACTGGCGGGCTTCAAGGGGTAACTGGTCGTAATGCCGAATATCAGAGGTCGGAGCCTGCCACCCGGGTAGCTCCTCATAGACAGGTTGGCATCTGGCCAGGGCAGCTACGTTGCCGGGGAAATAATCAATCTTCTGCCCATCCAGTTGGTAGGCTACACATATCTTCAGACGAGGCAAGATATCAAGGATATCAAGGCGGGTAATTGCCGCCCCGGTAAAGCCATTAATCCTGGTGCTGAAGCGAGCGGCAACAGCATCAAACCAGCCACAGCGGCGTGGCCTGCCGGTAGTAGTGCCATACTCATGAGCCCTTTCCCGAATCAGGTCGCCAGTTTCATCCTTCAGTTCAGTGGGCATGGGACCACTGCCCACCCTGGTACAGTAAGCCTTAAACACACCTAGAATGCGATTGAGCCTGGTAGGACCCAGACCGGCACCCAGGCAACCTCCCCCCGCCAGTGGTGAGGATGAGGTAGTGTAAGGATAAGTGCCGAAATCAGGGTCAAGTAAAGTCCCTTGAGCCCCCTCTAACAGGACCAGCTCCCCCCTGCTCAATGCCTCCTCCAGCATTATGGCTGTCTCCCGAATATAAGGCGCCAGACGCTCTCCATACTGGCAATACTGAGCATAGACCTCATCCAGTGATAGCGGGCTAACCCCATAGACTTTGGTCAAAATGATATTCTTGTAGTCAAGTATAGAACGGAGTCTCTCCAGCAGCACCTCTTTATCCAAAAGGTCGCCAGTTCTAATGCCCAACCTGGCTGCCTTATCGGCAAAGGCAGGACCTACACCCTTGCGTGTTGTGCCCAGTGCCTTGCCACCCCGCGCTTCCTCCTCCAAGCCATCAAGGAGGATATGATAGGGCATAATCAGGTTAGCCCGGTCACTGATAAATAGCCTAGAGGTATCCACACCACGCTGATTGAGCTGTTCTATCTCACCAAGAAGCACGCTGGGGTTAATCACCACCCCGTTACCAATAATGCAAACCGTCTGAGGAGAAAAAATGCCAGCGGGGACAAGGTGCAAACCAAACTCACCATATGGGTTAACCACGGAATGCCCGGCATTATCACCGCCAGAAAAACGGACCACCACCCTTGCTTTCTGAGCCAGCAGGTCAACCACCTTGCCCTTCCCCTCATCCCCCCACTGAGCCCCAATAATAGCAATAACCGGCATTATTCCTCCTCTAATCTTTCCCTCTTCTTATAACATAAACAGCGCCATAAATAAAAGCGGCTAATGGCTACCCACTTTTTCTTTGCTGCCAGACATAAACTAACCTCTGACCAGCGGTGAAAAAGCTGAATACCACTATAATAGCCAAGGCAATAACTAAGGCATTAGCAATGTGACTTAGTAACAGACCTAATGCCAGCACAGCGACCCTCTCTGCTCGGGTGAATAATCCCACCTGACACTCCAGACCAACTGCTTCCGCCCTGGCCCTGATATAGCTCACCAACAGAGACCCAAGCAGGGCAAGGAAAACAAGCAAAACCACCCATGGTGCCCCACCGTATAGGACTAAAATAGCCAGTAGCACCACCGCCTCAGATAAGCGGTCGAGTGTAGAGTCAAGGACAGCACCAAAGGGGGTAGCTTGCCCAATACGACGAGCCAGTGCCCCATCCAGAATATCAAAAAAACCAGCAATAAGCACCATAAAGCCAGCGGCAAAAGGGTGTCCGGTAATAATAAGCGCCGCAGCACCGAGGGCTAATATAAAACCAAACCAGGTTATGGCGCTAGGTGTTACCGGTGTCCTGACCAAAACCCGCACCACTGGTTCAGTAAGGCGATAGGCTATAGCGCTACGAACTCGGGATAAATTTGCTTTAGACCGCGATTTTTCTGAAACGGTATTAACCGAACTACCCCCGCTTTTTGCTTAAACCGAAATAGTTGTCGCTTTAAATTCTGGGAACTGCTTCCTCCACGGCGGCTCACTGAGTACCCTAACATAATAATCCAAAACATTCCGGGCAATATGTTCCCAGCTATACTCCAAGGCTTTAACCCTCCCCTTGGCTCCCATCTCCTGGCGAAGTGATTGGTCAGTCAAAAGAGAGATTAGAGTCTGGGCTAACATTTCCTTATCTTCTGGCGGCACTAATTGCCCATCAACGCCATGGGTTACTACGCTGGCATAACCTTCTATATTTGAGGCGACAATCGGCTTACCTGCAGCCATAGCCTCAAGCAAAATAATGCCAAAGCTCTCCCGACCTGTGGCTGGAGCACAAAAAACATCGGCTGTTTTATAGTATCTGGGTAATTCATCGTAGGATACAAAGCCGGTAAAGACGACGTCCTTTAGACCGCTCCTCATAACCTGTTTCTCATACTTACGCCGCAGCCTGGTGCCAGGACCAACGATAATAAGTCGGGAATCTGGGATTTCCTGTTTAACCTGCTCGAAAGCTTCAAGTAGATAGTTCAAGCCTTTTCGTTTCTCCAGACGACCAACAAACAGGATATTCGCCTTGCCATCACAGAATTCATCAATAGGAGATACATCGGGGGAAAAATGGTCTAAATCCACACCATTGGGGATAATATTGTAGTAGCCGGGGAAGTGCCCACGGGCAAACTCCATGGCTGGTTGGGACACCGCAATCTTGCCATCAAGCTTGCGGAACCACCTCCTCAAAATCCACTTGCCAATGGGTTTGGCGAAATTATACCCCGGTCTGGCACCAGAAGCATGAAAGGTTCCTATATTTGCTGTTTGCGACAACCGGAGCACAGTAGTACATAACATAGGCATTAAAGGTTCGTGAAGGTGGATAATATCAAAGCTTTCTTGGCTAAGGACGGCTTTTATTCTAGAGGATAACCATGGTGAAATAGTAACCCGAGCAATGGAACCGCTGGTAGGAATGGGGCGGGGGCTACCTATAGGTATGAACCTATCGCCGAAGCTGGAAACAGCCTTAGAGGCGGGGGCAATGACCTTAACCTCGTTCCCCATCCTGGTAAAGTGGCGCTCAAGATAGGAAATGTGGATGGTAACACCGCCTGGATAAGCGAAATCATACGGGGAGACCAATGCTATCTTCACCGGTAGCTGTTTAAAACCTCCGTGGCGACTCAGTCAAACGGGTGTGCTCTCCACTGGCTGAGTAGTAGCAATGAACTCTTCCACCATCTGGCGAGCCTGGTCATCGGTATATTGAACAGGTGGTGATTTCATAAAGTAGGCAGAGGGAGCCACCAGAGCCCCTTTAAGTCCACGGTCTAAGGCAAGTTTACAGCACCTTATAGCATCAATAACCACCCCTGCCGAGTTAGGGCTATCCCACACCTCAAGTTTCAACTCCAGGTTGAGAGGAACATCACCAAAGGTTCGTCCCTCCATCCTAATATGGCAAAACTTGCGGTCAGCCAGCCAGGGGACGTAATCACTGGGACCGACATGGATATTATCGGGGTCAAGCTGGTAATCTAGCTGAGAGGTGACGGAGGTAGTCTTAGATATCTTCTTAGACTCAAGTCGTTCCCTCTCTAGCATATTATAGAAGTCAGTGTTACCACCAAAGTTCAATTGATAGGTTCGTTCCAGTTTAACGCCACGGTCTCTAAACAGTCGGGTAAGGACACGATGGATAATAGTAGCTCCCACTTGAGATTTTATATCATCGCCAATAATTGGAAGTCCTCTCTGCTCGAAGCGCTGTTGCCAGTACTTCTCCTTGGCGATGAATTGGGGTATGCAATTGATAAAACCGCAGCCGGCGGTCAGCACCTGCTCGACATACCACTTGGTGGCTTCCTCGCTACCAACCGGCAGGTAATTAATCGCCACATCGGTCTTGGTTTCCTTCAGAATGCTAACTATATCGGCGGTTGAGCCTGGCGCTTTCTCTATTATTCGCGATAGATACACGCCTAAGCCATCATGGGTCATACCCCGCTGAATCTTAACCCCAGTGGTGGGCACCTCACAAAATTTAAAGGTATTATTGGGCGGGGTAAAAATAGCTCGGGCTAGATCCTTGCCTACCTTGTTTTTATCAATATCAAAGGCAGCCACGAAATTAATATCACCGATATGATACCCCCCAAGATTGACATGCATAAGTCCGGGGACAAATTCATTCTCTTTCGCTTTCCCATAGTAGTAGACGCCCTGAACCAGGGAAGAGGCACAATTACCCACACCTATTATGGCTACATTTATCTTGCCCAAGGTTTAATTGCCCTCCTTTCCAACAGTAGGACCTATGGGAAAAAGGCACAAACCTAGCCACGCCACACAACACCTATTAACAGTTACCAGTAACATCTTGCTGGGGATTAACACCAAAACCACACCTCATAAGCAAACTGCCTCTTTAGCACTGAAGAGGATTTACTTACTCCACCTCTAGCCGATGCAATCGGTCAAACCAATTACCGGTTAGCTTTGACCAATTCTAAATACTTTAGTCCCACATACAGGGCAAACCCCTTTCGTAGCTGGCCTCCCGTTCTTCAGGGTAACCCTCTGGGGATTCTTTATATCTACCTTCTTTCTGCATTTAAAGCAATATGCCTGCAACTAAATCACCCCCTTCTTAGTATCGGTTGAACTATACCCCTATTATACGCAAGCTGTCAAGACCTGTTAAATAGATTGTTTGTCAACCTCACCCTCGAAGAGTCTTCGACCTTTATCCCCCTCTCCCTTCCCTCGGTAATAGAAGGAGGTCAGGGGGGTGGGTTACTAAACAACCTCCTAAATATTATTTATTAGTGGTGGGAAAAACCTTCTCTGGTTGCCACTGCCCCCTTTCCGAATCGAAGCATAGCATACCCAAGAAGCAGCCATCACGGGTATAGACACGGCAGTGATTGCCATAAGAAGACCTGGGCAAACTATCATCCCTGTCAAAAACCAGAGGACGCCCGTTCCTTATATCCTTTTCAGCGGCATCACCGACTACCATAGCCGCCCAATGTAAAAGCACAATATCTATAGGATAGATAAAGTGTTGCCAGTAGCCATAGCGGAGTGCATCCTCAAGCTTCGGCATTGAAACTGCGTCCTCAATGCCGAAGAGGCCACACCTCAAGCGGGTCAGGCTCTTCAAATTAGCGCCACAACCGAGAAGTTGCCCTAAATCATGAGCTAGCGAGCGGATATAGGTGCCCTTACCACACTCTATTTCTATAGTAGCTACAGGCGGTTGCCAGTCTATAAGCTCCAAATGATAAACCAAAGTCAGCCTGCTTTTCCTCTCAACCTCGATACCGGAGCGTGCCAATTCATAAAGTGGCTTACCACCATGCTTCACGGCACTATACATTGGAGGGGTCTGCTGAATTTCGCCGGTAAAGGAGGTGAGTGCTGACAGTAACTGCTCTCGGCTAACCCCAGAGGGGTCTCCCTTACTGGTGATGCTACCAGTGGCATCATAGGTGTCTGTAGCCACACCAAATTCAATCTGAGCCCGATAAGCCTTAGTAGCATCTAGTAAAAATTGGATAATACGCGTCCCCTGACCAAGGCAAACAGGTAAAACACCGGTAGCTGCCGGGTCGAGGGTACCAGCATGCCCCACGCGCCTCTCTCCGGTCAGGCGCTTCACCATGGAGACAATACTGAAGGAGGTCTTACCCCAGGGCTTATCGATATTTAGTATGCCATCCACAGTCAATCACTATGCCTGTCTGGAGTGCCATCGGCGCTAACCTCATCAATCAACTGCAAGAGGTGAGCTCCCCGCTCAATAGAATCATCCCACTGAAAGCTTAGCTCAGGAATACGGCGCAGTCTCAAACGTCTAGCCAGCTTATTACGGAAGAAACCGGAGGCAGCAATCAGCCCGCTTAGTGTCTTTCGCCTCTCCTCCTCGCTGCCCATACAACTTACGAATACTTTAGCATATCGCAGGTCGGGGGAGGTGGAAACCTCAGTCACAGCAACAAAATTGTCAAGTCGTGGGTCTTTGACTTGGCGCTGAAGCAACTCACTAATTTCGTGACGAATAAGATTATTCACCCGCTCGATGCGATGTGCCACAATCGGTGCCCCCTAGCTAGCCTTCTCCTTGGTGAAAAGCTCCAGTATATCGCCAATCTCAAAGTCAGTAAAATCTTTGATGCCCACCCCACACTCATAGCCAGAGGTCACCTCCTTGACATCATCCTTGAAACGCCTCAGGCTGCTGACCACAGATTCACATACTATTTGCTCTCCGCGCCGCACCCTGGCTGAGGCACCCCGACTCACCTTGCCCTCGGTAACATAGACACCGGCTACCTTTTCCCTCCTGCCACTGGAAAAGATTGCCCTTACCTCAGCCCTGCCCTCAATAACCTCAACATAAGTGGGCTCTAACATACCTTTGAGAGCCTTATCCACGTCATCCACCAGGTTGTAAATCACATCGTAGGAGCGGATGTCAACGCCTTCCACATCAGCCAAGCGCCGTGCCCCAGCTTCAATGCCAGTGCCAAAGCCAATAATGAGCCCCTTAGAGGCAATAGCTAACATTACATCACTCTCAGTAATATTGCCACTGCCACTATGGATAATTCTGACCTGAACTTGCTCTGTTGCCAGCTGTCCCAGAGAACTCCTTATCGGCTCAATACTGCCTTGAACATCAGCCTTGAGAATAACATTGAGCTCTTTTACCTGCCCGGCACTTATTTGGTCAAAGAGATTCTCAAGGCTCACTGCCTTGGGCAACAGGGATGGCTGTTGCTGCACCTCCTGTTGGCGCTTTTGTATTAAAGCACGTGCTTGGTGCTCATCAGCCACTGAGGTTAGGGTATCACCCGCTTGGGGTACATTATCCAGACCAAGGAGTTCAACCGGCATGGCTGGCTCAGCTTTCCTCACTCGCTTACCCATATCATTAAACATAGCCCTTACCCTACCCCATGTGCCGCCAACTACCACCGTATCACTAAGCCTTAAGGTTCCGGTTTGGATAAGCACAGTAGCCAATGGTCCCTTACTCTTGTCCAGCTCAGCTTCGATAACCGCCCCTACCGCCGGTCGAGATGGGTTTGCCTTAAGGTCTTCCATCTCAGCCACCACCAGAAGGTTTTCCAGTAGCTCAGAGATGCCTGTCTTCTCCTTAGCCGAAATGGGAACACAGACTACATCGCCCCCCCACTCCTCGATAAGCAAACCGGCATCAGCTAGCTGTTGCTTAACAATCTCAGGATTAGCATCAGGCTTATCAATCTTATTAATAGCCACCACGATTGGCACTCCGGCAGCCTGGGCATGGTCAATAGCTTCTAGAGTCTGCGGCATCACCCCGTCATCAGCAGCCACCACCAAGATGGTGATGTCAGTTACCTGTGCTCCACGAGCTCGCATAGCAGTAAAGGCTTCATGCCCCGGGGTATCCAAGAAGGTAATCTTTTGCCCATTGACTTCCACTTGATAGGCACCAATATGCTGGGTAATACCCCCAGCCTCGGTAGCCATTACATTAGTCTGCCTGATAGCATCCAAAAGTCTGGTCTTACCGTGATTGACATGCCCCATAATAGTAACTACCGGAGGACATGGTCGCAGACCGCTGAGTTCCTCCTCCTGAGGCCGATATCTCTTACTCCCTCCAATACGAGCTGCCCGAGGCTCCGGGTGTGCTTCATAACCAAGGTTGACAGCAACAGCGGCTGCTGTTTCATAGTCAACGACCTGGTTAATATTGGCAAAAATGCCATTTCTCATCAGTTGTTTGATAATGTCTATGGCGCTAACCTGCAAAAGGTCAGCCAATTGCCTCACCGCTACAGAGTGAGGAATCTCAATCAGGTTTGCCTTCGGTTCACCTGATTTACTCTCTTTTGCCACTAAATCGCTCCTTATCCGAGTTCCTTCCCATATCTGATAAGCTGCTCCCGATTATCCTGGGTAAGAGCGGTGCGCAAGGTATGTTCCAGCCGACCCTTCTTCAGTCCAATCTCCCAACACTCCGGTGCTGGGCATAAGTAGGCACCACGCCCTGCCCTCTTTCCACCAGTATCAACCTCCACACCACCGCCGGAAATTCGAACCAACCGGATTAGTTCCCGCTTAGGTCTTACCTTACCACAAGCTACGCAAGTCCGCTGTGGTATATGCTTAACTGAAGCTAGATTAATACTCCTCTCCCTGCTCATCAAGAATTTCTGGCTCTCGGCGCTGTTTCCTGAGCTTGATGCCATCATCGGCGCTCCGGTCGCGAGTGCCCTTCTTTTTCTTCTTCTTTGATTTAGGCACAGGCTTAGTCGGTCCAGATACTAAAACATCCTCAGCAAACCGAAGCTGAGGTTTCTCCAAAGTTGCTTGTGGTTCCAAGAAAGGCTCTGGAGGGATAAGTGTGGTATCAAGAGTGGGCAGAGGCTCAGCCGCTGCCCCTGCAGGGGCTAAGGCAGGCTCCTCAACAGCAGGTAATTCAGCAGGAAGCTCTTCACCAACTACAGCCTCCTCTACCCCAGGCGAAGGCTCGGCTTTTGCCAACCTTTCTTCCTCGGCGGTTGAGGAACTCTTAATGTCAATCCGCCAACCGGTGAGCTTAGCTGCCAATCTAGCATTCTGCCCCTCCTTACCGATGGCTAATGAGAGTTGCTTATCAGGGACAACCACAGTAGCTATCCCATCGCCCTCATCCAGCTCCACACTTAATACCTGTGCCGGGCTAAGGGCATTAGCAATGAAGACCGAGACATCTGAGCTCCACATAACGACATCCAGTTTTTCACCATTTAACTCTCTCATAATATTTTGTATCCTGATACCACGAAGCCCAACACAGCAACCAACGGGGTCAATGCCCTCCTGGCGTGCTGCCACCGCTATCTTACTCCGATAACCAGCCTCACGAGCGATAGATTTCAACTCCACTATCCCGCTAAGAACCTCAGGAATCTCCAGCTCAAAAAGCCGACGAAGTAAATCTGGATGAGAGCGTGACACCACCACCTGAGGTCCTCTGCTGGTCCGAACCACCTCTAGAAGACAAACCTTAAGCCTTTGACCTATACGATACCTCTCATTGCGCACCTGCTCGGCAGCGGGGAGTATTGCCTCTGCTCTACCCAAATCAATGAAGAGCTGTCTAGGCTCAATGCGTTGCACCAACCCGGTGATAATATCACCTTCCTTATCAGAATATTCCTCAAAAATGGCGCTGTGCTCTGCCTCATGAAGGCGCTGGAGAATAACCTGCTTTGCCGTTTGAGCGGCAATGCGTCCAGCGTTGCGCGGGGTGGCTTCTGCCTCAATTGTCTCACCAATCTGGGCATCTGGTTTGAGCTTACTCGCCTCGCTTAGTGATATTTCACGGCGCACATCCGAAGGTTGCTCAACTACAGTTTTCTCCGCCCACACTCTAACCCCACCAGTAACAGGATCAATCTTGACCGAAATATTCTGGTTGGGGGCAAAATTGTCCTTCCTATAAGCCGATACCAGCGCTGTCTCTACGGCAGCAATAACCACCTCCTTAGGCAGGTTCTTCTCCGCCGAGAGCTGAGTTATAGCGAGCATAAATTCGCTCTTCATCCGAGATCGAGACCTCCAACCCTATTATTTCCCCCTACAACAAAAAAGTGGGTTTCCAGCCCCACTTAACAAGTTAATCTTTATTCAGTAAAAGTATACCATAATCAGGTTTAAAATTCAACAGTATCATTATACTTATCAATTTGAACGAGGTCACGGGTGTCAACGCCTAGCAATTCTATTGGCACTAAGCTATAATGAAGCAATACTAGCAGCTTACCCTCAGAATAAGGTAAAGAGCTTGAATGTTAAAAAATTAAAGGATTCAGTTATAGCCGAAATAGAGGCTTGCCGCCACCAACTTCGCCAGTTGAGCCTAAAAATCCACTCCAGCCCCGAGCTAGGTTTTCAAGAGGTCAAGGCAGCAGCCTGGCTAACCCAATACCTGGAGGAAAATGGCTTCTCTATAGAGCGGGGCATCTGTGAGCTACCGACGGCTTTCAGGGGGAGCTACGGAGGAGGGAAGCCAGCTATCGCAATTCTGGCTGAATATGATGCCCTACCCAAGCTTGGGCATGCCTGTGGTCATAATCTGATAGCTGGCTGCGCCGTTGGTGCTGCAGTGGCTTCTAAGCCGGCTATTGACCGATTCGGGGGTAGCATCCTTGTTATTGGCACCCCGGCAGAGGAGCTATATGGGGGTAAGGCAATAATGGCGGAGCGAGGAGCCTTTGATAAGGTAGACATGGCGATGATGGTGCACCCAGGGGTGCATGATACCGCCACCACCCAAGCTCTGGCTTGCGTAGGTTTAGAGGTTGAGTTCTCCGGCAAAGCGGCTCACGCCGCAACCCGACCAGAAAGAGGCATCAATGCTCTGGAGGCAATGCTCCAGTCCTTTGCCGCCATTAATTCACTGAGGCAGCACATCAAGGATAAGGCTCGCATCCATGGGATTATTACCGACGGCGGGGAAGCAGCTAATATCGTACCAGCTCACAGTGCTGGAAACTTTTTGGTGCGTGCCGAGGATGATACCTATTTGGATGAACTAAAAGAGAGGGTCATAAATTGCTTTATTGGAGCCGCCACAGCTAGTGGCGCCCGCCTGGAATACCAATGGGGGAGGGTGCGCTATGCCACACTGCGTAATAACCCGACCCTAGCCAGATTATTCAGGCAAAATATGCAGTCACTGGGACGCAAGATACAGCTCTCTGACCCAAGTAAAGCCTTCGGCAGCACCGATATGGGAAATGTCAGCCAGATAGTGCCCAGTATTCACCCTACTGTAGCCATAGCCCCGGTGGAGGTATCAGCACATTCTCCTGAGTTTGCCTCGGCGGCTGCCTCTGAGGCAGGTATCAAAGGACTGCTTGATGCTGCCAAGGCTCTAGCTATGACGGTTGTTGACCTGGTAGCCAGTCCTGAAATAGTTATCAGGATTAAACAGGAGTTTGACAAGGTAAATGATTAAGGTAGGTATCCCCAGAGCTCTGCTCTACTATCAATATTACCCTATGTGGAAGACCTTCTTTGAGGGACTGGGGGTAGAGGTGGTGGTCTCACCACCAACAACCCAGGCTATACTATCTTCGGGCTCATCCCGAGTAGTGGCTGATACCTGTTTGCCGGTAAAGGTCTTCTGTGGGCATGTTCTGGCTCTGGCGGGGGAATGTGACTATCTCTTCATTCCCGCCATTCGCAGTGTGAAAAGCAAGATTTACAACTGCTCCAAGTTTCTCGGCTTACCCGATATGACTAAAGCGGTTATCCCCGAATCCCCTCCTATCTTAGATATAGATATAGATATTAACCAGGGGAAGCGTGAGCTGTATCAAGCTATCTATAAATTAGGTCGGCGTTTTACCTGGAATCCACTTAAGGTGAGGCAAGCCGGTATCGCTGCCTGGCAAGCCCACCTGAAATATAGACAGCTAATGTCAAACCATGGCTTAAACCCACCACAGGCGATAGAGAGAATATCAAATACAACTGAAGTGGAGCCAAAAACGCTTCCCGGCAACCCCACTCCAAGCCAAGCCACCATCGCCCTCATTGGTCACCCCTATCTCCTATATGATGAACATATAAACCACCGCCTTATCCACCGACTGGAGCAGGCTCAGTATAAGGTTTTAACCCCGGAGATGCTCACCGCCGAGGAGCTTGAATCGGCTACAGCTAGACTGGTGGGCGGAGCCTACTGGACATATGAAGAGGAGGTGGTGGGAGCTGGAGGGCACTACCTGGAAAGCGGAACTGATGGTGTTATCGGCATAATGGCTTTTGGCTGCGGACCTGATTCTCTAATGATGGACATAGTGCATCGGCGGGCGGCTAGGCTGAGAACCACCCCCTTTATGAGCCTTACCCTGGAAGAACATACCGCTGAAGCCGGTGTAGTTACCCGGCTGGAAGCCTTCCTTGATATGATACATAGAAGGAAAAGGAGACAGGCAGAAGTATGCGTATAGGCATGCCCCATATGGGTAATCTATATATACCTTTTAAAGCTTTATTCCAAAGGCTAAATATTGACTTCGTAATACCACCAGTCAATAACCAACGCACTCTATCGCTGGGGGTCAGGTATTCCCCTGAAGGGATGTGCATCCCATTCAAGCTAACT
>Ga0209986_10000230_pt1 | contig 52673 bp, 53 predicted proteins | sample BlataG_FD_183168 | JGI IMG/M metagenome (GOLD analysis project Ga0209986, IMG submission 183168) | Deep subsurface microbial communities from Black Sea to uncover new lineages of life (NeLLi) - Black_00105 metaG (SPAdes) (version 2) | ecosystem: Environmental > Aquatic > Marine > Oceanic >... | reverse complement strand
AATCCCGCCGCTTAGCCCAGGAACAACTATGCAGAAAGTTAACCAGCTTGGCAGCAATTATACCGAATGGTAAATGGCTTCGAATTGAAGTCGGAGCGTCTCCTTTATGAAAATGTCTCGTAAATCGGCCTTTCTAGGTGCCGATTTACGAGGTCTGCATTTACGACTTTGTCGGAAATACAAAGCGCTTCAACGATCCGGGAGAGGCGTACCATAAACCCAGACTCGTCGGGGCAGCGCCCGATTCAAAGGCTCCCAAAACGGATGACTCCGGCGAACCGATCACGCCAGACGAGAAGCCCGAACCCAAATCCTTCCCTGAGCCGCGTCGAGAATTTTTTGTGATCTCAGAAGGATCTCTTGATGACGAAATCCGTGCCCGGGAGATTATCCTGGTCGGTCCAGAGGGGCTCGCCATTGACCGTAAGGCATACCGCGAAAAGTGGGAGGAAAAGATCATCGAACTGAGAAGAACGGACCCTGCCGTGGAAAGAATCTTTCGCGGCGAAGAGTTAACCGACCAGGAATGGGAGAAACTCGCCCGCCGTCTCAACTCGCCGGAGTATTACTTCAATGAAGAAGTATTACGACGGGCCTTTGAACAGCCCACAGGCTCTCTTTCGGATTTTATCCGAGTGGCGCTTGGGCTGGAGCGGTTCCTGAGTCGGGAAGAGCGCATCGAAAAGGCGTTCAACACCTGGGTGGCGGAACACTCCAGCAGCATCAATCCGGCCCAGGCCCAAATGCTCCGCTTGCTCAAGGCGCGGGTGATGACCGGCGAAGAGATCACCATGCGCCTTTTGAGCCTGCCGCCGTTTTCACTCTGGGGCGGCCTGACAAGGATGGAACAGCTTTTTGGCAAAGAACAACTCCTGCAAATGGTGGATGAATTGAACGGCCTCTTGGCGGCTTGAGATACTTGAGATAACGAATAAGGACACGGAATGGACAGCGCCCAGATACAGAACACCCTCAAATCCCTCTGCAAGGTGATGTGGGACAACAATGTCACCAACCCGATCACCTATGTTACGCAGATTTCGTATCTGCTCTTTCTCAAGATGCTGGAGGAAATGGACCACGAACAGACAGAAGCCGGCAACGGCAATCACCGCTCCCTGTTCGGCAAATTCAAGGCCAACGGCGAGAAATTGGATTTCGACCCGCTACGCTGGAGCGTTCTGACCTCGGACCCTGACAATGAGCGCATGCTGCGCACCCTGCGCGACACGCTCCCCTTGCTGGCGCGCCACCCGAAGCTCTCTCAGGGTGCACGGGCCGTGTTTCGTAACGCCTCGGTAGTTATCCCTTCGGGCGCTGCCCTGCGCCGGGCAGTGGACATCATTGCGCCTGTCTCTTTTCTCGGTATCGACGCCGACGTGAAGGGCGATCTTTTTGAATACCTTGCCAGCGAACTTGGCGGCCAGAAAAAAGCGGCCCAGTTCCGTACTCCCCGCCATCTGATCCGCGTCATCGTCCAGATGGTCGATCCCCGGATCGGCGGCACCATCTGCGATCCGGCCTGTGGCTCCGGGGGTTTCTTGATTGCTGCCTACGAGCATATCCTGCTGGCCAATACCAGCACGGAATTTGTTTACAAAAAGATCGGACCGGACGGTCTGCCTCGAAAGATCGGCATCGGCGACAAACTCACCCGAGCCCAATGGAACTCTCTGCAGAAAGGCACTTTCCACGGGTTTGACGGCGACCAAGATATCCTGCGCATGGCCGCCATGAACGCCGTGCTTCATGGTTTCGACGAGTCGCCTATGGTCCAGCGCGACTCTATCTGTGGCAGCGAGGACAAGTGGGACGAAATCCAGTTCGACTACATCCTTGAAAATCCCCCCTTCTCGGGGTCCCGCGGCGATGCCAAGCGCTCACTTCGCGTTGAAAAGGGCGACAAGTATGTGCTCTTTCTTGCCCACGCCCTGCGAAGCCTTCGGCCCGGCGGCACGGCAGGCATCATTTTTCCCAACGGCATCCTTTTTGGCGATACGGGTAGCCACGTTACCGTGAAGGAACGGCTGCTCAAGGAATTCGACCTTCAGGCCGTGGTCATGCTGCCCAAGGGCATGTTCGAGCCCTATACGCCCAACCCGACCTGTTTCATGATTTTCAGAAACACCGGACGCCCCACAAAAAATGTCTGGTTCTTCAAAGTTGAGGGCGACGGCTCGTCGCTCTCCAAAGCGCGCAAGTTCGGCTCCCAGTATCCCAATGACTTTCCCGATCTGATAGGCATGTGGCCCAAGCGAAAAACCCAGGTCAATCGCGCCTGGCGCGTCCCAGCAAAACAGATCATCGACAACGGCTACAATATGACCCTTTCCGGGCTGGGGCTCATCGAGGCGGAAATCGTAGAGCACCCCGAACCCGAGGAAATCCTCGCCTCCGTGGCCTCCAAGGAAGAACGTATCCTCCAACTCATCCATGACATGCAGGAATTGCTGGCCGGAAGGAATGGGGAATGACTAAGACAGACCTTCCAGAAGCTTGGATAAAAAAACCTTTTTCTGGGGCCGTCAAACGCTTTCAGAGCAAAGGTGGAAAGCTTAAAACGTGCCAGTATCAGGAGAGTGGACCGTTGCCGGTTGTTGACCAAGGTCAATCTTTGGTGGTGGCTCATTATGCCGATGAGTCTCGAACCTTCCAAGGGCCATACCCTGTAATCGTTTTTGGTGACCACACTCGCAACGTTAAGCTAATAGATTTCAAGTTTGCTGTTGGTGCTGACGGGGTTGTGTTACTTCGACCAGTGGATGAGACCGAATTGGATTGTTCCTTTTTGTACCACTGGCTCAAATACGTACCCCTACATAACCTGGGTTACAGCCGCCACTTCAAGCTGTTGAAAGAAGAAGAAATCAGTTTTCCAGAGGATCTCAACGAACAACGGCGGATTGTGGCGCGGATCGAGGAACTGACCCACCGCGCCGAAGAAGCCAGAAAAAATGCATCTGAAAGGGAAGCGGAATTGGACGTTCTGCTTCAAGCACTTTACAGCCAAATGATTGAAGGTGCTGAGTGGAAACCCTTGCAAGAGGCTGCCTCCTTGGTTCGGCGCTCAATCAAAACCAAGCCTGACGAAAAGTATGAGGAGATGGGCATTCGCAGCTTCGGCAAGGGAACCTTTAAGAAGCCGGTGCTGACCGGCAAGCAGATCGGCAACAAGCGGATTTACCGCATCCATCAAGGCGACCTGGTTTTTAACAACGTGTTTGCCTGGGAAAAGGCCATCGCGGTGGCCAACGCCGAAGATCATGGTCGGGTCGGCTCCCATCGATTTATCACCTACTTGCCTCATGAAGGAGTAGCAACTTCAGAATTTCTTTGCCATCACTTCTTGAGTGAGCGCGGTATCGAAGACATTCGGGCAGCATCTCCGGGGTCGGCAGGAAGAAACCGCACGCTTGGCTTGAAAAAGCTAGAAAAAATCTTGGTACCCTTACCAGAATATGGTGAACAGAAACGTTTTTCTGAAATCGCAAAGAGGCGTCAGCTCATTCAGCTTGAAACGGCAGGTATTGAAGACGATCTAAAGACTTTCAATGCGGCCCTTCTTGCCAAAGCCTTCCGAGGAGAGCTGTAGCCGTGGCGCAGGTGGTCAACATGCCATCGCTCAACGATCGGAACTGGGATTTCGAGCGGCTTTTCACCATCTGGAGTCAGGTGAATGGCTATTTTGAAGACGTGCGGGTCGATTTTTCCGGGTGTGGTTTTCTGCGCCCGAACGCCGTCGCCTTTCTCGGTGGCCTGGCACGACTCATTGAATCGCGTCTTGGAACGGTTGTCTTCGACTGGAGCACATTGCAAAACAATGCCGTGATGATGAATCTACGTCAGAACGGATTTGCAGGAGCCTTCGGCCATCCGTCCCCCGGCTGGGCGGGGAACTCCATCCCCTACCGTGAGGACCGGAGGCGAGATCCCAATGAGATTATGGACTATCTGGAACACTCTTGGCTTGGCCGCGGCTGGGTCCGCGTGAGCCAACGGCTCCGTGACGCCATTGTGGGTCACATGTGGGAAATCTACAATAACGCCTTTGAGCACAGTGGCTCGGAGATCGGGGTGTTCACCTGCGGCCAGCACTTTCAAAACAAGAACGAGCTGGTTTTGTCAGTGGTGGATTTCGGTCAGGGTATTGCTGCCAAGGTGCGTAACTTCTTGCGCCGCGATCCGCGGGCGGAGAAGCTGACCGCCGCTGGTTGCCTACGCTGGGCTTTCAGCGCGGTACCACAACAAAACCAAGAGAAGAGGGGCCAGGCGGGTTGGGCCTCGACCTGCTCAAAGAGTTCATCAGGCTGAATCATGGAAAGCTGGAACTTTACAGTAATGAGGGTTATGGGGTAATTGACAGTGCAGGGGAACATTTTGAAAACCTGTCAATGTCGTTTGAGGGAACCGTATTTCACATTACGTTGCGATGCGACGAGGCCCTTTACCGATTTGCAGACGAACCGGCGGACGACTCGCCGTTTTAACAGGGAGGCAATAGCATGAGGGTGACCATCAAAGACATGACCGGCACACGCTGTATCGTCAAGGAAGACGGACAGCGCGTGTATGACACTATCCATAACGCCCTTAAGCAAGGCGAGACGGTGGTTCTCGATTTCGAAGGTGTTTCACAGTTTGCATCGCCGTTTTTCAACTTCGCCATCGGGCAGTTGCTTAAGGATACGAAGGAAGGTGATCTTCGGCGCCTGCTTCAAATCGAGAATCTCAATGCCACCGGAAGACTTGTGGTGGAGCGCGTCATTGAGAACGCCGCTCGCTACCACGGTGACGTGGACTATCGCAAGATTGTGGATGAGATTCTGGAGCAACAAGCCAGGGGGGCTGCATAATGGCGGTCGACTATACCATTCAGGCGGAGGTTGTGGACATCGGCGCCGACACGCCTAAAGCCACGGATGCTTTTCTGGTGGATACGAATGTGTGGTTCTGGATGGCGTATCCAACTGCCGGTCAATCCGCAATTCCGTATCAGCTCACGAGCTATCCAAGCTACGTAAACAGTGCACTTGGAAACGGGGCGAAGATTTGCAGGACAGGACTATCACTGGCCGAACTTCTCTCTTTAGCCGTGGACGAACCCACCACGGACTCTGCACTGGCTCGGTTTCAAAACAAAAAGGTGGACGGCTACGACCTGTTCATTCTCGAAACCATGAAATCCAACGCGGTACTTCAGGTCATCACGGATGACGGCGATTTCGCCACCGTTTCCGGCATCCAGGTCTTTACCGCCAACCGCAACGTCATCAGTTCCGCCCGTGCTCAGGGAAGACTTTTGACAAGATAGACTCTGTGCCTCCATCAGTCAGTGACTGTTAGCCTGACTCCAAAAAAAGGTGCTGGCGAAATAAATGTCCGTGACGCTCTGCTGCTCACGTTTGAAGAACGCATTTGAGGAGAGTTGAGAAGACGCCCAAATCAAAAGGCCGAAAAAGACCAACGTCTGCGATCACCAACCATATTAAGAACATGATTTAGGCAAAGCACAATACAAACTCCTTGCAGGTTTGAATGGAAGGCAATGAAGTCGCGGAAAAGCCAAAAACGAAGAACCGAAAAGGCAGCCAAGGTATCCACTCCGATGAATCAGTCTCTTCTGATCGACATCCGCGACCTGATTCTGTCTGCCCGCAAGAAGGTGGCCCAGACGGCGAATGCCACTCTGACTCTGCTGCACTGGCAAATTGGCAACCGCATCCGGCGAGAAATTTTGAAGGAGAAGCGTGCGGCCTATGGAGCGGAAATTTTGCAGACGCTGTCTGCAAAATTGACAATGGAGTTCAGCCGCGGGTTCTCACAGCGCAATCTTGCCTCCATGGTGCGCTTTGCCGATGTGTTTCCCGACCTGATGATTGTGCAATCACTGATTACACAATTGGGATGGACACACTTCAAGCCCTTGATCCCCATCGATGATCCCCTGAGGTGGGAATCAGATGCCAAAATGAGCAACCGGGCCCTGGTGCTGGAAGCCCATCATACGACCCATATCGAAGGCACACAGGTGGTATTGGAGCAAGCAGTGTCATCATGAGCGAAAAGAAAACCATCAGCGAAGATCAAACCCTACCGGCAAAGAGCGAATTTTTGCTCTATCAAACCGAGGATGGGGAGACCCGCATCGAAGTTCGTTTGGAAAACGAAACCGTTTGGTTAAACCAGTTGACCATGGCGGCGCTTTTTCAGGCGTCCAAGCAAAATATCAGCCTGCATCTTAAAAATATCTTTAATGAAGGCGAGTTGGCGGAAAATCGAGTTGTCAAGGAATACTTGACAACTGCCGCTGACGGCAAGAATTATCGAACCAAGTTTTACAACCTCGAAGCCATTATCGCCGTAGGCTACCGCGTGCGGTCTCACCGGGGCACGCAGTTCCGGCGCTGGGCCACGGAGCGGCTGAACGAGTATCTGGTCAAAGGCTTTACCATGGACGATGACCGCCTGAAAGCCGGCGTCAACATCGGCTCCGACTATTTTGACGAAATGCTGGAACGGATCAGAGACATCCGGTCCAGCGAAAAACGCTTTTACCAGAAGATTCGGGACATCTACAAACTGGCGGCGGATTACGATCCTAAGGCCGAGGAAACCCTGGAGTTTTTCAGCATTGTTCAAAACAAGCTCCATTTCGCCATCTCAGGCAAGACCGCCGCTGAGTTGATCTCCGAAAGGGCAGACGCCACTAAGCCCAACATGGGGCTGACCTCATGGAAAGGGGCCAAGGTGCGCAAGGGGGATGTCTCCATTGCCAAGAATTACCTGAATGCCGGTGAAATCGAGGGGCTCAATCGAATTGTGACCATGTACCTGGACTATGCCGAGGACCAGGCCAAACGCCACCGGCAGATCTTTATGCGGGACTGGCGTAAAAAGCTGGATGCGTTTTTGAAGTTCAACGAGCGGGATATCCTGACCCATGCCGGAAAGGTCAGCAAAGCGGTGGCCGACCAACTGGCCCTTGAGCAATATCAAATCTTTCACGAACATCGTCTTGCCGAGGAAACAAGGCAGGAGACACTTGCCGATGACGCCGAGCTAACACGCTATCTTGAGAGAAATAAATGACCGTCGAATGAAGGAAACGGACTGAACTTGAGACAATTTTGCGACACAATTTGCGGCACTTAGTCGTTGCTGTTTTTTCGATACGAGAACGCCAGGGATGTAAACCAATGCCGAACCAAAACGCTGGTGACGCGCCTGCGTAGAGAGATCCGTGACATTGGCGATGAGCCCGGCTGGCAGAACTACTGGCAGAATGAGGGTTTCACGCCGGACTATTCCGGGATTCGCAAAAAGCTCGAGACGCTGCTCAAGGCGGGGCACGCCGACGAGGTGCTGACCCTGGGCCGGGAGCTGGTGACGACCGGCACCCGCCAGGTGGAGGTGAGCCACGACGACAGCGAAACCGCCATGGAGATTGCCGACTGTATGCCGGTGATCGTCGAGGCCCTGGACCGGTCGTTCCTTGATGCCGCAGACAAGCTGAACTGGGCGCTGGATGCCGTGCTCGAGGATCAGTTTGAGGTGTGCGAGGCCTTTGCGGAATATCTCCACCGGCGGCACCCCAAATCAGCCTGGCACACGTTTGCAGACCGGCTGCTGACGCGTTTGAACGGGCTTAGAAGTACCAAGGGCGCCGATGATTTCAGCCGCAACTACGAACGTGACCGGCTCAGCGATTGGGCCATCCATGCCCTGGAGCAAGCCGGACGAAAAAAAGAGATTATTCCTTTTTGCGAAACCGAAGCCCCCAAGACGGGCAGCTATGACCGTCTGGTTGAACGGCTGGTTCAAGAACGCCGATATGAAGACGGCGAAAGATGGATAAAAGAAGGCATTCGAGCCATCGGAGAAAAATGGCCCGGCATCGCCGCCGGCCTGCGGGACAAACTGCGGCAAATTCGGACGGTCGAAAAGAACTGGCCTGCCGTTGCGGCGATGCAGGCCGAAGAACTCGTGCGCCGTCCCTCGCGCCAGGCCTTCACGGAATGCAAAAAAGCCTGCGGCAGGGTCAAGGCCTGGCCCAAGGTGCGCGAGCATCTGTTGCGTTACCTCGAAAAGGGTGAGTTGCCCTGGAAACAGAAGGGCTGGCCGCTTCCGGAATCCGGTCTGGACGCACCGAGAGCGGAACGAAAAGACCGGTTTCCATTGGTCGATGATCTCATCGGTATTGCCATTCTGGAAAAAAAGCCCGACCAGGTGCTGTACTGGTACGATCAGCTTCCCAAGAAGCGATTCGGGTGGCATGGTGTTGACGACGACGAGATCGCTCAGGCGGTTCAAACCCACGCGCCGGATCGGGCGGTGGTCATCTGGAAAAACAAGGCGGAACGACTGATCGCGCAGGTCAAGCCCGGCGCATACCAGGAGGCGGCCAAGTACCTGCGAAAAGCCGCCAAGGTCATGCGTCGGGAAAAAAAGCTGGCAGAGTGGGAAAGCTATTTGAAAGAGTTGAGGGAACAGCACCTCCGCAAACGTCGTCTGATAGAAATCCTGGATGGCCTGGACGGAAAAGCGATAGTGAAAAAGAGGCGCTGACAACCATGGCTCCCCGTACCAAACATAAATGGACCTTTCGCGCCCGTTTCAGGCGGCATGCCTTTGGGTGGCGCTCGCAACCGGCGATCAAGCGCGTCAAGGAAGCGGTAGCGGAAATCAAGAAGGCGGCCCGCAAGGACCCCGTCCTGGGTGCCGAGGGAGCCGTGTTGTTTTTAGAAAAGATTTCGGCGGCCATCGAACAGGTGGACAGCTCATCGGGCGCCATCGGTACGGCGGTCAACAATGCCATCGATGCATTGGTGCCGATTATTGCCGGAGCGCCGGCTGAGGGCAAGCTGCGCGACAAATGGCTGGAACGTCTATGGTGGGCTGTGGAAGCCGATGATATCCCCTATATTGAGATGCTTCCTGACCATTGGGGTGAGCTGTGCGCTACTCTCGAACGCGCCTCGCGCTGGGCTGACGAGTTCATTGATGTGGTACGGATGGCATGGAGCCCGAACCCGGAATTGCGAGGGTATTACAAGGGGACAGCAGCCTGTCTGAGCGCGCTTCTCAAGGCCGGACGAAATACTGAAATCATGGCGCTGCTCGAACTCGCACCTCACAAGTTCTGGCATGATCGGAAATGGGGTGTGAAAGCACTGGCGGCCATGGGCAAAAAGGCCGAAGCGCTCCGTTTTGCCGAGGAATCCCGTGGGCTGAATGAACCGGATCTTATGATCAGTGAAGCCTGTGAAAAAATCCTGCTGGCAAGCGGCATGGCAGATGAAGCTTACAGCCGCTATGCCATCGAGGCCAATCAGAAAACGACCTGCCTGGCGACGTTTGGCGCCATTATCAAAAAATATCCGAATAAGAAGCCTGTGGATATTTTGAAAGATCTTGTTGCCAGCAGGCCGGGCGAAGAGGGTAAGTGGTTCGCTGCGGCCAAGTCGGAGGGACTTTATGAACAGGCTATTGAACTGGCCAATCGCACCCCCTGCGATCCCAAGACCCTCACCCGAGCTGCCCGGGACATGGCTGAAACCGAACCACGATTTGCCGTCGAGGCCGGTGTGGCGGCACTGCGGTGGCTTGTGGAAGGCTATGGTTACGAGATCACCGGCTTGGACGTTCGGGCAGCATATGATTACACCATGAAAGCTGCTGAAAATGCGGGCTGCAAGGCTGAAACGCTTGAATGCATCCGCAAACTGGTCGCGGCCGAGGCTTACGGTGAGAGGTTTGTCACCAGGGTTCTCGGTCGAGAACTTGGTTTAAATCAACAAAACAGGGGCGTTGAAAAATGATCCGGGTTTTCATCTTGAAATTCCTCTCCCTCATGTTGTACAAGCAGCAAGCCGGAAGCGGGTGAAGTTGATTACAAGAATACAAAGGACATTTCAAGCGGAGGGCCATGAAAGTATTAGTCTACGGATCAGGAGGCCGGGATCACTGCCTGGCAGACAAATACGCCGACAGCCAGCACGTTGACAATGTCTATTTTTCACCGGGAAATCCGGGGGTTCTGCACACTGCAAAGGGCCGTGAGGAGAGAAAGCTCATAGAGATTGTGAGATTGAAGGATTTTGGGGCAGTTGCGGACTTTTGCGCGGATCAGGATGTGGATCTGGTTGATGTGGGGTCTGAGAATCCCCTGGAGGAGGGGCTCATCGATCTCTTGAATGCCAGGGGGGTACGAACTGTCGGACCCAGAATGGAGTATGTGAAACTGGAAAGTGACCGGGCATTTGCCGACGATCTCTTGCGACAGATTGGCGTCGGCAAACCAGAGTATCAGATCTTTGATGATCCGGAAGAGGCCAAGAAATACATTCTGAACATCGGCTATCAGGTCGTAGTCAAGGCAAATGGTCTTGCTGCCGGAAAGGGCGCCATCGTGTGCGACGAGGTTGCTGATGCCATTGCTGCCATAGAGAGAATCATGATAGAAAAGGCCTTTGGAGAATCGGGTAACAGGGTGGTTGTTGAGGAGAGAAAATACGGCACGGAAATCTCTTTTTTTGTTTACCTTGATGGGGAACACGTGCTGCCCCTGAAGATGTTCGCCCAGGATTATAAGCCTGCCTTCGATCCCGACGACAAGGCATCAATTGAACGGTTTGGCGGAAATCTGAACACGGGAGGCACAGGATGTTATTGCCCCCACAAGCTGGTGAGTCCCTGGCTGGTCAACAGGATCATAAAAGAGATCGTCAATCCAACGGTTAATGCGATTTACAACCGTCTGGGCTGGAGATACAAAGGAGTTCTTTACTTCGGCCTGAATCTGGATCCGTATGATAACCTGGATGTTTTCGAACTCAATGTGAGACACGGAGACCCGGAGTGGGAAGTCCTGGCGCGAAAACTGAGTACGGATCTCTTTGAGATCGGCACGGCGGTTTGGGAAGGGACCCTGGATCAGATCAGCCAAGTCTGGAACAATCAGCATTATGTGGACGTCATTGCAATGGAGGGCCGCTCCAAGGCCTCCAGGGGGTGGAACAAAGGATATCCCGGTCGTTATGGAAAGGGCCACAGGATTGCCGGACTAGACCAAATAGAGCGGGGCATTGCTGTCTATTTTGCCGGTGTGGATGAAGACCCGGAAAAAGGCCTGGTCACTTACGGAGGAAGAGTGTTGCACCTGGTGGCAGGGGACTCAACACTGGAAGGAGCAAGAGATAAGGCGTACAGAAATATCAGGAAGCTATCCTTCGTGGATCACAACAACAACGGGGCAAGTTGTCTCAGATTTCGTCACACTATTGGGGTATAGGGGGCGATTATGAAACAAACAGATGATCAAAGCAAACTTCCTGTTGTGGGAATTGTCATGGGGAGCGATTCAGACTGGGGCGTTATGCAAAAGGCCGTTTCAGTTCTCAAAGATCTCAACATACCTTTTGAGGCAACTGTCTCTTCTGCCCATCGCAGCCCGGAAAGAACGGCAGAGTATGCCAGGTCTGCCCGGGCCAGGGGCCTTAAGGTGATCATTGCAGGGGCGGGGGCTGCAGCCCACCTTGCCGGATCCATTGTGGCCTTGACCACATTGCCTGTGATCGGTGTTCCACTGGATTCCTCCTCATTGCAAGGGCTGGATGCTCTTCTGGCCACGGTGCAGATGCCGGCTGGTGTGCCTGTTGCCACCATGGCTATAGGGGATGCCGGGGCAGAGAACGCTGCCATACTGGCCGCCCAGATTCTGGCAACGAGTGATCCCGAAATGGAAGCAAAGCTCGAAGAATTCAAGAAAAATCTGGCCACCCAGGTGGCCGAAAACGCTGCGACGTTACAGAAGAATATGTAATCAGTACAAGTCTCATCTTCTCAATATCCCCAGATCAGGGACTTGTGGATCCACACTACCTCGCCGTCTACATGCTGGACCTTTAGCCAGTTGCCTTTTTTCCCAACGTGCTTGAAGCTGACCCCCTTTTCAGCCTGAAATACTACCCTGGACTTGGTCTCCGGCCCCTCCCGAACATTGACCAGAGGAGCTTTGACAATAACGGTCGGGATTTTTTTCAGCAGCGAGCGAAAAACCCAACCCTCGTCATCCTCAAAGTCTCGGATCTTGTACCAGTTGCCGGATTTCTTGACCGTATCGACAGGATAATACTTGCCGACAGACCACAGGATCTCATGATTGGTTCCCGGCCCGGAGCGTATGTTTGCCTTGTCCACACAAACGGCAAGCCGCCTGGCGCTTGCCTCCCCGCCCATTAGTAGGATAGAGAAAATAACAAAGAGACAAATTCTTTTCATGTTTATGTTCCCAGTATTACTAGAGTAATCCAATACCGAATATAGTCAAAAAGACTCATACGCTGAAAAACCTCACTGCAGGCAACTCAACACACGTCAACTTATTGCCATAAACGGCGCCGGTATCAATTCCGATTTTGTTATCTAGAATCAACGGTTCTCGGAAAGGAGTGTGGCCAAAGATCACACGCTTGCCAAAATCAAAGTCCGTATAGATAAACTCGTCGCGTATCCAAAGCATATCCCGTTCGTCTTGTTCGTCAAGAGGTATGTTCGCTTTTAAACCCCCATGGACAAAGATGTAATCTTCCGTTTCATAGTATAGGCGAAGATTGTCAAAAAACTCAAGATGTTGTGCTGGTATGGGGTTTGCTTCAACCTGGCCGGCGTTTTTCATGTAACTGTTCAGCGTGGCCTCCCCGCCATTATACAAAAACGTGAGCCTGTCAGCCCCGCTCAAGTAGTCTTCTAACATCAATTCGTGATTTCCCTTCAGGAAGACCACGCGATCCTCCCTTTGACCCAAATCAATGAGATAGTCAACGACTTCCTTTGAATCAGGCCCGCGGTCTATATAGTCTCCGATGAAGACCAGTGTGTCCTTTTTCAAGTCAATGTCGATGACGGCCATTAACGAGATCAGCTTGTCAAGGCAGCCATGTATGTCGCCCACCGCAAAGATTTTATCCATATCTACTTCGAATTCTATCAGAACCACCGCAACGCAAACGCCCGCCTCCTTTCATCCAGCCGGGTGACTCCCTCCTCGTGCGCCATCTCAATAGCCTTCTCGAACTCTTGATCGGTGATGCCTCTACTGAGCGCCGGCACTTCTGATGCGCGACCGCACGGTCTGTATTGAGGCATAATGTTCACATAGCTGTTGGTTGAGATTTCCTTTGCCAGAAACCGCATCACACTCCGCGTCCCTGCCAGCCCCTCAGGTAGAACGAGGTGGCGAATTAGTAGACCCCTTTGCGCGATCCCCTGTCCATTGAGGACCAAATCGCCTACCTGGCGGTGCATCTCCTTTAGAGCCTCCCGGGCCACTTCCGGATAATCCGGTGCACTCGATAGCTCTTCAGCAACCCTGGAGTCCCAGAACTTGAAGTCAGGCATGTAGATATCAAAAACCCCTTCCAAGATGGCCAGAGTGTCGACCTTGTCAAATCCGCTGCTGTTATAGACCAACGGAATTCGAAGTCCCCCATCAGCCGCTTTGTCAAGACCAGCCAGGATCTGCGGCACTACGTGAGTGGGGGTGACAAAGTTGATGTTGGGACAACCCCTGTCCTGAAGGGAAAGCATAGCCTTGGCAAGGTCGTCTGAAGAGAACTCCATGCCTTCGCGTTCGTGGCTGATGTCATAATTCTGGCAGAAAATGCAAAGGAGGTTGCATCCGGCAAAGAATATCGTGCCTGAGCCGTGTTGCCCCACGAGGGGACTTTCCTCTCCAAAATGGGGGGCAAAACTCGACACAATGGCATGCTCGCCTATCTGGCAGATCCCCTTTTCCCCCGAGAGTCGATTCACCCCACACGCCCGGGGACAGAGCGTACAGGCCTTTAGGATTTCGTTTGTCTGGCAGACCTTTTCCTTCAGGAGCCCTCGATCGTGGGCTTCTATGTATGCAGGCACAAAGGAAGCCATGGCTTCCAAATCATCTCCTGGTCCCAGGTTGCAGGAAAAACACGTTGTCAAGTTTGTATTAAATATCGGCCCATAAGTCAATTTACTTCACATGGAAAGTTGGGTCGTCTGGGCTCGGATGTCTACTCAACAGGAAGGTGGGCTCTGGTGAAATATCTTCCCTGGGTTTAGTATGCCGTTGGGGTCAAATGCGGTCTTGATGCGCTTCATCAGGGCAATTTCCTCGCTGCCGATCTCCATCTCGAGGTAAGGGGCCTTGGTAATCCCCACGCCGTGTTCTCCGGAGATGGTCCCTCCCAGAGCAATGGTGTGTTCGAAAAGCTCTTCCACGGCCCTCTCGGCTTTCCCAAGCGTTTCCTTATCCCCTTTATCCAGGATAATGTTGAAATGGATATTGCCGTCGCCTGCATGTCCAAAGGTTGCCATGGTGAGCCCCGTCCGCTCTCTCAGTTCGTCTATCCATTGAACGATGTCGGGAATCCGGCTGCGGGGCACAACAATATCTTCATTGATTTTGTCCGGGCCAAGGCGGAAAAGGGCGGGTGATATGGCCTGTCGGGCCTGCCAGAGCTCTGCGGCCTCTTGTGCGGATTTGGCCACATTGATTTCACGGGCGCCATTTTTCTTGCAGACATCTGCTAGTTGTTGGAGGGCCATATCCGTGGCAGAGGGGTTCCCGTCAACCTCCAGAAGGAGCATGGCGCCTGCGTCCACAGGGAGTCCAATATTCAGATACGCTTCGACACACGAAATGGCAGATTGATCCATATACTCCACCGTCCTTGGTATGATGCCGGAGCGCACGATTTCAGAGACCGTCTTTGCAGCATGCTGGATGCGGCCAAAAACCGCGCTCAATGTGCGAACTACCTCAGGCAGGGGAAGCAAGCGCAGCACAATCTTGGTGATGACCCCCAATGTCCCTTCGGAACCGACGATTAGCCTCGTCAGATCGTAGCCCACCACGCCCTTGGCCGTACGTACGCCCGTTCTGATGACCTTGCCTGTGGGAAGGACTACTTCGAGGCCGAGGACGTAATCGCGCGTCACTCCATACTTAACCGCCCGGGGTCCCCCGGCGCACTCAGCCACGTTTCCCCCCAATGTGCTGTATGAAGCACTGGAGGGATCGGGCGGATAAAAAAGCCCTTGCGTCTCCACCGTCTCTTGAAAATGGGCAGTAATGACACCTGGTTCAACTTCGGCCACAAGATTATCGGGATCAATGGACAGTATGCGGCTAAAGCGGGTCATCACCATGACCAATCCGCCTTGAATGGCCAGGGCGCCTCCGCTCATCCCCGTACCGGCGCCTCGGGGAATAACAAAAATGCGAGATTCATCGGCCAGTCTCATGATGGCCGAGACCTCATCCGTATCTCCCGGAAAGACTACGGCATCCGGACAGTGGTGACGATTGGTGGCGTCGTATGCATAACAGAGCAGGTCTTCTTCTGCGGTGGCGACATGCTCTCGGCCAACGATGGCCTCAATCTTTGGAATGATCGAAATCAAATGTTGCCCGACTCCACCTTTTTCGAAAGGAACTCCACCTGCTTCTGGACAGGCCCGTTTTCCCTAATGAACCTCTCCACGGTTCCTATGGCATGAAGGGTAGTGGCGTGGTAGCGGTTGAAGCTCCGGCCAATGGCCTGGAGAGACTGGCCTGTATAACGCCTGGCCAGATACATGGCGATTTGTCTGGGCTGCAAAATGTTGCGTTTGCGTGACCTGGATATAAGTTCCTTGATGGAAAGCTCGTAATACTTGCAAACGAGTTTCTGTATACGCTCTATTGTGATTTCCTGCGAGCGGCGCACAACATTGTCCACAACACTTCCGGCCAGTTTGGTATCTATGGGCAGATCCAGCAAAGAAGCCTTGGCCGCAACCCCGATGAGACCGCTTTCAAGTTGCCTTACATTTTGTGTAAGTTCGCTTGCCAGATACTCGATCACAACTTCTGGGATATCGATCTGTTTCAACGAAGCCTTTTTCCGGAGAATCCGCACACGGGTCTCATAGTCAGGGGATTCAATATTTGAAATTATACCTGCTGAGAGCCGCGACGTAAGCTTTTCATCCATTTTGGGGATGTCGCGCGGAAGATAGCTGCTTGTAAAAATGAGTTTTTTCTTGGCATCGAACAGGGCATCCAGTGTGTAGGCCAGTTCAGCTTGTGTTTTTATCTTGCCACTCAAGAACTGCACATCTTCCAAGAGCAGGACATCACACTGCCTTCGATACTTATCCTTGAACTCTTCGATCCTATCATGACGAAGAGCACGAATCATGGCATTGGTGAATTCTTCTGCAGTGATATAGCAAACGCGGATGGCCGAGTTCTTTTTCAATATGTGGTTTCCCACGGCCTGGGAAAGATGGCTCTTGCCCAGGCCTGTTTTTGACAACAAAAAAACCGGATTGTGGCGGTCATTTTCTGCACAGGCTAACGACAGAGCTGCATTATAGGCAAAATCATTACACATCCCCACAACGAACTGGTCGAATGTGAAGTCCATATGAAAGGGAGACAGCATGCGCTGTCGATTCTCAACATGGGGAAGAACGAGTTGTTCTTCCTCGGGCGTATCGCACGCATTGCCATTGTGCCCGCTGGAGAGCTCAAGTCTAATCCGAAAGGTTTTTCCACATAGGCTTTCCAATTCTGCTTCAATCAGACCGAGATAGTGACGGGTAACCCACTTCTTGAAAAAACAGGTGGGACAAGCCAGGATGATTTCTTTGTCTTGCCGTGCGACATATTCCAGCGGTTTGATCCAAAGCCTGAAGTTGTGGTCTGGCATCTTCTGGTGAATGTTATTTTTGGCTTGATTCCAGGCATCTAGCATGGCGTTATCTCATAACCTTATAGCGATGTATAACATTCGTTGACTTGATTAAGAAAAGGGCTGTCAAATCGCCATGGCGCCCACTTGGATTGCCACACGGTCATGGCTCATTCCGTGCGAATTCCATGGGCCAAATATCTTCTATCGGGTTTACAATTACCTCTAAAAAACGGCAAAATATCGAATTTTGATGAGAAATCTGAAAAGTGCAGTCCTGCTTTCTGAAAGGGCGCCTGCCTTGTAGGATATGGACCATTGATTGTCAAACCGAAAAGAAGCAGGTCCTGACCAGTTCGTGAAATAGTTTTCAACATCTTATAACTAGCTCATATTACAGGCTGTTGATTTGTCGTTGCTCCAAAAGCTCTATTATTTGCCCCTTCCAGAGAGACCCGTGATGTCCGAGTAATTTAGAGCCCTTGCGGATTTTATGACAGATCTTGAAAACTTTCGCGATCTCAGAAGCTCCAATATTCTACGATTTTCTTCTATTTTCTAAAAAACGCGCAAAAAACCTTGCATCAGGCCATAATGCTTTGTTTTTCCAGAGATAAAAAAACTGACGGCAACGAGGCAGTTAGTTGTTTGACTTTCCGGCGCCAAGCCTGTAGGAAAATTGGCAAGAAAGGACATTCAGCTATCATGAGCAACCGCCCTATCATAGGCGTCACCATGGGAGATCCGGTCGGGATCGGGCCTGAAGTCATATTGAAAGCGCTCTCCCAAAGATCCCTGTATGATACTTGCCGACCCATTATCCTTGGAGATGTCAGAGTGTTGACCGCCATGAACCAGCGGCTTGGAACGGGTTTGATTATTCGAGATGTTTCCGGCCCTGAGGCCGGGCATTGCGAGCCGGGTATGATAGACGTCGCCGCACTCTCTGATTTGGACTTTGATCAGCTTCAACCTGCACATCCCAGTCGAGCAACGGGCCAGGCCATGGTGAAATATGTCACCGAAGGTGCGGACTGGGCCATGCAGGGCCGCATTCACGGTCTGGCCACCTGCCCCATCAACAAAATGGCCATGCGCACAGCCGGCTTCGACTATGACGGACACACCGAACTCCTTGCCGAAATGACAAAAACCTCAGACTACGTAATGATGCTCGCCGGAAGCAGGCTCAGGGTTGCCCTGGTAACCATCCACATCCCTTTGGCCCGGGTTTCCGGAGAGCTTACGATTGACGCAATCCTTAAGACGATCAGGATCACGGAAGAGGCGCTCAGAAACTCATTTGGCATTGAAAAGCCGAAACTTGTGGCCGCAGCCCTGAACCCTCATGCAGGTGAAGGCGGCATGTTCGGAGATGAAGAGAGCCGGATCATCTCTCCGGCTCTTTGCCAGGCTGCCAAGGCCGGAGTTGATGTGTCCGGTCCTTATCCTTCAGACAGCTTGTTCTATCAGGCCCTGAAAGGCAAGTGGGATGCCGTTATCTCGATGTACCATGACCAGGGTCTCATACCCTTTAAGATGGTCCACTTTGCCGATGGGGTAAACACAACTCTGGGGCTTCCCATCGTGCGGACATCTGTAGACCATGGCACGGCCTATGATATTGCCGGAAAAGGCCAAGCAGACCCGGGAAGCCTCGTAGCTGCCATACGCATGGCTGCCCACCAGGCCAGGGAAAGGGCAAAAAGCAAAGGGCAGAGAGTATAGGTTAGTCCTCATGCCTCATGCAGTATTGCTCACGGGCAATTCCACGCTAAAGGTGGCGCCGCCCTGGGCGTTGTTTTTGGCAAAGATATGGCCGTTATGTCGACGGACAATCTCATAGGAGATATAAAGGCCCAGACCGGTCCCTTTTCCTACCTCCTTGGTCGTGAAGAAAGGCTTGAACATATCCTTCATTACCTCTGCGGGGATTCCTGGGCCGTTGTCTTCACACTCAAAGACAACAATGCCTCTTGGCTCATCGAGCCTGGTTCTTAAGACAATTCGCCCAGGGCCGCTGCTCACGACCTGTATAGCATTGGTCAAGATGTTAAGGCATACCTGCCCCAGGTTGGCGAAGTTGCCTTGGATCTCAGGCAGATTGTCGGCATAGGCCTCGATAATTTCAATGCCAGCGCCCTTGTACTGGTTGTGAAGCACCCTTAGTGCGTTCCCGCTCACATCATTGAGCATGACGGGCTCAGAGTATTCCTGGGTCTGACGGGATATTCCAAGCAGGCTTGCCACAATATCTTTGGCGCGTTTCAGTTCCTTGAGGCTGAATTTCAGATCGTCAACCAACTCCTCCTTTTCTTCTGCGCTATCCTGTGACCCAACAATCTGTTGAGCAGGCGTTTCTTCAATAGTCTCTACGGCTGACTGAACGAGACTGGAGACGCTCGTAAGGGGGTTGTTCAGCTCGTGCGCAACTCCTGCCACAAGGGCTCCTACAGCAGCCAAGCTTTCGGATCTGATAAGAAGATCCTGAGTCTTCTCCTTTTCTTCGAGCGCCCTTTTTAGTTCTTGAGTCCGTTCTTCCACTATGCTTTCAAGGTTAACGTTAAGATTTTCAATGAGTTTATATGCCTTGGCATTCTCGATGGCAATAGCGCATTGGTTTGCCAGGGTGCGAAGGAGTTCAAAGTCTTGTGCTGTGAAAAGATCTCCTGACTTCTTGTCACCCAAGACAAGCAGTCCATTTATGTTTCCTTTGAAGACCAAAGGTATGATCACAGCGCCGGCCAGGCTGTTGAAATCTTTCTTCAAGGCAGACGGATCATCACTAGAGCCCAACCATTCTTCGACATTGTAACGGGTTACCTCCATCTTCCGATCACCCATCTCCCTGATAAGGGGACTCGACGCCCTTATTGATAGGGCCTCGTTTGATAGGCTGCCCATCTGACTGCAGATGACAAACTTCTGCCCCGCATCGTCCTTGAGCATCACATAGGCCCAATCAAGACACATGGCATCAGTGAGCGTCCTGAGGGTTTTGTCCATGATTTCGCCAAGATTCAGCATGGAGGCCATGGCATCACTCAATGCCATCAGGGTTTTTTGATAATCGTATTTACCTTTGAAGAGCAGGTTATCGATTACAAGTTGCACCCGTTTCTTAAGGGGCTCAAAGACAAAAACGATGATAACAAAAAACAAGAATAGAAAAAGAAAAGACCATCTTTGGCCCATCCCCTCAAATACCTGATTGAACAAAATGATCATCAGGGCATAAGCCCCGGTGAGCAAACCTGTAAGCAGGGAGTAAATAAGACCCTTTTGAACCACGAAGCCGATGTCGAGCAAATCGTGCTTCAATACAGCAAAGCCCAAGAGAGTGATGGGAATGAAGGTAAAGTTTCCCGCCGGATAAGAACTGATCCCGATCAAGGGCAAAAGGTCGAAATGGGCCATGATGGCGGCGCCCCCCAGAGCGGAGATTATATATTTTGTTTTATTTCTTCGATCCGGGTCTTTGTCTTGCCTTAGGCTGCGAAAAAGGAGATAGATACAATAGATCGTGGTTGTGGTGCTGGCGACTCCAAACACATATATCAAGGGCCCTCCCAAGGCATAATACCCGAAATAATATCTATGGACGCCTGACAGGTAGTAGTTCCCTTGAGAAAGGAGGCTCAGGCACCCGCTAAAGGCGTAGGCAATGCCAATTAACCATTTGTGCCTGGTTATTCCCAGGAAACAGTAGGTAAAGTGCAGGTAAACAGGAACGAAAAAGACAACAAACACGTGATCTATGCGGCTGATCCGTAAGGCCAGATCAGGATCAGTCACTACTGAGGCCAGGGCCTTGTCGAGACTCAAGAGCCCCCCCAGCAAACAGATAGCCGCAAGAAGCAGATTGACTTTCCGGCCCTTTCCCTTGACCAGGGCCAGGCTTGCCAAAGCAAATAAGGTCAGAAAACTGATAAAGGGTGGCATCACCCACCAATTCAGCTCAATCGGCATACTGCTCACAGCAGCCCTCCACTCTGTGTTTTGGCACTGATTGTATCCAGCAGGACATCATTGACTCAATGTTGATGATTATAGCGCAGAAGAATTCCGGTCAAGACAAAACAGATTCGAATCAGCTCAGCCTTGCGAAACAGATAGGTTCATGTTTTCAAAAGCCTAGCCCCCGTACAAATTAACATTGACGATAGTGGATTTTAGATAGAAAATAAAAATTTTGATCCGTATCAACGGGAAAACGGTCAACCTAACACATACAGTAACTTAAAAAATGTCTGCTGATAAGATTATTGTACGCGGCGCGCGCCAGCACAACCTCAAGAATATTGATGTGGATATCCCCCGGAATCGACTTGTGGTCATAACGGGTCTTTCGGGTTCCGGCAAGTCGACACTCGCCTTTGACACGCTTTATGCAGAGGGACAGCGTCGATACGTTGAATCGCTTTCTGTCTATGCCCGCCAGTTTCTGGAGCGCATGGACAAGCCGGACGTGGACACCATCGAAGGCCTCTCGCCGGCCATTGCCATCGAACAAAAATCGACTACCAAGAACCCAAGATCCACAGTGGGAACCGTAACCGAGATCCATGATTATCTTCGGGTTCTCTTTGCCCGCATCGGCAAGCCACACTGTCATCAATGCGGACGGCCTATCACGACTCAGACTGTCCAGCAGATCGTGGACCAAGTCATGGCCCTTAAGCCGGGGACCAGGGTTGTCATCCTGTCTCCAGTCGTCACCGGCCAAGAGGGAACCCATGAAAGGCTGTTTCAAAGACTCAGAAGGGACGGGTTTGCCCGCGTCCGGGTAGATGGCGAGACCTTTGACCTTGGAGAAGCCATCTCGCTGGACAAGAGCACAAAGCACACGGTGGACGTAGTGGTGGACCGCTTGGTCGTAAAGGACTCTATCCGTAATCGTCTGGCCGACTCCGTTGAACTTGCCATAGGGCTTTCAGAAGGCCTTGTCACCGTAGATGTTTTCGGCGCAGCCCCGTTTGTTTTTAGCGAAAAGGCCTCCTGCCTGGTTTGCGGCATCAGCTACTCCACGTTTTTGCCGGCAAACTTTTCGTTCAACAGCCCCCTGGGGGCCTGCCCGACGTGCAATGGGCTCGGCTCTATGATGGTCTTTGATCCTGACATGATTGTCCCAAACCCCCAACTCTCCTTGAGGCAAGGCTGCATCGCCCCGTGGGAAAACCGGCATTCGGTCTATTTCTTCCAGGTATTGGATGTCATCACTGGCCGCTATCAGGTAGACATCCACACTCCTTTCAAGGATTTTCCAGAACCACTCAAGGATCTGTTGCTATATGGCTCCAAGGGCGAGCCTATAGACTTTTACCTGGAGCGCGATGGCCGGCGCTATACCTACGTCAGGCCCTTTGAAGGGGCCATTCCCAGCCTTGAACGGCGTTACGAGGAAACATCAACGCAACAAGTCCGAGAACAGATAGAACGATTCATGAACATCCAACCCTGCCCCGATTGTCATGGAGCACGCCTCAAGCCGGAAAGCCTTGCAGTGAAGATTGGCGGCGAGTCTATTCATGAGGTCAGCGCACGGTCCATAGCCGAACTTGTTGAATTCTTCCATGCCGTTCAGCTCGCCCCACGGGAAAGGACTATCGCTGAACGCATACTGAGAGAAATTGGCGAAAGGCTCCTTTTCTTGACCCGCGTGGGACTGGGATACCTTACCCTCGACCGCGGATCAGCCACTCTTTCAGCCGGGGAATGGCAGCGTATCAGACTCGCCACCCAGATCAGTTCCAAACTGACCGGAGTCCTTTACGTGCTGGACGAACCGAGCATAGGACTTCACCAGCGGGACAATCAGAGACTGCTGAGCACGCTTCAACAGATGCGTGATCTGGGAAATACAGTCCTTGTAGTAGAACACGATCCAGAAACCATCCTTTCGGCAGACAGTGTCATCGATATGGGCCCGGAAGCCGGCGTTAGGGGCGGACATGTTGTGTTCAGCGGACGGCCTTCAGCGCTTCTCGAACACGAGACCTCTATCACGGGCCAGTATCTGTCTGGTCGCAAGACCATACCGGTACCCACGAAGCGCCGTCCCTTGACAAAGGGGTGCGTCACCCTCATTGGGGCATATTCAAACAACCTTAAAGACATCGCGGTTCGGTTTCCTCTAGGATGCTTTGTGTGTGTGACAGGGGTGTCGGGATCAGGCAAATCCACGCTGGTAATTGAAACACTCTACCGCGCTTTGGCTCGCCATTTCTATCATTCCACAAAAGGCGCGGGTAAGTTCAGGCAACTCACCGGTCTTGAAAAGGTCGACAGCGTTGTTCACATAGACCAGTCTCCCATTGGACGTACCCCACGCTCAAATCCTGCAACTTATTCCGGCTTATTTGCCTACGTCAGGGAGCTATTTGCCAGAACGCCCGATGCCAGGATCCGGGGATACAAGCCAGGACGTTTTAGCTTCAACGTAAAGGGCGGCAGGTGCGAGGCCTGTCGTGGAGATGGGATCATCAAGATTGAGATGCATTTTCTTCCTGATGTTTATGTCACTTGCGATGTGTGCCGCCGCAAGCGTTACAACCGCGAAACCCTGGAGGTGAAATACAAGGGAAAAAATATATCTGACGTGCTGGATATGACAGTGAATCAGGCCCTTGGATTTTTAGGCAATGTGAAAAAGATAAGAACCAAACTCGAGACCCTGGCCGATGTGGGACTCAATTATGTCCAGTTGGGGCAGGCTGCTACGACACTATCCGGCGGGGAAGCACAGCGCCTGAAGCTGTCAAGAGAACTGAGCAAGCGAGGAACAGGACGAACCGTCTATATCCTGGATGAACCAACCACAGGTCTGCACTCTGCCGACATTCAGAAACTCCTGGATGTGCTCAATCGGCTAGCCGATGCCGGCAATACGATCGTCGTGATCGAGCACAATATGGATGTGATCAAATCTGCCGACTATGTCATTGACCTCGGTCCGGAAGGCGGGGATGAAGGAGGACATGTGGTGGGATGCGGCAGGCCGCAAGAAATTGCAGAGCTGGCAGATTCCCATACCGGCAGGTTCCTGAGGAAGGTATTAGATAGAAGCTCCTGATGTGAGCCTGTAACAGAGGATGTCCAACTTGAGACTAAAGTCCACGTTTTCGATAGACACATGGGCTGGACACCTGATCTCGGCTGGCGAAAAATTCATAATGCCGCCAATGCCCGCCCTTACCAGAGTGTCCGCGACTTCTTGAGCCCATTCGGGTTTTACGGCAATGACACCGATCTCGATGCCTTTTTCTTCGATCACGTGATTAATGGCTTCTGGAGGCTCGACCTTTATGCCTCCTATTCTTATGCCGATCCTTTCCGGGGTTTTGTCGAATGCTGCCACAAAAGTGTACCCCCTGTCCGCGAACGGGGCATGCCTTAAAAGAGCCAAGCCTAGATTTCCCACACCTACCAGCCCCAGGCGCCATTCTTTATCAGTCCCCAAGATCTTGCGGATTTCAAACAGGAGCTCTTTTACGTAATAGCCGAGGCCTCTGACTCCGAATACGCCGAAGTAGGCAAGGTCCTTGCGTATCTGGGCAGGATTGCCCCCGCATATGTCGGCCAGACGCCCCGAGGAAATGACCTCAACGCCCTTTTCATCCAATACGGCAAGATTTCTTGCATAAACTGACAGGCGTGAGATGGCGATTGCAGGTATTTTCACGCTTGAATATTAAGGTATGATATTTTAGATAGGAAAGGGTTTGACGCCAAAAAACGAACAGGGTTGCGCACCACGATCAGCATGCGGTGGTGACAACCCTGTCAGGTTTTTTCACTACTTTTTGGTGCTGCTTAATGACCAGCGCCAAACAGCGCCGCGATACTTGCAGACTGCGGATGTGCGTAAATCAGGATCAGGGAAATAACCAGGGCATAAATAACCAGAGACTCGATCATGGCCAGACCGATCAACATGGTCACGGTCACCTTACCAGAGGACTCCGGATTCCTGGCAATACCTTCAACCGCACTCTTGAGTCCCATGCCTTGGCCGAGAGCGCCCCCGAAGGCTGCGACGGCGATACCAAAGCCTGCGGCAAACACGGATACCGTGAAGTACTTCAGACCAAAGATGGCCGTCTCACCACCTGCAGCATAGGCTACTGTGGAAAGGGCAAGCAACAGAAATGCAGACCCAAGGGTTGAAAACGACAGTTTCTTGAACATAGACTCTCCCTCCTTTGCTAAAAAATTTTGTTTACGGGCTTCTTCCATATATAAAATCGCGAAGCGATCTTATGTTAATGGGCATGTTCCATAGCGCCTGCAAAGTACATGCAGGAAAGTAAGAAGAACACAAAGGCCTGAACCAGGCTCACAAAGATACCCAAAGCCATGATGGGCAGGGGGGCAAAAAAGGCGCCAGCCAGCATGAAGAGGATGGCCAAAACCAGTTCGTGGCCAGCCATATTTCCAAAAAGACGGATGGTGAGGGAAAGGATGCGGGCCAAGTGGCCGATCAGCTCAATAGGTAATATGATAGGCACCATCCACCATATGGGCCCCATAAAGTGTTTGATGTACTTAGGCCCGTGATACATCACACCAATAATGTGAGTCATGGGAACCACCACCAGAGCGCATGAAAGGGTGGTATTAATCTTGGCTGTAGGCGGGAAAAACCCTGGAACCAAGCCCAAAAGATTGCAAACAAAGATATATATAAACACGGTGGCAAGAATAGGAAAAAAGCGGCGACCCTCCTCGCCAGTAACGTCAACAACGAACTCTTCCATTCCACCGATTACAATCTCGAAGAAGTTTTGCCCCTTCGTGGGAATCATGCTAATCCCCCTGGTGGCAATATATGCAAGGACAATCAGCAGAACCATTACAAACCATGTATAAATCACGTGGACATAGTTGTGGGCAAAATGGCCCAGGCCAACGAGATCAAATAGTTGCACTAGAAACAGAATTGGATGTTCCATATTACGCCGCCTCCCTGAAAATAATTTTCCTTATTTCATTAACAGTAGCCAGAAAAATACTCGTGACCACAACAGAAAGACCAATGACGAGACCCAAGGGACTAACATAATGGTCAGCTATCAACACATATATTATAACAACACTGACCAAGAATCGGATATAGTACTTACCCAAAACAACCCTGGTTTTGGCCACATGTGGTGGTGTGAGCGCTCTCTTGAGAGACCGATATAATAAATGAAAGTTGATCGTAACAATGAGACCGCCTGCCAGGATTCCCCACGCAAAACGCCCTGGCGCAAAGATAAAGCCACAGACAGTAACCGCACAGAAGAGAATCCAGTTAGTGAGCGTAATAAACCTGAGCAGTCTCCTTTCTATCCGCACGACCTGAAGTTTTCCTGTCACATTTTACGGGTTTTTTTCAGGGCCAGGTATATGTTGCGATAACCAGCGATGACGCCAAAGCCGAGAAAAACAAGCGTAAACCATGGCTGAGTATGAAATACCCGCGTGTCGAGCCAGTACCCGATACCTAGTCCGATTACAACCGACAGGGCAATCGAGAAACTCAGGCTACTGTAATACCATAAGTCTTTAAACAGTTTTTTGGTATCTTCTTCCATGACAAAGAGCGCTTTTCCAAAAGCCCCACTCTAGCAGCCAGTCAGCCTTTTGGAAAATCAAGCCGCTACCTATCACACCATGCCTGTCAAGTCAATCCTTAAATTCTCAAACCCTCAAAAACCTTGCTCGCGGCACTGATAGTCGTCTCGATATCTGCCTCGCTGTGAGCGCTCGACACGAATGCCGCCTCATATTGAGAAGGAGCCAGATAGATGCCCAGTTCCAGCATCTCTTTGTAATATCTGGCAAATAGGGCAACATCACTCTTTTGGGCCTCAGCAAAGTCTGAAACCGGTTGATCTGTGAAAAAGAGTCCCAGCATTGAGCCGACCCTGTTCGTCACCACAGGCGCCCCCGCCTTGCCGGCAGCCTCTTTCAGTCCATCTTCCAACATGGCAGACCTGGATTCCAGCGTTTCGTAGAACCCGGGCTGCTGCAAACATTTTAGCGTTGCAATGCCTGCTGCCATGGCCACTGGGTTGCCAGAAAGAGTCCCGGCCTGATAAACGGGCCCTTCAGGGGCGATCTTGCTCATAAGCTCCGACTTTCCGCCGTAGGCCCCCACTGGAAGGCCGCCGCCTATGACTTTGCCCATGCAGGTAAGGTCCGGAATGATGCCATACAAGGTCTGGGCGCCGCCATAAGCAACGCGAAAACCTGTCATGACCTCATCAAATATCAGGACGATCCCCTGGTCCTTGGTAAGCTTCCTTAAGGTTTCCAGGAAGCCGGGTTTGGGCGCCACAAGGCCCATGTTGCCGGCTACGGGTTCCACAATTACGGCGGCAATGGCCCCGGCCTTTTCCGAAAGAACTTCCCTTAGTCGCTCTTGGTCGTTATAGGGCAGCGACATGGTATTTCCAACGCATGCCTCAGGAACACCCGGGCTTCCTGGAATGCCCAATGTGGCGACCCCGGAACCTGCCTGCACCAGGAAGCTGTCACCATGGCCATGGTAGCAACCGTCAAACTTGATAATGAGATCCCGACCCGTTGCCCCCCTTGCCAAGCGAATAGCGCTTATGGTTGCCTCTGTTCCGGAGTTTACCATCCGGACCATCTCTACTGATGGAACGGCGTCAACCACCATCTCGGCCAGTTCCACCTCAAGATCCGTTGGCGCTCCAAAGCTGGTTCCCCTCGCCAGGACACCCTCAATCGCCGATATTACCTCCGGGTGTCGATGCCCCAAAATCATGGGGCCCCATGAGCCAACGTAGTCTATGAAAGCATTGCCATTGGCGTCAAATACTTTGGAACCCTGGGCTCGCTGTATGAACAGAGGGTCCATACCGACCGAGCGGCAGGCACGGACAGGGCTGTTAACGCCACCAGGGATGATTTTTCGGGCCTTGGCAAAGAGTCTTTCAGATACATCCTTTTCCATAAACGCAGCTCCTTTATCCATTTGTGTGCCGTTTTCTTGTTCACTATTCTTTTCTTGAGTGCCTGATGAGAAGACCTAGAGATATCAATGCGACCCCAAGGGCCAATCCAAGTCGTGAGTTATGTCGATAATAGTAGTAAAATGGACCGGGTCCGGCCGGCCCATGACTAAAATCAAAGAGATAATATACTGTGAAAAAAGGGCCAGCAGCAAAACAGATAATATCTACGACACCCCTGAAGATCGTTTTCATAATGTGTTCTCCTTCCGGCCATGTCATGGTCCTCGGGGAATAATTCCATTTCTCACAATTTCGACATGTTGTCAACTCAATGAGCAAGTTCTCAATAACCGTGCGGACGAAGGTTTTTTCTGGGAGGCGATATCTTTGTTAAAAGAGGCAAGATATGTTATTGGTGGCATTATTGATGCAAAGGGAAAAGCTTTATGATAGCCAAGAAGATACAATTCATTAAGGCCGACATCTGGAGGGTCCGCTTAAGGGATCTTCCGCGGATACAGTCGATCTGGATTAGACTGTTGAGGATCATCATACTGTCTGTGCGGGGATTTGACAAAGACAACTGCCTTTTCAGGGCGTCGGCCTTAACCTTTTATTCGTTGCTCTCCATTGTGCCAGTCGTGGCTATGGCCTTTGGCCTGGCTAAGGGGTTTGGATTTGAGAGAACCCTTGAAACACAACTCTTTGAGACATTTCAGGGTCAGGAAGAAGTTGTTCTTAGGGTGGTGAACTTTGCCCGTTCACTCCTTGAAAACACAAAAGGAGGCGTGATTGCCAGCGTGGGCATTCTGCTGCTCTTCTGGGCGGTTATCCGGGTCCTGGGAAACATCGAGAGTTCATTCAACCATATCTGGGGGATCAAGAAACCGAGAAGCTTCACAAGAAAGATAAGCGATTATCTTTCTGCTATGATTGTCTGTCCCATCCTGTTTATCGTGTCGAGTACGGTGACCGTGCTGATAAAAAGCCAGGTGAGTCTTGTGGTGCAGAAAATCGCCCTTCTGGGGGCCATCAGTCCCGTAATATTTTTCACCCTCCGATTGCTGCCCTACGGTGTGATTTGGGTCCTCTTCACCTTTGTCTACATGTTCATGCCTAATACAAAGATAAGGCTCGGATCAGCGGTTTTTGCCGGTGTCGCGGCTGGCACACTGTATCAGCTTTTCCAGTTAGTATACCTTTCTTTTCAAATTGGCGTGGCCAAATATAATGCCATTTATGGAAGCTTTGCGGCGCTTCCCCTTTTCCTGATATGGCTCCAGCTTAGCTGGATGATTGTGCTCCTTGGGGCAGAGCTCTGTTTTGCCTATCAGAACGAAGAGACCTATGAGTTTGAGCAGGATTGTTCGGCCATAAGTTATACCTTCAAAAAACTCCTCACGTTAAGAGTCGTACATCTGATGGTGAAAGGTTTTTCACAAGGAGGCAAATCGTTATTGGCCGTCCAGATTGCAAGGACACTGGAAATTCCTATCCGCCTGGTCCGTGAGATATTGAATGAACTAGTGAAATCGGGAGTTATTTCTGAGATATGTGACAACGAGAAAGAAGAGGCATCCTTCCAGCCTGCTCAGGACATTAACTTGTTTACTCTCAAATACGTCATTGATAGGCTGGAACAGCATGGCAGTGACAACATACCCGTTGCCAAGTCAAGGGAGATTGAGAGACTTTCTGAGTGCCTAAGGGTTTTTGGCGAGGTCATTGAGAAATCACCGGCAAATATGCTGCTAAAAGAAATATGATGACTTCGCCATCGTCATGTCCTTTTTTTGCAAGAACCTCAGCGAAGTGTGAACGTATGTCCGGATGGGCTTTGCCGGCAAGATATTTGAGAGCCGGTTTTTGAAAAAAATCCTCTCCCAAAAGACCAAGAAAAATATTGTCGCACTGGGAATCGATGATCGTGTGTATGTATTCATTTTTGACTTGACACATTGGATTTAAAAGAATATTTAATTTATATAGATATATATATAAATGTCATTCAATTATATTTAATAAGCTACACTAGTCCATTTTGACAGAAAGGAAGGCCAGTGCAAAATTACATTGTTTGCGAAATTAGGGGAAACCACCCGAGAATTCATGTAAAAATATGCCAGAAAAGATGTGAACATTCTGAAACTTGCCAAGCATTTCAAGACTACATCAAGGCCAATGCCGCCGACGAAATGGTCATAAGGCCAGCCACTGGAGGCTGGTCTTCAGAGAAAGGTATGGCAGCGGCGCCTGCGTGACACGCTCAAAACACGGCCCCCGCAACCGCCCCCGAGATCGACTTTAGTCCTTGACTAACCCGTGGGAATCCTCTAGATTCAAGCCAGTTTTTTTCTCATGTTCTGACGGCGCTACTGGTTCTTGCCTCTCAACATTGATTTTGCCATGAATTGCCAGCCAGATCGGCCCTTGCCTTTGATTCTTCAGGACATACTAAGGAGTAAAGAGCATTTCATATGAGCGCTCCTGACAGACATATTGTTGAAGTCAACATCGAAAATGAGATGAAGCGGTCCTATCTCGATTACGCTATGAGCGTCATAATCGGCCGCGCCCTGCCTGATGTTCGTGATGGCCTCAAGCCGGTCCACCGCCGGATACTCTATGCCATGCACGAGCTTAAGAACGACTGGAACAAAGCGTACAAGAAATCGGCTCGTGTTGTGGGAGATGTAATCGGCAAATACCATCCTCATGGCGACACGGCAGTTTACGACACCATCGTACGTATGGCCCAGAATTTCTCTTTGCATTATCCCCTCATTGACGGCCAGGGAAACTTCGGCTCCGTGGATGGTGATTCGGCTGCTGCCATGCGTTACACCGAAATCAGGTTCACGCGGCTGGCCCACGAGATGCTCGAAGACCTTGACAAGGAGACCGTTGATTTTATCCCCAACTACGACGAATCCCTCACGGAGCCTTCTCTTCTTCCGGCCAAAATCCCCAATCTCCTGATAAACGGTTCCTCCGGGATTGCAGTGGGCATGTCAACGAATATTCCACCGCACAACCTCACTGAAGTGATTGATGCCACGGTTGCCCTTATTGACAACCGGGACATCTCCTGTGAAGGCCTCATGGAGCACCTGCCTGGCCCTGATTTTCCCACGTCAGGCATCCTTTACGGACGCAAAGGCATCAAGTCCGCTTATGAAACAGGAAGGGGCATTATCCGGCTCAGAGCCCGTGTGATGATAGAAAAGGACCGCAGAACCGAACTCGAAAGCATCATAGCCACCGAGATTCCCTACCAGGTTAACAAGGCCCGCTTGATTGAAAAGATCGCAGAGCTGGTCAAAGACAAACGTATCGAAGGCGTCAAATATGTGCGCGACGAATCGGACCGGGAGGGAATGCGTATCGTTGTTGCCCTGAAAAAAGACCAGATTTCTGGGGTTATCATCAACCAGCTTTATGCCCACACTCAGATGGAGACTAGCTTTGGGATTATCCTCCTAGCCATTGTGGACAGACAACCCAGGCTTCTGAGCTTAAAAGAACTCATCAGCTATTTTGTCGAACATCGCAAAGAGATCGTAGTCCGCCGTACCCGCTTTGAGTTAAACAAGGCCGAGGCCAGGGCCCATGTCTTGGAGGGCCTCAAGGTAGCCCTGGATCACATTGACGCCGTCATTGCCGTAATTCGCTCATCAAAGAACCCAGCCGATGCCAAGGAGCGTCTCATTGCGGATTTTGATCTTTCCGAGGTCCAGTCTCAGGCCATCCTGGACATGCGCCTGCAACGCTTGACAGGGCTCGAGCGAGACAAAATCAATGAAGAATACAAGGAGACCATCAAGGCGATTGCGCGATATCGTGAGATCCTGGCCAGCGAACGGCTGGTTCGGGGTATCATCAAGGAAGAACTCGAAGATCTGCGAAAGCGCTACGGAGATGATCGCCGCACCGAGATCGTGGCGGAAACAGAGGATCTCACGGTTGAAGACATGATTGTAGAAGAGGATATGGTGGTCACCATATCTCATGCCGGCTACATAAAGAGAAATGCGGTCACTCTCTACAACAGCCAGCGGCGAGGGGGCAAGGGCAAAACAGGCATGGGTATGAAGGAAGAAGATTTTGTGGACCGTCTCTTTGTCGCCTCCACACACGACACATTCTTGTTTTTTACGAACCTGGGACGCGTCTACTGGCGTAAGGTTCACGAGCTGCCGCAAGCAGGCCGGATGGCACGGGGCAAGGCTATTGTCAATCTTCTTTCACTTGACAAGGGAGAAAAGGTTGCCACGGTCCTTGCAGTTCGATCCTTTGACCCCGGATTAACCGTCCTCATGGCCACAAGGGGTGGCACGGTGAAGAAGACGGACCTAATGGCATACAGCCGTCCCAGGTCAGACGGCATCATTGCCTTGAATCTTGTCCCGGGTGATGAACTCATTGCCGTACGCATGACGGACGGCACACAAAACGTCTTCCTCGGATCCGCGCACGGCAAGTCCATCCGCTTTCATGAATCGAATGTGCGACCCATGGGTCGGGTCAGCCGGGGAGTACGGGGAATGCACATTGCTGATGGGGATTATCTGGTGGGCATGGAGGTACTCACAGACGGAAAGACGCTTATGACTATCACAGAAAACGGCTACGGCAAACGAACCTCCATCGACGAATACCCCGTACACAACAGGGGCGGCAAAGGGGTGATCACCATCAAAACCACGGAACGAAACGGCCTGGTGATGGCCATCATCCTGGTAACCGATGAAGATGATCTAATGCTGGTAAGCGATCGCGGCAAGATTATCCGAATGCCGGTAGGAGACGTGTCAGTCATTGGGCGCAATACGCAAGGCGTGCGATTGTTCGCCATGGAGCCGGGAGAACGCGTGGCCAGCGCTGCCCGTCTTGCGGAAAAGGATGTGTGAAGAAAGTGGATATGAAAATTGGCGTGATCGGAGCAGGCGCATGGGGAACTGCTCTAGCCAACCACCTGGCGGGAAAAGGATTCGATGTCGATCTGTGGGCCTTTGAAGCCGAAGTGTGCGCGGACATCCTTGAAGCCCGCGAAAACAAGCTTTTTCTTCCAGGGATTCGACTTTCGCAAAACATCAGGCCGTCAAACGATCTTGACAGGGTAGCTGCCGGAAAAGACTTATTGCTCCTGGTGATGCCTTCCCATGTCTTTCGTTCTGTTGCGGTCAACCTGGTCCATCATCCCGCAGAAAGAACCTACATCGTCAGCGCCTCAAAAGGGATAGAAAATGAGACCCACTTGACCATGTCAGGCATCCTTCAGCAGATCCTTCCTCCAAGACTTCATAGCCAGATTGCGGTCCTTTCCGGCCCGAGCTTTGCCAGGGAGGTGGCCCAAAAGATACCAACAGCCGTCACCGTAGCTGCCCATAACCCGGAGGTGGCCCGGCAGGTCCAGAGCGCCTTCGCGGCCCAGCACTTCAGGGTCTACACAAGTTATGATGTGATTGGCGTGGAACTGGGCGGCGCCGTAAAGAACGTGATGGCCATTGCGGCAGGCATTTCAGATGGGCTTGGCCTGGGATTTAACACGAGGGCGGCCTTGATCACTAGAGGGATAACCGAAATCCAGCGTCTGGGCAGAAGGCTTGGCGCCGACTCAAAAACCTTTATGGGGCTGGCCGGCATAGGCGACTTGGTCCTGACCTGCACGGGAACGTTGAGCCGTAACTGGACCCTGGGCCACAAGTTGGGACAGGGGATGAAGCTTGACACTATCCTGTCGGAAACGCGCACGGTGGCCGAAGGCGTGAAGACCACAAAATCGGTCTATAATCTATCTCGGAAGATAGGAGTCGAAATGCCCATTGCAGAGCAGATCTATCGCATATTGTACGAAGACCTTGACCCAAAAGAGGCGCTTCGCATCCTTATGAGCAGGGATCTCAGACAAGAGCATGATGAAGAATGACTGATGTCTGAGGGAAAGAAACCACACAAAGGCGAAGGCCATCGAGACCGCCTGAGAGAAAAATTTCTGACTTCCGGGCTCGATGGCTTCCATGATTACGAAGTCATCGAACTGCTCCTTACCCTGGCCACACCCAGAAAGGACTGTAAGGAGCAGGCTAAAGCCGTCTTGAAGCGCTTTAAGACTCTTCAAGGGGTCATTGAAGCGCCGTCTGAAGATCTGCAGGAGATAGAGGGCATTGGGCCGAAAAACGTATTCGGTATCAAGTTCGTAATCGCACTTGCCGAGCGATACCTGAAGAAAAAGGTCATCAAGAAAGACCCCATCCGATCGTCTACTGAACTTTTCAAATATCTTTACCACACCCTTCGTGACAAGAATCGCGAGATCTTCAAAGTCGTCTTCCTTGACGCCCAGAACAGGATCATCGCCATAGAAACCCTTTTTGAGGGTACCCTCACGGCGAGCAGTGTCTATCCAAGAGAGGTCGTACAAGCGGCCCTTAGACATCATGCGGCGGGCCTTTTCCTCGTTCACAACCACCCTTCAGGGGAGCCCAGGCCATCCAGGGAAGACAAACTCATCACCCAAGAGCTCATCCACGCCTGCCGGGTCATGGGCATCACGGTCCACGAGCACCTCATTATCGGCGACAACACATATTTCAGTTTTGCGGACCACGGCCACATCGCCGAGATGAACCGCCAATATGAAGCGGCGCATAGACCAGCTTAAGGCTTGCGCAAAGATAACTTTGCAGAATTGGTGCTCAGATTTGGGTCAGATTTGGCCGATCCGATTGAGCAAAGTCACAGGAATAGCTAGCTATTTCGCGGATTTTGCGCCCGCCCTGGCGCTATGCGACAGATTGACTGGCATACTTTGTTTTCCGTTGGAACCGGAAAATTAGCTCACTAAAGCCTATAGACCAGGTCTGGGCCAGGGAATGAGTATCGGACAAAGAATGCGATGCAGGGTGGTATCTATCTACTATTGGAGTTATGCAGACAATTAATAATTAAGACCCTATGTCTCCTACTATGTCTCCCCCAAAAAACGGCCAATACCATCTTAGAAGGGGATGTCATCCTGAGGTATCAGAAGACAAATCAGGTAAAAACAGGAAAAGTGAGAGAGGCTTAGACAAGCAATGTATTGTCTAACCATCAACTTGGGCAAAAACCGACAACACCGTGCCAAGGGGGCCTTTCCCGATAGTCCCCATAAGTATAGGGACTGTGTACAAACAGGGAGGTGAGCTTGTGAAAACAACTAAATGTTTGGCGGCCTGGGTCATTTGTCTTGCAACGGTATCACTGGCTTATGGAGAAGAGAAGAGGTGGAGTGATCAGGCCGAAATTTCTTTTGTCGATACGGGCGGAAACACGGACGTTACAACACTCTCTGGAAAAAATGTTTTGGAATATAAGTTTACTAATAGGTTACAGGGGGCCTGGAAAGTGAGTGCCTTGTACGGGGAAGATGACGGAGAACGAAATGCGGAAAGCTACCTTGCCGAGCTCCGCCTGGACTACCTCTTAAGGAAGCGGTTGTACACATTTGCTACGGCAGGATGGTCAAAGGACCAATTCGCGGGTATTGATTCGCGGTACTACGTCGGTCCTGGGGTAGGGTATAAATTCATAACGGGACCAAAGCACTTCCTGGTAGGTGAAGCCGGTCTTACATATGTGAACGAAGAATACACGGACAACACAGACAGGGACTATATAGGAGGCCGTGCTTTCGGGAAGTACGAATACGTGTTGTCAGACAAGAACAAGTTTTTTCAGTCATTAGAGTTTCTATACGACTTTGAGGAAAGCGACAACTATAATATCAATTCTGAGACTGCATTGATAGTGGGTCTTAGCAATAGTCTTTCGCTGAAAACCAGTTATGTGATTAAGTTCGACAATGAACCGGTGCCCTCCACCCTAAAGGAAACTGACACCATGCTGTCAGTCACACTCATCGTGAACTTCTAGGCCTTTCCTTTGACTAGCGTCTCCAGTTTTAGGAATAGGAAACAGGGGCTTCCGGAGAGTGGACGTTTAGGCATTACGCGTCAGAGGTTCTCTAACCAACGAGTTAGTCCGGGTCATGGTATTTTGAACTGGAAACCATCCCCGAGAAGATGAAATGGGCAAAAGACAAGGAGGTAACGAAATGAAAACGAAGGCCGTTTGGTACCTATTTTTTCTGGTCGTGCTGGCGTTGTCCCTGGGTGTCCCTCACAATATCTTGGGCCAAACACAGGGGGAACCGGCTAGCCCAAGCGAAGTCAGCAATAGCACTCCATCGCCCAAAATCGACGGAAGAACCATCCAGATGAAGAAGGTTGAACGGGCAGGAGAGAAAATCGGCGAAAGCGTTGAAGCATTTAGCAAGAAGGCCTCGTCTCACCTTGGAGGTTGGTTCAATGTGAAAGTATTTGCCGGGATCACGTGGCTTAAGCTCGGTATTTGCCTTGTTTTGCTGTTTCTAGTTGTTGTGCTCGAACGTACCCTGCGGTGGATAATCCAGGCAAGACTCAGGAAGATGCCCCGCGCAGAAGAGATCACCTCAGTAAAGGAGCTTTTTCTCGCTGCCATCTCCAAACCCATCTCCCTTTTTGTTTTGACATACGGGATCTATGGAGCGTTAACTCCTCTTTTTGTCCATTTCCAGACTCTGGAAGGCGCCAATCTAGTCCGCACCGTAGCCCAAAAAGCTGCCGATATCGCGGGGGCCTTTGCTATTCTTTGGTTCATCTACAGGTTGGTTGCCATCGTTGACATGAGATTGAAAAGATGGGCGGCTTCCACGGAAAGCACCCTGGATGACGTACTCGTTCCTCTCGTGGGCAAGACACTCCGATTGTTCATCATTATCATAGGTAGCATCATCATCATTCAAAACCTTACTGGAGTTAAGATCGGACCCTTGCTTGCATCCCTGGGGATCGGTGGTCTGGCCGTAGCCTTAGCCGCCAGGGATTCTATTGCCAACTTTTTCGGAACGTTCACTATCCTGTTTGACAAGCCATTCCAGGTGGGAGAAAGGATTGTGATAGACCAATACGACGGGGTTGTGGAATCTGTGGGCTTCAGGAGCACGCGAGTCCGCACGCTAACGGGACACCTGGTTTCCATCCCCAATGAAAAGGTGGTTAATTCGACTTTGGAAAACATCGGCCGCAGGCCGCATATCCGTTGGCTCACAAACATCACTATTACATATGATACCCCGCCGGAGAAGGTGGAGAAGGCAGTTCAGATTATTTTAGAGACTCTTGAGAACCATGAGGGAATGAACGAGGATTTCCCTCCACGGGCTTGTTTCAACGGATTCAATGATTGGAGTCTCAACATTCTGGTAGTTGCCTGGTACCATCCACCTGACTATTGGGCCTACAATGCTTGGCTTCAGAAAACATGTCTGGAAATCATGCGAAGATTTGAGGCTGAAGGGATCGAGTTTGCATTTCCGACCCGGACTGTCTATGTGGCAAACGATGATAAACGCCAGCTCAAGATGCAAATGTTGGGCGAAAAGGCTTTTTCGTAATCAGCGCCACCATAGATAGATGGGAAGGGGGCATATTCCTTGTTTTGTATGGAGGGTATATCCTGGTTTGATCCTTGCAGAAATGTCTGCGAGGGCTAGCTGAGATGAGTGTCTGCGTTCTAAGCAGAGAAAATCGCTGGAAACAGGTGTGCGCGAGAGCACTTCCTATTCTTTCATTTTGCAGAAAGGAATGGGCCGGCACATCAAGTGAACGCAGTTCTTATCTGTTATCAGAAGACTGGGTAAGCTCAGGGTGTCTTAGCCGAAGCCGCATTGACTCTTCTCCGACGAACAGCCTTCGTGTTCACCGCTAGTAGTTCAGCTTCCAATTTAGGCCAACACCCCCTGTGCATTTTCTCCCACCTCGGTTTCTAATGTAATATTGGGAGTCATTTCCACTTCTACTGACGACTTGCCGCTTTCCGGACCAACGCCTTTCTCCACTTCGAGGTAGACGCCGTCTCGCAAGTACTTGCCGGCACTCACAGTAGCCTGGCCGATACCTTCCCCTGCCTGCTTGATTTCGAGCTTGAAAGGATTTCATCTGAGGGCAGAGAAGGCTCAGAAGTCAGAATGCTTCTCCGGAAGCAAATCCAACCAACCGTTCAGTGAGATTGTCCCTCCCTCGCCGTCCGTGGCGCGGCCATGTTCGACGGACAGCCTCGGCACCTTTGCTGCAACAGCCAGATCGACCTCTTTAAAGGCGACACCACTGCCCGTATGTTCGTAAGCCCCTTTATCAATGTGGGCCTTTCCTGTAATCCGTGGCTTGTGCAGCGTGCCTTTCACTTCAAGCCTCACATCCAAGTTTCCTCCCCAGCTTACGCCTTGCCTAAAGACCGGTGCCGGCAGATTTGCCAGGTCGATATCGGCTAGAAGGCGCCCGTTAAGCTTGCCCTGTGGTGGTATGATCCACGCAAGATGTCTTAGAGACAGCTCTACGGGAATGGCCAACTCCAGTTCAACTGGCTTGTCCCCTATTCCTTCAAGGTTGAGTATGGCTCCCAGCCTATCTTGCTGTAATTGTGCTTGAGCAGTCAATGTGGCAGGAGTGATGGCTTGGAACTCGGGCAGCTGAATTCGAAGGTCTTCGACACGCAGTTCAAAATGGCCCTCAGGTTTTTTGGCGCCATCACGCAAGGCAAGGTGCCCCGTTGCAGTGCCGGTGAGATCTGGGAGGCCAGCGAGACGCAGGATTCTGAGGGGCAAGGCTTTCAAAGTGGCCTCAACTGTCGACAACTCTTCCGAGAATTTCCCCGATCCTTCCAACGCTCCTTCGCCGATGTTGAGTATACAGGACTCGAGCCCATACTCTGTCGGTGTCCTTGTCATAATGGCAGGCTGTTTCAAGACGACGGGAAACTCGGCATGGCGTCCCTGGAACTGGCTGACTTCAAGCATGGCGGCACCCTCGTAGGCGGCCAATACACCCGAAGTCTGAATCTCAAAGCCCTCCTTATAATGCCCACTGGCGTTGCCGTTAAATGTTAACCTATGGGCATCGCCTTCGGCTGTGACGCGAAGGGAACCGACGGTAACATCCTGAAGGATAAGCCCGTTGAGTTCTAATTCTCCTGCCCCTTTCACGTGTCCAGCGGCTCTTGTTAACTGACCAGACAACACGAGGGCATTGGCGTGCCATGAGGGGCCTACAAGGTTTTTTCCCTCCAAAGCAAGGATGATCTGCTGGCCGGCTTCGGCCGGCCGAACCGGGTTTGAAACGCTATGCTGCCTCTAACCTTGTTTTTGATGAAGGGCGAAAAGTCTAAGAGGTTTCCCCAGTTGCCTTCCACGTCTCCTTCTATTAGGCCCTTACGGAAATCTAAGGCCAGCGCGCCACTCAGCTCATTCTGACCAGCCTTTGCAGAAAGAGCAGACAGGTTGAGTCTGGATTCGTCCATGGTGAAGTCCGTTCCCCCCGTCAGGGATTGCTCTCCATAATTGAGTTTCAACTGCAAATTGCCCGTGCTTCTTGGCGGAAGGCCGTCGGCTCGCAGTGCCGCGAGTATGTTTTCAAAAGCGAAACCCTCAAGCTCAACGCCTTGTCCTATCGCTTCGACGTTTAAGGTGGCTTTTTCCCAGGGACCTTGTATGTCTCCGTTGATCTGAAGGGAACCAGCCAGACTACGTCCTATCGCTGGGGAGAGTCTCGCAAGTTGTGGAACGAAAAGACGCAAGGAACCGCTGATCGTCTCCTCAGCAAAATCAAGACAGGCGTCCCCGGTGAGCTTCCACTTCACTCCCCCCACGCGAATTCCCGAGGCCGTTAGTTGTTTTCCTTCTTTCAGCGCTACCTTGCCGATGTAGGAAATCTCTTTATCAATGAAGTGTTCCAGCGAGGGATCTCCATGCTCGTGCATGTTAATGGTTCCCCGGATCTGAGCAGACGCTGACCGGCTTTGAACATCCCCTTCAATCAAGGTTTGCAGTCGCACAGCAGCCGGAACGTCAGTTCCGATAAAGGGGGACAGCATTCGCATGTCCTCAACGACTGCTGTGGCAGCCACTTTCCCAGTGGGACCAGCCGGGTTCACTTGACCAGAAAGCTCCAGTGAAAACATTTCTCCAGAAAGCTTGAGACGATCAATGCGAATAAGCTCTTCAGGGGGCACCGCAACGTCCAGGGCCCAGTTCAACCCCCTTTCTACTGTGACTCCCGATTTCCCCACCGTGATTATCTGGGCATTTCCGGTTCCACTCACCCGGAAGCCTGGAAAAGGGGATTCCAGCGGCCCGAGGAACCCCACCTGGAGTCTACCTTTGACGGTTGGCGCCCGGACTTTTCCCACGTCCACCTCGCGTAATTGGAGCAGGACATTGCCAAGCGGCTGGCGGAGTGGACCGGAAAAGCTTCCTTTTAGGGCAATTTGCCCCGCAAACCGAGAGTCTGTTATCGCTTTGATGGTTTGAGGGTCTTCACATCTGACAACAAACTCGCCTTTTGATTCCATTGCCTTCAGGTCAAGGAAGCCAGAGGCTTCCACACGAATGCTTTTTCGATTCTCGATGACTAGCTCATCCGCAGCAATAGCCTCTCTGACAGCGCCTGTTATGGCACCCACCGCCACTTGCCCAGCCAAGACAAGGCGTGATTTCATAGCCACGGGGAGATAGCCACTGGAGGTGATTCTTCCTTTGAAAAAGGCATAGTCCGTTTCCACCGTATCGTAGTAGGGAGCGAGCTGTAAAGCCAGACGGAGATTGAAAAGAAGAGACTGATCGTTGCGCAGAAACTCAGGCTTGCGGAAGGCGCCTTCGGCTGCCAGCGTATAATCCGAGGTCGTGGCGCTCAGAGTCAAACGCTCTCCTTCATGAAAAATATTCCGATGTTCCCATGAGATCTTGACCCCCAGCCCTTCATCCGTCTTGTAACTTACACCGGCACTGACGGACCGGTGTTTACGCTCGTTTACGGCAACCGTAATGGGCAGTAGATCTCCCTCCACAAGGGTTTCCCCAGGTTCGACGCGCACTGTTGCGAAAAGGCCGGTAGCCCTTAGACGTTGCTGAAGATCAGCGAGGAGTTCTGCATTGCAAGGGTCGCCATGTTCCAGGGAATCTTGCGCCGCACTATCGCTTCACGCACAGACTTAAGACCGGTGATCTGTGTATCCCCGAAGCGTGCTCGTGGCCCAGGCGTGATGGCGTACACAACAGCCACAGAGGTGTCAGCATGAACGACAGTGACTTTCTGCCTGAGAATCCGTGGAAACGGAAATTCCCTCTTTTTTAGGATGGAAAGGAGTTGTTTTCTCCCATCAACGATGGCCTTAGCCTTGGCCGTTTCTCCTAAGCGGAGTCCGAGGTCTTCAGGCTCGGGTACTTCCAATGCAGCGCCGTTTTTCTATCCGACAACTTCAATATCCACAGTTTTGAGGGGGTAACCGGGACCAGGATCTACCTGAAAGGTAACCACAATGGGGTCGGCGCTCGTATCGATGTCTGCCTTCAGTTGAGCTCCAAAATACCCCTCTGATTTGAGAGCACTCAACAATCGTGGAATGTCCCCCTGGACCCGACGCCGCAGCAGGCCCTGACTCATAGGAGGTTTCTCTTTCCTGAGTGCCACCGTGTCAGAGATGCCTTCCAGAGTCGTATGTAACGTGCGATCGATCGGACCCGCTATCACGACTTTGTATTCCAGACCCGAAGACATTGCCAGTACCGACGATAAGGGTAGATTTAAGAGTAAGGAGAAACCGGAAAGGAGGGATAACCAAACAAAAATTGACCTTCCACAGTATGTTCCGAATCGCAGGCCACGCATTCCGCCAAGCCCTTAGCTCCCTTCTTTGCTGTTTGCACTGAAGGCTGTAATCGCCTTTTGATTGCAGACAACGGTTGGTCAGCGTATATGGATTCCTGGCAATAGTGAACGATTTTTTGCAGCTTGAAGGTCTGGCTTTCTTTTCCTTTGCCGAAGCCGGGGGTTTTTGGGAGGGGCAATTTGAAAGGATGGAACAGGAACTTGGTATCTGGAGGGCTGCCCCTATGTCTTGACAAGATCATAGTCCTGGCAGGCTGTGGAAGAGTTCTCTCTTAGAGGCAGGCAGGGGTCGCATCTTAATTATTCGTTTCCGTGGAGATAACGTTCGTGCGGAATGTGCATAACTTTCAAGTAGATGTTTTTGTCTCGGACCCATTTTCCCAGGTCTGCGCCCTACGCTTGGCATCGCCATATTTGTCAAATCCACCGACCATTAGAACTTCCTTCAAGATCTCACATCAAAAGTTATTCAACTTAGTCAACAACGTCCCCTCGCGTCCCCTAAATTTCACTGATTACCGAATGATTTTACCTTCCCACAAATCACGCAGGAAGCTTCTGTATGGCGTTATTCGTATCCTGCCATGAAGCCTCTCTTCCCTCTCGTTGCATACAACAAATGTCTTCCGAGGTGAATATTCCTCCACAAAGGCATTCATGGGCAACAAGTCCCTTTTCTCGATTCGGGATGCACCTTTCACTTCGATGGCAACTTCGCCTCCGCCCAGAACAAAGTCGATTTCCAAACCTGATTTTGTCCTCCAGAAATTGATTTCATAATCGACTTCGTTGTAGGAATTGTAAGCTGCAATCTCCATAAAAATAAAATGCTCAAATGCTTTCCCAAACAATTCACCTCTCTCTTCCTCAATGTGCCGCTTTGTTATGGCACCGGCAACTCCCACATCGAATAAGTAAAATTTTGCCGCCCGGGTGATGACCTGCCTGCTTTGCTTCCTCTTGAATGGCTCTACCATGGTGCCTAAAAGCGTATCCACGAGTATCTGGTAGTACTCTTTTACGGTCTTGGAATCGACCCCGCAATCACGGGCTATGTTGGAATAATTCGTGAGCTCTCCGTGTGAGTATGCCATGGCATCAAAGAACCTGGAAAATGCGGGAATGTTTCGGGTTAATCCCTCGTCAAAAACTTCTTCTTTTAAGTAATCCTGTGTATAGGCCCTCAAGGCTCTCTTATAGGTTTCCTTAAGATAATGATCCGGTATCATACCGCGATTCAATACTCTCAACAGATTCCAGTTGTCCAATTCAGGCGTGACAAGCGGGAACATCTCATAACGCCATGCCCGGCCTCCAAGCAGGTTAGCCTTTCCTCTTTTCAACTTCCGTGCGCTTGATCCGCATAGTATAAAGCGCAAACCCTTATTTTCGATCAGCCAGTGAACTTCGTCCAAGATTTGAGGAACCTTCTGCACCTCATCCAGTATTACCGGGCGATTCAGAACATCGTCATCCCTTGCCAGCAGCCGTTCCCGCAAAAGAGCAGGTTTCTTGGAAAATTCAAGAAACAGATCGGTTTGGAGAAAATTATACACAAGGCTGTGGCAAAACCTTGCATCCAGATATGTCGATTTCCCTGTCTTTCTTGGCCCCCGCAAAAAAGCAGATTGCCGTGCCGGAAGATCAATATTCAGGATTCTCTTGATATTTTCCATTTAGGCTAATTATTCCAATTTAGTTAAGCTAATTCGGAATGTACTGCAAATTTGCATCGCAGTCAAGAAGGAAATATCATTGAATTGCCGGCATCGGGCGTATCTAACAGTTGGGGGCTTGAATCGGGGTCGGGCCAAGCTATTGCATTGATATATTTGGATAAATGTTCCAAAAAGCGGTATTTTCGGCCCTTGAAGCCTCCTTTTCGAGGGTAAAACAATCGCTGTAAGAAGCCTGCGGCTCTCGAAGTTGGTACGCGCTTTCTGTTTCTGAAACCTTTCGCCCCTGTGCATGGGCTTCGGAGGGGTCGCATCTACACTCTTGACAAAAAGGCTTTCTTGCCGGATTGCGCTGAGTAAAAAGTGTAGACCCTCATGTGCTTCCGGTTGACCAAACAGCTGACAGAACTGTATGCCCTTGTATTGAAAGCTTTGGCGATTGGATACTGTATTCTTAGTGGTCTTGACATAAAGTGGCTCTATTCAATTCTGCACCAAGAGACAAGAAAAGACCCCACGAGGAGTGATGACCGCTATAAAGGTTTTTTAGTTGTGGTGCGTATGGCAGGCGCCACGATTGCTAATTCCATAAAGCATTGTCGGCCAACTGCTCAGCAAGGTGCTGGAAAGATAAGACATCGATGCCGTCCTTGGTTCTCATTGCCGGTCCACGGAGGCAGACGATGATCCGACGTTGCAGGCCTTTAAGTTGCGCCACAGCGCGCAGGCCCTTGCACCAGGCGTCCATAAACGTGTTCCCTGACTTTGCCTCGATCGCTATCAGGTCCCTACCTCGGACCAGGATGAAATCGACTTCAGTCTCGGATCGGCCGGAAGGCGCCCAGTAATACATGTCGTCACAGATGCCGCGGTAATCCTTATATGCCCGCAACAACTGAGCCACCATTCCCTCGAACAATGCCCCCTTTTCCTCCGGTGCCAAAGTGCCGGTCGTCTGCTTCATGACGCGCACAATGCCCGGATCGCACCAGTACCATTTGGGCAGTTTTCGCTCGCGCACCCGCAGTTTCGCTTCGTAGGCAGGAAGCCGGAAGCACAGGAGTGTTTCCTCAAGCACATCAAGATACCCCGTTACCGTCGTTCTTGCCACCCCTGCCTCCCGGGCAATATTGGTCACATTGACGGTCTGGCCGTGAAAAAGGGCTGCTATCGGCAAAAAACGGGCAAATCCCGGTAAGTTTCGGACAAGAGCCTCGGCCTGGATTTCCTCTTTCAGATAAAGCCGGGCGTAGGCGGAAAGCGTCTCCTGTTTGGCACTCGAATCCCAGACAATGGGCAGCGAGCCATACCGCAAGACCTCTTCCAACTCGAAGTGTGCGCCAAGCTCCTCGGGCAGGAAGGGGTGCATTGACCGGTGCAGCGCGCGTCCTGCTAACAGGTTGACACCGGCTCGTTTGAGCTTGCGGGCACTCGAACCGCACAGGACGAAATTCAGGCGCTTTTCTTCCATAAACCGATGCACCTCGTTCAGCAGGTTGGGCAGCCTCTGCACTTCGTCCACTATCACCCACCGGCCTGTTGGAACGGCGCGCAATTCATCCGCGAAGTGACCGGGATTCGCCAGCAGCCTCTGGTAAGTCTCCTCGGACAGCAAATCGATCACGTGGGCGTCGGGAAAGGTGGCTCTAAGCCATGTACTCTTGCCCGATCCGCGCGGGCCTAGAAGAAAGAAGCTCTGTTCCGGGGCCTTTATGATTCGGTTTAGAATCATTTGATAGTCTTATCGTCATTTTTCATTGAAATATGACGATAACATAAACAAACATCCCACATATGTCAAGCTGAATATCAATTGGTTTTTTGTGGTACGGGGTCGTTGTTGACTATGTTGAATTAGGCGGATAAGCGCAGGGTGAATAGCGGACGATGGCGGGCGAGTTATGTCGAGGCAAGCCAGACTTGATGCACCTGGAACGTTCCATCATGTCATTGTAGGAGGGATAGAAAAGCTGTAACCGTTCACGGTTACAAAAAGATGAACATCGAACATCGAACGTCCAACATCGAATGTTGAATGGGAAAACAGGAAACAGAAGAATTATTTAAAATTTTCATTACAAGTATCAAAACGGCCGTTCGACAGGCTCACGGCCCTGAGCGGAGTCGAAGGGCTGAAAAGAAACAGAAATAGCCGTTGAATGTTCGATATTGGATATTCGTTTTTCATTCGACGTTGAACGTTCGATGTTCGATGTTCGACGTTCATCTTTCAAAACAATTCCGTACGGCATGAATGTAACCTGTGAACGGTTACGAAAAGCTTTGCGGGCAACGCGAGATTGATGACCAATTCCGCCCACTACCAAACATAGTTCAACGTCTCCCAAGATGGCTAATTGGCCTTAGTCAACAACGTCCCCTCGCATGCCGGGTGCTACATGTTGTGGGTGGCTTAGTCAAATGGATACCCAATTTATATATTCATGCCCGTCCCCCTTGTCCCCGTCTGGCGCCTTATGGCTTTGAGCTAGAGCTCAAATCCTGGGAGCGACCAAAAACATTCACAAACAAAAAAATGGCCCCAAAAGGGCCAAAGAAACGCTTGGCCAAATTGAAGCGGCGGATTTTGGATCAGTTAACCCATTGACACAAAAAGTATTTTTTGATATTTTTTGTTGATGTGAGCTATAACCTGTCAACATGAACCACAAGATGATCTTATGAAGCGAATGTAAAAACCCGGGTTCTCATGCAGAGAAACGGGGGCTTGTATTTATGGCGGAGGCAAGCCTCATGCAACTTGTCATCAATACCCCAGGCACCTTTATTACCCAAAAAGATGAATGTTTTCGACTGAAACAAAAGGAAAGAGTCTTTGATATTTCTCCGCTAAAGGTTGAAAGCATAGTCATTTCCAACCAGGCAATGATCTCCAGTCAGGCCGTGGTGCTGGCCCTTGAGCACAATATTGATGTCATCTTTCTCGACAGCTACGGCGATCCCATGGGACGGATCTGGTTCTCCAAGATGGGAAGCACAGCCCTTGTTCGCAGAAGACAGTTGGAGGCCATGGAGAGTCCTTTGGGTCTTCAGCTTGTCGTTGACATGGTGGGTCAAAAGCTCGACAACCAGGCCCGCTTTTTGAAAAAATTGATGCACGCCCGGCCTGGCAAGGAAGAGAACTTCCTCTTGCCTATCCAGACCATTGAGAAAGCCAAGTCTGACGTTTCTTCTTCTGGCGGCTCTGACCTGGAGACAGCTCGAAATAGCCTGATGGGCCTTGAGGGGACTGCGGGCAGGAGCTACTTCCAATGTCTGTCAGGTTTGCTTCCTGAAAACTATCAGTTCAAAGGCCGTTCCCGGAGGCCCGCAAAAGACCCGTTCAACGCCTGCCTGAACTACTGTTATGGTATCCTCTATTCTCTTGTTGAAAAGGCCTGCATCCTGTCGGGTCTCGATCCTTACGTGGGGTTCTTGCACACAGACAACTACAACAAAAAGTCCCTGGTGTTCGACCTGATAGAGCCTTTTCGGATCTATGGCGAACAAACAGCCATCTATCTTTTTACAGGCAAAAAGATGAAAGACGACTACTTCGATGCCAAAGAGGAAGCTGTGTCCCTGAACCAGGCCGGCAAACCCGTGGTTGTGGAGGCCATGAACAAGCATCTGGACGAGAGCATTCGATACCGGAGAAAAAACGTGAAGCGCCGCTTTATCATCCAACACGAAGGCCACCGTCTGGCCAACATTCTTCTTGCCGATGCCGGAGAGAAAAGGGCTGACTGGCTGGAGATTAAAGAATTCTAAAGAAAGGGAGAATCGGAGAATGGGAGAAAAGATAAGCAGCTACAAGGGCCTTCGGGTTTTTCGAAACGGCATGGATGCCGCAATGAACATCTTTCATATGACGAAGCAGTTTCCGTCTGAAGAGAAGTATTCTATGGTCGATCAAATAAGGCGTTCCTCTAGGTCTGTTTGTGCGAATTTGGCCGAAGCATGGCGAAAGAGACGGTATAGAGCAGCGTTTATCGCAAAACTGAGTGATGCAGAAAGTGAAGCGTGTGAAACTCAGGTGTGGGTCGAATTTGCCAGGAGATGTCAATATCTGGAAGACGGAGCTTGCAATGAACTGGATGCTGCTTATGAGCAAATCATGGCACAGATTGTAAAAATGATCGCTGATGCAGATAAATGGCTTATAAGGTAAGGATGAGGGGGTTAGGGTGAAACGGTGACTTTCACATTGAGCGAACCAGGGGGTTGTTGGTCACCCTTTCCCCGTTTCTCCGCCTCCCGGGTTTTCCCGGCTCTTCAGTAAGAACTTGGAGCGAAGTCATGAGCGTACTTGTCTGGATAGTCTATGACATTAGCGAAGACCCACGTCGGAGCAAGGTGGCCAAGAGATGCAAGCAATATGGCCTGATCCGGGTTCAAAAGAGCGTGTTTCTCGGAAGGCTCGAAAGGAATCGCTTTGACGAGTTGGCCGAGGCGTGCCTTGGCCTGATCGACGAAGGCACAGACAGCGTTTATCTTTTTCCCTTCTGCCAGGAGGATTTCAGGCAGGTGAAGGTCCTGGGGCAGGGGTTTGACAGAAAATTGGTAAACGATGAGGTCCTGGCACAGTTTTTTTGAAAAAACTTTATAGCTGTGACCGGATCTGTCACGGTTCGGTGGTATACAGAAAAAAAGATGTGCAGAACGGTTGCCAAAATTGCTGTTCTGGCAACCAAAAGTCACATATTCAGCCGCTGGCCCCACACGACTTCGTAATAACATGTGGGTCGTTTGAAGCCGTTTGCATAAGGAACAAATATACGAATATGCCGATACAGTATCCTGAAATCATTAAGGAAGTGACGGAAAAGGCGAAGCCCGACGAACTAAGGCACTTCAATTTATCCTCTTTCATGTCAGACAAGTCCCTGGAAGACGTATTTGAAAAAATCGACAGGAGCATGAAGTTCTTTTCCGTGTATATCTTTATGGAATGGCTCAAAGATGATCTCTGGGAAGACGACCGTTACACGGAGAAAGAGGAGGTCCATTTATGTTCTCGGGTGGAAGAGGAGGCCAGGAAATACTGGTGGGACAGGAACAGGGAACATCTGGAGCTTATTGATGAACGGGTGGAGGCGCTAAAGGGCGATCCGGAATTCAAAGACGTGAAAGAAGGGGATATCAGGGACAAAGTGATTGAAGATCTAAATCGAGAGATCTATCCGCAGATGATTGAGCAGCTAAAGGAAGAATATCAAGAGTTTTATGAAGATGAATGGGAAGAATACTGGAAGAAGGAAGACCCTTTTGAGGACCGAATAGAATACCGTTATCGCCGTCGATACGAAATGCCGCGCCCTTTCAGTCACTGGGACAGCAGAAACGCCTGGCAGCAATACTACTTTGGCAGAGATCAAGCGGGTCTTTTCTATTATGAACAGGGTGGCTCCGGCGGCAGTGGCCAGCGGTATAATCACGGGTTTTACGGTCACTTGTTCGCTTTTTTAAACAGCGAAAACCCTGTACCGACCTACTTTTTCATCTATGACAGCCAGAATCGCTTCATCTTTCATCGAGAAGAAGAAAGCCTTTGGCTCAACTCTTTTGATCTGGTTGGCAATTTTCATATAGATCGGAAAGAAAGCGAGCGGATTCTTAAAGATGTGAACAGAATAGATAGTTCAAGAGTTCTTACATAAGAGGTAAAAAGTGGGAACTTGGGGCAACCTGATGACTTCATGGGTGCCCCGTGACAGAACGATGGATGAGCCGTAAGCACAATTGGTACAGTAGCCTGGCACAGTGATCAAAGAATAATTTTGACTGTTTGAGTGTGAAAAAGTTCTTGAAAAAGGTATCAATTGATACTATAGTGTTGTGAACAGACCGTCTTACAGAGAACTCAACAAGAAGATCAAGAAGGCAAGAGAAACCGTATTAACCAACCGTGTTTCCGTGGTAAATCCTTCGAGTATTGCTGCCCTCCCCACCAAGACCGACAAGGAACAGGAGTCGAATAAAATGGGGAAAAAGGTGATGAACTGCCCGAATGGACACGGAAAAATGATGATAAAAAAAATGGCTAAAAGTGCCAATTTTCGTGGTGTAGATATAGCTTTTCATGCAGAATATCATGTGTGCCCGGTTTGCGGCACACAAGCAGGTACCGTCGGCCAGACCGCTGCCATCCAGAAGGCCATTTCAGATGCCTACCGCAAGGCAGTTAACCTATTGACAGGCAAGGAAATACGTGAAGGCAGAAAGGGACTGAGCTTAAGCCAGGAAGCCCTTGCAAGACGAATGAATGTTGGTATTGCCAGCATCAAGAGATGGGAAGGGGGGCTCATTCAGAGCAGATCCATGGACCAGGCCCTTCGTATGGCTCTCCAGGGCCGGACGGTTGGAGATCAGTATACCGGTAACCGCACATTCTCGATACCAAGGATAAAGCTAGTCCTGAGACGATTTGAATCTATTCTTGGCAAGAGAATTCTGAAAAAGAGGGACAAGATGCTCTTTGCGGCAAAGTATTTGTGGTATGCAGATATGGTAGCTTTCAGGGAGACAGGGAAAAGCATGACTGGCTCCACCTATGCTTCCCTCCCTTATGGCCCCCAGCTCAATAACTACCGGGATCTGATTGATGAAATAAAAAATGCTGATGAGTCAAGGGCGGAACCGCTTACACCCGAAGAAATAAGGATTATCACCAGGATTGCACTGACTTTTCCACAAGAACAAATGGCATATGACGCCGCTCACCGAGAAATAATCTGGAAGCAAAAGGCCACTGGGTCGATCATTCCATATTCTGATTCGGCAGGATTGACGGCGGTATGATAATGAATCCCGAACCACACAGGGAACGCATTTTGAACTTCAACCCTTTTTCCCTACGTATGACAGCCTGCCCGCCATCGCGAGCGCTCAGGCGAGGCGGGCGGGCCAGAATCATTTCAACTTTCATCGAGAAGAAGAAAGCGTGTGGCTCAGCTCTTTTGATCTGGTTGGTAATTTTCATATAGATCGAGAGGAAAGCGAGGGGATTCTTAAAGATGTGAATAAGATAGAGGGCTCAGGGATCCTCACATAAGAGGTCTTTTATGCTTTTGTTGAGAATTTTCAGATAGATCGGGAGGAAAGCGAGCGGATTTTGAAGGATGTGGGTAGGATAGAGGGCACCGGATCGAGGAAGGGTTTTGAGTAAGGTCACAATATGTGACCTTAAAAAGGGGCCAGCATTCAAAGTATCTAGCATTTGCTTTCACAGAACAGGGCGTGGCTATGCTTTCCGGCCTGTTGAGTAGTCCGACTGATATGTCCAAATCACAAATCAAAGGTGCCCCCAATTTTAAGCACCGATTGATGCGAGATAAAATGCACATCAATATTGATGTTGACTAATTATGGAATTCAGCGTAGAGTTTTATGAAACCGGTTCCGGGAGATGTCCTGTAAAAGAGTTTCTGGACGAGCTTAAAAAATCGAATATAGATGACTTTGCCGCCGTCATGGCAGGTCTCGCAAAATTGCGAAGCAGGCATTATCACAGGCCGCCCCTGTCAAAGCCTATTGGAGATGATCTTTTCGAGTTGCGACATGTGGGGAAACTCAATACAAGGGTGCTATACTTTTTTGTGAAAGGACGGAGGATCCTTACTGTACATGGAATTCGAAGTAAAGCCAGAAAGATGGCTGCCCGAGATCGGAGCGTTGCTTTGGAAAGGAAACGTGATTGGCTGGCAAGAAATCCGATATGAAACGACTGACCAATTTTGACAGATACCTTGAGGAACAGTTGAAGGAGCCAGATTTTGCGGCGCGCTTCAAAGAGGCTGGCGAGGCTTGGGATGTGGCCCTGCAACTGGCTGCTTTACGCAAAGAGTCCGGATTATCTCAGAAAGAGCTGGCCCGACGCGTGGGAACATCTCAACAGCAAATCACTCGCCTTGAATCACCATCTTATGAGGGCCACTCCTTGAGTATGTTGCGCCGAGTCGCAGAGGTTCTTGGGGCAACCCTTCATGTGGAAATTCACCGCAAGAGGCGTCGGAAGCAATTAGGTGTGGCCGAACGCAAGTCCAAATACGGGGGCAGGCAGGCTGGACGAACAAAAAAGAGTTAGGGCCGTCAGTAGAAAAACGCAAAGCACGTTCTGCACCGACGTCCCGGCCGACGGCCTGGCTCTGCGGGCTCTGCGAGAGATATTGTGTGTATGTCGTTCGTCATCTGCTGTCTGTCAAAAGGCTTAAGAAGTGGCAATAAGCTGTTCTTTTGATGTTTGACAATAGGGAAAAGTGAAAATGTAAAGGATGTCCCGAGAGCGCCGGTCAACTTTTTTGATCTGGTTGGTAATTTCAAGAGAGATCGGATCGGAAGGAAAGCGAGAAGATTCTGAGGGATGTGAAAAGAATTGGGAGAGTCAGGAGTTTGATAGAGAGTTGGTAAAGGACGAGGTGCCGGTACAGTCCTTTTAGATTGGTCGAACATGTTTTTGGTTAGACAGGATGGACCCGAGTACGATGGTTTCCACCTACGGGGCAGGCAGGATTTGACGGGTTTTTTTGGCTTCTGCCTCACCAGATGAAAGGCAGAAAATGCAATCCGAATTCCGAAATACCGTGGCTGTGACCTGCCCGCTCGCGCCTTGCATTGGCAGGCGGGCGAGGCGGGCGGGCCCGATCTGTCTTGGTTGGGTGGTTTACAAACAAGTATCTGCATTTTGCTTTATGAAATGGTGGTGTTATCAACCAAAAGTTCCCTTTCAGGCAGTGGATCAAGCAGGCTGCTATGAAGATTTTGAGAGAATTATGAAGGATTCCATGAAAGAAATCAAAAAAAAGCTTGACATTGTTGCCATTGGTAGTTATTTATTTGGATGTATAGTGAGAATAAGAAAATAACTAAAAATCGACAAAACAATGACTATACATCCACTACTTCACCATATACTCAAAGACTACGGACAATCGGAATTAATTTTCCTGGTATTAATTTATGTAATCCTCAATAGCCAAATCACCTTCCCCTATCCTCGTTCCAACAAAGAAAAAGATAATTACCACACTAATTCAACATGATCTACAGATGCATCCATTAAAACAAGGATTGAAACGATGTCTAGTGAGAATAAGTTCTTAAAAAAACGCATCCATTAAAACAAGGATTAAGAAAAGGAACCCATGCCCCAAAGGGTTGCCATCGCCCACTTTTTGTCTTTTTCCTTCGTCCGTTTAATTGCGACCTTTGCACCGGACTACGTGGTACCCGTATATCGCAAATACCTGAATCATGAAGAGGTCAAACTTAGCTTCCACACCTTGATACTCTTCAGTTTCGTAACAGTACCCAGGCAGCACATAAAGGAGTACCAAAAATGCCAAAGCGACAAAAACCATCGTATTGGAGCCCTGGCTTTAAACCAACTGAGTTAACTTGACACACAGGATCTGCTTGTGCTCAAAATTGTTTATAAATTTTGCCGCTTCCGAGTTTGCTGTGGGTGACCCCAACATGTTGTGGTTAACATCATGAGCTTTCCTTTGCCCGCGGGTACATGTCAAGTCCACCACAATGGAAGTAGATCGCCGTTTTGTAATGATCCCG
>Ga0209986_10000229_pt1 | contig 52678 bp, 33 predicted proteins | sample BlataG_FD_183168 | JGI IMG/M metagenome (GOLD analysis project Ga0209986, IMG submission 183168) | Deep subsurface microbial communities from Black Sea to uncover new lineages of life (NeLLi) - Black_00105 metaG (SPAdes) (version 2) | ecosystem: Environmental > Aquatic > Marine > Oceanic >... | reverse complement strand
CCTGTCACGCCGCGATCGTCGCCCGCGAACTGAAGGTGCCGTGCATCGTCGGGGCGCGGACTGCCACCAGGGATCTGTCCGACGGCATGGTGGTGACCGTCGACGGAACCCACGGCCGGGTGCTGGCGGGCCGGGCGAATATCGGCGGGGCGAAAACCGCGACGGCCGGGGAGCAGGCCGCGCCGACGGCGGTCGCCGCCGCCGAGGTGACCGGAACCAAGATCTACGTCAACATCCTGCTTCCCGACACCGCGGACGACGTCGCCGCTCAGGATGTCGACGGGGTCGGACTGCTGCGGGCGGAGACGATGCTCACCGATGCGCTGAGCAACCGGCACCCGCGCGCGTTGATCGCCGCCGGCGAGCAGGCCGTCCTGGTCGATAAACTGGCCGAGGCGGTGGGCCGGGTCGCCTCCGCCTTCGCGCCGCGGCCGGTGGTCTACCGGGCCAGTGACTTCCGCACCAACGAGTTCCGGGCGCTGGCGGGCGGCGACGCCTTCGAACCCGAGGAGCACAACCCGATGATCGGCTACCGGGGCTGCTACCGGTACGTCGACAACCCAGACCTGTTCAACCTGGAGTTGCAGACACTGGCCCGGGTCCGCGAACAGAATCCCAACCTGCACTTGATGATTCCGTTCGTCCGCACCCGCTGGGAACTGGAGAGGTGCCTGGAACTGGTCGACGCCAGCCCGCTGGGCCGCCAGCGCGGCCTGCACCGGTGGGTGATGGCCGAGGTGCCCTCGGTGGTGTATTGGCTGCCGGAGTACGTCGGCTTGGGCATCGACGGGGTGTCGATCGGGAGTAATGACCTGACCCAACTCGTCCTCGGTGTGGACCGCGATTCCGATCAGTGTGCGGAGTTGTACGACGAGTCCGACGGCGCGGTCCTCGATGCGATCGGCCGCGTGGTGAGCACTGCGCGGCGACTGGGCATCACCTCGTCGCTGTGCGGCCAGGCGCCCTCCATCCGGCCGGACTTCGCCGAGCATCTGGTCCGGATGGGCATCACCTCGATCTCGGTGACCCCGGACGCGGTGACCCGGACCCGGCGAAACGTCGCGGCCGCCGAACGCCGGTTGCTGCTGGAGTCGGCGCGGGCCCGGGAAAGCTGAAAGCCCGCGCTGCCGAGGAGTCGGTGGCTCGGCAGCACGGGGCTGTACCGGATATCGCAGCGGGCATCGGAGCCGTTACCGGCCGGGTGCCGGATCAATCACCGGGATACGGCGGCGGCTGTCTTAGGGTGGGCTCATGTCCGGCTCGTCGCTGTCCCGCCGAACCATGCTGAAATTCGCCGCCGCGGCACCGGCCGCGGCGGGGTTGGGTGCGCTGTCCGGTGCCATCGCGCCGGCGGCCGCCTCGGCCGATTCGCTGGGCATTCTGTTCGACTACGCGGCCGGGGTGCTCAGTGCGGCCGATATCAAGGCCGCCGGCGGGCTGGGTGCGATTCGCTACGTCTCCGACCGCCGGCCCGGTGCGCAGTGGATGCTGGGCAAGCCCATGGTGCTCGCGGAGGCGCGCGATCTGTACCAGGCCGGGCTGAAAATCGTGTCCAACTACCAGTTCGGCAAGGCCTCGACTGCCGACTGGCTCGGCGGGCAGGCAGCCGGGGTTACCCACGCCAAACGTGGGTGGGAGCTGCACACCGCGGCCGGCGGTCCGGTGGCGGCGCCCATCTACGCCTCCATTGACGACAATCCCACCTATGAGCAGTACAAACAGCAGGTGGCGCCCTATATCCGGGGCTGGGAATCAGTGCTCGGACGCCAGCGGGTGGGGATCTACGGCAACTCCAAGACCATCGAGTGGGCGCTACAGGACGGTGTGGGCGCGTGGTTCTGGCAGCACAACTGGGGAACCCCCAAGGGGGTCGTGCACCCGGCCGCCCATCTGCACCAGTTCGAGATCGACGCGCGCACCGTCGCCGGCGTCGGTGTTGACCTGAACAACATTCTCAAGCCGCAATTCGGCCAGTGGGATTAATTCCGCGGCAATAACCTACTCAATAGTAGGTATTTGCCGGCGATCGGCCCGGCCCAATTTCGACGAACAATTGCCGGGACCGCCCCAGGCGACCGCTCGGTGAAGCGGCCGCCGCCGACGCCGTTCCAATGGTAACGATTCGATAACAATCCGGCTGTGATCAGCGGTGTTGTGGCTACCCGACCGTAACCACGTGCACGCAGGACGTTTGTCCCGGCCAGTCCCGACGGTCCTCGGACCTGCTGTTACCCAGCGCCGGGTTACCCGTGCGTAGAACTGCTGAGTAACCATTAAAGGGCACGAAATGACCGCTGTTCTTATGGGACTCTTAGTACAGCTTTCGCGTATGGCACGGAGACGGAGACGCAGTGACGATCCACGAGCACGACCAGTTGTCATCCGGTGATGACAGGCCCGCGGACCGCACCGCGGACCGGGTAGGTACTCAGGCGCTCGTGGACCGACTCAACGCGGGCGAGCCGTACGCCGTCGTCTTCGGCGGGCAGGGGCACAGCTCATGGCTCGCCAGCCTGGAGGAACTCGTCACCACCGCGGGAATCGAGTCCGAACTCGCCCGAATCGCCGGCGAGGCCGAGTTGCTGCTGGAGCCGGTGGCCGATGAGATCGTCGTGGTCCGCCCGATCGGCTTCGAACCGCTGCGGTGGGTGCGGGCACTGGCGGCCGCGGAGCCGGTTCCTGCGCCTCATCAGCTGACCTCGGCGGCGGTGTCGCTGCCCGGCGTTCTGCTGACCCAGATCGCGGCCATCCGGGCGCTGACCCGCCAGGGTCTGGACTTCGCCGATGCCCCGCCCGTCGCCGCGGCCGGTCACTCCCAGGGCGTGCTGGCCGTCGCGGCGCTGCAGGCCGGCGGCAGCATGGACGTGCAGCTGCTGGCACTGGCCCAACTCATCGGCGCCGCCGGCACGCTGGTGGCCCGTCGCCGGGGCATCGTCGCGCTCGGTGACCGTCCGCCGATGGTCGCGGTGACCAACGTCGAACCGGAACGCATCGCCGCGCTGCTCGACGATTTCGCCCGGGACGTCGGCACCGTCCTGCCGCCGGTGCTGTCCATCCGCAACGGCCGCCGCTCGGTGGTCATCACCGGAACCCCCGAGCAGCTCTCCCGCTTCGAGCTGTACTGCGGGCAGGTCGCCGACGCCGAGGCCGCCGAGCGCAAGAACAAACTGCGCGGCGGGTCGGTGTTCTCGCCGGTGTTCGATCCGATCGACGTCGAGGTCGGCTTCCACACCCCCCGGCTGGCCGACGGCGTCGAACTCGTCACCCGGTGGGCCGAATCGGTGGGCCTGGACAGCGGGCTGGCCCGCCGGATGGCCCACGACATTCTGGTCGGCCAGGTCGACTGGGTGGACGCCGTCGGCGAGCTCGAAGAGGCCGGCGCCCGCTGGATTCTCGACCTCGGCCCGGGCGACATCCTGACTCGGCTGACCGCACCGGTCATCCGGGGGCTCGGCGTGGGAATCGTGCCGGCCGCCACCCGTGGCGGACAGCGCAACCTGTTTACCGTCGGCGCGGCCCCCGAGGTCGGCAAGCCCTGGTCGAGTTATGCGCCCACCGCGATCACCCTGCCGGACGGCTCGGTGAAGCTGTCGACCAAGTTCACCCGGCTCACCGGCCGCTCGCCGATGCTGCTGGCCGGTATGACGCCGACGACGGTCGACGCCAAGATCGTCGCGGCCGCCACCAACGCCGGCCACTGGGCGGAACTGGCCGGCGGCGGTCAGGTCACCGAAGCGATCTTCGAGCGCCGGATGGCCGAACTCACCGAGTTGCTGGAGCCCGGCCGCGCCTTCCAGTTCAATGCGCTATTCCTGGATCCCTACCTGTGGAAACTGCAGGTCGGCGGCAAGCGGCTGGTCCAGAAGGCCCGGGCGTCCGGGGTCCCGATCGACGGGCTGGTCATCAGCGCCGGCCTGCCCGATCTGGCCGACGCCGTCGACCTCATCGACGAACTCACCACCGCCGGCATCGAGCACATCTGCTTCAAACCGGGCACCGTCGAGCAGATCCGCTCGGTGATCCGGATCGCCGCCGAGGTTCCGGCCCGCAACATCATCGCCCACGTCGAGGGCGGGCGGGCCGGTGGCCACCACTCCTGGGAAGACCTCGACGACCTGCTGCTGGCCACCTATTCCGAACTGCGCTCGCAGCCCAACCTCACCGTCTGTGTGGGCGGCGGTATCGGCACGCCCGAACAGGCCGCCGAATACCTCACCGGCCGCTGGTCGCTGGCCTACGGATATCCGTTGATGCCGGTCGACGGCATCCTGGTCGGCACCGCCACGATGGCCTGTCTGGAGGCCACCACCTCGCCGGCGGTCAAGCAGTTGCTGGTCGACACCGCGGGCACCGAGGCCTGGGTGGGTGCCGGACAGGCCAGCAACGGAATGGCTTCCGGGCGAAGCCAACTCGGTGCCGACATCCACGAGATCGACAACTCCGCATCGCGGTGCGGCCGGCTGCTCGACGAGGTCGCCGGTGACGCCGAGGCGGTGGCGGCCCGTCGCGACGAGATCATCACGGCGATGGCGGCCACCGCCAAGCCGTACTTCGGCGATGTCGCCGAGATGACCTATCTGCAGTGGCTGCGCCGCTACGTCGAGTTGACGATCGGCGCCGACGACAGCACCGCTGATGCGAGGACCCCGGACTCGCCGTGGCTGGACGGTAGTTGGCGGGATCGGTTCGCCGCCATGCTGCAGCGCGCCGAGGCGCGTCTGGACACCCGCGACACCGGCGCCATCGAGACGTTGTTCGCCGGTGACGGAGAGGCGCTGCTCGACCATCCCGCCCTGGCGATCGACGCGCTGCTGGAACGGCATCCGGATGCCGCAACCGTGCTGCTGCACCCCGCCGACGTCCCGTTCTTCGTCGAATTGTGCAAGACCCTCGGCAAGCCGGTGAATTTCGTGCCGGTGATCGACTCCGATGTTCGCCGGTGGTGGCGCAGCGACTCGCTGTGGCAGGCCCACGATGCCCGCTACACCGCCGACCAGGTCTGTGTCATCCCCGGCACCGCGGCCGTCGCCGGGATCACCCGGGTCGACGAGCCGGTCGGGGAGTTGCTGGACCGGTTCGAGAAGGCCGCCGTCGACGAGGTGCTGGCCGACGGTTTGGTACCGCAGCCCGCGGTCTCCCGGCTGCAGGTGCGCGCCGATGTCACCGGCCCACTGGGCGTCGTGCTGGACTCCCCGGACGTGCTGTGGGCGGGTCGCACCGCGACCAACCCCGTGCACCGGCTGGCACCGCCCTCGGAGTGGCAGGTCTATGAAGACCGCACCGCCACAAACCATTCCACCGGCGCACGCCTCGAGGTCATCGGATCCGACCGGGTGGTGCTGCGGGTTCCGCTGTCCGGCTCGTGGATCGACATCACCTTCACCCTGCCGCCCACCGTCGCCGACGGCGGCGCCCCGGTGGTCATCACCGCCGACGCCGCCGCCGCGATGCGCGCCGTGCTGGCCATCGCCGCGGGGGTCGACGGTCCCGACGCGCTGACCGTCCCCGCCGGGGGCTCAACCACGGTCACGGTGGACTGGGATCCGGAACGGGTCGCCGACCACACCGGTGTCACCGCGACCTTCGGAGCGCCGCTGGCGCCCACCCTGACCATGGTCCCGGACGCACTGGTCGGCAGGTGCTGGCCCGCGGTCTTCGCCGCCATCGGTGCGGCCGTCACCGATACCGGCTTCCCGGTCATCGAGGGACTGCTGTCCCTGGTGCACCTCGACCACGCCGCCCGGTTGCTCAAGCCGCTGCCCCGGCAGGCCACCCAACTGGTGATCACCGCGACATCGTCGGTCGCGATCGATACCGAGGTCGGTCGCGTCGTGCCGGTCACCGTCAACGTCAGTGACGCCGCCGGCACCGTGCTGGCGGTGCTCGAGGAGCGGTTCGCGATCCGCGGCCGCACCGGCCCGGCCGAACTCACCGATCCGGTTCGCGCCGGGGGAGCGGTCTCGCGCAACGCCACCGACACCCCGCGGCGGCGCCGCCGCGATGTCACCGTCACCGCCCCCGTCGATATGCGGCCGTTCGCCCAGGTATCCGGTGACCACAACCCGATCCACACCGACCGGTCCGCGGCGCTGCTGGCCGGACTCCCGTCACCGATCGTGCACGGGATGTGGCTGTCGGCGGCCGCCCAGCATGTGGTGACCGCGACCGACGGTAAGGCGATTCCACCGGCCAAACTGGTCGGCTGGACCGCCCGGTTCCTGGGTATGGTCTTCCCGGGTGATGAGGTCGACTTCCGGGTCGACCGGGTCGGAATCGACCTGGGCGCAGAGGTTCTGGAGATTTCGGCGAGGGCCCGGCGGGGCGGGAGCGAAGCGACTGGGGGGACCGGCACGGGCGGCGAACTGGTGATGTCGGCGACCGCCCGACTGGCCGCGCCGAAGACGGCATATGCCTTCCCCGGCCAGGGTATTCAGCACGAGGGCATGGGTATGGAGGTGCGGTCCCGGTCCAAGGCCGCCCGCACGGTATGGGACCGCGCCGATGCGTTCACCCGCGAAGCGCTGGGATTCTCGGTGCTGCACGTGGTTCGGGACAACCCGACCAGTCTGGTGGCCGGCGGTGTGCACTATCACCATCCCGACGGGGTGCTGTACCTGACTCAGTTCACCCAGGTCGCCATGGCGACGGTGGCGGCCGCCCAGGTCGCCGAGATGCGCGAGCAGGGGGCGTTCGTCGAGGGTGCCATCGCCTGCGGCCACTCGGTCGGCGAGTACACCGCACTGGCCTGCGTGACAGGCGTTTTCGAACTGGAAGCGCTGCTGGAGGTGGTGTTCCACCGGGGCAGCAAGATGCACGAGTTGGTCCCGCGCGACGAACTCGGCCGCTCCGACTACCGGCTGGCTGCCATCCGTCCGACCCAGATGGACCTCGACCACGACGACGTCCCCGGCTTCGTCGCTGAGATCGCCGAGCGGACAGGCGAATTCCTGCAGATCGTCAACTACAACCTGCGCGGATCGCAATACGCGATCGCCGGCACCGTCCGCGGTCTGGACGCCTTGCAGGCCGAGGTCGAACGCCGACTGGAGATCAGCGGCGGCAAGCGGGCCTATATCCAGGTTCCCGGTATCGACGTGCCGTTCCACTCCGAGGTGCTGCGCAACGGCGTCGATGAGTTCCGTCGCTCCCTGGAGCGGATCATCGCCGACGATGCCGACGCGTCGGTGCTCATCGGCCGCTACATCCCCAACCTGGTGCCGCGACTGTTCACCCTGGACCGCGACTTCATCGCCGAGATCCGCGATCTGGTGCCGGCCACCTCGCTCGATGAGATCCTCGCCGACTACGACACCTGGATTACCCAGCGACGGCAGGAACTCGGCCGCCGGGTGGTCATCGAACTGCTGGCCTGGCAGTTCGCCAGCCCGGTGCGCTGGATCGAGACCCAGGACCTGCTGTTCACCGAGGAGGCCGCCGGCGGACTCGGGGTGGAGCGTTTCGTGGAGATCGGCGTGAAGTCCGCGCCGACCGTCGCCGGCCTGGCCGGCAACACCCTGAAGTTGCCGGACTACGCGCACAGCACGGTGCAGGTGCTCAACGTCGAACGCGACGCCGCGGTGCTGTTCGCCAGTGACGAGGATCCAGCCGAGGATCCAGCCGAGGATCCAGCCGAGGACTTCGCACCGGAGGCCACGCCCGCCGAGGCGGCTACTCCCGACGTGGCTGCGCCGGCGGCACCGGCAGCTGCGTCCGCGCCGACGTCGAGCGGCCCGCGCCCCGACGACATCGGATTCGATGCCTCCGACGCCACCGTGGCGCTGATCGCGCTGTCGGCCAAGATGCGCATCGACCAGATCGAGCCGCTGGATTCAATCGAGTCCATCACCGACGGTGCGTCCTCGCGACGCAACCAACTGCTGGTCGATCTCGGCTCCGAGCTGAACCTGGGTGCCATCGACGGCGCCGCCGAGGCCGATCTCGCCGCGCTGCGCGGGCAGGTCGCCAAACTGGCCCGCACCTACAAGCCGTTCGGCCCGGTGCTCACCGATGCCGTCAACGACCAGTTGCGCACGGTCCTCGGCCCGTCCGGCAAGCGGCCGGGGGCCGTCGCCGAACGGGTCGCCAAGACCTGGGAACTCGGCCAGGGCTGGGCCAAGCACGTCACTGTGGAACTCGCACTGGGCACCCGGGAGGGCGAGAGCGTTCGGGGCGGGCCGCTGGGCGGTCTGCACGACGGGGCGCTGTCCGACGCGGGGTCGGTGGACAAGGCCATCGACGCGGCCGTCGCGGCGGTCGCCGCCCGCCGCGGTGTGGCGGTGGCACTGCCCTCGGCCGGCCCCGCCGCCGGCGGCGCGGTGGTCGACTCGGCCGCGCTCGACGAGTTCGCCGAGACCCTCACCGGCCGCGACGGGGTGCTGGCCTCGGCCGCCCGGATGGTGCTGGGCCAACTCGGACTCGACAACCCGGTGTCGGCGGCACCTGCGGCCAGTGACGCCGAGTTGATCGACCTGGTGAGCTCCGAACTCGGCTCGGACTGGCCGCGTCTGGTGTCGCCGGTCTTCGACGCCCGCAAGGCGGTGCTCCTTGACGACCGGTGGGCCACCGCCCGGGAGGACCTGGTCACGCTCTGGCTGGCCGGCGAGGACGATATCGAGGCGGACTGGCCGGCACTGTCCGAGCGGTTCGAGGGTGCCGGCCACGCGGTCGCGACCCAGGCCGACTGGTGGCGGGCCCGCGCCCTGGCCGAGGGCCGGCTGATCCACGCCTCCCTGTACGCCCGGATCGCCGTCGGCGCCGAAAGCCCGGCCCACGGCCGCTACGCCGGCGAGGTCGCGGTGGTGACCGGCGCATCCAAGGGGTCCATCGCCGCGGCGGTGGTGGCCGGACTGCTCGACGGTGGCGCGACCGTCGTCGCCACCACCTCACGACTCGACGACGAGCGCCTGGAGTTCTACAAGACCCTGTATCGCGAGCACGCCCGGTTCGGCGCTGCCCTGTGGGTGCTGCCGGCCAATATGGCCTCCTACGCCGATATCGACGCGCTGGTGTCCTGGGTCGGTAGCGATCAGACGGAGAACCTGGGCCCCAAGGCGATCCACGTCAAGGACGCCCAGACCCCGACGCTGCTGTTCCCGTTCGCCGCGCCGCGGGTGGCCGGGGACCTCTCCGAAGCGGGGTCGCGCTCGGAGATGGAGATGAAGGTGCTGCTGTGGGCCGTCGAACGGCTCATCGGCGGGTGCGCGGCCATCGGCGCCGACCGCGATATCGCCTCCCGACTGCACGTGGTGCTACCGGGTTCGCCCAACCGCGGCATGTTCGGCGGCGACGGCGCCTACGGCGAGTCCAAGTCCGCGCTGGACGCGCTGGTGAGCCGGTGGAGTGCGGAATCGTCGTGGGCGCAGCGGGTCACCATCGCCCACGCGCTGATCGGCTGGACCAAGGGCACCGGTCTGATGGGACACAACGACGCCATCGTCGACGCCGTCGAGGAGGCCGGCGTACGGACCTACAGCACCGCGGAGATGGCGGCCCTGCTGCTCGACCTCTGTTCGGTGGAGGCCAGGGTCGCCGCCGCGACGGCGCCGATCAGGGCCGACCTCACCGGCGGTCTGGGCGAGATCGAACTGGATATGGCCGAACTGGCCGCCAGGGCGCGCGAGGGAATGTCCTCCGGCACTGCGGATTCCGACACTGCGGGTTCTGACACTGCGGGTTCCGACACTGCCAGTTCCGACGACGACGGCCCGCCGGCCGGCACGATCGCCGCACTGCCGTCCCCGCCCCGCGGCCATCGGGCGGCGCCGCCGCCGGCCTGGGATGACCTCGACGTCGACCCGGCCGATCTGGTGGTGATCGTCGGCGGTGCCGAACTGGGACCGTACGGATCCTCCCGGACCCGCTTCGAGATGGAGGTCTCCGGCGAGCTGTCAGCCGCCGGCGTGCTCGAGTTGGCCTGGACCACGGGACTTCTCACCTGGGAGAACGATCCGAAGCCCGGCTGGTACGACACCGCCGGCGGCGATCTGGTGCCCGAGGAGGAGATCGTCGAGCGCTATCACGACGCCGTCGTGCAGCGCTGCGGGATCAGGGAGTTCGTCGCCGACGGCGCCCTGCACGCCGATCACTCGACGGATCTGCTCGTCAGCGTCTTCCTGGACCGCGACTTCCGATTCGTGGTGTCCTCGGAAGCCGAGGCCCGGGCATTCGAACATGCCGACCCGGAGCGCACCGTGGTCCGCCCGGTCGGCGACGGCGGCGACTGGGAGGTGATCCGCAAGGCGGGCACCGAGATCCGGGTGCCGCGCAAGGTCAGCCTGTCCCGCACCGTGGGCGGCCAGATCCCCACCGGGTTCGACCCGAAGGTGTGGGGTATCAGCGCCGAGGTGGTCAATTCCGTCGACCGGGTGGCCTTGTGGAACATGGTGGCCACCGTGGATGCGTTCCTGTCCTCGGGCTTCACCCCGGCCGAGCTTATGCGCTGGGTGCACCCGAGCCTGGTGGCCAACACCCAGGGCACCGGGATCGGCGGTCTGACCAGCATGCAGACGATGTTCCACGGCAACCTGCTGGGCACCCCCAAGCCGAATGACATCCTGCAGGAGGTCCTGCCGAATGTCGTTGCCGCCCATGTGATGCAGTCCTATGTCGGCGGTTACGGCGCCATGGTCCACCCGGTCGGCGCCTGTGCCACCGCGGCGGTCTCGGTCGAGGAGGGCGTGGACAAGATCCGGCTCGGCAAGGCCGAACTGGTGGTGGCCGGCGGCTTCGACGATATGACCTCCGACGCCATCACCGGCTTCGGGGATATGGCGGCGACCGCCGACACCGAGATGATGCGAGCCCGCGGGATCAGCGACGGCAAAATCTCCCGCGCCAACGACCGGCGCAGGTTGGGCTTCCTGGAGGCCCAGGGCGGCGGCACCATCCTGCTGGCCCGCGGCGACCTGGCGCTGCGGATGGGCCTGCCGGTGCTGGCCGTGGTCGGCTACGCCCAGAGCTTCGCCGACGGTGTGCACACCTCGATCCCCGCACCCGGCCTCGGTGCGCTGGGCGCCGGCCGCGGCGGCAGCGAGTCGGTCCTGGCCAGGTCGCTGCGCAGGCTGGGCGTCGGTGCCGACGATATCGCGGTGATCTCCAAACACGACACCTCGACGTTGGCCAACGATCCCAACGAGACCGAACTGCATGAGCGCCTTGCCGAGGCGATGGGGCGCTCGCCGGGTGCGCCGCTGTTCGTGGTGTCCCAGAAGAGCCTCACCGGCCACGCCAAGGGCGGTGCGGCGGCGTTCCAGATGATCGGCTTGTGCCAGGTGCTGCGCGACGGGGTGATCCCGCCCAATCGCAGCCTGGATTGCCTCGACGAGGAGATGGCGGGTGCGGGCCACTTCGTCTGGCCGCGTAAGACCCTGCACCTGGGTGAGCGGTTCGGACTGAAAGCGGGCCTGGTCACCAGCCTGGGCTTCGGCCACGTTTCCGGTCTGGTGGCGCTGGTGCATCCGCAGGCCTTCCTGGCCGCACTGTCGGTCGAGGACCGGCAGGACTACCTGCGCCGGGCTGCCGAACGGGTGCTGGCCGGTCAGCGCCGGCTCGCCTCGGCCATCGCCGGCGGCCGACCGCTGTACGAGCGGCCCGCCGACCGCCGTTTCGACCACGATGCGCCGGAGAAGGACCAGGAGGCGGCCATGCTGCTCGACCCGGCCGCCCGCCTCGGCGGGGACGGAACCTACGTCGGCTAGGGTCTCGACGTGGCGATCGTCGGCGTGGGTATCGACCTGGTGTTCATTCCCGACTTCGCCGAGCAGGTCGACCGGCCCGGCACCGTGTTCGCCGCGACCTTCACCCCCGGTGAACGTCGCGACGCCGCGGACAAGAGTTCACTGGCCGCCCGGCATCTGGCCGCCCGCTGGGCCGCCAAGGAGGCGGTCATCAAGGCCTGGTCGGGCTCCCGGTTCGCCCGACGGCCGGTGCTGCCCGAGGGTGTCCACCGCGATATCGAGGTCATCACCGATATGTGGGGCCGGCCGAAGGTCCGGTTGACCGGGGCCATCGCCGAGCACCTGGCCGATGTGGTGATCCATGTGTCGCTGACCCACGAGGGTGATACCGCCGCGGCGGTGGCCATCCTCGAAACCCCCTAGTTCTTCCCGCGAGCAGACGCAAACGGTCCCGTAGCATCGGCGTGTCGGGGGCGTTTGCGTCTGCTCGCGGGGAAGGTGAACCGGTGTGAACGATCTGGGGACCCGGGTCCGCGAGATCCTGCCCGATGTCCGGCGCGATCTCGAGGATCTGGTGCGCATCGAATCGGTGTGGTCGGACCCGGACCGGCGCCCCGAGGTGCACCGCAGCGCGGATGCCGTCGCCGGACTGTTGCGCACGGCCGGATTCGCCAGGGTCGAGATCGTCGACGCGGGCGGAGCCCCGGCTGTCATCGCCCACCACCCCGCGCCACCCGGAGCGCCCACCGTGCTGCTGTACGCACACCATGATGTACAGCCGGAAGGGGATGCTGCACAATGGGATTCGCCTCCCTTTGAACCGTTGGAGCGGGACGGCCGGTTGTACGGCCGCGGTACCGCCGACGATAAGGCCGGGATCGCCACCCATCTCGCGGCGTTCCGGGCCCACGGCGGCCGGCCGCCGGTCGGAGTGACGGTATTCGTCGAGGGGGAGGAGGAGTGCGGTTCGCCGTCGCTGGGCGCCCTGCTCGCCGCGCACGGTGCCAAACTCGCCGCCGACGTGATCGTCATCGCCGACTCGGACAACTGGACCGCCGAGATTCCGGCGCTGACGGTGTCGCTGCGTGGCCTGGCCGACTGCGTGGTGGAGGTTGCCACCCTGGACCACGGACTGCATTCCGGACTGTGGGGCGGGGCGGTGCCCGACGCTCTGACTGCGCTGGTGAGGTTGCTGGCCACCCTGCACGATGACGACGGCAACGTAGCGGTGGCCGGACTGCACGAGGCGCATGCCGCACCGGTCGATCGTGACCCCGCCTGGGTGCGTACGGAGTCCGGTCTACTCGATGGTGTCGGCGAGATCGGTTCCGGCACAGTCGCTCAGCGGCTGTGGGCCATGCCCGCCATCACGGTGATCGGTATCGACACCACCGCGATCGCCAAGGCGTCCAACACGCTGATCCCGCGGGCCCGGGCCAAGGTGAGCATGCGGGTCGCCCCGGGCGGGGACGCAGCCACCCACCTGGACGCGCTGTGCCGCCATCTGGAGCAGCATGCGCCGTGGGGGGCGCGGGTCACCGTCACCCCCGGCGATATCGGCCAGCCCTACGCGATCGACGCCACCGGCCCGGTCTACGACGCCGCCCGTGCCGCCTTCCGCGAGGCGTGGGGCAGCGATGCGGTCGACATGGGGATGGGAGGGTCGATTCCGTTCATCGCGGAATTCGCCGCGGCGTTCCCCGACGCGACCATCCTGGTCACCGGTGTCGAGGACCCGGGCACCCAGGCCCACAGCATCAACGAGAGCCTGCACCTCGGCGTCCTGGAACGGGCCGCGCTCACCGAGGCGCTGCTGCTGGAGAAGCTGGGCGAACCGGGTCAGTCGAAATAGGTGTCGTCACCGTCCGGGAACCCGCCGCCGTAGGTGGCAATGTGGACATGGGTGTAGTGGTTCGTGTCGTCATTGCCCAGATCCGCCATCAGCTTGGGCTTTCCGCTGGCGGGATGGTAGGTCCGCTGCCAGATGACGTGCTCCAGTCCGAATCGTTTGGCGTTGGTCAGGGCGAATCGGGCGATGCGGTCACCGAGGGCCTTTCCTGCCGCGGTGTCGTAGTCCGGGATGATCACGTCGATCGCCAGGCCGTTGGGGTGCCACTTCATGCTGTCCGGGCGGACCCCGCCGATCTCGCGGATTTCGGGGAACCTCGCGCTGATCGCTCTCTTGATGCGAATGGTCTGGACCTGCATACCGCGTTCGGAGCCGACGCCGTGCGGCAGGGCCTTGCGGACGGACCGGACGTGGTGCGCTGCCAGCACCGTCGTTGCCGACCCGGAGGCTTGAACGATCTGAGGCTCCCACCCCAGCGGCGGCGGGGGCTGAACGGGTGCGGCGATCACCGCCGCCGCGATGATGGGCACCCCCGCGACCAGCGATACCAGGCGTCCAAGAAGTGTCATCGGCCCTCCGGTCGTCAGCCCGCGCGGGTCCGCGCGAAAAAGTTATTCGACCGTGATGTCGGTAGAGCTGATGCAGGTGTTACATCTGGTGCCGGTGTTGTGGGGGAACGACTGTCAGACGGACAGCTCCCCACGCAGTTTGGCGACGTGGCCGGTGGCCCTGACGTTGTACTGGGCCAGCTCGATGGTGCCCTTCTCGTCGACCAGGAAGGTCGAGCGGATGACGCCCTGGACGGTCTTGCCGTACATCTTCTTCTCCCCGAACGTGCCCCAGGCGGTCAGCACCTTCTTGTCCGGGTCCGACAGCAGCGGGAACGTCAGTGACTCGGCGTCGCGGAACTTGGCCAGCTTCTCCGGCTTGTCCGGCGAGATTCCCACCACGTCGATCCCGGACCCGTTGAGTTCGGCCAGGCTGTCCCGGAAGTCGCAGGCCTCCTTGGTGCAGCCCGGGGTGGATGCCGCCGGGTAGAAGTACACGATCACCTTGCGGCCCTTGAAATCCGAGAGTTTGACGGTGTTGCCGTCGGCATCGGGCAGGCTGAACGCCGGAGCCTTGTCGCCGGCTTGCAGACGTGCTGTCTCGGTCACTCGGGTATCCCTTCGATCGGCCGGTGCCCGCCCTTTGTCCATCGCGGGCACATCGCTGCTCTAGGGTAGTGCCGCAGTGCGGCTCTTGTTCAGGGCGGAAGCGAGGACACCAAGTGGCGGACCGGGATCCCGAGGTCATCAAGCAGGAGATCGCGACGGCGCGCGACCGCCTGGCGTTGACGGTCGACTCGCTGGCCGAGCGGGCCAACCCGCAACGTGTCGCCGACGACCTGAAGTCCGCGGTGCTGGCGTTCCTCAAGAAACCCGCGGTAGCGGCCACCCTGGCCGGGCTGGGGGCGGTCACCGTGGTGATCGTCGTGCGCTCGATCCGCAACTAGGTCAGCGCCGCTGCAGCCAGGCCCCCAGCCCCGAACGTGGCGGATTGGCCTGTCTGCCGATCCTGCTGCAGCTGTGGATCCGCACCGGCAGGTCGGTGTCGTCGGGGCGCCCGGGTTGCGGAACCCCACCGTCTGTCGTCATCGCCGACTCTCTCTAATGCATAACTCAGCAAATTCTCAGCTTAACTTTACTATCTGCATAGAAGCATGTCAAAGCCGCGCCAAGGGTGCCGAATCCGACCTGAGGCTATCGACAGACATTTGCCGAACTGCTCGCGACCGAGCGTCACCGATGTCGGCAACTATGTCCGGACAACTGTCCGCGGGTTGGGATGTGGTTGACAGGGCTACCGCCGTGGAGCGCCTTACTGGTGCGCCGTCAGGGTTTCGAACCCCGGACCCGCTGATTAAGAGTCAGCTGCTCTACCAACTGAGCTAACGGCGCGTGCCAGCGACAATAACAGGCGGGCGTAGTTGAGGTGAAATCCGATCCCCACCAGCCCTGACCTGCGAAGTCGCGTGGCGTCTTGGGCTGCCCATAGAATCTTTCGCATGCGACACGTCGGAGCCCCTCCCCGTGCGCGCCTTCGGTCCTGGTTGGCGCTGCTGTTGCTGATTCCAGCACTGGTGCTCGGCCTCAGCGGCTGCGGACAGGACTCCGGTCCCAAGGTGCTCGCCGACAAGGGCACACCCTATGGCGACCTCCTGGTCCCCAATCTCACCGCGAACGTGAGCGACGGTGCGGTCGGGGTACCCGTCGACCAACCGGTCACATTGTCCGTTCAGGGCGGTGTCCTGGGGGCGGTCACGATGGTCGACGACGAGGGCGAGGAGGTCGCGGGCGATCTGAGCCCGGACGGACTGAACTGGTCCACCACCGATCCGCTCGGATACAACAAGCGCTACACACTGACCGCGCAGTCATTCGGCCTGGGCGGCATCGTCACCGAGGCGATGAGCTTCAAGTCCCATTCGCCGGCCAACCTCACCATGCCGTACCTGTCGCCGGGGGACGGCAGCGTGGTCGGTGTCGGCCAGCCCATCGCGGTGCGCTTCGACGAGAACATCCCCGACCGGGCAGCCGCGGAGAAGGCGATCACCGTTACCACCGCCCCGCCGGTCGAGGGCGCCTTCTACTGGTTGAGCAACCGTGAGGTCCGTTGGCGCCCGCAGAATTTCTGGGAACCGGGAACCACGGTGACGGTCAAGGTGGACACCTTCGGGGTGGACCTCGGGAACGGTCTGTTTGGCCAGGAGAGCACCAACGGCACCTTCAGCATCGGCGACCGGGTGGTCGCCACGGCTGATGACAACGCCAAGTTGCTCACCGTCCGGCGCAACGGCGAGGTCGTGATGACCATGCCGATTTCGATGGGCAAGAACAGCACCCCGACCCCCAACGGCGTCTACACCATCGGTGACCGGTACTCGCGCCTGATCATGGACTCGTCGACCTACGGGGTCCCGACGAATTCCCCGGAGGGGTATCGGCTCGAGGTCGACTGGGCAACCCAGATGTCCTACAGCGGGATTTACGTGCACTCCGCGCCATGGTCGGTGGGCTCGCAGGGCAGCGCCAATGTCAGCCACGGATGTCTGAACGTCAGCCCGTCGAACGCGCAATGGTTCTACAACAACACCAAGCGCGGAGATGTCGTCGAGGTGGTCGGCACCGTCGGCTCGACACTCTCCGGCGTCGAGGGTCTCGGCGACTGGAACATCCCGTGGTCGCAGTGGAAGGCCGGCAACGCCAACGCCTAGCGGTGATGGCATGCGGGTCCGGAACGTGCTCGGGTTCGGCCGATAGCGCAGATCCCGGTCGCTCAGGCTATTCTCAGATGGGTCGGGTTCCGCGGCCCGATGTAAGGGGAAGCACCATGATCTCAGTCCGCTCGTACCTCACCGCCGGCACGGCTGCCGTCGTCGGAGCCAGTGCGATCGCGTTGGCTCCGGTCATGTCCGCTCCGGCGCTGAGCCCGTCGGCCGTGCCCGCGCCTGCTGTCGCCGAGATCGCGTTGACAGGGGTCACGCTGCCGCTGAGCGATGTCATGGGGGTTCTGCAGACACTGGGTGGCCTCGGTGGCTCGCTCACCGGTGCCCTCGGTGCTTTCCTGCCGCAGCAGTTCATCAATGAGGTTGTCGCGGAGGTTCTCAACCAGACGGCTCCCCTGATCACGACGGCGGCCGGAGAGGTCGTCGGCTACGTCGGCACCGCGCTCACCGGATTGCTCGTCGGACCCGACTCGATTCCTGCCCGCGTCGGCGCCGCCGTGGGCAACATCCCCGCGGTGCTGTCAGCCGCCGTCGAGGCGCTCAGCAACGGTGACATCGCCACCGCCATCCAGGTGGTGACCACCGGACTGGCCGCGCCGCTGACTGAGGTCGGACAGACCCTCGCCGATGCCGGCCGGTCTTTCCAGGACTTCCTGGCCGGTGAGCTCACCGCCGTGGTCGGACTGCTGCCGGGCATCCTCCTGTCAGCCATTCAGGCAGTGTTTGGCAACACCGTCGAGGCCAGCCTGGACACCGTCACCGGCGCGCTGACCGGGTTGTTCGGCGGGCTCCTCCCGGCTCCCGGCGCACCGGCCGGTCTCGGCGCCGCGGCCGCTGTCGTCGCCGGCGAGGACGTGACCGCCCGCGGTGCTCTCAGCTCCCCGGCCCCGCTCGCCGAAGTGCCGGTCCGTGCCGTTGAGGCGCCCGCTGAGGGCTCCGCCGCCCCGGTGGTCACGAGCACCGTCGTCGAGCCCGAGTCGTTGGCGCCCGCGGCGGTCCCGGCCGAGGTCGTGGCGCCGGTCACCCGTCCGCGCCTAGTCGACCGGCTGCCAGTCCTGGCCGAGTCGACCGCCGCCGGTCCCAGTGCGGAGACCCGGCCCAAGCCGACGGAGCGTGGCACCCGCGCCTCGGCAGAACGGTCGTCGTCGGGCACGGCGACGCGTGCCGGGCGGACCGCCGGGTAGAAAGCGGAAGACCGCCCCTGAATGGATCAGGAGCGGTCTTCTGCGTTGGGGTGGCTGACGGGACTCGAACCCGCGACAGCCAGGATCACAACCTGGTGCTCTACCAACTGAACTACAGCCACCATCACCGCGCGTTGCGGCGTTCCAATCCTAGCCGCTTGCGGGTGTCGCGGCCGAATCGGTATCCGGCTCTGATCCGGCGATCCCGTCCATCTCAGCCACCGCCCCGGCGATTTCGCTGGTAGAAGGACCGGGAGGCGGCACGAAGGCGGTCCTGCGGTAGTACTGCAGTTCCCGGATCGACTCCCGGATGTCGGCGAGCGCGCGGTGCGCGAGGCCCTTTTCCGGCTGTCCGTAGTAGATCCGGGGGTACCAGCGCCGGCACAGCTCCTTGATGGAGCTGACGTCGATCATCCGGTAGTGCAGGTAGTCGTCCAGAACCGGCATGTCCCGAGCGATGAAACCGCGATCGGTGGCGATTGAATTCCCGGCCAGGGGAGCGGTCTTGGGTGACTTGACGTGACTGCGGATGTAGTCCAGGACCATGTCCTGGGCGGTGGCCAGGTCGATGCTGGAGGCACGGACCTCGTCAACCAGCCCGGAGCGGCTGTGCATCCGGGCGACGACCTCGACCATGCCGTCCAGGGCCCCGTCGTCGGCGTGGATCACCACGTCGACACCCTCGCCGAGCACATTGAGCTCGGCATCGGTCACCAGCGCCGCGATCTCGATGAGCCGGTCCGAGTTCAGGTCGAGTCCGGTCATCTCGCAGTCGATCCATACCAATTCATCACGCACAGCGCTCAACAGTAGGCCTATGCGACCAAGTAGTGTCTTAGCGGCCGAAAGGCTCAACTCCGCAGACAGGAAAGGGTGCTCGCCATGACGGAATCGACAGCGACTCCTGCCCAGCAGATCGCCGCCGGCTACGTCACCACCGGGCCGGCACTGGAACTGGGCTCGGTGGTCGTGGGCGATGAGGTCGACCCGTCGGCCCAGATCCGGATCCCGCTGGCGATGATGAACCGCCACGGCCTGATCGCCGGCGCCACCGGCACCGGTAAGACCAAAACCCTGCAGGTCATTGCCGAGCAGTTGTCCGCCGCGGGCGTGCCAGTGGTGATGGCCGACTTCAAGGGAGATCTCTCCGGGCTGTCGCGGCCGGGTGAGGCCGGCGAGAAGATCGCCGAACGCGCCAAGGACACCGGCGACCAATGGGCGGGAACTCCCTATCCGGTCGAATTCGTGTCACTGGGCACCGGTGGCATCGGCGTGCCGGTGCGTGCCACGATCTCCGCGTTCGGGCCCATCCTGCTGTCGAAAGTGTTGGGGCTCAACCAGAATCAGGAGTCCACTCTCGGGCTGATCTTCCATTACGCGGATCAGCAGGGGTTGCCGCTGCTGGATCTGAAGGATCTTCGGTCGGTGATCACCTTCCTGACCAACACCGATGAGGGCAAAGCCCAGTTGAAGACACTCGGGGCGGTGTCCAGCCAGACCGCCGGGGTGATCCTGCGCGCGCTGGTCAACCTGGAGGCCGACGGCGGCGACACCTTCTTCGGTGAGCCCGAACTTGAGCCGGCCGACCTGCTGCGCGTCGATGCCAATGGCCGGGGAACAATCACGCTCTTCGAGGTCGGCGACCAGGCAGCCCGTCCGGTGATGTTCTCGACATTCCTGATGTGGGTGCTCGCCGACCTGTTCAACTACCTCCCCGAGGTCGGTGATCTCGACAAACCCAAACTGGTGTTCTTCTTCGATGAGGCGCACCTGTTGTTCAAAGATGCCTCCAAGGCGTTCATGGACCAGGTCGAACAGACCGTCAAGCTGATCCGCTCCAAGGGCGTGGGGGTGTTCTTCTGCACCCAGTTGCCCACCGATGTGCCCAACGCCGTGCTGTCCCAACTCGGCGCCCGGGTTCAGCATGCGCTGCGCGCGTTCACCCCGGACGATCAGCAGGCGTTGTCCAAGACGGTGCGCACCTACCCGAAGACGGAGATCTACGACCTGGCAACGGATCTGACCGCGCTCGGCATCGGTGAGGCCATCGTCACGGTGCTGTCCGAGCGCGGCGCCCCCACTCCGGTCGCCTGGACCCGGCTGCGTGCGCCGCGGTCGCTGATGGACACCATCGGCCCGGATTACATCAAGGCCACGGCCCAGGCCAGCCCGCTGTTTCTCAAGTACGGGCCGACGGTGGACCGCGAGTCCGCCTACGAGATGCTGGCCGCCAGGATGGCGCCCCCACCGTCGGCGGCCGCCGACGAACCGATGGATCTGCCGCCGATCCCGATCGGCATCGAGGTTCCGCCGATGCCCGCGCCGGTGGAGCGGGCCGAGCCCGGAATGCTCGAGAAGATGATGGACAACCCGGCGTTCAAGAGCGCGCTTCGCTCGGCGGGAACAGTGATCGGCCGGGAGGTCACCCGCAGCATCTTCGGGACAGGTCGCCGGAGGCGGTAGGCCGCCGACATCGGGCCCGGAGGCGGTAGGCCTCCGACATCGGGTCCGGAGGCAACCCATTGACGGCACTGGTCTTACCACTTGACCTTTTGCCGCCAGGGTGGAACTCTTCAGCTATGGCATTGCAGCCGGTCAACCGGCGCTCCGTTCCCGAGGATGTCTTCGAACAGATCCTCGGTGAGGTCCTCAGTGGGGAGATGCAGCCCGGCGAGTCACTGCCCAGTGAACGCCGCTTGGCTGAGGTCCTGGGGGTGTCCCGGCCGGCGGTTCGCGAGGCGCTGAAGCGCGTCGCCGCGGCCGGACTGGTCGAGGTGCGTCAGGGGGATTCGACCACGGTGCGCGACTTCCGCCGACACGCCGGTCTGGACCTGCTGCCGAGGCTGTTGTTGCGGGGGCAGGAACTCGACACGTCGGTGGTCCGCAGCATCCTGGAGGCCCGCCTGCACAACGGGCCGAAGGTGGCCGAACTGGCGGCACGGCGCCGCCCGGCCGACCTGATGGAACGCCTTGATGCGTCGATCCGCGACCTGGAGGCCGACGCCGATCCGATCGGGCAGCAGCGCCACGCCCTGGCCTTCTGGGATCACGTCGTCGACGGCGCCGATTCCATCGTCTTTCGGCTGATGTTCAACACCCTCCGCTTCGCCTACGAGCCCGCGCTGCCGGCCCTGGCCATCATGATGGCCGCCGAAGTCGGCCGCAGTGAGGCCTACCGCACGCTGGCCCGCGCGATCGGCGCGGGCGATCCGGAAGCGGCGCAGGCCGCGGCCCGCCAACTGCTCGAACCCGCCACCCAAGCGCTGATCGCGGCGCTGAGCGCAATGGAGGAGAAGCGATGACCGAAGCACGATCCCACACACGAACCCGAACCCCGGCACCCGCCAATCGCCGCGGTATGACACTGACCGACGCGGCACGCGAGTTCTGGCGCCACCCGACGCCGTGGCTGCTCGCGGGCGCATTGATCTCGGCCGTCGTCGCGCGGATCGCAGTCGGTGACTGGCAGTGGAGCGACGCGGTTCTGCCGCTGGTGGTGCTGGCGGTATTTCCCTTCGTGGAGTGGATGATTCACATCTTCATCCTGCACTGGCGTCCTCGCCGGATCGGGCCGGTGATGGTCGATCCGATCCTGGCCCGCAAGCATCGGGAGCACCATATCGATCCGCGGATCGTCAAACTGATCTTCATCCCACTGCAATCCCTGGCGGGGGCGTTCGCGGCGACCATGATCATTGGTCTGCTGGTCATTCCGCGCACCGGACTCGGGGTGACCTTCCTCGTCACGGTATTCGCGATCGGCATGGTCTACGAGTGGACGCACTACCTGGTCCACACCGACTACAAGGCCAAGCACGCCCTCTACCGGAAGATCTGGCGAAATCACCGCCTGCATCACTTCAAGAACGAGCACTACTGGTATGCCGTCACCAGCCCCGGGATCGCCGACCGCGTGCTGGGCACTTACCCGGACCCGCAATCCGTGCCGACCTCGCCGACGGCGAAGAACCTGTTCGCGGCGGGTTAGTCGCCGCCGAGTTTGCGGTAGACCGCCCCGACGATCGGTGTCACGATCGCCCGCGGCGCGTAGCCGCTGGCGACTGACATCGCCTTGGACGTCAGGCCGGGGACCACCCGCATCTTGTTGCGCTCCAAACCATCCAGCGACAGCTGTGCGGTGTGCTCGACCGAGATCCACAGGAAGTCCGGGATGAGCCGGTCCACCAGTGAGGCCTCATCGGGATCGGGCACCTCGGTGCGGACCGGCCCGGGGGCCAGCAGGGTGACGTGGACGCCGGTGTTCTTCAGTTCCCCGCGCAGCGACTCGCTGAAGGTATTGGCGAAGGCTTTCGTCGCCGCATAGGTGGCGTTGTTGGGAATCGGGGAGTTTCCGGCCGCCGAACCCGAGATCAGGATGCCGCCGGACTTCCTCGCAAGCATGCCGGGCAGCACCGCCAGGACCAGGTCGTGCACGCCGAGCACGTTCAACTGCACCTGGGCCTTCTCCTCTTCGGGATCCAGCTTGGCGACCGCGCCGAACGTGGCGGTGCCCGCGTTGGCGCACAGGATCGAGATGTCCCGCCGGGCCAGTTCTGCGGCCAGTTCGGCGCGCTGCGCGGGGTCGGCCAGGTCGACCGCACGCACCTCGACCGTGACGCCGAAGCGCTGCTGCAGCCGCTCGGCGAGTGCATCGAGCACCTCGGCGCGTCGGGCGGTGACGATCAGGTTGTGGCCACGGGCGGCGAGTTCGGTGGCGAGCGCCTCGCCGATGCCTTGCGAGGCACCGGTGACGACGGCCCGGCTGTTCGGGGAGGGCGCGGGGACGGGCATGGGGTCATCGTAGGGGTGTGGATGGATAGGGTGGCCCGCATGACCAGCGCCGGCCCGGGTGTGCCGCGCTCGAAAGTCGCCGCGTGGGCGCTCTGGGACTGCGGTTCGACCGGGATGAACGCCATCGTTGCGACCTTCGTCTTCTCGGTGTACCTCACCGGCACGGTCGGCGTCGGACTCCCGGGCGACACCTCGCCGGCCAGTTGGCTCGGCCGGGCCCTGACGGTGTCCGGTCTCGCGGTGGCCCTGCTGGCACCGTTGACCGGAGTCGTGGCCTCCGACCCCCGTCGCCGTCGGATTGCACTGACCGTGCTGAGCGCACTCGCGGTGGCCTTCACCGCCTCGATGGTCCTGATCAGGGCCGATCCTCGCTATCTGGCGGCCGGTCTTGCGCTGCTGGCGCTGACGGCGGCCTGCGGGGACCTGGCCAGCGTGCCGTACAACGCGATGTTGCGACAACTGTCCACACCCCGAACCGCCGGGCGGATCTCCGGCCTCGGCTGGGCGGCGGGCTACACCGGCAGCGTGCTGTTGCTGATGATCATCTACACCGGCTTCATCATGGGGGAGGGTCCCACCCGCGGACTGCTGGACCTCCCGGTCGAGGACGGCTGGAACGTCCGGATGGCGATGGTCATGGCCGCGTGCTGGTTCGCGGTGCTGGCGCTGCCGCTGTTGTGGACTGCGCACAACCTCGGCGCCACCACCGTCGGAGTCGCAGGCCCCGCCGTCGCCGGCGCCTACCGACGACTGGTTGCCGACCTGCGTTCCGAGTGGCGTCGCGACCGCAACTTCGTCTACTACCTGATCGTCAGCGCGGTGTTCCGCGACGGTCTGGCGGGCATCTTTGCCTTCGGCGCGGTCCTGGGCGTGAGCGTCTACGGACTTTCTGCGGCCGACGTGCTGGTTTTCGGCGTCGCCGCCTCGACGGTGGCCGCACTCGGCGCGGTCCTGGGTGGGCGCCTCGATGACCTGGTGGGTGCCAAACCGGTGATCCTGGCTTCGCTGAGCGTGCTGATCGGGGTCGGTCTGACGTTGCTGACGCTGTCCGGACCGTCTGCGTTCTGGGCGTGCGGCCTGGGATTGGCCTTCTTCGTCGGGCCCACCCAGTCGGCGGCTCGCACCCTGTTGCTGCGAATGACCAGCGACGGCAAGGAGTCCGTCGCCTTCGGTCTCTACACGATGACCGGCCGGGCGGTGGCCCCCCTGGCACCGTGGCTGTTCTTCATCTTCGTCGACCTGTTCGGCACCGACCGGGCCGGCCTGGCCGGCATTCTTCTGGTGCTGGCCGTCGGGCTCGGGGGCATGCTGGCGGTTCGGGTCCCCGCCCACGTGCGCCGCTAGGTCTACTCGGTTAGCCGGCGCCGGTGCAGATGGTCAGCCCCCGGCCGGACCGCTGCCTGACCTGGGCGCCGTTGACCGTCACGCTGCAGGTGACGTCCCGGCCGACATTGACGATGGCGACGCTGGCCGAGTTCTTGGCCGGGGCCGACAGGCTGACCTGCTTGCTCCAGGGCAGCGCCACGTTGAACTCGGTCTGCATGATGCCGCCGGTGTCGACGTAGGTGATGTTGATCGCCCGGCCTTCACCGGTCACGGTGTAGACGACGGTCTCGGTAGCGGTGGGGCCGGGCGGTCGCGCACCCGTCGTGGGTGCTGGGGTCGGGAACGGCAGGGGCAGCGGCAGCGGCGCCCGCGTCGTCGTCGGAACCCGGGTGGTCGGAACCCGTGTCGTGGGTGGTTCGGGCATCATCGTGGGATTCGGTGAGGTCGTCGTCGACTGCGGCAGCGGCGCCACCGTCGTCGATTCCCTCGACGACGAACTCACGATCACCAGCGCCAGGACCAGGCCGGCGACCAGCAGGACAGCCGCCGCCGCGACGATCCACAGCCAGCGCGGGGACTTGGGCGGTTGAGGCGGGGGTGGCGGGGCGGGATAGCCCGGGGGATAGCCTCCCTGCTGCCAGTACGCGGGCAGCTGTTCGGTGGGCTGGGTCATCGGCGCGCCGTAGCCGGACCCGTAACTGCCGGAGGCGGCAGGACCCCAGTACTGGCTCGGGTACTGCCCGGAGTACGCGGGGTCGGTGTAGGCCGGGTATTCGCTACCCGTCTGGGTTGCGTCCGACCAATCGCCGTGACGTGGATCGCTCATGCCGGCCTCACCTCATGCAGGCTACCGGCTGGCGACCACCGGTATCGACAGCCAGCGCGGCCATCGTCATCGCCCGCAGCACCGCACGCGATTGCTCGGGTGATGCGGTCCGGGGCCGGCGCAGGCTGTGCGGGGTGGAATTCATCAGCCCGAAGGCGGCATGCGCCATCACCCTGGCGCGGTCCTCGTCCAGACTCGGATACACCTCGCGCAGCACGCCGACCCAAATCTCCACGTAGCGCCGTTGGGCCCGGCGTACCTGACGTTGTGCCGCTGCCGGGAGGTTCGCCAGGTCGCGGTCCTGGATCCGGATCAGGTCGGGTTCCCCGAGCGCGAAATCCAGGTGGAACTCGACGAGTCCGTCCAGTGCGGCGGACGCACCGGGTGCCTGCGCGACCACGGCCTGTCCGCCCTCGAGCAACCTGGTGCTCACGCCGGTCAGCAATTCGACCAGCAGTGCCTCCTTGCCGGTGAAATGCCGGTAGATGGCGGGCCCGCTGACCCCGGCGGCCGCCCCGATGTCCTCCAGGCGTACCGCGAGGAATCCGCGCTCGGCAATCAGATGCTCGGCTGCGGTCAGCAGTTGTGAGCGGCGGTCGGACTTCTGCCTGCCGCGGCTGGTGAGCGCTGTCAATGGACCCTCCGGAGTGCCGGCCGCACCTGGTGCGTTAATCTTCACTAACCTAACATCGGTTAGTCGCCATTAACCAAAGGTGAGTCCATGACATCCCCCGCGGCATCACCCGCCGCCAACCGCGAGGCCCACCTGCAGCTGGTGGACCGGCTTCGCGAGAAGCTGGCCGCCGCGGCCCTCGGCGGACCGCAGCGCTCCAGGGACCGTCACGTCGAGCGCGGCAAGCTGCTTCCGCGTGATCGGGTCGACGGGCTGCTGGACCCGGGCAGCCCGTTGCTGGAGATCGCTCCGCTGGCCGCCGACGGCATGTACGACGACGAGTGCCCGGCGGCCGGGATCATCGCCGGAATCGGCCGGGTATCCGGCCGGGAATGCATGATCCTCGCCAACGACGCCACCGTCAAAGGCGGCACCTACTACCCACTTTCGGTCAAGAAGCACCTGCGCGCCCAGGAGATCGCCGCGCAGAACCGGCTGCCGTGCATCTATCTGGTGGATTCCGGGGGGGCGTTTCTGCCCCGCCAGGACGAGGTGTTCCCCGATCGGGACCACTTCGGCCGGATCTTCTACAACCAGGCCACCATGAGCGCCGCCGGTATCGCCCAGATCGCGGCGGTGCTCGGCTCGTGCACCGCCGGCGGCGCCTACGTTCCGGCGATGAGCGACGAAGCGGTGATCGTGCGCAATCAGGGCACCATCTTCCTGGGTGGGCCGCCCCTGGTGAAAGCCGCGACCGGTGAGGTGGTGACCGCCGAGGAACTCGGTGGCGGCGATCTGCACTCCCGGACGTCCGGGGTCACCGACCATCTCGCCAGTGACGATCGCGACGCGCTGGCGATCGTCCGTCGCATCGTCGGCACCCTCGGGCCGCGCAGCGCACCGTCGTGGGAGGTGCGGCCCACCGTCGACCCGATCGCCGATCAGCACGAGCTCTACGACGTCGTCCCGGTGGATGCGAAGGTGCCCTATGACGTCCACGAGGTGATCACCCGGATCGTCGACGGCGGGGTCTTCGACGAATTCAAGGCCGCCTACGGCACCACCCTGGTCACCGGCTTCGCCCACATCCACGGCCATCCCGTCGGCATCGTCGCCAATAACGGTGTGCTGTTCGGCGAATCGGCGGTCAAGGGAGCGCATTTCATCCAGCTGTGCGATAAGCGCATGGTGCCGCTGCTGTTCCTGCAGAACATCACCGGCTTCATGGTCGGCCGCGACTACGAGGCCGACGGGATCGCCAAACACGGTGCCAAGATGGTCACCGCAGTGGCCTGCGCCCGGGTGCCGAAGCTCACCGTCGTCATCGGCGGATCCCATGGCGCGGGTAACTATTCGATGTGCGGACGGGCCTACTCGCCGCGGTTCCTCTGGATGTGGCCCAACGCCCGCATCTCGGTGATGGGCGGCGAGCAAGCCGCCGCGGTGCTGGCCACCGTGCGCGGCGAGATGAGCCCGGAGGACGAGGACGCCTTCAAGGCTCCGATCCGTGCGCAGTACGAGCAGCAGGGCAACCCCTACTACTCCACGGCGAGGCTGTGGGATGACGGGGTGATCGACCCCGCCGACACCAGAACGGTTCTGGGACTTGCGCTCTCGGTGTGCGCGGGAGTTCCCGTCGAGCCGGTCTCCTACGGCGTCTTCCGGATGTAGGGAAACATGAGCACAGGACTTTTCGACACCGTTCTGGTGGCCAACCGCGGCGAGATCGCGGTCCGGGTCATCCGCACGCTCAGGGCGATGGGCATCCGGACGGTCGCCGTCTACAGCGACGCCGACGCCGGTGCCAGGCATGTCGCCGAGGCCGACGTGGCCGTGCGCATCGGCCCGCCGCCGGCCCGGCAGAGCTATCTGGATATCGGTTCGGTGGTCGCCGCCGCGGTGCGTACCGGCGCGCAGGCCGTGCATCCGGGCTATGGATTCCTCTCGGAGAACTCCGCTTTCGCCGCCGCGCTAGGGGACGCCGGGGTGGTGTTCATCGGCCCGCCTGAGCGGGCGATCGCCACCATGGGAGACAAGATCGCCGCCAAGGCGGCGGTATCGGCGTTCGGCGTGCCGGTGGTACCCGGTATCGCCGAGCCTGGACTGTCCGACGAGGCACTGCTCGCCGCCGCGCCGGGCATCGGCTTTCCCGTTCTGGTCAAGCCGTCTGCCGGCGGCGGCGGTAAGGGGATGCGTCGGGTCGACGATCCGGCCGACCTCCCGGCCGCACTGGCGGCGTCACGCCGCGAGGCCGGCTCCGCGTTCGGAGATGACACCCTGTTCCTCGAGCGTTTCGTGTTGCGCCCCCGCCATATCGAGGTGCAGGTGCTCGCCGATGCTCACGGCTCGGTCATCCACCTCGGCGAGCGGGAGTGCAGCCTGCAACGCAGGCATCAGAAGGTCATCGAGGAGGCCCCCTCGCCGCTGCTCGATGCCGAAACGCGGGCCCGAATCGGCGCCGCCGCGTGTGACACCGCGCGCAGCGTCGACTATGTCGGCGCCGGCACGGTCGAGTTCATCGTCTCCGCCGACCGCCCCGACGAGTTCTTCTTCATGGAGATGAATACCCGCCTGCAGGTGGAACATCCGGTCACCGAGATGGTCACCGGATGGGATCTCGTCGAATGGCAGGTCCGCATCGCCGCGGGGGAGCGACTGGCAGTCGGCCAGGACGAGATCGCCATGAGCGGCCATGCGATCGAGGCCCGGGTGTACGCCGAGGACCCCGCAGCCGGCTTCCTGCCGACCGGCGGCCCGGTGCTGGGGCTGACCGAACCCGATGGCCCCGGCATCCGGGTGGACTCGGGGTTGTCCGTCGGTATGACCGTCGGCAGTGACTACGACCCGATGCTGGCCAAGGTCATCGCCCACGGGCCCGACCGCGCCACCGCGCTGCGCGGCCTGGACCGCGCGCTGGCCGACACCGCCGTGCTCGGGGTGGGCACCAACGTCGACTTCCTGCGTTTCGTGTTGTCCGATGACGATGTCTCGGCCGGGCGACTGGACACGGGTCTGCTCGAACAGTTGGAGTACCGGCCCGCCGAACCCGGCGACGAGGCCCTCATCGGCGCGGCGGCGCTGCTCTGGTTGAAGCGGTGGCCCGGCGCCCCGGCGGATCTGTGGGAGGTGCCGTCGGGATGGCGGATCGGTGCGCCCGCGCCGACCAGTATCCGATTGCGGTGCGGGGCCCGGACCGAACACGTCCACATCATCGGGTGTCCCCGCGATGCGCAGGTCCGAATCGAGGACGGACCCGGCCGGGAACTCGTCGCGCACTGGGCGCCACCGACGCTCTCGCTCACCCTCGACGGCGTCCGCCACGCCTACGCCGTCGCGGTGGCCGACCACATGGTCTGGCTGGCCGGGAACGGTCGGACGGTGGCTGTCGAAGAGGTGCGGGAGGCACCGGTACGGCCCGGGGACGAACACAGCGGCGACGCCGAACTCACCAGCCCGATGCCGGGATCGGTGGTCGCTGTGGGGGTGGCCGATGGCGACTCCGTCGAGCCCGGGACCGTCGTCGTCGCCGTCGAGGCGATGAAGATGGAGCACTCGCTGCGCTCCCCGGTCGCCGGGGTGGTCGAACTGCTCGTCGCGATCGGCGATCAGGTCAAGGTCGGCCAGCGGCTGGCACGAATAATCGCACCGTCGGAAGAATCGGAAAATGACTGAATTTCTTTGCACTGCAGCACTACCCGATGAATACCAGCAGCTGGCCAAGACAGTGCGCGACTTCGCCCGGGAAGTCGTCGCGCCGGTATCGGCCAAACACGATGCCGAACATTCCTTCCCCTACGAGGTGGTCGCCGGGATGGCCGAGATGGGCCTGTTCGGGCTGCCGTTTCCTGAGGAGTACGGCGGTATGGGTGGGGACTACTTCGCGCTGTGTCTCGCGCTGGAGGAACTCGCCAAGGTCGATCAGAGCGTGGCAATCACCCTGGAGGGCGGGGTGTCGCTGGGGGCGATGCCGGTCTACCGGTTCGGCACTGAGGCCCAGAAGCAGGAATGGTTGCCGCTGCTGACCAGTGGGCGCGCCCTGGGTGCCTTCGGTCTTACCGAGGCCGGTGGCGGTACCGATGCCGGGGCGACCAGGACCACCGCGCGTCTGGACGACGGGCACTGGGTGATCAACGGGTCCAAGCAGTTCATCACCAACTCCGGCACCGACATCACCAAGTTGGTCACCGTCACCGCCGTTACCGGCACCGTCGGTGAGCGTCGCGAGATCTCAGCCATCCTGATCCCCATTCCAGCAACGGGTTTCACCGTGGAGCCTGCCTACGACAAGGTCGGCTGGAACGCCTCCGACACCCACCCGCTGTCATTCACCGATGTCCGGGTGCCCGAGCAGAACCTGCTCGGCGAGCGCGGCCGCGGTTACGCCAACTTTCTGCAGATCCTCGATGAAGGCCGGATCGCCATCGCCGCACTGGCGGTCGGTGCCGCACAGGGGTGTGTGGACGAGTGCGTCAAGTACGCGGGCGAGCGCACCGCGTTCGGGCAGGCGATCGGCCGCTATCAGGCGATCGAGTTCAAGATCGCCCGGATGGAGGCCCGCGCGCAGGCCGCCCGGACCGCCTACTATGACGCGGCCGCGCTGATGCTGGCCGGCAAGCCGTTCAAGAAGCAGGCCGCGATCGCCAAACTCGTTGCCAGCGAGGCCGCGATGGACAACGCCCGCGACGCCACCCAGATCCACGGCGGCTACGGATTCATGAATGAATACCCTGTCGCACGGCACTACCGGGACAGCAAGATCCTCGAGATCGGCGAAGGCACATCGGAAGTCCAGCTGATGCTCATCGCCCGCGAGATCGGTCTGGGCTGAGCCCCAGCAGCAGGAGTAGGGCCGGTTGGCTCACCGCGCAGATCGCCGCTAATGGCCGGGGTTCATGGCTGCGGGTACGGCGCCCAGCGCTTGTCGAAGCCGGCCTTGCGCACCGCCAGTTGCGTGGCTCGTTGCTCGGGCGTGACGAACACCGTGCCGCCCGGCAGGTAATCGCCGAGGTCGGAGATCTTGACCACCTGTGAGGTGACTGTCGGGGTGTCCGGCGAGTCGGGGTCGAGGTTCTGGAACCGCATCGAGATGATGCCCTGGTTCAGCCCGCCGGTCGACAGCCAATTCGCCACCAGCGGATCGGTTGGCGACACCACAATGGTGTAGGTGCCGTCGAGATTGGCGATGGACTGATCGTTGTTCAGACTCGTCTGCTGGTTCCAGTAGTCGTCGGTGATCGTCCAGTCGTTGTAGACCGGGACCGTGAAGAACCCGGCACTGGCCGGGTCGATGGTCAGGATCAGCGCCTCGTCTTCGGCGAGTTGGAAGTAACCGTTGCTCTGCAACTGGTTGGCCAGGAACTCGGCGTTGCTGGCCGGTTGTGTCATCACGTTGGGCGCTCTGAGTTGTCCGGTGACCGGGTCGGTGGTGGCCAGCGCCATGTACTTGGCCTGCTGGTTGCTTCCCCGCACGATCATCAGCAGCGCGGTCAGCGTTCCCCGCACGATCGGCGCCTCGGCGATACCCAGTGGCGGTATCAGCGACGCCAGCGAGGCCAGCAGAGGGTTGTCGTTGACCAGTGAACCCAGCAGCACGAAACCGCCGAGTTGGGCGAACAGGCTGTTGGGCGGTCCGCCGACCCGCTGCACCTCGAGCCCCATCGGGTCCTCGACAGCCCAGTCGCCCAGGGTGTTTCGCGCCGCGATCAGGGTAGAGCTTGACGTCAGCTGGAGATGGTTTCGCTGCCCGGGCGTTGCTGCGGCGCCACTGACGGTGATCACGAACGAGCCGTCAGGACTGATGTCGAGGTCATCAAGGGTCAGGATCGTCGATGTCGTGCCGGCGGTGCCCTCCAGCACGCTGAAGGTGGTGTCGGACGGGATGCCCTCAAAGAGCCGGCCGGTGATCACGTACTCGGCGGTCTTGTTCACCGGTATGAAGCGATAGATGGTGTCGGGGTTGTCGTAGAGCAGGCGCGAACCGGCCACATCGAGTCCGTACCAACTGTGCGGCGGAGCGACCTGGGTGACCACCGCGGGATCCATCGGATTGAGGATCTGCTGGGAGAACGCCGACGCCAGCGCGTATTCGTCGACCGCGTTGTCGAGGGCCTGCAGGTTCGCCGCGTCGACTCCACCGACGAGCGCGAACTGCTGATTACCGGCGGCCAGGAAGCCCTGTCGCAGAACGAACTTCATCAGCGTCACCGGCAATGATGCGGCCGTGCGCATGGCGATGCGCTCACGGGCGATCTGCACCGGGGTACCCAGTGGGCTGACCTGATTGCTCAGTTCGGCCTGCGCGGCGCTCACTGCGGTTACGGGTGTCGCGGCACCGACCGGTGTCGGGAGTCCGCCGGCGGCGGGTTCGGCGGCGGGTTCGGCGTCGATGGGGACGGCCGCGAATGGGCGGCGGGGGGTCACCGTGGCCGGACGGCGGGTGTAGGCCGCGGCCGCCGACAACGCCGGCGAGGCGACGGGAGCCTTCGGATCGCCTTTGGCCCAGGAGGTGATGCCGGCCGCCCGCGATGCGCTGGCCAGTGACTGTGGTGCTGTGGCGGCCCGGTGGGCGGTGCCGCGGGTGGCGCGGGCAGGGCGCGCCGATGGTCCCCTGGCTGAGTGCGGCGACGAACTTGCCGATGAACTTGTCGCGGACCTGGAAGCGGGCCCCGACCGAGACGAGTCGTCGCCCTCGGCGGATGCGGCCGGCATGCCCAGCGCGGTCCCGACGCCGAGGAAGAGTGCCAGCGCGCCGACCCGGCCGACGAACCTGCCGTAGCGGGCGGCGGGCGGGAATTGACCGGTGCGGGTCGAGGGGCGCATCAGGGCTCCTGGCGGTCTTCGGAAGCGGCCTTGTCAGATGTGGCGGATATCACAAACACTACAGGGCGAGCAACGCCGCGTTGCGTTCTTAGGGGTCGGCTGATCAGCGCTGGCGGGCGGCAGCCAGGCGCGCCTTGAACTCCGGGGATTCCACCGAGACCGCCTGCGGCCCCAACTCGATGTTCTTGGCTGCCTCATGGTGGTCGGCATCGTTGAAGCCCGGGATCGCGGTGGCCCGCATCGAGGCCTTGGTGGCCAGCACCACATCACGCGGGGCCGCCGCGGGACCGGCCGCGAGTTCCAGGGCAGCGGCGACGGGATCGTCGGCCACCTTGAGCGCCAGACCGTGGCGCACCGCGGTCTCGGCGTCGAAACGCATCCCGAACAGCAGGGCGGCGCGGGCGACCTGGGGTCCGACCGCGCGGTTCAGCATCCAGGTGGCACCGCCGCCGGGATGGATGCCGAGTTTCTGAAAGCGCGGGTCGAACATCGCGTGCGGCCCGGCGATGCGCACGTCGGCGGCCAGCGCGAGGTTCATCCCCGCGCCGACCGCGGCACCGTTGACCGCGGCGATGGTGGGCAGCGCGCAGCGGCCAAGGGCCATGAAACCCGCATACAGGCGTTCCAATCCCTCGGTCGCCGCCGCGCCCAGCGCCGAGAGATCGGCACCGGCACAGAACGCCTTGCCCGCACCTGTCACGACGACGGCATGCACCTCCGGGTCGGATTCGGCACGCTGCACGGCGTCGCGCAGCAGTTCGGAGGTGACCTCGGTGACCGCGTTGCGCCGATCCGCGTCGTTGACCGTGATCAGCGCGACTCGCTCGGCTACGTCGTACAGGATCGGATCCGCCACGGGATCCGAGGCTAACAGCGGGTTCAGCTACGCGGGGCGATCGCCTGCTCGGCGATCATCCCCAGCACCGGTGCCAGGGTGCGAGAGTAGGAGACCGTCAGATGGTTATCGTCGCGGAACACCAGATCGTTGCCCACCACCACCGGACAGACACCGGCAGCGCAGAACAGCGCCGACAGATCGGCGTACTGACCGCCGCCGTCGCCGGTAGCCCGTGATTCCGCGGTGATCCCGGCGGTGTTCAGTCCCGGTGTGCGGTCCGGGGAGCAGGCGAGAATGTCGTCAGGATGCGCTGACAGGCACACCGGCACGTTCGCCCGCGGGTCGGGGACCGGCCCGAGGACCAGAACCCGTCCCCCGGTGGCCGCCCGAAGGTCGGCGACGAGGTCGGTCAGGCTCGCGATCCACGCCGGGTCGTAGCTGGTGAAGCCGAAGTCGGCTCCGTAGCGCCGCGACATGCTCAGGATCACCAACCTCGGGCGCTCGCTCGCCAGCCGGCTCAGCGCCTGTTCGCGCCACTGTTCGCACTCGGAATAGGTGCGGCCCAGGTAGGGACTGGTAATCGGGATGTCCTGCAGCGGACAGGTGACCTTCGCCATCGTCACCAGCCGCCAGTGGTTCTGGCGGGCAACGGGTTCCAGCGCCGGCTGCCACATCGCGGCATGCGAATCCCCCACCAGGGCCACCGTGGTCGGCGCGGACGGGTCGCCGGAGACGCAGTCCGGCACCCCGACCTCCAGCCACGACCGCACGCACCCGTCCAGGAAAACCTCCGGCTTGTCGCCGGGGGCCGCGCCGAGTGCGGGGGACAGATCGGCGGGAAGCGGAGCATGTCTCGCCGAGGCGTCGACGGCCGTCCGGGCCGCCGCCAACGCGCTTGCCAGTGGATCGACGGGGGCCAGGTTCGGTCGCGCAGCGGAGTGCACCACCGCCGCGGCGGCCGGTTGGCTGCGGCCTGCCGGAACCGGCACGACCATCGGCAGGATCAGCGCTGCGCTGACCGCCGCCGCGGTGACGGCACTGCCGAGGACCAGGCTCAGGCCGGCCGATCGGCGCAGGGGCCGCGCGTAGCGGATCGGACGCTCGACATACCGCAGCGTCAACACCGCCAGCAGGAATGACGCGGCCACCGCTGTCAGCCGGCCGGGCCAGCCGAGCGGATGCCCGGCCACTATCGGTGCAAACAGCAGCAGCGGCCAGTGCCACAGGTACCAGGAATACGACAGTCGGCCGATCGCCCGCATCGGCGGCAATGACAACCAGCGACCCGCACCCCTGGTCGGTGTCGCGCAGCCGGCCACGATCACCAATGCCGTGCCGAGGACCGGCAGGATCGCGGCGGTGCCGGGGTAGGGGGTGCGGTCGTCGATATGGGTTGCGGCCCAACCGATCACCCCGAGTCCGCTGAACCCGGCGATCGCCGCGAATCCGGCCGGCAGTCGGCGCCACAGCGGGGCCGACACCGCGACCAGTCCACCGGCGGCCAGTTCCCAGGCCCGGGTCGGCAACGAGAAGAACGCCCACGACGGCCAGGTGTGGGTCCACGAGACCGACAGGGCCAATGAGGCGGCGCCGACCGCCACGAGCAGCACCAGGTAGGGAACCGTCGACGGCTGACGCCGGCGGCGGCTACGACCCCACAGCAATCCGGCGGCCAGCAGCAGCATCGGCCACAGCAGATAGAACTGCTCTTCGACACCGAGCGACCAGTAGTGCTGGAACGGCGACGGCGCACTGTGTGACAGGTAGTCGGTGCCCGTTATCGCGAACCGGTAGTTGCCGACGTAGAGCGCGCTGGCCAGTCCGTCATCGAGAGCCGATCGCGCCTGCAGGGGCGGCAACAGTGCCACGGTCGCGGCCGCCGTCGCCACCAGCACAGTGGCCGCGGCGGGCAACAGTCGGCGGGCCCGGGCCGCATAGAACCGGGTCAGGTTGATCCGTCCGGTGTCGGCCAGTTCGGTCCACAGCAGGCGGGTGATCAGGAAGCCGGAGATGACGAAGAAGACGTCGACGCCGATGAAGCCACCGCCGATCGCACCGGCGTGGAAGGCGATGACGGTGAGCACCGCCACTGCGCGCAATCCCTCGATATCCGGGCGGAAGTCGGGACCGGGTCGCCGCGGCCGGGCCCGTCGCACGGCACGACGCGCGTCGGTATCCGCGACAGGCACAATCTCCGGCTTCCTTGATTGGGTACAACCGGATTCATTGTTGCCGCGCTGGCCTCCCCGATGGAGTTGCCACGCCCGCGGTGGCCAGGTTTGCCGCGGCTAGTGCGAGTGCTGCTCCTCGCCGGAATACAGCGCGCGTTCGACCGCTTCGGCGTCCAGGCGCACCGCCATGAGTGTCTTGGTCGCCGGGTCGAACAGCGCGTACGGACCGAACTGCTGGTAGGCCGACGACGTCTGCTTGTACTTCACCAGGCGTAAGCCCTTGCGGTAGGCGCGGGAGCGCCACTGCGACTCAGAATGCATTCACACCCCTCTGGCGACCCGGACTTTGATGGTGGCTTCGCCCCACCGGGATTGGGGGCGAACACGTGGAAATTCATCCGGACGGCCGACAGTGCCCGGGGGACAACGACGTTCATTCCGGTCGGCCGTAGGAGCCGAGGTCACTCAATCCGATGATTCCGTCCTCGATTGCCCTGGCCAGCAGGGCGGATTTGGTGGGGGCCGGACGGCCGACGCCGGCGTATTTGGCGCGCACGCGCTGCAAATGGGTCCTGACCGTCGCCGGCGCGATATGCAGGAGGTTCCCGACATGATCCTTGCTCTCTGTCCCGAACCAGGCCACCAGGACCTGCCGCTCGCGTTCGGAGAGGCTCAGCCGACCCAGGGAGAGGCTGTGGTGCAGGGCGGCCGCCATGCGCGGGGCCACGTACCGCTGGCCGTTGCCGACCGCGCGCACCGCTTTGATGAGGTGATCCCGGCCGTCGGCTTTGGCCACGAAGGTCGCCGCGCCCGCATCGAGGCTGGAGAGGATCAGTTCGTCGGAGTTCACCATGGAGTGGACGATCACCGCCGGACCCACTGCGCAGAGCACTCGCAGGCCGTCGAGATCCGCGGCCTGTCCGTTCTCCTGAATCTCGGTCACCACGACCTCGAGTCCCGGCCCGCCGGGGAGCCAGGCCAGTAATTCGGTCGGCCGGGCGAAGCTGCCGACCGGGATCAGCTCGGGCCGCTGGGACTCGATCCAGGACTCCACACCGGTCCGTACGACCTCGTGCTCATCGACGATCGCCACCCGCGTAGCGGCGATCGACGTGTCGTCCATGGCAAAGGCTCCCCACCCCAGAACCGGTCAGATTCCTCGGGAGGGGTACGGCCAGTCGATGGGGGAGCTCGTCACAATCCTCGTGACATGCCGAATGACCACCTGCTAGCGGTATGTCGAACGAGACGGCAGACCGAGAACCGAGTGCTGCCGCCAAACCCCAGCCCGGAAAAGATGATGTCACAGGCAGCGCCATGTTCATCAGCTTTTGGTGCGGCCGTGGGCAGCGTTGGGTGCCCGCGCCGGGCTCGGGCGATGACTGGGCCCGACGGCGATCGTCGGCTGTCGCTGACGCCAGACCATTCCAGCGCGTCGCGTAGCCGCTGGTGTTTACTTGCGCCCCCGGCACGACTCGAACGTGCGACCTAGGGATTAGAAGGCCCTTGCTCTATCCACCTGAGCTACGGAGGCAAACGCACCCGAGTGTATCCGGCCGTGTCGCGGCAACGGATTTTTGGTCCATGGTCTGCGGAAACGCGCATTCCCGGGTACCGAGGACTCCGAAATCACGATGGTCGCCATCGTGATTCGCTAGCGTGGCTCGTCGGGCACCGTGCAGCCCGGCAGCGGGGCCAGACCAGTGTTTCTCAAGGGAGCCGACAGTCATGAGCAGCGCGATCGACGAGGTTAGCGTCCGATGTACCCGGGCCGTACAGGCCGGCGCGTTGGTGCTGCGCGGGTCCCCGGCGGCGGCAAGTTGGGTGTTGGGCTGGCTGGCCACCGAATTCGCCCCGCACGTCGTGACCGGCCACGCCCTGTCGGCCCTGCCCGCGCCGCTGGAGCGGATGGCCTGCGATCTGGCCGGCCAGCGCGCCGACACGGTGCTGAAGGCGGCCCTGGCGGAGACCTTCGGTGCGGACTATCTCTCGGCGGTGCACCACCCACTGGAGGCCTACAGCACGCGCCAGCCGAACCTGGGCGGCCTGGTGGAGGCGATGCGGCATCGCAAGCGCTACGCGGCGACCACCACCAACATCTCCTACGGCCCGGGCGGCCGGAGCAACCTGCTCGACGTGTGGCGTCGTCCCGACCTGCCGGCTGGCCACCGTGCCCCGGTGCTCATCCAGGTTCCCGGCGGCGCCTGGTCGGTCAATGACAAACGCTTTCAGGCGTATCCGCTGATGACCCGGATGGTCGAACTCGGCTGGATCTGCGTCTCGATCAACTACAGCCGCAGCCCGCGCAACGCCTGGCCCGCGCACATCATCGACGTCAAGAGGGCCATCGCCTGGGTGCGCGCCAATATCGCGGACTTCGGCGGTGACCCCGAGTTCATCGCCATCACCGGCGGTTCGGCCGGCGGGCATCTCAGCTCGCTGGCGGCGCTGACCCCCGCCGACGAGACCCTGCAGCCGGGCTTCGAGGACGCCGATACCAGCGTGCAGGCCGCCGCCCCCTACTACGGCGTCTACGACTTCACCGATCACCGCTCCATGCACAAGTTGATGATGCCGTTGCTGGAAACCATGGTGATGCAGCGCCGGCTGACCGAGAGTCGCGAGTTGTTCGAAGCCGCGTCGCCCACCCTGCGGGTGCACGCCGGTGCGCCACCGTTCTTCATCCTGCACGGCGAGAACGACGCCGTCGTCCCGCGGTCACAGGCCGACGGGTTCGCCGCCGCCTTGCGTAGGGCCGGTGCCGACACCGTCGCGCACGCCGAGATCCCGAACGCCCACCACTTCTTCGACGCTATCGCCACCCTGCGTTGTCAGATGGCGGCCGAGGCGGTGGCGGCGTTCCTCGGAGTCGTCTACGGGCGCCACGTCGCCACCCAGAGCCGGCACCTCGGAATCACCGCCCGCACGGCGGGTTGATCCGCGCCGGACGGGCAATCGACCCCGCCCCGGTGGTGCCACGGACTAGCGTGAACATCGGGATGGTGGGCCTGGGCGGCCAGGCGACAGGGATACGGCGGCCAGCCGAAAAGAACATGGCGGCCACCCGAAAAGGACACAGCGGCCACGCGGTGAGGAGGTAGTCGATGAGCGGGCCCGACGACGACTCCGGGCTGTCCGCCGGCGCGATCCCCTCCGAACTGAGCGCCTTCGATCTGCTGATGCACCGCGGTGAGGCAAGCCCGCGGACCCGCTCCGGGATCATGGCCCTGGAGATCCTCGATGCCACGCCGGACTGGGAACGGTTCCGCAGCCTGTTCGAGAACGCCTCCCGCAAGGTGCTGCGGCTGCGGCAGAAGGTCGTGATGCCGACGCTGCCCACGGCGCCGGCCCGGTGGGTGGTCGATCCGGATTTCAACCTCGACTTTCACGTGCGGCGGGTGCGTGTTCCCCAGCCCGGCACGCTGCGGGACGTCCTGGACCTGGCCGAGGTGATGCTGCAGTCTCCGCTCGACATCTCCCGGCCGTTGTGGACCGCGACCCTGGTCGAGGGGATGGAGGGCGGCAAGGCGGCGACACTGCTGCATCTGAGCCACGCCGTTACCGACGGGGTCGGTGCGACAGCGATGTTCGCCGAGATCTATGACCTCGAACGCGATGCGCGGCCGCGGCCGACCCCGCCGTTGCCCGTTCCGGAGGACATCACTGGTAACGATCTGATGCGCGAGGGCCTCAATCACCTGCCGGGTGCGATCGTCGGGGGATTCGTCGGTGCGGTGAACGGTGGCCTGGGTTTGATGGGCAAGGCGGCCACCAGTCCGGCCTCGGCACTGTTCGGCGCCATCGAATACGCCCGGTCCGGCCGCAGGATGGTGCGACGGGCCGCGGATCCCTCGCCGCTGCTGCGCCGCCGGAGCCTGTCGACCCGGACCGAGGCCATCGAGATGAAACTGGGCGATCTGCACCGCGCCGCTCATGCCGCCGAGGGATCGATCAACGACGCCTACCTGGCCGGGTTGTGCGGGGCTTTCCGGCTGTATCACGAGGCACTCGGCGTACCGGTCAACTCACTTCCGATGGCAGTGCCGGTCAACCTCCGCGCCGAGGCCGATCCGGCCGGCGGCAACCGGTTCGCCGGTGTCAATCTGGGCGCCCCGGTGGGAGCCGCCGATCCGGTGGTGCGCATCCAGAAGATCCGCAAGCAGATGATCTCCCGGCGCGAAGAGGCGGCGATCGACCTGATCGGTGCGGTTGCCCCGGTGCTCACGCTGCTGCCCGATTCGGTCCTGCAGGCGATGAGCGGTTCAGTCATCGCCTCCGACGTTCAGGCCAGCAACGTGCCGATCTATCCGGGGGAGACCTTCATCGCCGGGGCAAAGGTGTTGCGGCAGTTCGGCCTCGGACCGCTACCCGGCGTCGCCATGATGGTGGTGCTGATTTCCCGGGGCGGCTTCGCGACGGTCACCACGCGCTACGATCGCGCCGCGATCGCGGACCAGGACCTGTGGGCCCGCTGTCTGCGCGGCGGTTTCGACGAGGTACTGGCCCTCGCCGGAGATCCACATCCGCGGGTCGTGCCCGCATCCTTCCCCGACCAGCCCGACCAATCCAAGGCGTCTCCGGCGTCCGGGACGTCCACGAAGAGATCGGTGGCCTACTCATGAGCGATAAGACCGCCAGCGGTTCGAAGGAGCTGCGGCTGCCCGGTTCGGTGGCCGAGGTGATGGCCAGCCCGCCAGGCCCCAGGGTCGGGGCGTTCTTCGACGTCGACGGAACGCTGGTCGCCGGATTCACCGGGGTCATCCTGACCCGCGAGAGGTTCCGCAACGGCGATATGGGCATCGGTGAACTGGTCAGCATGGTCGCCGCCGGCCTCAACCATCAGTTCGGCCGGATGGAGTTCGAAGGACTGATCAACAAGGCCACCGAGGTGCTGCGCGGCCGTCCGCTGTCCGATCTCCAGCAGATCGGCGAGCGGCTGTTCGCCGAAAAGATCGAGAAGCGCATCTACCCGGAGATGCGCGACCTGGTGCACGCGCATCTTGAACGCGGACACACCGTGGTGCTCAGTTCCTCGGCGCTGACCATCCAGGTCGAGCCGGTGGCCCGGTTTCTCGGTATCCCCAACACGCTGACCAACCGGTTCGATGTCGATGAGGACGGCGTGCTGACCGGCAAGGTCATCACACCGATTCTGTGGGGACCCGGTAAGGCCAACGCGGTGCAGAAGTTCGCCGCCGAACACGATATCGACCTGAAGGACAGCTACTTCTACGCCGACGGCGACGAGGACCTCGCGCTGATGCACCTGGTCGGCAACCCGCGGCCGACCAACCCCGGCGACAAGATGGCCGAGGTGGCGCGTAAGCGCGGCTGGCCGATCCTGCGGTTCAACAGCCGCGGTCGGGGCGGACTTCTCGGTCAGGTACGCACCCTGCTCGGCGTGGGATCGATCGTGCCCGCGGCCTACGGCGCGGTGGGCTGGGGGCTACTGACCCGGAGCCGCCGCCGCGGTGTCAACTTCTTCACCACTGCGTTTCCGCAGATGTTACTGGGACTCAACGGCGTTCGGCTCAACGTGCTGGGCGAGGAAAACCTGAAAAAGCAGCGACCCGCGGTGTTCATTTTCAACCACCGCAACAACTTCGATCCTGTCGTGGTGGCTTCGTTGCTCAAGGACAACTGGACCGGGGTGGGTAAGAAGGAACTCGAAAGCGACCCGATCGTCGGCACCCTGGGCAAGCTGGTCGACACCGTCTTCATCGACCGCGATGACCCCAAGAAGGCCGTCGAGGCGCTGCAGCAGGCCGAGCAGCTCACCAAGAAGGGGATCTCGGTGATGATCGCGCCGGAGGGCACCCGGCTGGACACCAGATCCGTGGGCCAGTTCAAGAAGGGTCCTTTCCGGCTGGCCATGGCCGCGGGGGTCCCCATCGTGCCCATCGTGATCCGTAATGCCGAGGTGCTCTCGGCGCGGAACTCCTCGACCCTGCACCCCGGGACGGTGGACATCGTCGTGTACCCGCCGCTGTCGTTGCAGGGCTGGACGCTGGACAATCTGCCCGAGAAGATCGCCGAGGTACGCCAGCTCTACCTCGACACCCTCGCCGACTGGCCGGTCGAAGCGGTACCCAAGGCCGGGCTCTACACCCCCCGTGCGGCACCTGCCAAGAAGGCTCCTGCCAAGAAGGCTCCTGCCAAGAAGGCTCCTGCCAAGAAGGCTCCTGCCAAGAAGGCTCCTGCCAAGAAGGCGGTTGCCAAGAAAACGCCGGCCAAGAAGGTAGCGGCCAGGAAGACGCCGGCGAAAAAGGCCATCAAGCCGACTGATACCCAGCCCGATGCTCAGAAGAAAATTAGGGGACGCCGATGAGCGCCGTCGACTATCTCACCGATTTCAGCACCACCGACGATGCTCTGGTGCTGGCCTCGGTGTCATCGAAGGCTGAGTTCGATCTGCTCAATGACTGGCTGCGGGATCAGCGCCGCGCGCACCCCGATACCAGGGTCGAAGTGATCCGGCTGTCGCACAGCGACCCGCCGCCTCAGTTGATCAACGAACTCGCCGAAAAACTCAATGCCACCGATGACCGCACCGTCGTCCCGGTCCGGGTGTTCTGGGTGCCCGGCGGACTGCCCACCCGGGTGAAGGTGGTGGGTCTGCTGTCCGGCCGGGACACCTACCGGCCGCCGGAAATGCTGCAGCGGGCGATTCTGCGCAAGAACCCATCCCGCGCCCGGATCGTCGCCGGTGAGCCGGCCAAGGTGTCCGAGTTGCGCCAACAATGGCAGGACATCACCGTCGGGGACAGCCCTAGTGATTTCGCCCAGTTCGTGCTGCGGCGGGCGAACCTGGCGGTCGAGCGGATGGAGTTGCGGCTGCTCGGGCCGGAATACAAGTCGCCGCGGCTGATCACCGACGAGTTGATGGCGTCCTCGCGCTTCATCGACGGTATGGCGGGCATCCCCGGGGCCAGTGCCGAGAAGGCCGAGGTCATGCTCAACGAGCTCGCCACCGGCTGGAGCAGGTTCTCGGTGGACCTCATTCCGAACCTGGGCCGCACCATCTTCAGCCGGGGCTTCGACTCCCGGATCGACTACGACTCCGTTCAGATCGAGTCCATGCGGCGCGCACTGGAGGACCACCCGGCGGTATTCCTGTGGTCGCACCGGTCCTACCTCGACGGCGTGGTGGTGCCGGTGGCGTTGCAGGAGAACAAGTTGCCGCCGGCGTGCACCTTCGCCGGAATCAACCTGTCCTTCGGTTTCATGGGCCCGCTGATGCGCCGCTCCGGTGTGATCTTCCTGCGCCGCAAGCTCGACGACCCGCTATACAAGTATGTGCTGCGTCAATTCGTCGGCTATATCGTCCAGAAGCGGTTCAATCTCAGCTGGTCCATCGAGGGCACCCGGTCGCGCACCGGAAAGATGTTGCCGCCCAAGCTTGGTCTGCTGTCCTATGTCGCAGACGCCTATCTGGACGGCCGCAGCGAGGACATCCTGCTGCAGCCGACCTCGATCAGCTTCGACCAGTTGCACGAGACCGCCGAGTACGCGGCTTACGCCCGGGGAGGAGAGAAGATCCCCGAGGGGGCCGAGTGGCTGGTCAACTTCATCAAAGCCCAGGGTGAGCGCAACTACGGCAAGATTTATGTGCGCTTCCCCGAAGCGGTCTCGATGCGGCAGTACCTCGGCGATCCGGGCGGCCCGATCGCCGGGGACGAATCGGCCAAACGCCTTGCCCTGCAACGGATGGCCATCGAGGTGTCCTGGCGGATTCAGCGGGCGACCCCGATCAACGCCACCAGTCTTGTCGCTGCGGTGCTGCTGGCCACCCGCGGCCGCGCGCTGACGTTGAGCCAGTTGCATCACACCCTGCAGGACTCGCTGGACTATCTGGAACGCAAGAAGACGCCGATGACCAACAGCGCATTGCGCCTGCACTCCTCGGACGGGGTGCGAGCGGCGGTCGATGCGCTGTCCAACGGGCATCCGGTCACCCGGGTCGACGGCGGCCATGAGCCGGTCTGGCGGATCGCACCCGAAGAGGAACTGGAAGCGGCGTTTTACCGCAATTCACTCATCCACGCCTTCCTGGAGACCTCGATCGTCGAACTGGCTCTGGTGCATGCGGCGCGCGCCCCGCAGGGGGAGCGACTCGACGCGTTCTGGGCCCAGGCCTTGCGGTTGCGCACGCTACTGAAGTTCGACTTCTACTTCGCGCCCACGGCCACGTTCCGGGGGAACATCGCCGAGGAACTGGAGTGGAACGATGACTGGACCTCACAACTCGACGCCGGTCCTGAGGCGGTCGGGGCGCTGCTCTGCGCCAAGCGGCCGTTGATGTCCAACGCCATGCTCCGCCCGTTCTTCGAGGCATACGAGATCGTCGCCGACGTGCTGTGCGACGCGCCCGGCGACATTGGGGAGAAGGAGCTCAGCAAGCTGGCTCTGGGTGTGGGAAACCAGTACGCGGCACAGGGTTTGGTGAGCAGTAGCGAATCCGTCTCGGCGCTGCTGTTCGGCACGGCCCGGCAGGTGGCGGCGGATCAGAAGCTCTTGGAGCCGTCTCCGGATCTGCGCGAGCGGCGCCGGGCCTTCCTTCACGAATTGCGCGGAATCATTGCCGATATGGACCGTATCCACCAGTTGGCGCGAGATCAGTTCTACGCTCGCGAGGCAATGCTGCGTTCCGGCTGATCCGGAGCCCGGTGGACAATGTCCGCGCCGTCATGTGCACGGTGCGACCGAGACGACGGAGGACATCAGTGACGAGGACCAGTGTCGCGGCGTGCGGTGCCGCTCTGGCGGTGGCCGGACTGCTCGGCTCCGGATTGACCGGGTGTTCGGCAAAGACGGACAACGCTGCCCCCGTAGTCAGCGTTGACGAACTGCAAAAGATGGTCACCGATCAGCTCACCCAGGCAGGGAATGCGCCGCGGTCGGTGACCTGTGCCGGCGAACTCGTCCGCGAGGTCGGAAAGTCCGCCATGTGCGACACCGTCTTCAGCGATGTCAACAGCGTCCAGGCGAAGGTCACCGTGACCGGCGTGCAGGACTCCGATGTGTCCTTCGAGCTGTCGCCGTCGTTTACCAAGGAGCAGTTAGAGAAGGCGGTGTCGGCCCTCGACGGCGCCGCGTCCGCGACCTGCGAATCGGGTCTGGACGGAGCGCTGGGTGCGACCGCGAACTGCAACGTCACCGCCGATGGCGTGGTCGGTAAGCGGGTGGCCGAGGTCGAGGGCGTCGACGGCCTGCAGATCGACCTCGATGTCATTCCGGTAGTGGCGAAGGAGAAGATCCAGGAAGTGCTTCTCCAGAAGCTGAACGCCGACGGCAAGCCCGCCGAGACGGTCGAGTGCGTCGACGACGCGATGGCCAAGCCCGGCACCTTCATCGAATGTGTAGCCGTGACCGGCAACCAGAAGACGGGCTACGAAGTCGCGGTGACGACGGTCGACGGCGATAACGTCGACGTGGAGTACAAAGACGCTCCCTAAGTCGGCTGCCCGCGGGTCCTACGCTGGACCGGTGACATCGACCGCCCCGAAGGTGAGCCGGGGCAGCCCCGTCTGGCCGGTGCTGGGCGCGGTGGCTGCACTGGCCGGTCTGACAGCGGCGGCATTGGGGGCGCTGTCGCTGGCCGCCGCGCTGACCGCCACCGGACTGCCTGACCCCGGGCCGGTCACCACGCTCGGTCTGCCGTTCGTCCGGGCGGCCGGCGAGGTCGCCGCGGCCCTTGCGGTCGGCGGGTTTCTGTTCGCGGCGTTCTTCTGCCCGCCGCAGGACACCGGAGTTCTTGATGCGGACGGCTACCGGGCACTGCGACTGGGTACGGCGGCCTGCGGGGTCTGGGCGGTGTGCGCGGCGCTGTTGGTGCCACTGACGGTGTCCGATGTGTCCGGCGAACCGCTGACCGGCAACCTCACCCCGGCGGCGGTCTGGCGGGCCGCCGATCTGGTCGACGCCGCTTCGGCCTGGCGCGCGACGGCGGTACTGGCACTGCTGGTCTCGGTGGCGGCGACGGCGGTGCTGCGCTGGTCGCCGACACCGGTGCTGTTCGCCGGGGCGGTCCTGACCCTGATGCCGCTGGCACTGACCGGGCACTCCGCGGCGGGCGGGTCCCATGACCTGGCCACCAGCAGCCTGATCATCCATCTGGTGGCCGGCGCGATTTGGGCCGGCGGTCTGCTGGCGCTGCTAGCGCACGCGTTGCGCGGCGGAGCGCACACCGACCTTGCGGCGCGGCGTTTCTCGGCGATCGCCCTCTGGTGCTTCGCCGCGATGGTGTTGTCCGGGGCCGTCAACACGGCGGTGCGGATCCGGTTAGCCGATCTGGTCAGCACGCCCTACGGCGCGCTGGTGATCGCGAAGGTGCTCGCCCTGGTGCTGCTGGGCGTGATCGGGTGGCGCCAGCGTCGCACCGCGGTGGTGGCTCTGCAGTCCGATCCGGACACCCGGGCCCCACTGGTTCGGCTGGCGATGGCCGAGGCGCTGGTCTTCGGTGTGACATTCGGCATCGCGGTCGGCCTGGGGCGGACCCCGCCGCCGCCCCCTGTGCTGCTCAACCCATCGCCGGTCGAGGTCGCGCTCGGCTATGACCTGGCCGGGCCGCCGACCCTGAGCCGCATCATGCTGGAGTGGCGCTTCGACATGTTGTTCGGAACGGCGGCCCTCATCATGGCCGCGATCTATCTGGCCGGTGTGATCCGGTTGCGGCGTCGCGGTGACGACTGGCCGGCGGGTCGAACCGTGAGCTGGCTGCTCGGCTGCGCGCTGTTGCTGTTCACCACCTCATCGGGAGTGGGCCGCTATATGCCGGCGATGTTCAGCGTGCACATGGCCGGCCACATGCTGCTGTCGATGTTGATTCCCATCCTGCTGGTGCTCGGCGCCCCCACCACTCTGGCGTTGCGCGCGCTTCCCGCGGCCGGAAAAGGCGACCCCCCGGGCCCGCGTGAGTGGCTGCTGGCCGGTTTGCACAGCACCTGGTCGCGTTTCTTCACCCACCCGGTGGTGGCCACCGCCATGTTCGTCGCGGGGTTCTACGCGCTGTACGTCGGTGGGATCTTCAACGCCGCCGCTCCGGACCACGCCGCCCACGTCCTGATGAACATCTATTTCCTGATGAGCGGTTACCTGTTCTTCTGGGTCGTCATCGGTATCGACCCGACGCCGCGTCCGGTCCCGCGACTGGCCAAGATCGGGATGGTGCTCGCCTCGATCCCGCTGCACGCGTTCCTCGGGGTGACCCTGACGGGCATGACGGGAATTCTGGGTGAACGGTTCTACCGTTCGTTGCAATTGCCCTGGCACACCGATCTTTCCGGCGATCAGCACCTCGGCGGCTCGATCGCCTGGGCGGCCGGCGAGGTGCCGCTCGCCGTGGTGTTGATGGCGCTGCTCATTCAATGGCGGCGACGCGTTCGACGTGACGGCGTTCGTCAGGACCGGGCCGTCGGTCGCGACGACGGTGCCGATACGACCGCCGACAACGCGACGCTGGCCGAACTGGCCCGCCGCGAGAGGTAGGCCGGCACTCGCTGGTCCACGACCGTCGATCCACAGCCGGCACTTCATGCACAGCGGTCCGGGTCCGGCTGACCCTCCGGTGCCGAATCGTCGGTGCCCTGGCGCTCACTGGAGGTGCGAACCCGCATTGGAGGGAACCCGCACTGAAAGAGAGGGCATTGGAAATGTTCGAGACATCCATCACCGTTGTCGGCCGCATCATCACCGACTTTCGCCGCCGGGTGGTCGCCGGGCAGGAAGTGATCAGCTTCCGGGTGGCCAGTAACTCCCGCCGACGAACCACCGAGGGCACCTGGGAGCCGGGAAACACCTTGTACATCACAGTCAACTGCTGGGGAAAGCTGGTCACCGGCGTCGGTGCGGGCCTCTACAAGGGCGCGCCGATCATCGCGGTCGGCACCGTGCACACCAGCGAGTACGAGGACCGCGAGGGGGTCAAGCGGTCATCCCTGGAAATGCGTGCCAGTGCGGTCGGTCCTGACCTGGCCCGGGTGATCGCCCGTATCGAGCAGCCGCCGCAGCATCCGGGCGCCGATGCCGGACCTCCGGCGATCGGAGGACATGGCGTCTCGGACGGTGCCGAGGACCCGGACAGGCCCGAGGACCAACCCAGGGACGAAGCCGGGGACGAAGCCGGGGACCAAGCCGGGGACGAAGCCGAGGACGAAGCACTGGTCCTGTCATCCTGAGGTCCGGGTGGTCGCGCCGGGTTCGACCCGGCGCGACCCCGGATGGGTGGGCGGGTATGCCGCCGCACCTAGGATGAGCGCGTGGCGGAATTCATCTACACCATGCGCAAGGTTCGCAAAGCTCACGGCGACAAGGTCATCCTCGACGATGTCACGCTGAGCTTCCTCCCCGGGGCCAAGATCGGTGTCGTCGGCCCCAACGGTGCCGGCAAGTCCAGCGTCCTGCGGATCATGGCCGGCCTCGACCAGGCCAACAACGGCGACGCATTCCTGGCCCCTGGCGCCACCGTGGGGATCCTTCAGCAGGAGCCCCCCCTCAACGAGGACAAGACCGTCCGCGGCAACGTCGAGGAGGGCCTGGGCGAAATCAAGGTGAAGCTGGACCGGTTCAACGAGGTTGCCGAGTTGATGGCCACCGACTACACCGACGAGCTGATGGAGGAGATGGGACAGCTCCAGGAGGAGCTCGACCACGCCGACGCCTGGGATATGGATTCCCAGCTTGAGCAGGCGATGGACGCGCTGCGATGCCCGCCGCCCGATGAGCCGGTCACTCACCTCTCCGGTGGTGAACGGCGCCGGGTTGCGCTGTGCAAGCTGCTGCTGAGCAAGCCCGACCTGCTGCTGCTCGACGAGCCGACCAACCACCTCGACGCCGAAAGCGTCCAGTGGCTCGAACAGCACCTCGCCGATTACAAGGGCGCGATCCTGGCGGTGACCCACGACCGCTACTTCCTGGACAATGTGGCCGAATGGATCCTCGAGATCGATCGCGGCCGGTGCTACCCGTACGAGGGCAACTACTCCACCTATCTGGAGAAGAAGGCCGAGCGCCTGGAGGTGACCGGCAAGAAGGACCAGAAGCTGCAACGCCGGCTCAAGGAGGAACTGGCCTGGGTGCGCTCCGGCGCCAAGGCCCGCCAGGCCAAGAACAAAGCCCGGCTGCAGCGGTACGAGGAGATGGCGGCCGAGGCTGAGAAGACCCGCAAACTCGACTTCGAGGAGATCCAGATCCCGACCGGCCCGCGGCTGGGCAGCATCGTCGTGGAAGTCGAGCACCTCGACAAGGGCTACGACGGACGGGTGCTGATCAAGGACTTGTCATTCACGTTGCCGCGCAACGGAATCGTCGGAGTCATCGGACCCAACGGGGTGGGCAAGACCACGCTGTTCAAGACCATTGTGGGTCTGGAGAAACCGGACAGCGGCACGGTGCGGATCGGTGACACCGTCAAACTCAGTTATGTCGACCAGAGCCGTGGCGGCATCGACCCGAAGAAAAACGTCTGGCAGGTCGTCTCCGACGGACTGGACTACATCGAGGTCGGCCAGAACGAGATTCCCTCGCGGGCCTACGTATCGGCCTTCGGGTTCAAGGGTGCCGACCAGCAGAAGCCGGCCGGGGTGCTCTCCGGCGGAGAGCGCAACCGGCTCAACCTGGCCCTGACGCTGAAAGAGGGCGGCAACCTGCTCTTGCTGGACGAACCCACCAACGATCTCGACGTGGAGACCCTCGGTTCGCTGGAGAACGCGCTGGAGAAGTTTCCGGGCTGCGCCGTGGTGATCTCCCACGACCGCTGGTTCCTGGACCGCACCTGCACCCACATCCTGGCCTGGGAGGGCGACGCCGACAACGAGGCCACCTGGTTCTGGTTCGAGGGCAACTTCGGCGCCTACGAGGAGAACAAGATCGAGAGACTCGGTGCGGATGCGGCGCGTCCGCACAGAGTGACCCATCGCAGGCTCACACGGGACTAATGTCTCGGCTGTGACGGCTGGCCGGCAAACATCGGATCTCGAACGGGCGTATGCCTCCACCTATCGCGGCCCGCACGGCGGAGCCGGGCTGGGCGGGGCTGAGGCCGCCGATACCGTGACGGCGGTACCGCCGGCGCTGATCGCCGCTCAGCAGCGGCTCGCGCACCGTCGCCTCGCCGGGGAGACGCTCGTCGCGGTCACTGCCGCCGACGATCCGGCCGGGTTCGGTCCCGCCCTGCAGATCGTCACCGACGAGGCGAGCATGCTGATGGACTCGGTGACGGTGCTGATGCACCGTCTCGGCGTCGCCTATGTCGCGCTCATGCACCCGACGGTATGGGTTCGTCGCGATGCCGAAGGCACGCTGACCGAGTTCGGTCCGGCCGGCGGAGAGGGTCCGGCTGGGACGATCGAGGAGTCCTGGATCCACTGTCAGCTCTCCGAGACGGTCGACCAGCGGGCACTGGCCGAAGCCGTGCGATTGCTGCCGATGGTGGTGGCCGACGCCCGTCAGGTGGCCGAGGACTCGATGGCGCTGACCGCCGCCCTACAGCGGCTGGCCCACGAGATCGCCGCTGACGACGGCACCAGGTTCCCCGGGCCGGACCGGATGGACGTGTCCTATCTGTTGCGCTGGCTCGGTGACGGCAACTTCGTGCTGCTCGGGGCGCAGCGTTGCACGGTGCAAGGCGGCCACGCCGACGCCGATGAGAGCAGTCGGTTGGGTGTGGTCCGGCTGCGCACCGAGGTGCTGCCCGAACTCAGCCGGCCCGGCGAGCCACTGGTGTTGGCGCTGGCCACCCTGCCGAGCTTCCTGCGCTACGGCGCCTATCCCTACATCGTCGTGGTGCGCGAGGAGCCCGCTCACCCGGGGCGTGGTCCGGTCATCGAGCACCGCTTCGTCGGGCTGTTCACCGTCGCGGCGATGAATGCCAACGTGCTCGACATACCGCTGATCTCCCGACGGGTCCAGGGCGCGCTGGCGATGTCGCAGCACGACCCCGGTCACCCCGGCCAGCTCATCCTCGACATCATCCAGACCATCCCGCGCTCGGAGCTGTTCACCCTGAGTGCCGAACAGTTGCTCGACACCGCCGGTGCGGTGATCGACCTCGGCTCGCGCCGACGGGCCCTGTTGTTCCTGCGGACCGACCGGCTCGGACACTTCGTGTCCTGTCTGGTCTACCTGCCGCGCGACCGCTACACCACCGCCGTGCGGCTTGCCATGCAGGGCATTCTGATGCGCGAATTCGGCGGTGACAGCATCGACTACGCCGCCCGCGTTACCGAATCACCCTGGGCCGTCGTCCATTTCACCGTTCGGCTTCCCGATGAGCCCAGCCCCGGGCCGATCGACATCTCCGAGTCCAACCGGATCCGTATCCAGCAACTGCTCACCGCGGCCACCCGCACCTGGGCCGACCGGCTGCTCGCATCGGTCCAGACCGGAGCCATCGCCGGGCCGGTTGCCGAGCACTACGCCGGCGCGTTGCCCGAGGAGTTCAAGCAGGTCGTCACCCCGGATGAGGCGATCACCGATATCGGCATCATCGAGGCGCTGGAGCCGGACTCGGTTCAACTTCAGCTGGAACCCGGCGACGTCGGCCGGCAGGCCTTCCTCACCTGGTACCTGGGCGGGGCTTCGGCGTCGCTGAGCCAGCTGTTGCCCATGCTGCAGTGCATGGGCGTCGAGGTCCTCGAGGAGCGGCCGTTCACCGTGGTCCGCCCGGACGGCCTCACCGTGCGGATCTACCAGTTCACCATCTGTCCCGACGCTTCGGTTCCGGACTCGGCGATGACACAGGACTGGGACGACACGGCGGCGCGGTTCACCGAAGCGGTGACCGCCATCTGGCAGGGCCGTGTCGAGGTCGACCGGTTCAACGAACTCGTCCTGCGCGCCGGTCTGAGCTGGCAGCAGGTCACCGTGTTGCGTGCCTATGCGAAGTATCTGCGACAGGCCGGATTTCCCTACAGCCAGTCCCATATCGAGTCGGTGCTGGATGAGAACATCTCGACCGCCCGAGCGCTGGTCGCGCTGTTCGAGGCGATGTTCGACCCGGACTCCGCTGCCAACGGCCGCGACGCCAAGGCCGCGGCCCGAGCCGTTGCCGCCGATATCGAAGCGTTGGCCAGCTTGGACACCGACCGGGTACTTCGGGCCTTCGCCTCGCTGATCGAGGCGACCCTGCGCACCAACTTCTACGTCACCGGGCCGGAGTCCGCACGCGCCCGAAATGTGTTGTCCATCAAGGTCAATCCGGAGCTCATCGACGAACTGCCGCTACCCAGGCCGCGTTTCGAGATCTTCGTCTACTCCCCGCGGGTCGAGGGTGTGCATCTGCGCTTCGGTCCGGTCGCCCGGGGTGGGCTGCGCTGGTCGGACCGGCGCGAGGACTTCCGCACCGAGATCCTCGGTCTGGTCAAGGCCCAGGCGGTGAAGAACGCCGTCATCGTTCCGGTCGGGGCCAAGGGCGGGTTCGTCCTCAAACGGCCACCCGCGGCCACCGGTGACGCCGCGGCAGACCGGGAGTCCCTCCGCGACGAGGGAGTGGCCTGTTACCGGCTGTTCATCGCAGGCCTGCTCGATATCACCGACAATGTCGTCGCCGGGCAGGTGGTCACGCCGCGGGACGTGGTGCGTCGCGACGGTGACGACGCCTATCTGGTGGTGGCCGCCGACAAGGGCACCGCCACCTTCTCCGACATCGCCAATGAGGTGGCGCAGTCCTACGGATTCTGGCTCGGGGACGCCTTCGCCTCCGGCGGGTCGGTCGGCTACGACCACAAGGCGATGGGCATTACCGCCAAGGGCGCCTGGGAATCGGTCAAGCGGCACTTCCGGGAGATGGGTGTCGACACCCAGGCCGAGGATTTCACCGTCGCCGGCGTCGGGGATATGAGCGGTGACGTGTTCGGCAACGGCATGATGCTCTCGCCGCACATCCGATTGGTCGCCGCCTTCGACCACCGGCATATCTTCATCGATCCCGACCCCGAAGCGGCCCGGTCCTTCGAGGAGCGTCGCCGGTTGTTCGACCTGCCGCGGTCCAGTTGGCAGGACTACGAGCCCGGCCTGATCAGCGCCGGAGGCGGCGTGTTCAGCAGACAGCAGAAGTCGATCGTGGTCACCGAACAGATGCGCCGGGCCCTGGGCGTCGACGCCGATATCGCCGAGATGACCCCGCCCGACCTCATCCGTGCCATCCTCTGCGCTCCGGTCGACCTGCTGTTCAACGGCGGTATCGGCACCTATGTCAAAGCCGAGGCGGAGTCCGACGCCGCAGTCGGCGACCGGGCCAACGACGCGGTGCGGGTCAACGCCAACCAGGTGCGCGCCAAAGTGATCGGTGAGGGCGGGAACCTGGGCGTGACATCGCTGGG
>Ga0209986_10000228_pt1 | contig 52740 bp, 46 predicted proteins | sample BlataG_FD_183168 | JGI IMG/M metagenome (GOLD analysis project Ga0209986, IMG submission 183168) | Deep subsurface microbial communities from Black Sea to uncover new lineages of life (NeLLi) - Black_00105 metaG (SPAdes) (version 2) | ecosystem: Environmental > Aquatic > Marine > Oceanic >... | reverse complement strand
GACAAATTTTTCCACAACATTGTGTTCCCTGAGCAGTTCGGTCACCACCAGCACCAGATCGGTTGCCGTGATTCCTTCTTTTAATTCGCCGACCATTTTTACACCGATCACTTGAGGAATCGTCATATAATACGGCTGCCCGAGCATGACGGCTTCGGCCTCGATGCCGCCAACCCCCCAGCCCATCACGCCGATGCCGTCAATCATGGTTGTATGTGAGTCGGTACCCACCAAGGAGTCAGGAAACGCCATGGCTTTGCCGTGGATCGCTTCGACCATCACTACCTGCCCCAAATATTCAAGATTTACCTGGTGACAGATTCCGGAATTCGGAGGAACCACCCGGAAATTGTTAAAACTCTTCTGAGCCCATTTCAAAAGCGCGTATCTTTCCCGATTCCGTTCATATTCTCTGGCCACATTCTTTTGTAACGCGTCCGGGGCGCCAAAATAATCAACCTGAACGGAATGATCTATGATCAAATCGACCGGTACCAGCGGGTTGATTTTTATTGGATCGCCGCCAAGATCTTTTACGGCGTCCCGCATGGCGGCAAGATCCACTACTGCGGGAACACCGGTAAAATCCTGCATCAAAACCCGTGCCGGATGATAAGGTATTTCTACCGGTTCGTCATATCGTTTTTTCCACCCGGCAATCTTGAGCACATCCTCTTTTCCGACAATACGGCCATCCAGTTTCCTTAACAGGTTTTCAACGAGAATTCTGATCGAAAACGGCAGGTTATTTATATCTGCAATGCCCTTTTCCTGAAGCAGACTGATGTCTGCAATGTCGTACTGCCTGTTGTTTACCTTGATCTGCCGGATAAATTCCTGTCTTTGCATTGAATCCCCTCTATTAAAAAATCGGGCCAGACAGCCCGGATTAGATTTGCCCCCGGAGGGGGAGGTTAAGTTCTTAATGTTTCGATGGCCCGATCAGGGGTTCCCAGACCCACAAAAACAACCTGAAAGCCAATGTTTTCAAACTGCGCTTTGGAGCGATGCAACTGCACCGCTTGCTCACGGCAAAAGGGTCAACCGAAGTGTCTAAGGAAAACAAGAAGCAGGGGACCTTTCTCCCACAGGTCGCTGAGACGGCGGTCCGTCCCATCGGAAAAGGTCACCTCGGCATCCATAGCAGTTTGATATGTTTCCGTTAAGGCCATTTGCTTTTTCCTTCATGATGATGAATTGATGATTGCGTATCATTTGCCATTATCATAGCATATTCGCAGGAAAGTGCAAAGAGCGGCTCTTACCGTGTCAATAAATCTGCTTGCATTTTGTGAAATCGGTCAAATAATATATGGATACACCTTAAGATCTTGAATGTTGGGAAGACTTTTTTAAGATCGGCAGATCCTAATTGGTCTGCCTAACGAGTTGCGCCAACTGAAGGGTTTGTCGGTTACGCTTTCTGTTTATACCCGCATTCTTTGGTATGACAGGAAAGAAAAGTACCTTGTTTTTTAGTGGTTTTTTCAAGCAGGAACCCGGCGCCGCACTTGGGGCATTTTTTATCTACGGGTTTGTCCCATACTGCAAAAGTGCAGTCGGGAAAATTGCTGCAGCCGTAGAATATTTTACCCCGTTTGGACTTGCGCTGCACAAGAGTGCCCCTGCAGTCTTTCTCAGGACAAGTGATGCCGGTTGTCTGCCCGCCGTTATTAGAGACAACCGAAAGAGTGTTTTTACAATCCGGGTAACCGCTGCAGGCATAAAACGTACCGTATTTCCCCTGTTTGATGAGCATGGGTTTTCCGCATTTTTCGCAGACTCTGTCGGAAGTTTCGTCAGAAGACGGTTCAATAGCATGTATGAGCCCTTTTTCATCCCGGGTGTAGTTTCGGGTATACTTACATTCCGGATAGTTACTGCAACCTAAAAAATGACCGTTTTTGCCGACCCTGATCGTCAGCGTTGAATTGCATTTGGGACAGACCAGATCCGTTGGCATGCCCACGGCCTTTAAACTAAGCATGTCTTTTGAAGCGGTTTCGAGTGCATTTTTAAAAGCGTCGTAAAAACGTGATAAGATTTCTAACGAATTAACCTCTGAAGCCTCGACTCGGTCCAGGTTATCCTCCATTTTGGCGGTAAATTCCACATCAAACACTTCGGGAAAGCTTTGCACCAGCAAATTGTTTACGATAAATCCAAGCTCGCTGGGCTTAAAATAATTTTTAACCATATCCACGTATCCCTTTTTCCTAATTGTAGTGAGAATGGCTGAATACGTGCTGGGACGTCCGATTCCGTTTTCTTCGAGCTCTTTGACCAAAGATGCCTCCGAGAACCTCGGGGGAGGCAGGGTAAAATGTTGTTTGGGCTCTAATTTATCGAGTTTCAAAACCATGCCTTCGTCAAGTTCGGGAAGATCATCTTTTGTCTGACGGCTTTTGTTTTCTATTTCCTCATCCACAGACATGTAAAGGGCCATGAAACCCGGAAACTTAACTGTTGATCCGCTTGCGGTAAACTGGTAGGCGCCGGCTTTTATGGATACCGAGGTCTGATTGATAAGCGCCTGCTTCATTTGCGATGCAACAAAACGTTCCCAGATAAGCCGGTATAAGGCGAGCTGGTCTTTGGAAAGATACGGGGTTATTTTTTCAGGGGTATTAAAAACCGATGTGGGCCGAATGGCTTCATGGGCATCTTGAGCCTTTTTCCGGTTTTTGAAAAACCTCGGCTTATCCGGAGCATAGTTTTCCCCGAATCTTTCCCGAATAAGTTCTAAAGCCTCGAAAGCGGCTTCCTTTGCAATGCGCGTGGAATCGGTACGCATGTAAGTGATAAGCCCTTCGGGTTCACCGGGTCCAAAATCTATACCTTCATAAAGCTGCTGTGCGATGGTCATGGTCTTTTTGGCCGAGAATCTTAACTTGCGTATGGCTTCCTGCTGGAGTTTGCTGGTAATAAAGGGCGGGAGAGGATTTCTTTTTGTGGTCTTCTTCTGAACTTTTTCAACGATAAATTTTTCTTCGGACAGTTCTTCCACGATGGAACTCGATGCCTTTTGGTCGGGAATTTCAATTTTTTCCCCCTTCTTTTTAACCAGCTTTGCCGTAAACGGCGGCGGTGCGTTGTCTTCAAGGTGAGCCGTTATGGACCAGTACTCTTGGGATTCAAAGGCCTGGATCGCCCGTTCCCTTTCGCAGATGATCCGCACGGCAACGGACTGCACGCGTCCGGCACTGAGTCCGCCTTTTACTTTGCGCCACAATAAGGGAGATATCTGATATCCCACAAGCCTGTCGAGAATTCTGCGAGCCTGCTGGGCTTCATACTTGTTCCGGTTGAGATCTTCGGGTGAAGCAATCGCCTTATGAATGGCATTTTTTGTAAGCTCATGAAAAAGAACTCTGTGAAATCTCCTCCCCTTTTTTTTGAGGACTTCGGCGGTATGCCATGCGATGGCTTCACCCTCCCTGTCCGGGTCAGGCGCAAGGTAAATATCATTTGAATCGCCCGCCGCCTGTTTCAAAGATCTGATGACTTTCTGTTTGCCGGGTATATTAATATATTTTGGTTTAAAACCTTCCTCGATATTGATGCCGATTTCCTTTGCCGGAAGGTCCTTTATATGACCGACGGTTGCAGCTACGTTGTAACTCTTACCGAGATATTTTTTTATGGTTCTAACCTTGGTTGGTGATTCTACGACAACAAGCGGTTTGGTCACAGTTTTACCTCATTGAATAAGTTTAAACGATTTGGAAATTCTACAAATTATGAAATCAACAGTAATTTAATGGCAACCTGTTTATCCCATTATTCCATGACTGCAAGGGAAAAGAGTTTTCCCGGGGACTGAAGTACAATACCTTTTAGCTCAAGTTGGAGCAAAATGCTCGACAGCTTGCCGGGTTTCATAGAAAGCTTTCTTGCAAGGTCGTCGATGTGAACCGGATACGCATCAATGGCTTCAAACACAAGGGATTCCTCGGATGATAACTGCGAGATCCTTTCCATAATTTCATTACCGGTTTTATCTTTTTCATGCGGGGCTTCAATAATATATGAGAGCTCTTCCATAATATCCTGGGCATGTTCAACCAGTTTGGCCCCTTGTTTTATAAGAGTATGTGTCCCGGTGCTTTTGAATGAATGAATACTTCCCGGGATGGCAAATACTTCCCTGTTTTGCTCTGCTGCAAGGCGCGCGGTTATAAGTGATCCGCTTCTTTTTGTCGCTTCAACGACCACGGTTCCAAGCGAAATTCCACTAATTATCCTGTTTCGTATCGGGAAATTGTGTGGCTCAGGTTCAGTCAACAAAGGAAATTCCGAAATAACGGCGCCGTTTTCGGCGATCATATGAAAAAGCTTGCGGTTTTCTGCCGGATAAACGATCTCCAAACCGTTTCCTAACACCGCAATGGTATTTCCTTTGCCCATGAGTGCTCCTTGGTGGGCAGCCGAATCAATACCAATTGCCATGCCGCTGACGATCGTCATTTCACGTAAAGCCAAGTCTTTGCAAAGACGACGGGTTGTAGAGATGCCGTATTCTGTTGCATTCCTGGAGCCCACAACCGCTATATTTTTAAAGGAATTCTTAAGACGGCCGAAAACATACAAGAAAGGCGGGGGATCCGGGATTTGAAGTAACAGGGGTGGATAATCGGTATCCGACATGGTGACAATTTTATAACCTTTTTTCATCACAAGGTCGAGATCCTTTTTGACCGAATCAGGAATTTTGTGATGCTTTATTGCGGCGATAAGACGAGGAGTTATGCCTTCTACCTCCAGAAGATCCTTTCCGGAAGCTTTAAAAACATTCTCGGGTGAATTGAAACAATCTATTAGCCGCTTGAAAAGGTGATTTCCTATTCCCGGAACACTTTTCAGAACAAACCATGGCAGAATGTTTTCCACTTATTTCTTTCTTCCACGACCCTGCCATGCAAGGAGTATGGGGCTTGCAACGTAAACCGATGAGTAGGTGCCGATAACAACGCCTAATATCATTGCAAATGCAAAGTCATGAATAATGCCGCCTCCCAGTACAAACAGAGCAACAACCACGACAAGGGTGGTTAAAGAGGTCAGTATGGTTCGGCTGAGAGTTTCATTTACACTTCTGTTAATTATGAATTCCAGGGGATTTTTGTGATATTTTCTCGAATTTTCCCGGATTCTGTCAAAAATAATGATGGTGTCATTTAATGAATATCCGATGATGGTGAGAAGAGCCGCGATAATCGGAAGGGTAAATTCCTTGTCAAAAATAGAAAATATCCCAACGGTTATGGTGACATCATGGATAAGAGCTACAATAGCCCCCATAGCGTATTTCAGTTCGAGAAACCAGAAAAGTAAAAGTGTTACGATCAATGCGGCTGCGATAAGATAAGGAACGCTGACATGAAAAACAGAAAGGAGATATACAGCACCCATGAGTGCGCCGGCCATAACTCCGCTGAGAACCCATTTTAACTCAAAACGGCCGGATATATATATGGTAATAAAAAGCAGGGCGAAAAACATGGCGAAAAGAGCTTTTTCCCGTAAGTCTTTGCCCACCTGAGGTCCCACCATTTCAACACGGCGAATGTTGACCTCATTCCCTGTTGAGGCTTCCAGTGCTTTCTGCACTTTTGAAGAAAATCCCTCTGAGGTCGTGATGGATCTGTCCGTTCGGATAAGATATTCATTATCTTTCTGATCTCCGAACTGTTGAACTGAAGATTTTCCTAAATCTATGGTGGCAAGACCCGATTTTATGTTATTCAGGCTTGCCGGGGCGCTAAACTTTACCTGTATCAATGTGCCGCCGGCAAAATCGATGCCGTATCTGGGGCCTTTATGAATTAAGAGAGAGGCAATACTGACAAGGATCATGGCCAGGGATATGAGGAAAGCAATTTTTCTCTTACCGACAAAATTAATGTTAATATCAGGTTTTACAAACTGCATTGATGGTGTCCCCTAAGATTATGTTGTTATGCTTTATGAAGCATTAGATGCTTAGACTTTTACTCTTTAGTTTTACTAAGAAATAATCGAATATTAACCGGGACAGAATAAGGGCTGTAAAAAGACTGGAAAGTACACCCAAGCTGAGGGTTACTGCAAATCCTTTAACCGGGCCGGTGCCGAACTGGAACAGAACAAGGGCTGCAATAAGGGTTGTTACGTTCGCATCGAGTATTGTAAGAGAAGCCCTGTCATAGCCCGCATCCACTGCTGCTCGCGGTGTTTTGCCGATGTTCATTTCCTCCCGTATACGTTCGAATATGAGCACATTGGCGTCGACGGCCATGCCGATAGTAAGAATTATCCCTGCGATACCCGGTAGTGTCAACGTGGCCTGAAAGCCTGCCAGCCCTCCGGCAATCAGGACAATATTGAGAGTTAACGCAACATCTGCGATAAGCCCTGAACCCCTGTAATAGACAATCATGAACAGGATAACGAGGATGCCGCCGACACACATTGAGATGAGCCCCTTTTTAATGGAATCGGTTCCAAGAGAAGGACCCACGGTTCTTTCCTCAAGGATATTGACCGGGGCAGGAAGGGCACCGGCACGAAGGGCAATGGCAAGATCACGTGCTTCTTCAGTGGTGAAACGTCCGGTAATTCGGGCCTGACCGCCGGAAATTTTTTCCTGGATAACCGGTGCGGAATAGACTTTGTTATCCAAAACAATAGCCAGACGTTTTTTTACGTTTGCCTCCGTTATCCTTGCAAAATCTCTTCCCCCTTTTTTGTCGAAATTGATGGAAACATAGGGTTCGTTGTATTGAGAGTCTATTTGAACCTTTGCATTCGTTAGCTGGGCACCGGTTAAAAGGGTCCGTTTTTTTATAAGATAGGGAGTTTTTATAATCCGCCGTGTTTCCGGATCTTCTTTAATGCCATAGAGAACTTCGCTGCCCGGAGGCATATTCCCTTGCAGGGCGGCATTTAGATCATGGGTATCATCCAGCAGTTTGAATTCTAAAAGAGCGGTCCGCCCGATAAGATCCTTGGCCCTTTTTGTATCTTTGATACCGGGGAGTTGGATAAGTATACGTTTTTCACCCTGTCGTCGAATATCCGGTTCACTGACGCCAAACTGGTCGATTCGATTTCTGATGGTTTCAAGTGCCTGTTCCGTTGCCAGCTTTTTGATTTGACCGGACTCTTTGTCAGGAAGATCCAGTATCATCGTAAGGATTCCGTCGTGGGTTGATCTTGAAAGGATGCGCAAATTTTTAAATTCTTTGTCGAGCAGTTTTTCAAATCCGTCGATGTTTTCCTGGCCTTGCAACTGGACCGAAATGCGGCTTCCATCGATACGATTCAAGTCGATATGGTGGATGTGCTCCTTCTTTAAAAGACTTCGCATTTCCTGGCTGATACGTTCTATGGTGCTTTCCACGGCTTTTTCCGTATCCACTTCAAGTGCGAGGTGCATGCCGCCTTGAAGATCGAGCCCCAGGTTTATTTTTTTATGCGGCCACAAAGATGGGTTTATGGTCGGAAGTATGTAAATAACAGCAATGACAATAACTGCAATAACGGAAACAACCCGCCATGAGAGATTCTTCAATGATCTTTTCCTTTCCTGAAGTTACGCCTAAAATAAAATGAGGGCCACTAATCCAAACTGCAGACGGGGCTCAATCACGCCGAAAGCGGATAAAACTTGTGCATAAGTCATCGTAAAGAAAGAAAATCAGTTAATCTTTTCAAATAAAGATAGCTATCTGAATAATCCCTTCTTTTTTTTTGCTTCCTGAGTCTGTGATGTAGCCTGGACTACCTGGGCGACATTGCCTCGGGCAATCTTTACCCGGACCTTGTCCGCTATTTCAACAGTCATCGTGGTATCATTTACGGCTGTAATTCGACCGTGAAGACCTCCGCTTGTAATGATGCGGTCTCCCTTTTTAATCCGGTTTATCATTTCACGATGTTCTTTGGTTTTTTTCTGCTGGGGCCGAATAAGCAGAAAATAGAATATAACGAACATCAGGATAATCGGGATCAGTGATGAAAATCCTCCTGCTCCCTGACCTGCAATACCTCCGCCCTGGCCCATTGCATAAGCAATATCTATCAAGATAGATCCTCCTTATATGGTATTCGGTTAGTTTTTTTGAAACTCATCGATTTCCCACGAACTTTATCCGCTTTGAGCGCGATTTTTCAATAAATATTCAATGATGCGCGAAGGGATACTTTTTCAAAAAACTGAAATGTTATCTCATAGTTTAAATTATAAAAACGGCGCTGATATACTGCAATTGATTCCATACGTCAAATGTTTATTTCATTATAGAAAACATGGTCCATAGAACCGGCTTAACGATTAATGGATTTGAGTTAAAAATTACCTCGGGATGCTGGAAGCCTGGAATACAGGAATGACAGTGTATCAGGTACTCTGGGTCCGAATTTTATTCAAATTAATTTGGCGGTATCCAGAGTGTTTCACCGTCAAATTGAATGCGATTTACGTGTTCGTAATCGATGAGATCCAGAAGTGCAAAAATTTGGTCCATATTATAGATAACCACCTTGCTCAAAGGATAGATCAGGTTAAGATCAACATCTATTTTGCGTTCTTTTATGTTATAAATATTAACCGTACTTTCAGAAAATTTAAGAAGCTTGCCAACACCCGAACTTTGTCCCCCCCTTGCAGGTTCGTCGGCAAGTGGTGACAGGGAGATGCCTTTATGAGCAAAATAATCTTTTAGGAAATTAAAATGTATGTTCCAGATATTGTCCCCAGGCTGAACAACGTGTATTCCAAATGCTTCTGGATTTTTCATGGAATCCATTTTGTTTGACTTAAGGTCCTTTTCAACAATATCGCCACTTTTAATCCGTATTTTATCCAAAATCTCCTGCATGGAGACCGTTGAATCGCCTATTTTAAAGGATTCATCAGATTTTGTTATAATGTCAACCCCTTTTTCAATTCCATATTCTGCCTTGCGCTTTTGCATAAGCGCTATGAGCGCTTTGTCTTTTTCGATGTTATTGTAATCAATGACAGTCTCTCCTGTTGCAGGCGTATGAACTTTTTCAGGCATGTTTTGAGTCGTTACCTTTGAATCTTTTTTTAACCAGAACCATAAACCTGCAACTGCGACAAGGATAATACAACTTACTAGAATTCCTATGGATCTGCTTGATATTTCAGAGGGCTTTTTGGGCATGACTTTGATAGAATCCTTGGTGTTTTTGTGTCTGGGCGTCACATAGTTTTGGGTTTCGGCCCGTCTGCCTTACTCCGCAGTTCGTTCGGCAGAAGGGTGGGCTTGTTCGGGTTAGGCTCGTGTTTTACTCTTCACAAATAATCTTACTCATGCCGTGGACGAATGTGTTGTCTCCTTCGATGGTTATGGAAAGATTGCGAAGTATTTCCAGGTCGAGAATCTCCTTGCGTTTCTTATTCAAAAGATAGTCGGCCACTACCGAGGGGACGATTCCTTTTACTTTTGAGACGTTATCTTTTAAGGTTTCAAGACGAAGTTTTCGGAGAAAGTCAAGGACCAGCATCTCCTTGGAAGGTACAAGCCCTTTGCCCCCGCAATGGCTGCAGGATTCAAAACTGCTGGATTCAATCGAGGGCCTGAGTCGCTGTCTTGACATTTCCATGAGTCCGAACATTGAAATCTTGCCGATCTTTGTTTTGGCCTTGTCGTATTTTACATTGTTTTTCACGGCCCTAAAAACTTCTAATTTATGCTTGGAATCTCTCATGTCGATAAAATCGATCACGATAAGGCCGCCCAAATCTCTGAGTCGCAGTTGACGGGAAATTTCCTCGGCTGCTTCAATATTGGTCTGAAGAGCGGTCTGTTCAATTGATTTTTTTTGAGTGGCCTTTCCTGAATTGACGTCAATGGCAACCAGCGCTTCTGTCTGTGTTATTATAATATACCCCCCGGATTTTAATTTGACACGGCTTTCATATATGGATGCAATCTGTTCTTCCAGCTGGTATTTTGTGAATATGGGCCGGTCCATTTTATAGTGTTTGACAATCTTGGTATGTTTTGGGGAAATGATTTTAACAAAGTTTTTAACTTCGTTATATACTGTGACATCATCTATGAGGATTTCGGTCACGTCGGGGGTGAAATAGTCACGTATGGATCTTAAAACAAGGTTTTGCTCCTTGTAAACCAGTACCGGGGGTTTTGCTTTGGCCACATCTTTTTTGATGTTTTTCCAGAGCCGTAAAAGATATTTTAAATCCCTGGACATGCTCATCTTGGTACAGTTTATTCCGGCGGTTCGGACGATGATGCCGAATCCTTCAGGCAATTTGAGATTGTTGATCATATCTTTAAGGCGGCTTCGCTCATCTTCATCTTCTATTTTGCGTGAAATGCCCCGGTTGTTGCTTCCGGGCATAAACACCAGGTATCTTCCCGGGAGAGATATGTAAGTTGTGAGCATGGCCCCTTTTTTCATGAACGGGTCTTTTATGACCTGTACCAGGAGTTCCTGGCCGCGCCTCACCATTTTTTTTATGGATTTGTCTTTTGAAAGATTGTCCTGAAAATACTCGCTATGGATTTCATGCTTCTGAAGAAATCCATGGCGATCAGCCCCGTAATCTACGAATACGGCTTGGAGACTCGGCTCAACACGTGAAATAACGGCTTTGTAAATGTTGCCGTGAATAATTTCCCTTGCGGCACTTTCGATATGAAATTCTTCGAGTTTCATATCTTTTACTTTTGCAATCCTGCATTCCTCAGGATCTATGGCATTAATAAGGATCTTACTCATAAAATATGGGTCCTTTTACAGCGGGATTGATGCTTTTATCTCAGGGATAAAAGGATTGTTTCCGAACGGAACCAAGTGATATATATATTATCTCAAGCAGTTGCTTTATTAATGAATATGAAATTGTCATATACAAGTCAAACGATTTCTTATCGCTTGCTATTTATATCGCGTTGTGGCATGTGAAATTAATTTGTTGCAAGAGAAAATTATGCATTTCCCAAGCAAAAGCTTTGAAAATATGGCTTCTTTGAAACATTTAATAAGCGCCTGAATCATACAAGCGAGGCAGAGTAGATACAATGGAGGAAAGATACGATCCTAAAACCATAGAATCCAAGTGGCAGAATTTCTGGGAAACATCGAAGCTTTTTAAGGTCAAAGAGGACCCCGGTAAGGAAAAATATTATCTTCTCGAAATGTTTCCCTATCCCTCCGGCAATATACACATGGGACATGTGAGGAACTATACCATTGGTGATGTGGTTGCAAGGTACAAAAGAATGCGGGGACTCAATGTTCTTCATCCCATGGGATGGGACGCATTCGGTATGCCGGCGGAAAACGCCGCAATTGCGAACAACAGCCATCCCGCCAAATGGACCTATGAAAATATTGATACCATGCGATCTCAGCTGAAGCGCATCGGTTTTTCCTACGACTGGGACAGGGAAATCGCCACTTGCACGCCTGAATATTACCGGTGGGAACAGTGGCTTTTTTTTAAAATGTACGAAAAGGGAATGGTCTATCACAAGGAATCTTTTTTGAACTGGTGTGAACACTGCCAGACGGTTCTGGCCAACGAGCAGGTGGAAGCCGGTATGTGCTGGCGCTGTGGTCAGACGGTTCGGCAGAAAAAACTCTGGCAATGGTTTTTCCGTATTACAGATTACGCGGAAGATCTGCTGGCATATTGCGACAAGCTTCCCGGATGGCCTGAAAAGGTTATCACCATGCAGAAGAACTGGATTGGAAAGAGTGTGGGTGCGGAAATTCAGTTTCCCATAGAGGATACAGATGAGCAGATACCGGTTTTTACCACCCGGCAGGATACGGTTTGTGGCGCAACTTTCATGTGTCTTGCTCCGGAGCACCCGCTGGTGTTCCGTTTGTCCAAAGGGACGCTCCAGGAAGACAACGTTCGCAAATTTGTCGAACATATATCCCTGCAGGACCGATCCAGCAGGGCGGTGGAGAGTTATGAAAAAGAGGGTGTCTTTACCGGCGCCTATTGTCTCAATCCCTTGAGCGGCTTGCGCATGCCGATTTATACAGCAAACTTTGCACTCATGGAGTATGGCACGGGAGCGGTTATGTCCGTTCCGGCTCATGACCAGCGTGATTTCGATTTTGCTCGAAAATACAACCTGGATATCGTGGTGGTCGTAAAACCCTATGATGACGATCTCGATCCCGCCACCATGACCGAAGCATTCACCGGTGAAGGTGTGATGGTTAATTCCGGTCGGTTTAACGGAATGGATAACGTTACGGCCCTTGACGAAATCGCTTCTTTTCTGGAACAGGAAGGAATGGGCAAAAAGGCGACAAGTTTCAGGTTAAGGGACTGGGGTATTTCAAGGCAGCGATACTGGGGTGCGCCGATCCCTATGATTCATTGCAAAAAATGCGGCATTGTTCCCGTGCCGGAGCAGGATCTTCCCATTCTTCTCCCGGAGGATGCCGATCTGCTGGAGGGCGGAAGGTCGCCCCTTGGGACTCTCGATTATTTTGCAAAGGCAACCTGTCCGGTTTGCGGGAGCTCGGAGGCCAGAAGAGAGACCGATACAATGGACACTTTCGTGGAATCTTCATGGTATTATGAAAGATACTGCAGCCCGAATTATGACAGCGGCATGTTTGAGAAAACGTCCGTAGATTACTGGATGCCCGTGGATCAATATATAGGCGGCGTTGAGCATGCTATTTTACATTTGCTCTATTCAAGGTATTATACCCGTGTGTTACACGACTTCGGATTGGTAAAATACAAGGAACCTTTTACCCGGCTTTTGACACAGGGGATGGTTTGTAAAGAGACGGTTTCATGTCCGGAACACAGTTTTCTTCTTCCCGAAGAGGTGGAAAACAATGGCGCAGACCGGCATTGTAAAAAATGTGGTAAGATGGTTACCCTTGGCCGGGTTGAAAAAATGTCCAAGTCGAAAAAGAATGTTATCGATCCGAATATTCTTCTCGAAAAGTACGGTGCGGATACAACGAGACTTTTTTGCCTTTTTGCAGCCCCGCCGGAAAGGGATCTTGAATGGAGCGATCAGGGGGTTGAAGGGGGGTATCGCTTTCTGAATCGTGTCTGGCGCCTTGCCTGGAACTGGATTGATTTGATCAAGGATGCAACCCCTTTTGACGGGAGCCCCGATCTTCTGGAAGGCAGAACTCGTGAAATGTTCAAAAAAACCCATGCGACCATATATAAAGTTACAAAAGATATAGAAGATCGGTTCCATTTTAATACGGCAATCAGTGCAATCATGGAGCTTGTGAATACCATGTACGGAATCGACCCTGTAAAAAATGACACTCAAGATACCAGAGTCATGCGATTTGCCATGGAATCTGTTGCGCTCCTTTTGTCGCCGATTGTTCCACATTTTGCCGAAGAGCTCTGGGAGACCCTGGGCTTTGAGTTCAGCGTTTTATTGGCGTCATGGCCGTCATACAGGGAAGGCGCCCTGTTAAAGGATGAACTTTTGATCGTGATTCAGGTAAACGGCAAACTAAGAAGCAAGTTCCATGTTGATGTGGATGCAGATGATAATACAATCAAAGCGTTGGCCCTTTCGGACGAGCGCATTCAAAAATTTATAAATAATAAAACCATTAAGAAAATTATTGTGGTTAAAAACAAACTTGTGAATATCGTGGTATAAATGATGAAATCAACCTCAGTAGGATTATTGTTTGTTAAAAAGAAATATGCCTGGGCAATCATTTTATTTTGGTTGCTTTTTTCGGCTTGCGGCTACCGATTTGCCGGCGGGGGAAGTCTTCCGTCCGGTATAACGTCGATTAGTATCGAGATTTTTGAAAACCGCACCTCAGAAACCGGGGTGGAGACTATAATTACAAATGACCTCATATATGAGTTTATTCGGCATGAGCAGGTGGTTGTAACCGGAAGTGATAAGGCCGATGCAATTCTTACCGGTGTTGTTAAATCGATAAGTGAAAGAACGATTTCACACAAAGGAGAGTATACCTCCGATGAAAGACGGGTTACACTTAAACTTGATTTGCAATTAAAGGATAAATCTGGCGGGGTCATATGGTCTGCAAAAGATGTTTCAGACAACGAAGCCTACAAAGTATCGTCTGAAAAACAAGCCACCGAACAACTTAAAAAGGTTGCGATCAAAAGGCTTTCCAAAAGGCTTGCGGAAAATATTTTCAACATGTTAACCGCCGATTTTTAAAAAAATCCATCTCACAGCCATAACAAAGGCACTTTTGTTTTGCAGTGTAGCTTTTTAGCGGTTAGCCCGTGAGAAATTCGAGATAGGCTTAGATGGTATTTACAAGTCTGGAAAGGCGGGAAATTTTTCGAGATGCGGTTTTCCTGTGGATCACACCCTTTTTTGCTGCATTATCTATTATAGATTTTGCAATATCGAGTTCAGACAGCGCTGCTTCATTCGATTTTTCGCTGACAGTTTGTCGTACGCCTTTGACGATATTCTTTATCCTTGTTTTCGAAGATTTGTTGCGCAGGCGCCTTTTCTCGTTCTGGCGCGCACGTTTTATCGCAGATTTATGGATAACCAACGTTATAAGCTCCTTTCAATCTAATATTATAAATAAAAATGTTTTAAATACAGATCCACTGAAAATATGTCAAGCTTTATTTTGACTCGGCAATTCGAACTTAGGGGCTTCGCCCCAATTGGAATAGTGGAGTAATGGATGGTATAAACATATTGCCATTAAAAAACCTGTATTTTCGATAAGCTGTATAATTTCCAAGACGTCAAATTAATAATGAATCGATCAACAAATCAGCCAACCACTGAAAACCACCGTGTGACAAAAGCTGCGGGTGTTGTTGGATCAGCAACTTTATTGAGCCGCATTTTCGGTTTCATAAGAGATGTTGTAATTGCCTGGTTTTTTGGTGCCGGGCTCGTTTCGGATGCTTTTTTTGTAGCTTTCAGAATTCCCAACCTTTTAAGAAGGCTTTTTGCCGAAGGTTCTTTAAGCGTTGCCTTTATTCCCATTTTTACCGAATACCTTACACAGCGGGGGAAAGAGGATGCCTTTGAAATGGCAAAGTCCGCCATAAGGCTCCTTTCCGTGTTGCTTGTTGCCATCGCAATTGCAGGTATTTTGCTGTCTCCGTTTATCATCCGGGTTATCGCTCCCGGGTTTGTCTCGTCACCGGAAAAATATTCACTTACGGTCTTTTTAACCCGTATCATGTTTCCGTATATTTTTTTCATCGGACTTGTTGCACTCTGCATGGGAATACTTAATGCTCTCGGTCATTTCGCCGCACCGGCCCTGGCACCGGTTTTATTGAATATTTCCATAGTAGGCTCGGTATTCTTAATTGCACCTCACATGGCTGATCCTGTGACCGGGATTGCCATCGGGGTTCTGATCGGAGGATCTCTGCAACTCGCACTCCAGGTGCCGTTTCTTATAAAAAAGGGATTTTATTTCTGGCAAAAAGCAAATATGTACCACCCCGGTCTAAAAAAGGTCGGTCTGCTCATGGTCCCAACCATATTCGGTGCTGCTGTCTATCAGATTAACATTCTGGTGGGGACCCTGCTTGCATCGCTACTGGCCCAAGGGAGTATTTCATATCTTTATTATGCTGACCGCCTGGTACAGTTTCCACTCGGAATATTTGCGATAGCCACTGCCACTGCTGTTCTGCCAAGTCTTTCCAGGCAGGCGGCTGAAAAAGATTTGCAGGCGGTCAGGGATACTTTTTCATACGCCATGAAAATGGTTTTTTTTATCACTATCCCTTCAATGGTCGGCCTGATCGTTTTAAGGGAACCTATTGTTGCACTGTTGTTTAAAAGGGGATCATTTGATTCGGAAACCACGCGTTTGACTGCATACGCGCTTTTGTATTATAGTATAGGTCTCTGGGCTTTTTCAGCGGTACGGATCGTTGTTTCTACGTTTTATGCATTACAGGACACAAAAACGCCGGTACGAATGGCTATAGTATCGGTTTGCGCCAATATCATACTCGGAGTCATTCTTATGGGACCCATGGGACACGGCGGGCTTGCGCTCTCAACGTCCCTTGCGTCAATGTTGAACCTGGGACTTCTTGTTCGGGCCTTGAAGACAAAACTCGGTGCGCTGGGCTTGAAGAGTATTACCGAGTCCGCCTGTAAAACAATGATTTGTTCAGGGATTATGGGCGCTGTTGTCTGGGCCACTGCGTTATTGATTATTCCCCCGGAGGACGGGACATTATCCGGCCTTTTCTTCGGTCTCATGGGAAGTATCGTGACCGGGTTGGTTCTCTATGGTTCTTTTTCCTTATTGCTTAAGAGCACGGAACTAAGAAATGTCCTGGCATTAGCCGGGAAAGGGAAAGATAAAAAGTGATTTCAAAGAAAAACATTCTGCTTGCTGCTGCAATAGTGCTAGTGTTTTTTTTGCTAATGTTTATTTTATTCAGTGAGAATGGTCTTGCCGATTTAAACCGGCTGAAAGCGGAAAGAGACGGTTTGTTAAAAAAAAATACTGAACTGATCCAGCAAAACCTTTTCTTATGTCGCGAAATAGAAAGATTAAAGACTGATCCCGAATATGTGGAGAATCTGGCCCGGAAGGAACTTGGCGTGATCGGTAAAGACGAGGTTGTGATAAAGGTGAAGAAAGGCAGAAAGGCTAAATAGTGCCTGAACGAAAACTGTCTTTTCCGCCAATATCTGCGTCAGACTCAAATTTTAATCCTCGAAATACTACCAGTATTCCTGTGGTTAAAATTTTCGTCTTCCTTGATCTTAACGAAAAATCCTAGTTTTCGTTCGGGCACTATATAAAATTGATGAAAGATGACGTATTTTATACCCGGACAATGGCAAAAGTCTATGCCGGGCAGGGCAATTTGGGTAAAGCGGCAGAAATCTATAACCACCTATTGAAAAAAGACCCGGGTCGCCAGGATCTTATTGATGCGCTTTCCGAAATTGAGAGCAAGGGCTTTGATAAAGATCGAGAGACTCTTTTCAAGCTGTTTAGTGAATGGATCGACCTTTTGCTAAAGTATAACGGCATGCAAAAAATTAAGAAATTAAAAAATTATATCGATGGCGAGAAATGAAACGTATAATCAATAATAAAAATATCGTACTGGGGGTATCCGGAGGGATTGCCGCATACAAGAGCGTCGAGCTTTTAAGGCTCCTTATCAAGGAGGAGGCGAACGTCAGGGTCATTATGACTAAAAACGCATCAGAGTTTGTGAAGCCGCTAACTTTTTGGGCCTTATCGCGTCAACCGGTCTGTACCAGTCTCTTTGAAACGACCGATGATGCCTCCATCAGACACATTGATTGGGCGAATCAAGCGGATGCTGTGATTATTGCACCGGCAACGGCAAATATTATCGGCAAGATCGCCCACGGGATTGCCGATGATGCGCTGAGCACTTTCATTCTGGCGGTAACATGTCCGGTGATCATCTGCCCTGCCATGAACACGAATATGTTTGAAACAAAAGCGGTCCGGAGGAATCTTGAGAGACTTAAATCCGATGGGCATTTTGTCATAGAACCGGAATCAGGGGAACTTGCTTGCGGCACTACCGGACCCGGCCGTCTTCCTGAACCCGAAGATATACTTGACAGGCTGTTGTTCTATCTTTCGCCAAAAGATATGAAAGGTAAAAGGATACTGGTAACCGCCGGCCCGACTCGCGAATTTATCGATCCGGTTCGGTTCATCAGCAATCCTTCTTCCGGCAAGATGGGCTTTGCGGTTGCAAGGGCTGCGGAACAAAGGGGAGGCGATGTTGTTTTGATAACCGGCCCCACAAGTCTTCTCGATCCAAATAACGTGACGGTGGTCAGGGTCGACACGGCCCGGGACATGGCTCTTGCCGTATTTGACCACATGAAAAATTCTGAAATAATCATTAAGACAGCAGCGGTTTCTGATTACCGCCCAAAGGAGCCCTACGGACAGAAGATCAAAAAAGGAAAGGATGAACTCATTTTGTCACTGGAAAAAACCCAGGATATTTTGAAAGAGGTTGGGAGGAGAAAAAAAGACCATATACTCGTTGGGTTTGCTGCGGAAACGGAAAACCTTGAAGCGTATGCCGAAAAAAAACTGGTTGAAAAAAATCTTGATATTATTGTGGGAAATCTTGTGGGGCGTCCCGCTTCGGGTTTTGGTGTTGACACCAATACGGTGACCCTGTTTTATAGAGACGGCACAAAAGAATCTATTCCTGAAATGCAAAAAGATGATGTCGCCCATATTCTTCTGGATCGAATAATAAGGACAGGTAGCCACAAACAAAAACCTGCTGATACAAATGTCTTATAAAAGCGATTTTGATACGGCCATAGAAGAACTCTGCGAGACCTTGCGATTCCTATCTCAAACCGGTTGCCATGGTTTTGATTGTTCAAAGGAAAGCTTTAACATAATGGAATCTTGGGGACATAAACAGGCACATTCACCGGAAACCCTGGAGGCGATTCGAACGGATCTGGGTGACTGTTGCCGCTGCCGGCTTTCGCAAAGCCGAAAGCATATTGTCTTTGGCGCGGGTGATCCTCATGCAAGACTGGTATTTGTGGGCGAAGGGCCGGGCTATGATGAGGATCAAAAAGGGGAACCGTTTATCGGCGCTGCCGGCCGTCTTCTTACAAAGATAATAGAGGCCATAAAGTTTGCCCGCGATCAGGTGTATATCTGTAATATCATAAAGTGTCGCCCTCCGGGGAACAGAAATCCTCTTCCGGATGAGATAGAGGCATGTTTGCCTTTTTTAAAGCGTCAGCTTACGGCCATAAAGCCGGATGTTATATGTGCCCTGGGGACGTTTGCCGCCCAGGCACTGCTAGATACAACATTGCCGATTTCAAAACTCAAAGGGCGTTTTCATGATTATAACGGGATACGGGTGTTGCCCACATATCACCCGGCCTACCTTCTTCGCAATCCCGGCAAAAAGCGTGATGTCTGGGAAGATATGAAAAAATTGATGAAGGTATTGGATACTTAGATGCTTATTTGTAAATTTTGTGGTTTAATTGTTTCAGTATGTAATGAAACTTTGAATATGAAATATATACATATTATATTAGCACTGTCGCTGTTTTTATTCTGCTTCTCCGGAAATGGTGTTGCAGCAGTAAATGAGGTCTATATTATCCCGATGTCGGGTCCCATCAGTCCGGCGGTGGCCGGTTTTTTGAAAAAGGGGATTAACAAAGCTTCCGATGAAGGCGTTTCATGTATTATTGTTGAACTTGACACCCCGGGGGGGCTTGCCGAATCCATGCGTGAGATTGTAATGGCAATTTTTGCAAGCAAGGTCCCGGTTGTGATTTATGTGGCCCCGAGCGGAGCCAGGGCCGCTTCCGCAGGCGTAATGATCACCATGGCGGCGGACATTGCAGCCATGGCGCCGGGAACAAACATCGGTGCGGCGCATCCGGTGGGAGCGGGAGGCAAGGAAATCAGCGGCGCCATGTCCGAGAAGGTGATAAATGACATGGTGGCCCATGCAAGGAGTATCGCGAAAAAAAAGGGAAGGAACGCCGATTGGGTTGAAAAGGCCGTTCGTAAAAGCGTTTCCATAACGGAAACCGAGGCGCTCAAGGCGAATGTCATCGATGTTGTGGCAAAAGACATCGATGATCTGATCCGTCAGATTAACGGACGCAAGATCCAAGATAAAGGGGTTTTAACACTCGATAACGTTAAAAAGACCGTACTGACAGAAGATTTAAGAACCAAAATTTTAAAAACCATCAGCAATCCTAACATTGCGTATATTCTTATGATGATTGGTCTTGCCGGTCTTTACTTTGAATTGTCACACCCCGGCGCGGTGCTTCCCGGGGTTGTGGGCGGGATTTCCATTATTCTGGCGTTCTTTGCGTTTCAGACTATACCGGTTAACTATGCAGGATTTCTCCTTATCGTTCTTGCCATTATTTTTTTCATTATGGAGATGAAGATTGCAAGTTACGGGCTTTTGAGTATAGCGGGCATTACTTCGCTTTTGCTCGGCTCTATTATGTTATTTGAAAACAGCGGCACCGGTATGAGACTGTCATGGCAAGTGCTCATACCCACCCTTGCTCTGATTTCAGGCTTTTTTGTAGTTGTTTCAGGTCTTGTTTTTAAATCACATCTGTCTAAACCGAGAACCGGCGCACAGGGCCTGATCGGGGAGATCGGAGTGGTCAGAGAATCTCTCATGCCTGATGGCAAGGTCTTTGTGCACGGAGAACTGTGGAACGCAACCTCAAAAGATCCAATCCAAACCGGCACCAGGGTCCGGGTTGTAAATATCGTCAATCTTGTCCTTGAAGTGGAACCGGTTGAAAGGAGCGTATAATGTATACCGTAATCGCCATAGTTGTACTGACTGTTTTTTTTCTGTCTGCGGCCATACGTATTTTAAATGAGTATGAACGAGGAGTTATATTCAGGCTTGGCAGAGTGATAAAGGCAAAAGGGCCCGGGCTGATCATCCTTATTCCGGTTGTTGACAAAATGGTAAAGGTGAGTATGCGTCTTGTGGCCATGGATGTCGATCCCCAGGACGTTATTACCAGGGACAATGTTTCCGTAAAGGTAAATGCCGTTATCTATTATAGGGTCATTGAACCCATAAAAGCGGTTATCGAAGTGGAACAATACAATTACGCAGTGTCACAGCTGGCACAGACAACGTTACGGAGCGTATGCGGTCAGGCGGAACTCGATGAGCTGTTGTCCGCAAGGGAAAAGATTAATTCTCAGCTTCAGGAAATATTAGATATGCACACGGATCCGTGGGGAATTAAGGTCACAACAGTGGAACTCAAGCATATCGATTTGCCACAGGATATGCAGCGGTCCATGGCCAAGCAGGCTGAGGCGGAGAGGGAACGGCGTGCCAAGATAATTAATGCCGAGGGTGAATTTCAGGCGGCAAACAAGCTGGCCCAGGCTGCTGAGATTATACGTGACCATCCCATGGCATTGCAGCTAAGATATCTCCAGACCATGCGTGAGATATCTGCTGAGCAGAATACAACCACGATCTTTCCGTTCCCCCTGGAACTTTTTAAGCCGTTTCTTGCGATAATAGATAAAGTAAAAAAGGGGGTTGGGGAATAACGGTCATCTATTTATTGACATAATATGTAAAAATTGTTAACGAATCATGTTTTTTGCGGGGGTTTTGCAGCCTCCGCTTGTGCTTTTAAAACAAAGGATAGAAAAGGAGATCTGCGGAATATGGGTAAAAAGAAAAAGGAGACCAAAGAAAAACCGCTGGAGAAAATGACAGCCAAGGAATTGAGGGGGGTTGGCAAACAACTGCCTGATATAACAGGTGTTTATGGAATGAATAAGGCTGAACTCATCAGCGCAATAAAAAAGGCGAAAGGGATAACAGAAGATTTACCGAAAAAAAGTGATTCCTCAGTTCGGGAAATTAAAAAAAAGATTAAAGCGCTGAAAGTGGGGCGAGAAGCAACCATTAACAACAATGATCATAAAATGGCAAAAATTTACCGGCGCCGAATCACCAAACTGAAGAAAAAGACACGTAGAGCCGCTTGATTTTGATGATTTCACTTTCTTTGAAGAATCAGATAAGATCTTTCATCGAGTCCCTTTCCTCTGAAAAGGGATACTCTGCAAATACGTGCCGTGCTTACTCTCACGACCTCAAAGAGTTTGTATCATTTATTTATAAAGAACGCTTTTCAGGGAAGAAGAACCAAAATTCTATAGATAATTTTACTGCGGATCAGGTGGATGGGTTGCTGATAAGGGGGTATCTGGGATTTTTACACAAAAAGAACAAAAGGGTTACCATAGCGCGGAAGCTTTCAGCCATCCGTTCTTTTTTCAGATACCTCGTCAAACGCGGCGTTATTCTGGATAACCCCCTTGATTCGATTTTAACGCCAAAACAGCAAAAAACGATCCCGGTCTACCTCCCTGTTGATGACATTTTCAGGTTGCTCGATTCCATAAGCACTGATACGCTTTTTAGTTTAAGGAGCCGTGCAATTTTCGAAACCCTTTATTCGAGCGGCATACGGGTTTCGGAGCTTGCCGGTATGAATATGTTTGATGTTGATTTTACAAAGCAAGTGATCCGCGTGCTTGGAAAAGGGAACAAGGAACGGATTGTGCCTGTGGGCAGAAAGGCGTTAACTGCTATTTCCGATTACAGAAAAAGGTTGCAAATCGAAGCCGGCATACGCACTGACGAAAATACCCCGCTTTTTTTAAACAAAAACAAGGGTCGCCTTACCACCCGTTCCATCGCGCGTATTCTGGAAAAGACAGCAAAAGAATGCGGATTGTTAATACCGGTTTCACCTCATTCCATGCGCCATTCATTTGCAACCCACTTACTCGATGCAGGGGCGGATTTGAGGGTGGTGCAAGAGCTGTTGGGCCATAAAAGCCTTTCTACGACCCAGAAATATACTCATGTAAGTATCGACAGATTAATGGAAACCTATGACAAAGCGCACCCGAGACGATAAACGAGACCTTTGCAAAACGCCTCCTTTTGCCCAATTCCGGCGTCAGGCTCAAATTTTAATCCTCGAAATACTCAATGTATGTCTGTGGTTAAAATTTTCGCCTTCCTTGGCCTTGAACAAAATTGGACATTTTTCAAAGGTCTCGAAACAGGAGCAAAAATAAACCGATGAAATTTCATGGCACAACAATTCTTGCCGTCAGGCATAAGGGCAAAGTGGCTGTAGCCGGTGACGGCCAGGTTACATTGAATAATACTGTTATAAAACATCAAGCAAAAAAAGTCAGAAGGATTTACAATGACAGAATAATTGTGGGATTTGCCGGCGCCACTGCCGATGCCTTAAACCTTTCCGAACGGCTGGAAAAAAAGCTCGAGCGGTATAACGGGAACCTGACTCGCAGTGCCGTTGAACTGGCACGGGACTGGCGTACCGACAAGTATTTGAGGCGTCTGGAAGCCATCATGATTGCGGTGGACGATAAAAACATGTTTGTTATCTCGGGAAACGGTGATGTGATTGAACCGGACGAGGGCCTTATGGGTATAGGGTCCGGAGGCATGGGAGCCCAGGCGGCGGCAAAAGCCATGATAAGAAATACGGATATGGATCCTGTTGATATTGTTAAAGAAGCAATGAAAATTGTTGCTTCCCTGTGCGTATTTACAAATGATACGATCACGATTGAAGAGTTGTAACCAAGCGCAGATAAGTTGTAGAAATTCCGAGACGTTAAATTATCCATAACAGGTAGTAAACAAAAAATGAGCAGTCTAAAACCAAACCAAATCGTTCAAGAACTTGATAAATATATCATTGGACAGCACCGGGCGAAACGTTCTGTTGCCATTGCTTTACGGAATCGTTGGCGCCGGCAGCAGGTCCCGGAAAATCTTCGAGACGAAATTGTTCCCAAGAATATTATCCTTATCGGTCCCACCGGGGTAGGGAAGACAGAGATAGCCAGAAGGCTTTCAAATTTAACCGATTCTCCATTTACTAAGGTTGAGGCTTCCAAGTTTACGGAAGTAGGATATGTGGGACGGGATGTTGAATCTATGGTAAGAGATCTTCTCGAACTTACGGTCAATGCACTTAAATCAAAGGAGCAGGAGGCTGTAAAAGAAAAAGTATGGCAGATTGCCGAAGAGAGGATGCTGGATCTTTTGCTTCCAAAAGGAGGAGTGCAGCCCACACAGAAGCGTGAAGATTCAAAGGAGACACAGTTTGAACTTATAACATCCAAAAGCGATGAATTTTCTCCCACAAGGGAAAAGCTCAGAAAAATGCTTCGCCAGGAGAAACTGGACAATCGATACGTTGATCTTGACGTGTCAGAGCGAACCATGCCTATGGTGGAGATTTTCTCCAACGTCGGTATGGAGGAGATGGGGATTAATTTTAAAGATATGATCGGCGGTTTTCTTCCCAAAAGTACAAAGCGTCGCAAGGTAAAAGTACCCGAAGCCATGGAGATGCTGGCGGCTGAAGAGGCTCAGAACCTGGTAGATATGGACAAGGTGGTAAAAGAGGCCATTATAAAAGTCGAGCAGTCGGGAATCATTTTTCTTGATGAAATTGATAAAATTGCCGGAAAAGACGGCACCCACGGTCCCGACGTGTCCAGGGAAGGGGTCCAGAGGGATCTTCTGCCCGTTATAGAAGGGAGCACGGTTACAACAAAGTACGGCCCGGTCAAGACAGACAATATTCTTTTCATTGCTGCCGGGGCTTTTCATACCGTCAAGCCTTCGGATTTAATTCCGGAGCTCCAGGGCCGGTTCCCCATAAGGGTTGAACTGGACGCTTTGGGTCAGAAGGAGTTTGTAAGGATACTCACGGAACCCAAAAATGCTTTAATCCTTCAATATATGGCTCTTTTAAAGACCGAAGGTGTTGATGTTGTTTTTGAGGATGAAGCTGTTGAAGAAATAGCCAGGATTGCTGAAGAGGTTAACAACATGACCGAGAACATCGGTGCCAGGAGGCTTTATACCCTCATGGAGTGCATGCTGGAAGATATCCTTTTTGAAGCACCGGATATGCGCGAAAAGAAAATAGTCATCGATAAAAAGTATGTGGAAGACAAGTTAAAGGACATCAAAGATGACGAGGATCTGAGCCGGTATATTTTGTAAAAAATAGTTTTTTACAAGACCATCAACGTCAGTTTACTGTATCCGTTTAAGGAGTAATTAAGTTAGTGGAAATTCCAAATAACAAATCCCAAAAGACAAACAAATAACAATGACCGAAATTCAAAATCCCAAACAAAAAAGCAATCGCTTTGAACCGGTTTGGAATTTGGAGTTTGAGATTTATTTGAAATTTGATGCTTGAGATTTGTGATTTGGTTGATCTTTAGGGATTGGGATTTATGATTTTAAAAAATAAGTGAACGGTTGTACGTTACTCATGAAAAGAAGATACTATGAACTCGAATGTTGCCGATATACTGATTGAGGCCCTGCCGTATATTCGCCGGTTCTATGGTATGACCCTGGTGATAAAGTATGGGGGCCATGCCATGGTCGACGAGCAGTTGAAGGAGGATTTTGCCCGGGATATTACGTTAATGAAATTTACGGGACTGAATCCGGTTGTTGTTCACGGAGGCGGTCCGCAGATCAACTCGGTCCTTAAACGCATGGGGATGGATTCAAGGTTTGTAAAAGGGATGCGTCTTACGGATGAGGCGACCATGGACGTTGTGGAGATGGTTTTAGGGGGCAAAGTAAACAAGGGGATCGTTGCTCAGATCAATCAGCAAGGGGGTAAGGCTGTGGGGTTGACCGGTAAGGACGGAGGGCTTATTCGTGCCAGAAAACTTCATATCGTTCATCACGAGGATAAGGATAAGCCGCCGGAGATCATCGATCCGGGCCTGGTGGGTGAGGTTACCCATATTAACCCGGGGATCATCAATACGCTGACCCAACAGGATTTTATTCCTATTATCGCACCGGTCGGGGCCGGGGAATCCGGTGAAACATACAACATAAATGCAGATCTGGTTGCAAGCAGTATTGCCATAGCCCTTTCAGCAGGCCGATTGATCTTGCTAACCGATGTAGATGGCGTTCTCGATGCTTCAGGGTCCCTCATTTCTTCAATTAGCGCAGAGAACATCAATCAGATGGTGGAAGAAAAAACCATTTCGGGAGGGATGATCCCTAAAATCGAATGTGCCTTGGAGGCGCTGAAAAACGGAGTTGGAAAGGTTCACATTATAAACGGCAACAAGCGCCATGCCTTATTACTTGAGCTTTTTACCGATAAAGGGATCGGCACAGAGGTAACCATATGATTGACGGAAAGGGTTCACAATGACTCAAGAGATAATTAAAAAAGCAGATCGGGTTATCGCAAAAACCTATAAAAGATTTCCCATTGTCATAGCAAAAGGCAAAGGATGTACGCTCTGGGATACACAGGGTAAAAAATATACCGATTTTGTTGCCGGAATTGCCGTATGCAATCTCGGCCATGCACATCCGGGAGTTTCAAAAGCACTTTCCATGCAGGCGGGCACCCTTTTTCATGTGTCCAACCTTTATTATACAATCCCCCAGGTAGATCTGGCATACTGGCTTGCGGAAAACAGCTTTGCCGACCGGGTATTTTTCTGTAACAGCGGTGCTGAAGCAAATGAGGCCGCCATTAAACTGGCCAGAAAATATTTCAAGGAAAAAGGGGAAAACGGGAGATACAGAATCATCTCCATGGAGCATTCTTTTCACGGACGGACCATGGCCACCCTTTCCGCAACCGGACAGGATAAAATAAAACAAGGATTCGAACCCGTGCTTGAAGGCTTTGACTATGTGCCGTTTAATGACATTAGCGCATTGCGCAGCAAAATCGGCCCATCCACATGCGCTGTCTTAATAGAACCGATCCAGGGCGAGGGGGGGGTTCGCTGTCCTGATCCCGAATACCTTAAGGCCGTAAGGCAGACTTGTGACGAAACCGGCATTCTTTTGATTTTTGATGAAATTCAGACGGGGATGGGACGTACCGGCAAACTTTTTGCCTACGAGCATTTCGGTATAGCGCCGGATATAATGACCCTGGCCAAAGCCCTGGCCAATGGATTACCCATAGGGGCCATGCTGGCCAGAGAAGAAGTTGCCGATGCCTTCGGGCCGGGGTCACATGCTTCGACATTTGGCGGCACCCCGGTTGTCACCGCGGCGTCACTTGAAGTTGTCCGGGTGCTTTCAGAAGAAAATATAATCGATCATTGCAAAAAAATAGGAGCTTATTTTAAGGAAAGGCTTTCATGGTTGAAAGACAGGCATGAATTGATTGAGGATGTTCGCGGTATGGGTCTGCTTTTGGGTATGAAGCTAAAAATAGAGGGAGATCAGATTGTTGCTTCGTGCATGGAAAAAGGGTTTCTGATAAACTGCATTCAGGGGAATATTCTACGGTTTATTCCTCCGCTTATCATAGAAAAACAAGAGATAGACGCTCTCGTGGCATGTCTGGATGAGGTTTTTAATTGAATATTGAAGATTGAATAATTGAGAAACCATATCAACATTTCATCAGATTTTTCTTTTAACTATTTAATTTTCAATTGAAAATATTCAATCAGATGGTGAGGTAAAATTGAAAAAAGACATTTTGACACTTATAGATCTTACCCGAGAGGATTTTGAAGTCCTCTTTGAACGGGCGACTGAATTAAAAAAAAGATATAAAAAAGGGATTGCAGACAAGCCTCTTGCCGGTAAAACCCTGGGTCTTATTTTCGACAAACCGTCTACCCGCACACGCATTTCCTTTGAATCGGCGATGGTTCAGTTGGGCGGAACACCGATTTTCATAAGCGCCAAGGACACACAGATTGCACGAAACGAACCGGTTCGAGACACCGCCAGGGTGCTTTCAAGATACCTGGACGGTTTGGCGATTCGGACCTATTCACAGGATTGGTTGGAAGAGTTCGCCGGATTTACCGACATCCCGGTGATCAATGCCCTGACCGATCTATTCCATCCGTGCCAGGTATTAAGTGATATTATGACGGTAACAGAGATTAAGGGGGGGGTTAAGGATATCCGGCTCGCCTGGGTCGGAGACGGAAATAATGTGGCCCATTCATGGATAAATGCCGCGGCTGTTTTGGATTTGAACCTTGTCTTAGCATGCCCGGACCAATATTCCCCTCGTAAGGATGTTATGAAAAAGGCTCTTGAGACAGGGGTTGGAAAAATTGTCGTAACCTCGAATCCTGTTGAAGCGGTAAAAGATGCCGATGTAATTTATACCGACGTTTGGGCCAGTATGGGGCAGGAGAGTGAACAGGGCAAACGGAAGCAGGTGTTTGAACCGTTTCAGGTAAATCAAGCGCTTTTAAAACATGCGGCCAAAGATGTTATCGTAATGCATTGCCTGCCGGCGCACAGGGGGGAAGAGATCAGCGAAAATGTGCTGGAAGGCCCAAATTCCGTTGTCTGGGATCAAGCGGAAAACAAACTCCACATGCATAAGGCTATACTTGATGTTTTATTTTTAAATTGAAAACCTGGTCCTTTGGGCCAGGTCAGAGATAGATGGCTCTGCCTTGGAGTTTTGTGTCTAAAATCACAAATTCCAAGCACCAAATTACAAATAAATCACAAATTCCAATATTCAATAACCAAAACCTTCCATGACGAGACATTGTTTGGATTTTCGAATTTCGGTCATTGGAATTTATTTGAGATTTGATGCTTTTGATTTGTTATTTCAGGTTTGTCCGGATAAAACCGGGTAAAAGGAGAGATCGTGTCTGATACCGTAAATAAGGTGGTTCTGGCGTATTCCGGGGGCTTGGATACATCCGTGATCTTAAAATGGCTGATCCAAACTTACCGTTGTGAGGTTGTTGCATTTTCTGCAGATGTGGGCCAGGGGGATGAGCTGAATCGTGTGGAGGAAAACGCTTTAAAAACAGGGGCGTCCAAGGTTTATATCGATGATTTGAAGGAAACTTTTGTAAAAGATTATGTTTTCCCTGCGTTTCGGGCAAATGCGATTTATGAAGGACAGTATCTTCTGGGCACCTCTCTTGCCAGACCCTTGATTGCAAAACGGCAGATGGAGATTGCCCGGATTGAAGGGGCGGATGCTGTGAGCCATGGCGCCACCGGAAAGGGAAACGACCAGGTGAGGTTTGAACTCAGCTATTTTGCAATAAATCCGAATATAAGGATCATTGCTCCCTGGCGCGAGTGGGATTTTAACTCGCGAAGCGCCTTGATGGCCTTTGCCGAACAGCACGGTATCCAGGTGCCGACCACCCCCGCAAAACCATACAGTACCGACGGAAATCTCCTTCACATAAGCTTTGAAGGAGGCTTGCTTGAGGATCCCTGGCAAGAGCCGCCCGACGACATGTTCCGCATGACGGTTTCACCCCAGGATGCGCCGGACAAGTCTGAAATTATCGAAATAACCTTTAAACAGGGCGATCCCGTGGCCATAAACGATAAACCTATGTCTCCGGCCCAACTCCTCAAAGAGCTAAACCGGCTGGGGGGGCGTAACGGAATCGGCAGAATCGATATTGTGGAGAACCGTTTTGTCGGAATGAAATCCCGCGGTGTTTATGAAACTCCGGGCGGCACGGTGTTGAGGGCCGCCCATATGGCGATTGAATCCATTACAATGGACAGGGAAGTCATGCACCTGAGGGATTCCCTAATTCCAAAATATTCGGAGCTTGTGTATTACGGCTTCTGGTTTTCACCCGAGATGAAGCTCCTGCAGGATATGGTGGATCGAACCCAGACCAATGTCTCCGGGGTCGCACGACTTGAGCTTTACAAGGGAAACTGCCGTGTTCTGGGACGTAAATCCGATGAATCGATTTACAGTGAGGATTTCGCAACTTTTGAAGATAACAGTGTATACAGCCAGAAAGATGCCGAAGGCTTTATACGTCTAAATGCGTTAAGACTGCGAATTCAGAAGATGATGAAAAAAAATAGTTGAGGATTATATGGCGAAAAAGCTCTGGGATGGCAGGTTTTCAGAAAAGACAGATAGAATCGTTGAAGACTTCACCTCATCCATCGATATAGATAAAAGGCTTTATTCCTATGATATTCAAGGGAGTATTGCCCATTGCCGCATGCTTGCCAAAACGTCTATTATTTCCGAAGAGGATGCTTCATCATTAATAGAAGGTCTTGGCGTGATAAAAAGAGAGATAGATCGGGGAGATTTTCAGTTTGATCAAAGCCTGGAGGATATCCATATGCATATTGAAGCCAGGCTTATCGAAAAAGTGGGAAAAGTCGCCCAGAAGCTTCATACCGCAAGAAGCCGAAACGACCAGGTGGTTCTGGATGCAAGGATGTATTTGAGGGATGAGACGTTACGTACAACCAACCGGCTGGTTATGCTCCAAAAGGTTATCGTGGATCTTGCTAAAATTCATATTGATGTTGTTTTGCCGGGATACACTCATTTGCAAAGAGCTCAACCCGTTCTTTTGTCCCACCATCTCATGGCGTATTATGAGATGTTTTTAAGAGATGCCCACAGGTTCGGTGACTGTTTGAAACGCATAAACGTGATGCCGCTGGGCAGTGCCGCCCTTGCCGGAACAACATATCCCATTGACAGGGAGTATGTGGCCGGGATTCTTGACTTTCCGGAAATATCGGCAAACAGCATGGATGCCGTCTCGGACAGGGATTTCATCATCGAATTTCTGTCAGCGGCAAGTATTTGCATGGTTCATTTGAGCCGTATGTCAGAAGAGTTAATTCTCTGGTCTTCATCGGAATTCGGTTTCATCGAACTCCCGGATTCCTTTGCCACCGGCAGCAGTATTATGCCTCAAAAAAAGAATCCCGATGTACCTGAACTTGTACGAGGGAAAACCGGCCGTGTTTTCGGGGATTTAATTTCTCTGTTAACGGTTATGAAATCATTGCCGTTGTCTTATAACCGGGACATGCAGGAGGATAAAACCGCACTGTTCAGCACGGTGGATATCTTATCGGAATGTTTAGAGATTTATATAAAAATGCTCCCCAAATTGAAGATAAACAAAGAAGCCATGCGGCGTGCCACATCCACCGGGTTTTTAAATGCAACCGATATGGCGGATTATCTTGTAACAAAAGGCATGGCATTCCGGCAGGCCCATGACTGTGTGGGGAAAGCCGTTGCCTATGCGTCGAGCAAAAAAAAGGAGCTTCATGAACTTACTTTAAAAGAGTTGAAATCCTTTTCTTCCCATATCAAAAAGGAAATTTTTGATATTTTAACCACTGAACAGATGATAAACCGGCGAAAATCTTTCGGCGGGACGGCGTTAAAAAACGTGAGGGCTGCCATAAACAAGGCTGAAAAGGATCTTGCCGTTAAGATGGAAGTTTAATTTAATAATGATGATAAAAAGAATTAAAAAAGGCCTTATTTTACAACTTATTATTGTTATTTTGCTATCCTTTTTTTTCTCGGGGTGCGGCAAGAAGGGACCCCCCAGGCCGCCTGATCATGAAAAACCCCATTCAATCTTCAATCCTATTGGGTTAAGGTGAATTAATGCATCATTTTTTTTACCGGAATAATGAATTGTATTGTGAAGATGTTCCCATCCGCATGATTGCCGAAAAGGTCGGCACCCCTTTTTATTTATACAGCCACGCCACGTTAAAGCGCCATTTTCTTATTTTTAACGAGGCCTTTGAGGGTTTGGAAAGGCTTGTATGCTTTTCTGCAAAGGCCAATACCAACCTTGCTGTTTTAAAACTGTTTCAAAGCCTTGGCAGCGGGCTTGATATTGTATCCGGCGGAGAACTGTATCGCGGGTTAAAAGCCGGTTTCTCTCCGGATAGAATCGTCTATTCCGGAGTGGGAAAGCGCACCGAGGAAATCGACTATGCACTTGAAGCAGGCATTTTAATGTTCAATGTAGAGTCCCTTGAAGAACTTGAACTTATAGATAAACGGGCGGGTTTTTTAAGAACAGAAGCGCCTGTGGCCATTCGGGTAAACCCTGACGTTGATCCAAAAACGCATCCGTATATTTCAACCGGTTTGAAAAAAAACAAATTCGGCATTGATATGGAGACGGCCATTGAAGGGTACAAGGTGGCAAGCCGGCTTAAGAACATCAATATCGTGGGCATCGATTGCCATATCGGATCACAGATTACAGAATCAAAACCTTTTATAGACGCTCTGGAAAGCTTAAAGAACCTGATCAATGAACTCAGGCAAATTGGAATCCAAATCAAATACATGGATATGGGTGGCGGTCTTGGAATAACCTATAATGATGAATCCCCGCCCCATCCCCGCGAATATGCCAAGGCCATTGTTGATTCTCTTAAGGGCTCGCATCTTCACCTTATTCTGGAACCCGGAAGAGTTATTGTCGGAAATGCCGGAATACTGGTGAGCAGGGTTCTTTTCAGAAAGTCGGGAAAAGTCAAGGAGTTTGTTATTTCTGATGCCGGTATGAACGATCTGATGCGACCCACACTGTACGACGCGTTTCATGCCATAGCGCCGGTGGTAAGAACAGAAGATAAGCCCATAACGGCAGACGTTGTGGGCCCGATTTGCGAGAGCGGAGATTTTCTGGCAGTAGATCGCAAGATTCCCGATGTAAAGAAAGGCGATCTTTTTGCGGTGATGAGTGCCGGTGCCTATGGATTTTCCATGTCGTCCAATTACTGTTCCCGACCGAGAGCGGCCGAAGTAATGGTAAAAGATGACCGGTTTCATGTTGTCCGGGAGCGCGAAAGTTATGAGGATCTTGTTGACGGTGAATTCCTACCGCCGTTTCTTGATGATTAAAACATAAAGTTGCCTTTATGTTATCCAGTATCCGGTAGTTATTGTGGATTGAGGATTGTGAAAAAAATTGATTTTTACAAGATGAGCGGAAGCGGCAACGATTTTATAATCGTAGATAACCGTAATAAAATTGTCGATGAAACCGATCTTCCAAATTTTATCGCCAAAGCATGCCGTAGAAAAATGTCCGTGGGTGCTGACGGTTTTATCCTTGTGGAAAACACTGATGCTGCGGATTTCAAATGGCGCTTTTATAATTCTGACGGCAGTGTTGCGGAGGTGTGCGGAAACGGCGCCAGGTGTATTGCACGTTACGCATATTTAACGGGTATTGCAGGACCGGCCATGTCCTTTGAAACCCAAGCCGGTATTGTTCAAGCCCAGGTTGTCGGGGAGTGTGTTAAAGTAAAAATGACAGACCCGTTCGATCTTAAAATAGATTATACGATTGAACTTAAAAATAGTTCACTTTCCATCTCCAGTGTCAACACCGGTGTTCCTCATGTGGTAATTGTGAAAGACAGTATCGACACGGTTGAAGTTGTTAAAGTGGGCAGGGAGATACGGTTTCACCACAGGTTTGCTCCTGCCGGCACAAATGTAAATTTCGTATGTTATTTAAAGGACAACATTATTGCGATTCGGACCTATGAGCGGGGCGTTGAAGATGAAACTCTGGCATGCGGTACGGGGGCAATTGCCGGCGCCATTGTTATGGCTTGCAGAAAAAAGTTAAAGTCACCTGTAAATGTTCTAACACGAAGTGGCGGATATCTTAATGTTTTTTATCAAGAAAGTGACGGCAAATATCATGACATTTATCTTGAAGGTGATGCTCGCATGATTTACAAGGCTCAGCTCTGGGAAGATGCATGGAAAGACGATTGCTGACCAATGGGAATTCATACCGCATACGTGGCCGCAGGATCAAACATCGGAAACAAGCTTTTAAACTGTAAAAATGGTATTGCCGCCCTGACAAGAGCCAACAAAACAGTATTGAAGAATTGGTCTAAATTTTACAAAACCGAACCTGTCCATTACAAAGACCAGAACTGGTTTGTAAATTGTGTAGTGAAAATTGAAACCACTCTTGATCCTTTTGAACTGTTAAACGAGCTTAAGTCCATAGAACGCGATACCGGGCGAGTGTATACGCCCATACGGTTTGGTCCCAGGACTCTGGACCTGGATATCATTTTATATGATGACTTGGTGAAAAATTCTGCCGATCTGATTATCCCTCATCCCAGGATGCATAACAGACGTTTTGTGTTACGGCCTATTTGTGATATAAATCCAAAAATCGTCCATCCGGTTTTAAAAAAGAATATGCAATATCTATTGAATATCATAGATGAAAATGAACAAAGGATTATTGAGTATTCATGCGATTATTAATCTTATTGGGTATCATATACCTTTGCTACCGGGCTCTGAAATCCTGGATGCTTCAAGGCGGATCGCCGAAAAAAACGGTATTTGATAAAACTGCCGCCCAGATCGATGACGTCATGATCAAAGATCCTTTCTGTGAAATATATTTCCCTAAAAAAGATGGTGTGCATTTGAGAATCGACGGAAAGGATTTGTATTTTTGCAGCAAAGAATGCAGGGATAAATTTGTAGAAAAATATTCAAAAAATAACACCCAACCCGGATAAACCGGACTTGGGCCCCGCTTCAAGCCTTTAGGGTTTACAGGAAAGGGGGTAGATCCTACGTCTGGGAGTGAAATAACAAATAACAAATCTCAAATAACAAATAATATCCAATGACCAAAAAACACAGGAGGGTTTACCCGATGAAATTTTTTATCGATACTGCAAACATAGACGAAATAAGGGAAGCACACAGCATGGGAATGGTTGACGGTGTTACAACCAATCCGAGTCTTATTGCAAAAGAGGGCCGGGATTTTGAAGATATTATAAAAGAGATTTGTCAAATCGTTGACGGTCCCATCAGTGCCGAGGTTATCAGTACCGATACCGAGGGCATGATTAAGGAAGCCCGTCATTTGGCTAAGCTCCACGATAATATTGTGGTGAAGATTCCCATGATCGTAGATGGCTTAAAAGCTACACGCAGACTTGCGGAAGAGGGGATTAAGACAAATGTGACATTGGCTTTCTCGCCACTTCAGGCCCTTATGGCTGCAAAGGCAGGGGCTACTTATGTCAGCCCGTTTATCGGTCGGCTTGATGATCTGTCCCAGGAAGGCCTTTTGCTTGTGGAGCAGATTGTTGAGATTTACAGTAACTATGCATTTGATACCGAAATCATCGTAGCCAGTATACGCAACCCGCTTCATGTGCTGGAATCGGCGTTAATGGGGGCGGACATTGCAACGATCCCTTTTAGCGTCCTCGGCAAACTGGCTGCCCATCCTATGACAGATAAAGGTCTCAAGGCTTTTCTTGATGACTGGGAAAAGACAAAAAAATAGGAAGGTCATCAAAACCATGTTCCCCGGCGGACAGATAAAAAATATATTGAGTCATCCCAACATGTTGACTCTGTTTCGTGTTGCTGCAGTACCGCTGATTGTGATTTTGCTTATGTTTCCGAGCAGAATCTGTACATTCATCGCTGCACTGATTTTCACCGCGGCTGCCATAACCGATTTTCTGGACGGTTTTTTTGCGAGGCAAAGAGGATTGGTGTCCAACTTCGGAAAGGTTATGGATCCTGTTGCCGACAAGGTTCTGGTTTCTACTTCTTTTATTATGCTCACGTCACTTGGGTGGATACCGGCATGGATTGTTTGCATCATTATCGGGCGCGAGATCGCAGTGACCGGCTTGAGAAGCATTATTGCCGATAATGGACGAGACGTTTCCGCATCCAGTCTCGGAAAATACAAAACCGGATTTCAAATCGCCGCCATCATTCCGCTTTTAATACACTTTCAATATCTTACCATCAATTTTCATGCAATCGGGATGATATTTTTATGGGCGGCCTTGATATTGACTCTCTGGTCAGGTGCGGACTATTTTATAAGGTCCAGAGGTCTTCTTAAGAAATAATTTTCTCTTGACAAAAGCGGAAAATATATTTATGGAATTTATATTGTTGAGCGGGAATAACTCAGTGGTAGAGTGCGACCTTGCCAAGGTCGAAGTCGCGGGTTCAAATCCCGTTTCCCGCTCCATTTTTTTTGGGGGCGGGGCGGCATAGCCAAGTGGTAAGGCAGCGGTCTGCAAAACCGCTATTCACCAGTTCAAATCTGGTTGCCGCCTCCAGATACAATCAAAGGCTTGCAAGTAGTTCAAGAACTTGTAAGCCTTTTTGTTTATGCTCAATTAGGATTCATTTTGTTTACGCTCATTCAGGATATAAAATTATTGCACCCATGGCTGGCTCATAAATTAATAGCGGCTAAGCTCCGGATAAATTGCAAACGCCTAACTTGTATGATATGCATAGCATTTATGGTGCTGAAAAGTGATGTTAATCGGAAAAACTGCGGGGTATTACTATTATGGAAAATCTATTGGGTGAATTATGGATGTTCAAACTTGCTTGTTTAGCAGGGGTGGCATATCTTATTTATTTTTTCATTAAAGATCGTATGAAGAAATAACCTATTTAATAAAAACCATCCCAATGAAAGAATGAATCATGATCCGAATCAATGAAAATTATCTAAAACTTCGGTCTTCATATCTGTTTGTTGAAATCGCCAACCGTGTATCTGCATATCAGAAAGAGAACCCTGATGCCGGGATCATACGTCTGGGTATCGGTGATGTAACCCTGCCGCTTCCGCCGGCATGTATTCAAGGGTTTCAGGAAGGTGTAAGAGAGATGGCTTCGGATGCCACGTTCCGAGGCTACGGGCCTGAGCAGGGGTATGACTTTTTAAGGGAAAAGATCGCTATCAACGATTATCAGTCCCGGGGGGCGGATATAAGTCCGGATGAAATATTTGTAAGCGACGGCTCCAAATGCGATACGGCAAATATTCAGGAGCTGTTTGCCAAGGATATTCGCCTGGCCATTCCGGATCCGGTATATCCGGTTTATCTTGACACCAATGTGATGGCCGGCCGAACCGGGGATTTTAATGACGGAAGATATGACAAAATCCTCTATTTGGAGAGTCTGCCTGAAAACGGGTTTGTTCCACTCCTTCCTGACAAACCGGTGGATTTGATTTATCTCTGTTTTCCCAATAATCCCACCGGTGCGACCATTTCCCGGGACATGTTGAAGACCTGGGTAGATTTTGCCCGGGAAAACAAAGCACTTATTCTTTTTGATGCAGCCTATGAATCCTATATCCGGGATCAAACCCTTCCCCGCTCGATTTTTGAGATTCAAGGCGCCCGCGAAGTGGCCATCGAGTTCAGGAGCTTTTCCAAAACCGCCGGTTTTACCGGCACCCGTTGCGCCTGCACGGTTGTTCCCAAAACCTGCATGGCTTATGACGGGAGCGCTCAAAAGCATTCTTTACATACCCTGTGGAACCGGCGACAGTCTACCAAGTTTAACGGTGTGTCTTATCCGGTTCAGAAAGCCGCCGAAGCGGCGTATACTGAAGAAGGCAAAGCCCAGATCATCGGGTTGACAGACTATTATTTGAAAAATGCCGCCCTGATCCGAAAAGAGATGACGGGACTTGGTTTTGAAATCGTAGGCGGTGAAAATTCACCTTACATCTGGCTGAACTGTACAAGCGATGCCTGGGAATTTTTTGATTTTCTGCTTAAAAAAGCCGGTGTGGTCACAACTCCGGGTCCCGGATTCGGTAAATGCGGCAATGGCTTTATCCGTATCAGTGCCTTTAATAGTTACGAAAACGTTGAGAAGGCAATGGCGCGAATCAGAGACGCTCTTTGAATGGCACACTCATTTTTTGCCTTATACGGGAATTCGGCTTACCTATTGACGCCGCCACCTGATGCATATCCCTTTATCGATCTTAAAATATTTTGCAAAACCGGCTTTCACTTCAACCACATATTTGACTGGCCCTTCCGATCTGTAAATTTTGTCTGACATGGGTGTTGTGGATTCTGCCATATTAACCACACACCCGTTTTCCCCGACGAAAATAATATCAAGAGAAATCGGCGTATTTTTCATCAGAAATTTTTGCGGTTTTACGCTCTCAAAAACAAACAGCATGCCATGGGTATGATCTATTGACCTTCGCTCCATGAGTCCTTTCATCTGAGTTTCAGGCGTATCTGCGATTTCGATGTTAATTGACGAAACCACTGAATCATCAAACCGCACGAATTCAAGGGCGCCGTCTATTCGTATGGGTATGTCTGTACGGGCAGGTAATAGTACGGGATGGCGTGGGCTGCATGCGGAACATAACACGGTTCCTAAAAACAAGAAGACCCAAAAGACCCGGCGGGGTAAGTGGTGAGAGGTTACCATCATTACTATTCTGACTTCTGACTCCTGGATTCTTTACTAAGTTTTCCCCGTGGGTCAATACAGGCGTTGATCAAAAATATAACGATCACATATGCAATAGGAGGCGGCGGTTTCGGTGAAGTGAATAAGCTCGGGCAGGGAAATCCTTTGATTAAAACCTCCCAGGTGCGGGCCTGTTAAAATGGTTATATCTTCAAAACCCCTGGGCAGCCCCTCTATGGTGCTCCGGTTAAACCCGCGCTCTAATAAAAATTCATTGAATTCAACATCGCTCATCTCCTGTTGATCCGCGACTCTGAAAATTTCCTCCATGTATCGATCAACTCCGAATTCATCAATCAAACGTAACACAAAATTATCAAAATCAACAGGCAAACAATCCCCGTTTTTTCTTCCTGTGAATCCTTCATAATAGGAGTTAAATGAAGCTTCTATGAGCTCCCGCATTAAATCAGGGCAAAAAAGGTTTCGTGCATCTACGGGAAATCCCTTTTTATTAAAACCCGTCCGTTTAGGATCATGATTGCGAAAATAACTGGCACCTATCAAAATAATACTTATAAGATGATTTCCGACAAACCTGTAATATCTGGAAGAAGCGCCTGAGATCGCCTCAAGGTGCTCAAAATCTCTGATACCCGATTTGCCCAGATTAGGATAGCGGCATGACATTAACCATCTGTCCAGCCTTCCTCCTCTGGGCCATTCATAATATCCTCCGTCACATCGCCGGCGCCGTTGTAAACGATTATGAAAAAGAGGTACCGGAGCGGTGTGAACCATACCCATGGACGCCAGTCTTCCCAGAAGGTAGGCGTTCCGCTTCATAACTTCCATAAAATTGTTCCGATCAATATTTTCTTCATCAGGCAGAGGATTTGGATAAACAAAATAGTCGGGATGGACCGTAAAACCTATGGCGGAATCCATACGTATATTAACGCTGTTTTTCAGTTTATCCGGGAAATCTATCAGCCGGAATAGATACGCTTCTCCAAACCTGTATGGTGTGGGGATATCAAATCTTATGGGAAATTCGTGCTTGACCGTTTGCAAATACGTCATCCATAATGCCTCACGGTTCAAGGCCGCGTTGTCGGAATTTGATCTGGATAGTTTTATTACAAACACAAGATCACTCGATAGGGAGAACACAATACTCCGTCCCATACATTTCATATGGCAGGCTTCATTCAAACCGGTTTTACCGCACAACTTATGCCATGTGATTGAGGAAACTTTTGTTGTGCTTTCCTCATTTAATGACGGCCCTTTTATTTTCAGAGGAAGCGAGCCCAATGCCTCTGCCGCTGCCCGATGTGACGGTCCGTCGGAATCCGCAACAATATGTTTAAGACTTTCTAAAGATTCCGAGGCCAGGTCCGGGTTTTCCCCGGCGGACGCAAGAAATCGGAGGGTTTTTACCGCTTTTCTGTATAAAAAATAGGACTGCCTCTGGTGAGAGTGAACTTTTTTTAGGATAACACGATGCAACGCATGAACCGTCTGTGATGATGCTAAAGAGGAACTCTTGTTCAGCTCGTATTCAAGCGTGGAAACCGCCATATATGTGGCGGAAAAATCCAGACATGAGTGTAACAAATAATTTTCACTGGCAACAAGATCTCTATTCATACCCTTGCTCTTAACCCTTTAGCCCCTTTTCATGTTTATGTTTGATTATCTAAAAGACTGGAGCCATAAAATCAAGATGAATCATTATAACGGGCGGCGAAAATTTTAACCACCCCAGTACGATCTGCCGAACCTACCCCAGTACCATCTCCCGGAGCTACCCCAGTACGATCTGCCGGACCTACGGGGCAGGCGGGGCAAGCAGGAATACATTGAGTATTTTGAAGATTAACCCGCCAAAGTTCGGTGGCGGGTTAACCCGCCAAAGTTCGGTGGCGGGTTAACCCGCCAAAGTTCGGTGGCGGGTTAACCCACCAAAGTTCGGTGGCGGGTTAACCCACCAAAGTTCGGTGGCGGGTTAACCCACCAAAGTTCGGTGGCGGGTTAACCCACCAAAGTTCGGTGGCGGGTTAACCCACCAAAGTTCGGTGGCGGGTTAAAATTTAAGCCTGACTCCAGAGAATTTTACCGAAAACCAAAATAAATAAATAACATTCAAATTTTAAAGATGTATTGATTTGTTTTAAAAAATAGGGTATAGGTCTTTGAGATAATCGAACAGAGGATAAAGATATGGATCAATGTGTTTTGCTGAATGCCGACTATACTTTTTTGAATGTTGTAAACTGGAAAAGGGCAATGTGCCTGATCGTAAAAGGTAAAGTGCAGGTGATAAGGCATTCTGAAAGATTAATCAGAACCGCTGAAGGGCTTGCTGTCAAAGTTCCTGCAGTAATGAGGCTGATAAAGCTTATCAGAACACTCTACATCAACAGGGTCCCTTTCAGCAAAAAGAACGTCCTGATCCGGGACGGATTCAAATGTGCTTATTGCGGCGGTGAAAAAAGGAAGTTGACGATTGACCATATTATTCCAAAATCGAGGGGAGGTAAAACAGATTTCGAAAACTGTGTCTCTTCCTGTAAGTCGTGTAACAATAAGAAAGGAAGGAAAATCCCCTCGGAAGCCAATATGTATCTTAAAGTAAAAACTTATCAACCGACTATTGCTGAGTTCTTAATATTGAAAGTCAAGAAACTGGGTATCAATACAGTCCTGAAAGATCTTGGCGTATATTAGAACCGGTTCCAGATCCTGTCTAAAAAAATAGACGGTTCCATTAACAACAACAGGCCCGAACAAGATATTGTTCGGGCTTTTTGCTGAACCGCATTTCAATAGAACGCACCTAAAATATGAAATTATTTTTGAGTGAACCCCAAATTTGCCGAATCAGGTTGCACCTATTTTCTTGACAGAAAACGGTTTTGAAAGTACTTTTTACATTTTGTCACCGGTGGGCTCTATAAACTGTTGAAAAATTATTTAAGTTTTACAAAGATACACGCCATTGAATTTCAGCTCGATTAAAATCCGAATTTGGAGGATGTATGGACTATAAAAAAACACTCAACCTTCCCAGCACAAAATTTCCCATGAAAGCCAGTCTTGCCAAGCGGGAACCCGGGCAGCTCAAAATCTGGGATGAGAACCGTTTATACGAAAAAATCAGACAGGTGTCCAAAGGCCGTGAAAAGTTTATACTGCACGACGGCCCTCCTTACGCAAACGGTCATATTCATATCGGCACGGCACTCAACAAGATCTTGAAGGATATTATTATTCGTTCGCGACAAATGACCGGTTATGACGCTGTTTACGTGCCGGGATGGGATTGTCACGGGCTTCCGGTGGAACACAATGTTGAAAAAGAGCTGGGCTCAAAGAAATTAGAAATGTCCCAGGCAGAGATTAGAAGGTTATGCCGGGCCTACGCTGAAAAATATATCGATATTCAACGTGAAGAATTCAAGCGCCTGGGTGTCATGGGCGAATGGGAGGATCCGTATTTGACCATGAACTACGAATATGAAGCCACCATTGCCCGGGAGTGCGGAAAATTTGCATCTCAAGGGAGCCTTTTCAGAAGCAAAAAACCGATCTACTGGTGCTGCAGCTGCAAAACAGCCCTTGCAGAGGCTGAGATAGAATATCATGATGAATCATCACCGTCGATTTTTGTTAAATTCCCCTTAAAAGACGATTTGAGCGCAGAGATTCCCGAACTGAATGATAAAAAGGTTTTTGTCGTCATATGGACAACAACACCCTGGACCCTTCCGGCAAACCTTGCCGTGGCGCTTCATCCGGATATTATTTATGCCGCCGTTGACACGAAAAATGGCGATGTGCTGATTCTGGCAAAGGAACTTGTAAAAAGCTGTATGAAGACCTTTGGTTTTTCAGATTTCTCAATACTTGCCGAAATTCGAGCGGACCGTCTTGAGCGAAAAGAGTGTCTTCATCCATTATATGATCGCAAGTCCATAATTATCCTGGGCCCCCATGTAACTCTGGATGCCGGCACCGGTTGTGTCCACACCGCTCCCGGCCACGGGCGTGAAGACTATGAGGTGGGCCTTTTGTATGATTTGGATGCGTATTCCCCGGTAGATGACAGAGGGTGTTTTACAGAAGAAGCCGATTTTTTCAGCGGTCAATTCGTTTTCAAGGCCAATTCGGATATCATTGCCCGGCTGCGGGAAAATGACCTCCTTGTGGGTCAGGAGACAATGGAACATTCTTATCCCCACTGCTGGCGATGTAAAAAGCCTGTGATTTTCAGAGCCACCCCCCAGTGGTTTATTTCCATGGACAAAACCGGCTTAAGGAAAAAATCACTTGAAGAGATCGACAGAGTCACCTGGATACCGCACTGGGGAAGAGAAAGAATCTACGGAATGATTGAAAACAGACCGGATTGGTGCGTATCCAGGCAGCGTGCCTGGGGAGTTCCCATAGCGATTTTTTATTGTGAAAAGTGTGGCGCCCTACACATAAACCAGGAAATAATAGATCGAGTATATACGAAATTTCAAGAGCATGGCGCCGACATCTGGTTTGAAAAAGATGCAAAAGAATTTCTTTCCGAAGATGCCGTCTGCCAACAGTGCGGTCATACAACATTTGTTAAAGAAGATGACATCCTGGATGTATGGTTTGACTCCGGTGTCAGCCATGCTGCGGTACTTGAAAAGCGCCCCAGTCTGAAATGGCCCGCCGATCTTTACCTTGAAGGAAGCGATCAACACAGGGGATGGTTTCACAGCTCGCTCCTTACGGCTGTAGGGACACGAGGGGCGGCCCCCTTTGAATCGGTATTGACCCATGGGTTTGTTGTGGATGCACAAGGCAAAAAGATGTCCAAGTCTTTAGGAAATGTTGTTGCTCCGGATGAGGTGATCCAAAAGCACGGGGCGGAAATCCTCCGTCTCTGGGTCTCGGCATCTGATTACCGGGATGACATTCGTATTTCTGAAAACATCTTGAAACAGTTGAGCGATGCCTACCGGAGAATCAGAAATACGAGCAGATTCATGCTCGGCAATCTATATGACTTCGATCCTGAAAAAGATGCCGTCCCCTATGGTTCTATGCCGGAAATCGACAGGTTTGCACTGCACCGGCTTCAAGAGGTGATTGAGCGGACACTCAAAGCTTATGATTCCTATGAGTTTCATATTATCTACCATGCGCTGTATAATTATTGCATTGTCGATCTTTCGGCGTTCTACCTTGATATTCTTAAGGACAGGTTATACACATCACCCCCTGAATCAGCAGGCAGAAGAAGCGCACAGGACCGTATTCACATTCTGCTGGACACCATGGCAAGGCTAATGGCGCCGATACTTGCCTTTACCGCAGAAGAGATATGGAGCTTCATGCCGGGAACTAAAAAAAATGAGCCGAGTGTTCACCTGACGTCTCTTCCTCAAGTAACTGAAGCATGGAAGGATCAAGAACTGGCAAAAAAGTGGAAACGAATCCTTGACGTTCGCGGCGATGTCACAAAGGCCCTTGAGGAAGCCAGAGTTAAAAAGCTGATCGGTCACTCCCTTGATGCCGTTGTTACCCTTTACACAGATAATGACCTGTATGATATACTCTACCCCTATGAAAATGAATTAAGCACCATATTTATTGTTTCCGGAGCATCTCTGGTTAATGGGGGGAATCCTGCCGGCGCTTTTGAGAGCCGGGACATCGACAAACTGTCGATTTTAGTTGAACCGGCAACCGGTGACAAGTGCGAACGGTGCTGGATATATGACGTTTCTATTGGAACAAGTTCAGAACATCCAACCATTTGCAGCCGGTGTCAGAATAGCCTCAAGGAATTGAAGATTGAAGATTGAAGATTGGCGATTTTCTTATAAGGAATATTATAAAGGTGTGTTCGAGTTTCTCTGGCTCAGGGGGGTCTGCTATTACGCATAATAAGTACCTAAAGCTTGCCGTCATCGCCGGTTTGGTCATTATTTTTGATCAGATAACAAAGGCCGTAATCCAGAACATGGTTCCGCTTTACCACTCAATTACAGTTATACCCGGTTTCTTTAGCATTACTCATATTCATAATCCGGGCGGTGCCTTCGGATTCATGGCGAATAAAAGCTCTGGTCTGCGTAACTTGGTTTTTCTTTTGATTTCATCATTGGCCATCTGTCTGATATTTTACTTCTATAAAAAAACACCTCAGAAATATTCCCTGATTTCCGCATGTTTTGCGCTCATTCTGGGGGGCGCCTTAGGCAACCTAATCGACAGAATTCGGTTTGGAAAAGTTGTGGACTTTTTAGACTGTTATATCGGGAACTATCACTGGCCTGCGTTTAATGTGGCGGACAGTGCAATAACTGTGGGAATTGGCATTTATGTGTTTCATGTTATCTTTAAAAAAATGCCGGAGTGATTTACGATTTTGGGTCAGAACGCTTCAATTTTCAATCATAAATTTTCAATTCTAACCTATGCCCGAAATAAATTACAGAGAGCTTAACAATTATTTAAAAGAACGGAAAGCCGGTGATTTTGCACCGGTGTATCTTATCTACGGCCAGGAACTGCTATATAAAAATTCACTTGAGGCCCTTGTCCGTGCATTGATTCCTGCGAGTCAAAGAAGCCTTAGTTATGAACCGGTTGAGGGCACAAATGAAAATATTAAAGAAGCCATCGAGCGGTCAAACACATATTCGCTTTTGTCGGGCACAAAGGTTGTTGCCATTTGTGATTCTAACATATTCTATTCAAAACAGGATCAAGGCGGACTTCTTGAAAAGGCAAAACAGGCATATGATGCGGATGATATAAAAAAGGCTGCAACATATTTGCTAAGTCTCCTAAGTCTGTTAAATCTTTCATACGATGATGTGAGCAAGGCAAATAGAACCAAAACAATTAAACTCGATATTGACCGTTTCGGTGATGACCAGTGGATTGATAAAATCGTGACATTTTGCATAGAAAACAGCCTTGCCATCGCTTCTCAAGAAGATAATGCCGCTCTTTTGCGAAACGCCGTAGAAAAAGGATTTCCCAAAGGGAACCATCTTATCATTACCACAGATATGGCGGATAAGCGCCGGAAGCTTTTTAAAACCATTCGGGAGCAGGGGATGATCATCGACTGTTCCGTCCCCACAGGGGATCGCCGGGCGGACAGGATGGCCCAGGAAGCGGTTCTTTCAGAAAGGATGAATGAAATCCTTGGTCAATTCGGGAAAAGAATGGATAAGAATGCATACATGGCCCTGTATGAAATGACCGGTTTTGACCTCCGAACATTTTCAAATAACCTTCAGAAGCTGATCAGTTATGTGGGAGATAGAAAAAATATAACACCCCACGATGTTGAGTCTGTTTTAAAGCGTACAAAAAAGGACCCCATATACGATTTAACAAATGCCGTTTCAGAAAGAAACATGGAGAAATCGCTCTTTTTTCTGGGTACGCTTCTTGCTGATAATCTTCATCCGCTTCAGGTTCTTGCTGCAATAACAAATCAGATTCGGAGGCTGTTGCTGGTCAAGGATTTTGTTAAAAGTCCCCATGGCCGGGAATGGCATGGAGGCATTCCGTTCCATGAATTTAAAAGCAGGATTATGCCCGCCATCCAGGCTTATGACGCTGATCTTCTGGGGCAACGGGAAACGTGGGACCGAATGCTTTCAAAACAGACGGGAAAAGATAATCAACCATCAAAACACAAGGATGAAAAAAAGAAAACCGGGCCGGTTACAGATCTTGTTATTGCTAAAAATCCTAAAAATCCTTATCCCGTTTATCAGATGCTCCTGAAGTCTGAACGGTTTACCACGGATGAACTTATTGCCGTTCTTGAGTTGTTGAGTCAAACCGATTTGAGTCTTAAATCCACGGGTCAGAATCCCAGATTACTATTGGAAAAATTGATATTATTTATTTGTCAAGAGCAAAATAACGTGAACTCAGGGTAAACGCATTTGATTTTCAATACAGAGATAACGCTCCACGACGGCGTGTATCTCTTTGGGGGAGCTATTCCGTAGTTTTAAAGCGTCTGTGGCGGCGCTATCTGACTGATCCTGGATGCTGGATGCTTGATCCTGGATAAAAAATGTAGTGATTCCTCATAAATATCCAGTATCCAGAAACCAGTATCCAGTATCTTGCCTCAATCAACTTCAGGTCGTATTTTTGGCAACGGGTGGGAGGACCCCAAAAACATTTTCTTAAGAGCTATAGAATGGGATTTATTAGGGAACAACAAAAACGGCTGGCCATACGGTTTTTAAGCTGGCAATACGAGAAAAAAAATCTGCCCATGCCGGCCCGGGTTGAACTTGAAAGACATGCTTCCGGGATCGTTGAAGATGCCCATCGAATCGCCCGTGAAAGGGGGCGGAATGTAATGTCAATCATAAAGGAAATGATTGCCGATCTAAAACCATAGGATATTTTGGCATCCTTTATAAGTAAAGGTTCACGGATATTTTGAAATCACAAATTCCAAATAGCAAATTACAAATAAATCCCAAATCTCAAGCATCAAATCCCAAACAAATCACAAATTCCAAATATCAATAACCTTAACTATTCCGATTTTTTCAGTATTGATGAAAATATCTTTTTCAATTCGTTTGGCCTTCTTCACGATTATAAGGTTTGGAATTTTGAATTTCAGTCATTGTGATTTGTTTGTTTTTTGGGATTTGTTATTTGGAATTTCCACTAACTCAAATACTTCGTGAACGGATACGATTTTTTTCGTTTACCTACTGAAAAATTTACCGGAAACCGAAAATAATCATCTGATATTATTTGTTTTCGGTGTTTTTTAGGCTCTGGTAGAGATCTTTGGCACGATAAGAACTGCGCACCAGCGGCCCACTGGCAACATCGGAAAACCCCATTTCAAGAGCGGCCTTTTTCCAGTCATCAAATTCTTCGGGAGGAATAAAGCGTTCGACTTTCAGGTGTTCCCTTGTGGGTTGAAGATATTGGCCAAGCGTCAGGATGCTGCATCCCGAGTCAAGAAGGTCCTGCAGGGTCTTTTCGACTTCCTCGGGAGATTCTCCGAGTCCGAGCATAAGACCTGATTTCGTGAGAATGGAAGGTTGGTAATGCGTAACGCGCTTCAGTAGTAAAAGGGAGCGATCATAGTCAGCTTCCGGTCGAACCCGGGGATAAAGACGCGGGACCGTTTCAAGATTATGGTTCAAAACATGGGGATGAGCTTCTATAACCGTCTGAAGCGCATCTTGGTTCCCCTGAAAATCCGGGATCAAAACTTCCATAAGCGTATATGGCATTATCGCGCGGATCTCTTTAATTGTTTTTGCAAAAAGACCGGCCCCGCCGTCCGGCAGATCGTCCCGGGTGACGGAAGTAATGACCACATAATGTAATCCCAGTTCTTTTACGGCTTGGGCAACCCTAACCGGTTCTCCGGAGTCGGGGGGGGCTGGCGGTAGTCCGTGGGCGACGTTGCAGAACCGGCAGTTACGGGTGCAACAGGGCCCCATAATCAGGAAGGTTGCCGTCTGTCGGGAAAAGCATTCCCAGAGGTTGGGGCATCGGGCTTCCTGGCAAACCGTGTGAAGCAGGCTTTTATTTAGCAGAGCCCTCACTTTTTCATAGGTGGGTCTTGTTGGAAGACGCCGTTTAAGCCAGGGGGGTTTTGCTGCCCGCCGTTTATGTTGCTGATTATAATTCATCAGTTTTTAACCACAAATTATCTATCTTCAATTTCTCAAGGCTTGTCATTATCAGTGCAACGTCAAAAACCGCTTCCAGATGGTGCTTTACCCTCTCACGTACCCGCTTCATAGATACGTTGCGGGAAAACTCGCGCTCCATAGAGGTTATCCCGGTATTCCGAAGACCGCAGGGATTTATCCACTGGAAAGGTTCCAGTGAGGTGTTGACGTTTAATGCCATGCCATGAAAGCAAATACCCCGCCGAATAGCGATTCCGATGCTCCCCAGTTTATTATTGCCGACCCACACGCCTCTGTTAAGAGGATTCCGTACAGCCGTGATTCCCCAGTCTGCAGAAGTCCGAATCATAACCTCTTCGAGATTTTCAACATAATGGACGACGCTCAGCTCAGCCGCTTGCAGATTAATGATGGGATACATGACCAGTTGGCCGGGTCCGTGAAACGTAATATTGCCGCCCCGTTCCACTTGGATTACCGGAATGACTGCTTTTTTAAGAAAATTTTCGGAAACCGACAGGTTGTTCAATCCCCCCCGACGGCCCAGAGTGAAAACAGGAGGGTGTTCCAATAACAACACAACGTTTTTATGGAGAATCTTATTATATTTTGAATCCACAAGATTACTTTGCAGATGCCATGCCTCCTTGTATTCTGTGACAGGCAGCTCGATACAAAGCCATTTTCGATCCGGCCCCGGATCTTGAGCGTTTTGTATTGGGTTTTGGCAAATTAACATATTATGTTTTATCCAAAAATTGCAATACTGTTTTAGTAAACACCTCCGGGGCTTCAGCCGGAATAGAATGGCCGATTCCCGTGAGGTGGTTATGCCGCCCACCACAAACCATGGCCAGTTGCTTGGCGTCTGATTCGGTTACCATCAGATCATGGGAGCCCGAAAGAACCAGGACAGGGCGATGGACATTTTGTGCGATTTGGGACAATGGGGGGTAAACACTTATTGCCTCAAGATGGGCGATGAGTGCTTGTTTTTTGTTTCGCCTGATCATGGCTTTTACGATATGGTCCAGGATTCTTTGTTGTTGCTTCAAAAAGTTTTCCCCGAAAGCAACCGGAAGCGAAACCCATGCCAGAGTCTCAAGATCAGAACTTTTTAGTACTTTGAGCCATGACTTAAGAATCAGCCTGGCCCGACAGGTCTGCCTTGCGCCGGCACTGCACAATACAAGCCGATCAACGCATTCCGGTGAATGAGCGGCATAGGCAAGTGCCACGTTCGCCCCGTGGCTTAGTCCGATAAGATGCGCCTTTTCAACCCTCAGATGTTTGAGTAATTCGGAGAAATCCTTGGCGTGTCCCTCCAGCGATAATTTCCCTTCCCCCAAATCGCTTTTTCCCTGGGCTCTGGCATCGTACATCAGCACCCGGAACCGATCCTTAAGGGCCAGGCAATGTGTTTTCCAATATACGGTATTCTGCATGGTTCCGTTCAGAAAAGCAACCACCGGCTTTGATGATTCAAACCCTTGCGTTTCATAGAAAATAGAGCAACCGTCTTTTGTTTTGAAATATGGCATGTTTGTTTTAACTTGAAAAACCTGGTCCTTTAGGCCAGGTCAGAGTTCTCCGGCTCTGCCTTGGAGTTTGGTGTATTAAATCACAAATCCCAAGCACCAAATTACAAATTAACCCGCCTAAGGCGGGTAAATCTCAAATTCCAAATTCTAAACCGGTTCCCTCCGGGCCGTAGACAAAGCGATCGTTTTTTTTGTTTGGGATTTTGAATTTCGGTCATTGTTATTTATTTGTTTTTTGGGATTTGTTATTTGGAATTTCAATAAGTCAATGAACTTTCAAAAAAGCAAATCCCCTCTGAGGATAACAAAAGCCTGGTCCTATGTGCCAGGATTTTTACTTCATCCTGCCAGACAGGGCTTTCGCGCTGCGGTTACTTCATCCAGTCTTTTTACCTTGCAGCTTTTTGGGGCATCATGCAGCAGGTCCGGGTCTTCCTTAGCCTCATTCGCAATGGCCTTGAACGCTTCAATAAATTGATCGATATCCTCTTTGGACTCTGTCTCAGTGGGTTCAACCATGATGGCGCCGGGTACGACCAGGGGGAAATATACCGTGGGCGGATGAAATCCGTAATCCATCAGTCGCTTGGCCATATCCAGAGTCGCAATTTTTTGAGCTGCTTGATGTTTATCGGAAAAAACACATTCATGCATGCACGGTCTGTCATAGGGAAGATGTAAGGTCCCTTTTAACCTTTCCTTAATATAATTGGCATTCAACACAGCAAGCTGGCTGGCCTTTTTCAGATTTTCCGGTCCCATGCTGCGAATATAACTGTAGGCTTTTATGATAACACCGAAAGCGCCATGGAAGGCCGAAATTTTGCCTATGGAATCCGGATAATCTTCGGCCAGGATATAGGCGCCGTTTTCTTCGACCACGCGTGGGACAGGAAGAAACGGTTCAAGATGCTTTGCGACACTAACGGGACCGGAACCGGGCCCTCCGCCCCCATGGGGTGTTGAAAAAGTTTTGTGCAGGTTCAGTTGCATCACGTCTATGCCGATGTCTCCCATTTTTACCACACCCATGACCGCATTCATATTTGCACCGTCACAATAGACCAACCCGCCTTTGGCATGGACGATTTGGGCGATCTTTTGGATATTTTCTTCAAAAAGACCCAGCGTGTTGGGATTGGTTACCATGATGCCGGCAGTGTCTTGGTCCATGATTTCGGCGACGGCCTCCACAGAAAGGATTCCCTGTTCGTTGGATGTCACGGGCACCGGACGAAAGCCACACAGGGATACGCTGGCAGGATTTGTGCCGTGGGCAGTATCCGGGACAATGATCTTTGAACGTTGCGCTCCCTGTTTCTTGTGAAAAGCGTAAATAATGAGCATTCCGGTGAGTTCTCCATGGGCTCCTGCCGCAGGTTGAAGAGTTGTGGCGTGCATACCGGTAATCTCGTCAAGATATTGCTCAAATTCAAACATCATCTTGAGCGCCCCCTGGGACAGACCCGAAGGAAGAAGGGGATGGGCCCCTGTAAATCCCGGAAGGCTTGCCTGTTTTTCATTGGTCTTGGGACTGTACTTCATGGTGCATGAACCCAGCGGGTACATGCCGGTATCCACCCCGAAATTCCACTGGGCCAGTCTGGTATAATGGCGCACAACGTCAACCTCGCTCAAATCCGGAAAGTCAAGACCTTGGCGGGTGAGTGCCTCATCAAGGGGGCAGGGTTCAACGTCGCGACGGGGAAGAGAAAATCCGCATCTTCCCTTTTTCCCTTTTTCCCAAAGGAGCGGCTCATTAAGTAACAGACCAGTGGCGCCTAAAGATTCTTTCATGATTTAACCTCCCTGACCAGAGCATCCATGTCGTTCTTAGATCGAGTTTCCGTGACACACAAAAGATAATGATTGGCAAGTTCAGGATAGTAGGGGGCCAGACAAAGGCCCGCTATTATATTTTTTTCGATAAGGCGCTTGTGGGTGGTTTCAAAGCCGGAAGGGAATTCAACAACAAATTCGTTGAAGGTAGGGCTGTGAAAGGGGATGCCAAATCCCGCGTTTTTCAGTTCCGTTTTGAGATACTCGGCCTTGTCATGGTTGAGTTGTGCAAGTTTTCGTATGCCGGCGCCCCCCACAGAAGCCATATACATGGCAGCCGCCAGAGCACTAAGGCTGTTGTTGGTGCAAATATTGGACGTTGCTTTTTCCCGACGAATGTGCTGCTCTCTGGTCGCAAGGGTCAGCACAAAACCTGTTTTTCCATCCAGGTCTTTGGTTTTACCGACCAGCCGACCTGGCAGGCTGCGCATGTGCTTTTTGCCGCTTGCGAGTATCCCCAGAGCGGGTCCGCCGAAGGAACTGGGAATACCGAGACTTTGTCCTTCCCCGCCTACAATGTCGGCGCCGTGGGTGCCGGGGCTTTTTAAGAGTCCATACGCCAAGGCTTCGGTGAAGGAAACCACAAAGAGGCTCTTTTTATCATGAGCCTTCTGCCCAAGGACCTGAAGATTTTCAATGCATCCAAAAAAATTGGGTGACTGAATGGCAACGGCTGCAAGATCGTCCATTCCGTCAAGCCCGGTAGCATCGGTGACGCCGGCGTTGAGATAAGGAAGTTCCACAACCTCATAGCCGGTGGGCGCAAAATAGGTTTGAACCACGCGACGATATAAGGGGTGGATCAGACTTGAAATGGCAACTTTCTGTTGTTTGGTTATACGAACCGCCATAAGCAGCGCTTCGGCCAGGGCCGTGGCGCCGTCATAATGGGAAGCGGTTGCGACTTCCATGCCCAGAAGCCGGGCAGCCAGGGTTTGATATTCATAAATCGCCTGGAGAGTTCCCTGGCTCATTTCCGGCTGGTAAGGGGTATATGATGTCACAAACTCGGAACGACCCAGCAGGTAAGATACCGACGCAGGAATAAAGTGTTCATAACTGCCTGCACCTACGAACCCTTTGTATTCCGGGGAAACCGCCATAGTGTTGGAAAGCGTGGACATGTGATCGTTCAACTCCCACTCGCTCAAGGCCTCCGGCAGATTTAAATCACCCGTGAAACGGCAATCCTCAGGGACTGTGGAAAAAAGATCGTCAAGGTTGTCAACCCCCAAAACCTGAAGCATTGAAAAAATATCTTCATCGGTATGAGGCAAATAAATCATTTACGCTGCTCCTTTCAGTTTTTCCATGCAGGCCACATGGGTCATGAGATTTTCCATTTCAGATAAATCGCCGGGATTAACCTCAACAAACCAGCCATCGCCGTAGGGACTAGTGTTTACCAGTTCCGGCGATTCTTCAAGGGCGGTGTTTACCGCAATAATTTTTCCGCTAACCGGCAGGTAGCATTCGCAAACCGCCTTGACCGATTCCACCGTTGCAAATTCTTCTCCCTGTTTAAAGGTATCGCCCACCTGGGGCAGCTCCACAAAAACAATGTCTCCGAGCTGATCCTGGGCATAATCATCAAGTCCTATTCTGACTTTGCCGCCCTCAAGCCTGGCCCATTCATGATCTTCTGCATAGCGAACGTCATCCGGTAAATGTATTTCACTGATTTCTTTCATTAATTTTACTCCTTTTTCTGTACTGTATTTTCAACCTGCTCAGGAAGTTAGATGGATATCACATAACACGAATAAATGTAAATACCAGATTGTGATTTATCCAAATCGAGGTTCAGGGTTAAGAGGTTCACAGGGAAACGTCAAAGTCAACTCTAACTGATTCAGATAGAAGCGATTTGCTTTCCCGGATACGGCACTAAAATCCCAAATCACAATACTCAAATTACAAACAATATCAAAATTACAAATTCCAATGACCAAAACATTTCAATCACTTATTGGATGTCTCGCCGTCATTCTA
>Ga0209986_10000227_pt1 | contig 52915 bp, 57 predicted proteins | sample BlataG_FD_183168 | JGI IMG/M metagenome (GOLD analysis project Ga0209986, IMG submission 183168) | Deep subsurface microbial communities from Black Sea to uncover new lineages of life (NeLLi) - Black_00105 metaG (SPAdes) (version 2) | ecosystem: Environmental > Aquatic > Marine > Oceanic >... | reverse complement strand
AACTCCTTATAAGTGTTAATTTTCAAATCTCACCCAGTCTCCCGGTCTCCCAGTCACCTTGTCCCCTTGTCTCCTTGTCCCCAGGTCTCCCCGTCTTTCTTCACCTTGTCTCCTTGTCCCCTTGTCTTTTCTTTCGGTCTTTCTTCTCCTTGTCCCCTTGTCCCCAGGTCTCCCAGTCCTCCTTCTCCCCTTGTCTTCATGGGTTCCATAAATTAGAACATGGTTGTGCACATCGGCTTTTCTTCAGTTATGAATATCTTGTTTACAGTATCTATGTATTGAGGAGCAGAAATTTCAGCAATGCCGTATTTATATAGCGTTTTGAAGTTTACCACGCCCATTAGAAGCGATGAAAAATCAGAAACATCAAGACGAATTTCTACATCATAATCATGCTTTGACCTGATGCTTGGTTTCCCCCTTTCAAATTGAATAATTGTACTGCCCTCATTCTTTTTGAAAAAACTATCCATAATAAAGATCTTCAGGTTGCAAGTCTGATTATTAAAATTATGTTTGCGCATGCTTTTAAACATGCCTTTCATATTAATCACCTTATACATAATACCAACACCCTGAACATTTGTTTCGTGAGCCAAAGGCACAAGTAAATTATCTGAACCATTCCTTGGGTCCAAGAACACAGGATATGCATTTGCTACAATATCAACAAAAACAGTATAATCTTTTTTTGGTAATTTTTTTATGACGCTCATATTCCTATCCTCCTTAAGACTCTCTTACCAATGTTTTAGAAAAACTTACGCATTATGATATAATAAAAATTATCGATTGTCAATAGACCAGAAACTTGGAAACCCTCACCCCTTTCCTCTCCCTTAAGGTTGTCGATTTACTAAACGAAGTCATAAAAATGTAGGGCAAACCTTTAGGTTTGCATTATTTTTCATTATTTTTTGCAAGGCTAAAGCCTTGCCCTACGCAAATCTTGGGGAAAAATTTAGTTTTTCGATAGCCCCCCTTTTTAAGGGAGAGGAAAAAAGCCTGCCCTGCCTGCCCCGAGTATATCGAGGGGAACCTTGTGCTGAATATCATTTCAGTATTGTTTCAGCATCTCGTAAAATCAATTGTTTATGAGACCCTGAAATAAATTCAGGGTGACAAAGAGGACTTTTCCATCAACCTCATTTTGATAAAATTACAAAATAGAATAAATATGGTTTCTATCTAAAGAAGTATCAACGACCCTCAAAAGATGTGTCCAAGTTTCTCAATAGACGTGTTGACATTTTTATTTTTATGGATAAGATTATGATAAAAAGGAGATTGAATGAAGAAAATAATCTTAATTTTTTCGATATTTGTAATAGTGTTGCAAGGTTTTGCCATAGATATGGACGAAATAATAAATAAAACCATTGAAAAATACGAAAATCTAAACAGTTTTTATGCTGAATTTAATCAAATAATGTGCGACGAAGTATCAGGTACATGCAGTAGTTTCAAGGGCAAAATTTATTTTATGAGACCAAATTTCTTTCGTATGGAGATGGAAAATCCAAAACAGATTTATGTTGGTGATAGCGTTTCTTTATGGATATATCTACCTGAAAAAAATAGAGCAATAAGGCAGAGTCTCAGTCAAATGCCATTTCAGATAAGCCCTGACATTTTTTTAAAGGACTATGAAGAAAGATTCAATGCTGAGTTAACAGACGAAGAAAAAAATAGTGTTCAGATTACCTTAATACCAAAAGATCAGACTGATATCTATGAGAAAATAATTATTAAAATCCTGAAGGGTAAATTTGAAATTGCCGCTATTACAATAATCGATGAAATAGGATCAGAAAGCAAATTTAACTTTGAGAAAATAGAGATTAACAAAAAAATCTCCAAGAAATTGTTTAAATTCAATCCTCCAAAAGGAACAAAAATAGATGAATACTAAATTTTTTATGGACAACCAATGTTTTGCCTGTGGCGCTGAAAATACAAATGGGTTAAGAATGAGAATTTCAGAATCAGCAGAAGGCGTTGAATCAATAATAAAACTCCCTTTTTGGTCCCAGGGTTATAAAAAGACTGTACATGGAGGAATAATATCTACTATCCTTGATGAAATGGCTGTCTGGGCAGCATTTAAGAAAAAAGGACTTAAATGTGTGACAGCCGAATTAAATGTTCGTATAAAAAATGCAATGAAGGTTGATGATGAATATATAGCAAAAGGGAAAGTCACCAATATTAAGCACAAATTAGTACAGGCAGAATCAGAAATAATCAATAAAAATAACAAATTGATCGCATTTGCTAAAGTCAGGTTGATAAAGATTGATTAACAATTACAAAATCATAAGATGAAAGTGAATTTAATCTCCCTGGGCTGTCCAAAAAATTTGGTTGATTCCGAAAAGATTCTTGGAGCACTCGGTGCAACAGGTATATTTATATGTGCATTGCCTCAAGATAGCGATATAATTATTATTAATACGTGTGGTTTTATTAAACCAGCCCTTGAAGAAACAGAAAATGAAATAGAAAAGGCATTACAGGTTGCTGATGGTAATAATAAAAAAGTCTATGTATTAGGTTGTGCAGTGAATCGTCATGAGAATGAACTTAAAGATAAATATCCTATGATCTCTGGCTGGTTTAAATTAGAGGATAAGAAGGAACTCTTACATGCTATTAAAGCCGAGGCTGCCAATATTAAATCGAGATTACCAACTACCCAGGGCTATGCATATCTTAAAATCGCTGATGGATGCTCTAATCACTGTTCTTATTGCACAATTCCTTTAATTAAGGGTAAATATTACAGTTTTGATATGGACGAGCTGGTTAAAGAAGCAATTGAATTGTCAAAACTCGGGATAAAAGAAATAATACTCATTGCCCAGGATACAACAAGATATGGTGTAGATATCTATAATAAACCGATGTTAGTACCGCTAATTAAAAATATATCAAAAATTCCCGGGATAGAATGGATAAGAATAATGTATGCTCATCCAAAAAGTATTGACGATAAAATAATAGAAGAAATTAAGTCGAACAAAAAGATATGCAAATATCTTGATCTACCAATTCAACATATTAATAATAGAATTTTACAATTAATGAATCGAGGCGTTAGTAGAAAGAGAATTAAAGCAATAATTAAAAAGCTCAAAAATATTAAAGGAATTTCTCTGAGAACAACAGTAATCATAGGTTTTCCAACAGAAACTAATGAAGAGTTCAAGGAATTAATTGAATTTTTAAAAGAAACAGACTTTGATTGGCTTGGTATTTTCCCTTATTTTAAAGAATCAGGAACAAAGGCTGCACATTTAGAACAGGTGCCAGATTCAATTATTGATTCGAGATATAAAATAATTCTTAATCTTCAGAAAGACTTGATTAAAAGGAAAAATACAGGAAGAATAGGAAATATTTATAAAACCCTGATTCACAGTCAAAATGGCTATTACATAGGTCATACAGAATTTACTGCTCCGGAAATAGATAATCAGGTTTTAATCGACATAGGTAACCTGAAAATTGGTGATTTTTATAATCTCAAAATCACAAATACAAAAGGATGCGACTTATATGCTAACACAGAAGGGTAAGATGGCTCAAAATGGCAGGACAAGGCAATTGATGGCAATTCAAGGTAATTTAGGGCCTACTTTGTCCCCTTGTCTCCAAGTCTCCCCGTCTCCGTCTCTTATTAGACGCTTTGCGCTCTTCCTTCTCCCCTGTTTTCTTCTTGGTATTGAGGTTCCTCTTGAATTTCATGGTCGTGCTTTTCTGGGCAAATACCTGAACAGCGATACTACTCTGTACAATATGGATGCATCGATTAATATATACTGCACCATGTTACGACAGGGAAATTTCTCTTTTTTTGTTCGCTATCAGGATGACCTTGATATGGCAGAGCAAACAGGCGGGGTTTCTCTTGATCCAAGGTATGCCCATTACTATATTGCTGGCGGAATTGATTATTTAACAATAAATTACCTTTTTTCCATGTATTTTATGCATGATTGTATTCATGATATTGACTATGAGGTTGAAGGAACACCGGTATTCAACCGTTTCAGGCTACAGATTACAGATGCTAATCTACATTATTCCAAACGTCTTTTGGCCACAAAAAGGTTTTTATGGAGCGTAGAATTAGGATTTTATCCGCACTGGAAATATAATGGATGGGATATTAATGCTGGAGCCGATTATAAATACGAGGTGAATTTAATATCTGTGTTTAATATTTTAAGGAAAGGAAAATTTGGGATTGATATTGATCCAGTATTCCATTTTACAAAGGGTTATTCATGTTTTTATCATCAGCACATGCTTCAGTGTAAAACATATTATAGAAATAATGGTAAGCGAATTGGATTAGAATTAGATTATAATATTTGGAATAATGATCCAATAAAGAACCCTGATAAATTATGGCTATTATCAATATTTGTCGAGTTTTAATCAGTATAATAATATTTGCCAATTCTGAAACACCTTATGAGTTGTTCAGTATTGGTTGTCAACTGGAACTCGATGGTAAAATAGAAGAAGCAATTGAATACTATAAACAGGTTAAGGATTTAACACCTGAATCATCTGAGATTTACATATCACTGGCAAATGCCTTATATCAGATAAGAAAGTTTGATGAGGGTATAAATATTGCTAAAGAAGGACTATTAATAACTGATGATAAAACTCAAATGTATCATACAATAGCAATCGGGAATATAGGAAAAGGAGATTTTAAGGAGGCAATAGAGTTTCAGAAAAAATCAATACAGATAGAACCTGAAAATATTGATATTTATAATAGTCTGTCAATACTATATGAAGTAGTAAAAGATAAAAATAATGCAAGACAGGTACTTGTAAATATACCTGATAGTCTTAAAACACCCGATGTTTTTACAAGACTCGGCTCGCTTTCAGGCAAGCTGAGCGATCATGAAACTGCCATTAAATATTATCACCAGGCATATACTTTAGACACAACAAATATTGCGGCACTTATTGGAATCGGAACAGGTTTTGATATATTAAACGTAAAAGATTCAGCAATTTATTACTATGAAAAATCACTCCGAGAAGATACGCTTGTTCTAACAGTTGGCAAGAGACTTGTTGACCTGTACTCAGACACAGATAAATATGGCAATTTAATCAATATGGCGCAAAGAATCCTTGAATTTAATTTTAATGACGGTCATATAAGAAGAAGCCTCGGATTTGGCCTTTACAAAACCGGGATGCTGCGCGAAGCGCTAAACGAATTCTTAATTGCCTCGAGGCTTGACCCCAAAGATACCTATTCAAGATTTTATACCGGTAGAATATATCTTGAACAAGGTAACTATAATGCAGCATTAAAAGAAATTAATCAAGCAATAAAAATTAATCCGGATTTTGTTGAATTATGGATTTATCTCGGATTTGTTGCAATCGATATAAAAGATTTCGAGACTGCAGAGTATGCCTTTACTGAAGCAGCATACCATGGTGGTGATTTAATTCAAATCTATTATCTTTTTGGTGTCACTGCTGAAATGCAACAGCGCTATAACGAAGCATATTTGTATTACCACAAATCACTAAAAGTAGACCCACAAAGTCTTTCAACCTTAGAGGCATTAGCAAGTCTCTGTGACAGAATAGAGAAAAAAGATGAGGCATTCAGGACATTTCAAAAAATAATTGAATTAGATACCACAAATTCAACTGCCTTGAATTATGTTGGCTATACTTATGCTGAACAAAATGATAGTCTTGAATACGCCCTCCAATTAATCAATAAGGCACTGTTAATTGAAAAGGATAATGGTTATTATATTGATTCCCGAGGGTGGGTCTTTTACCAGATGGGAAAATACGATGAGGCGTTAGAAGAATTAAAGAATGCATCGGCAATCGTTGAAGATGCGGTAATACTCGAACATCTTGGCGATGTTTATTTAAAATTAAATGATTCAGAAAGAGCAAAGGAAGCCTACGAGAAGGCATTGGAATATGATTTTGAGAATAGCGTTCTAAAAGAGAAGCTTCAAAAGCTCAGCGAATAATTCCCGCGTTATGAAAACGATTGGCGTCATTGGTGGAATGGGTCCAAAGTCTACCATAGATTTTTTGAGCAAGATCATCTCACTAACACCTGCAAAAAAAGATCAGGAACATTTGAACATGATTGTGTATATGAACCCACAAATTCCAGACCGCACGAGTGCTATTATCAACAATAAAGAAAGTCCGACAAAGGCACTTATAGAATCAGCAAAACTTTTACAAGATGCCAGAGTCGATTTTATTGTCATCCCTTGTGTTACTGCCCATTTTTGGTTTGAAGAAATTAAGAACTCTATTAACATACCCATTTTGAGTTTACTTGATATCACATCAAAGGAAATCAGAAAGCAAGGAAAAGATCTCAAGAAAATAGGGATCCTCGCAACAAGCGGCGCTATCCAATCGAGATTATTTGAAAATGCATTTGAATCGGGAGGATATGAAATTGTGTATCCAGAAGAAAGGGTGCAAACAGATTATGTAATGAAGGGAATTTATAACATAAAGATGGGCAAAGAAGCGGCAGAAGTCAAATCACTTTTCTTGCATGCCTGCAAGCATTTGATTGAAAAAAAAGCCCAGATTATTATTGCTGCTTGTACAGAAATTCCTCTTTCCATAACAGATACAGATATCCAGGTACCCCTGATAGATGTTAATGAAGTACTTGCTGAAGAAACAGTACGATTCGCATCTAATTTAAAAAACATTAGTACTTAACTAAACTAAATATAAATTGTCTAATGTTTAGAAAGATTAAAACGGATATATTTAATGAATATGTGTATCCGTATGCATCTGCATTTATCTGTTTGAATCAGATGTTTTAAAATATTGAGATTCCAATATTTTAAAACATCTTGACAGAAATGTAATTTTGTGTAGAATTAGAAAATAGAAGGAGGATTAGTTGCAAGAGAGATTTACTGAAAGGGTTAGAAAAATATTGCATCTCGCACGTGACGAAGCGCTTAGATTTAAGCAAACTTTTATTGGCACAGAACATCAGCTCCTGGCAATGCTCAAAGAAGGCGAAGGTGTTGGTGCCATGGTTCTTGTTAATCTGGGTATCGATTTAAATGAACTGCGTAAAAATCTCGAGAATTCGATTAATATGGGTCCTGGAGGTAAAATAGATGTCCTTCTTAGTAATGAAGCAAGACTATGTTTAAATTATGCAATGGAAGAAGCAAAGAACTTCGGCCATTCTTATGTCGGAACAGAACATCTTCTTCTCGGAATTATCCGCACGCAAGGCAGTTTGGGCGCTCAGATTCTTGAATCTATTGGTGTGGATTACGACACGCTTAAGAATGAAATCATTCAACTATTAAGGCCTGAAGGAGTTGTATCTGGGAAAACAAGGAATAAACCAAGAGGCTCAGCATTAGATCTTTTTTCAAGAGATCTTACGCAACTTGCCAGAGAAGACAAACTTGATCCCATAATTGGCCGGGGAAAAGAGATAGAACGGGTTATTCAGATTTTGTCACGTCGTAAAAAAAATAATCCAGTACTGGTTGGAGAACCCGGGGTTGGAAAGACAGCTATAGTTGAAGGACTGGCACAGGATATTGTAGCCGGGAATGTCCCTGATTCTTTAAAAAAGAAAAGGGTTGTTTCACTTGACATGGCAGCTGTTGTTGCCGGCACAAAATATCGTGGCCAATTTGAGGAAAGGTTAATAGCAGTAATTAACGAAGTCACAAAAAATAAGAACATTATAGTATTTATTGATGAACTTCATACAATTGTTGGTGCGGGTGCAGCTGAAGGAGCAATTGATGCCTCGAATATGCTTAAACCTGCCCTGGCAAGAGGAGAACTGCAATGTGTTGGTGCCACTACACTCGAAGATTACCGACGATATATAGAAAAGAATGGTGCCCTTGAGCGAAGATTCCAGATGATTGTTGTGAATCCACCAACTGTTAATGAAACCATTAATATTCTCCAGGGGCTGAAGAAGAAGTATGAAGAACACCATTTAATTACCTATACAGATAAATCGCTCGAAGCTGCAGCACATTTGTCTGACCGCTATATAACGGATCGATTCTTACCAGATAAGGCAATAGATGTTATTGACGAAGCAGGTGCTAAAGTGAAACTTTCCAAGATAGTCAAAAGTGAGGAGCAATTAAAATTAGAGAATGAATTGAATGCAATTAAATTGGAAAAAGATAGAATGGTTGCTGAACAAAAATTTGAGGGGGCTGCACAACTGCGCGACAAACAAAAAAAATTAATGGAACAGTTGAAAGACATTGAAAAAAACACTCGGCTAATCCGTCCCGAAGTACCTGAAGAAGACATTGCCTTTATTGTATCAAGGTGGACCGGAATTCCAGTTTCTAAAATTGAAGAAAAAGAATCAAAGCGACTGCTTAAGATGGAAGAAGAAATAACAAAGAAAATAGTAGGACAGGATGAGGCAATTGCTGCAATTGCAAAGGCTGTTAAGCGAAGCAGAGCAGGTGTGAAGGATCCGAGACGTCCAATAGGTTCTTTTATCTTTTTAGGACCGACGGGTGTTGGTAAAACCGAACTTGCCAGGCGTCTTGCAGAATTTTTATTCGGCGACATAAATTCACTCATTAGCCTGGATATGTCTGAATATATGGAAAAATTTAATGTATCAAGACTTATCGGTGCTCCACCGGGATATGTCGGTTATGAAGAAGGAGGACAACTTACTGAAAAAGTAAAGAGAAAACCTTATTCCGTAGTCCTATTTGACGAAATTGAAAAGGCACATCCTGATGTATTCAATATTTTGTTGCAAATTCTTGAGGATGGTCAACTTACAAACTCTTATGGACAGAAGGTAGATTTTAAAAATACGGTAATAATTATGACATCAAATATTGGAACAGCAGATATTAAAAAGAGCAATGGCATTGGGTTCACCAAAGTATCCGCGGATCTATCCTACGAGAAAATGAAGACTAAATTACTTGAAGAAGTAAAAAAATTGTTCTTCCCTGAATTTTTGAACCGATTAGATGAAATAATTGTTTTCCGACAATTAAGCAAGAAAGATATGAAAAAAATAGTTGATATACTTATTAGCGAAGTTGAAGAACGGCTGACCGAAAAAAACATGAAATTCGATCTTGATGAATCGAGTAAGGAATTACTTGTTGAAAAGGGGTTTGATCCTGAATTTGGTGCCCGGCCAATTAAAAGAATAATACGTAGATTAATTGAAGATCCGCTTTCCGAGGAAATCTTAAAGGGTAATGTTAAATTCGGGAAGCATATCCATCTGGTCAGGTCAGGCGATAAAATAGAATTCAAACAAAAATGATCCTGCTCTTTTTTCTAATCAATTATACTATTGCGGATATCGATATCGAGGCAAAATGGACGGATTCACAACTAATACTCGAAGCCTCTGGTTTAAAAATCGGTAATGAATTCCGCAGTACAGATATAGAAAAAGCAATCAACAACCTTACCCGACTCAAGTTGTTTAATTTTATTGCCATTGATACATCGATTGTTAGCGATGGCATATTCTTCAAGATAAAAGTTGAGGAAGCGCCCTTTCTAAAAAACGCGCCAAAATTCAAAGGTAATGAAAAAGTAAAAAACAAAACGATCAAGAATAAAATTGATCTCAGGATCGGTCAGGTAATCACTAATAAATTAATCTTTGAATCAAAAAATAAAATCCGGGAGTTATACAAGGAAAAATCGTTCTATTATACAACAGTAGAGGACAGCTCAATGATAGATTCCATGAACAAAATTAACCTGTTTTTCATCATTAAAGAAGGCGTTGAACCGCGTATCGGTAAAATTAATATCGAAGGCAACACTGCCTTTTCTGACGCAAAGATCAAAAAACTAATCCAAAATAAACCAAAAGCGTTTCTGCGCGGCGGTAAGTTAGATGAAAAAAAATTAAAAGAGGATGTTGAAAAAATAAGGTCTTTTTATAAAGAAAAAGGTTATCTCGATATCCGGGTTGACGAACCGGTAATAGAAGTTGAGGATAATAAGTTTATCATTACAATTCCTATTCAAGAAAATCAGAAATATTATGTTGGCGACATAAGTTTTAATGGTAATACTATATTTGGCACACAAAAGCTCGAAAAAATGCTTATATTAAGTAACGGGGACGTTTACAACTTAAGTAAAATGGAGGAAAGCCATCAAAATATTGGAGCCGCCTATGCAGATGAAGGATATATATATGTTAGTATTATCCCCAATGAAAGTGTCGAAGATAGTATAATAGATATTGAATATGTTATTAATGAATCGGCCCCCGCGAATATCAACCGGGTAATAATAACTGGTAACTTTAATACAAGAGAAAATGTTATCAGGAGAGAAATCTTAACCACGCCCGGCGAGAGGTTTAGACGTTCAAGTGTTGTCAGAAGTATGCGCGAGATATTTAACCTGGGATTTTTTGAGGATGTCATACCACAAACAGGAATTCCCGATGACAGTGGTAATATTGATTTGATATATCAGATAAAGGAAAAAGAAAATGTAGCATCGATTGGCGGAGGAATATCATTTTCAGCACTCGATAGATTAACTGGATATTTTGAACTATCCCATCCTAACATGTTTGGTAAAGGACAACGATTATATACAAAATTTGAATTAGGTGGCAGACTGACGAATTTTCAAATTGGTTTTACTGAACCCTGGTTTTTTGATACAAGAACGAGTGCCAGTATTGATCTCTATTATACCAACCGTTATTGGGATTATTATACAAAAAGAGATATTGGTTTTGCCTCACGTATTTCGCTTCCCTTTTACCTGGATTATACAAGACTTAGTTATACTCTAAGAACCGAACAGACACAGATATACGATATTTCTTCAGATTATACACCACCCAGCAGCGGTTATAGTTTATATGATGACACCATTCCCAGATGGACTGTCTCAAATTCATTTGCCCTGATTAGAGATTCCCGGGATTTTATCTTTAACCCGTCAAGCGGTTCGTACATTGCAGTACGGACTGAAACTGCAAAGAAGTTTTTGTTTGCTAATATAGATTATAATCGTCTTACTTTCGAAGCAAGAACCTATTTCCCTGTTTTCTGGAAATTCGTTCTTATGGGCAGAATGAAAGCAGGGATAGTAACAAGTGCGGATGAAGTTCCTTTATATAAAAGATTCTATGCTGGTGGTATTGGCGAAAACGGCGTAAGAGGTTATTCCGACCGTTCCCTGTCTCCTGAATTGGATGGTCGCGCAATAGGTGGTGATGTGATTTTTATAAATAACATAGAATTGAAATTAAAATTTTCACAAAGTTTTGCATTTCTTTTGTTCTATGATGCAGGAAATACATTTTCTTCATACAAAGATATTAATTTGCATAATTTATGTCGCGGCTTAGGAGCTGGTGTGCGAATTGAAGTACCGATGATGGGTGTTCTCGGCTTTGATATAGGTTATGGCTTTGACCGCGAAAGGCCTGGTTTTGAACCCCATTTCCAGATAAACCCATTTGGAATATTCTAATATTTGTGAAGTTTCAAATCCCAAACAAATTCCAATGGGACAAAATTATAAAATATTTTGGATATTAGAATTTGGATATTACCTGGCACGTTAGATAGTAAACATCTAACGTGGTGAATTATTTGGTGCTTGGAATTTAAGATTTAGATTAACTATGGGGGTATAATGAAAAGATATTTTTTGTTGTTAATCATGCCTTTTGTTTTAATCCTTGCAAAAGAAGCAGCTGTCGGTTTTGTTGATTCCGAGCGCATCTTTAAAGAATATCAAGCCACAGCTGCAACAAACATTGAGTTCAACGAATTTGTGAATACTTACCGGGATTCAGCCACGATTCTGAAACAAAATAGTGAAGAGCTTAAAGCAGAACTTGAGGCACAAAAACTCGTTCTTTCAGAGGAAGCGCGGCTCAGAAAACTTGATGAACTCGAATCTCTAACCAGGGATTATAATCAATTTTTGCAAAATGTCTTTGGTGGTGGCGGAAAAATAGAGCAGAAAAATGATGAATTAATGACACCTCTTTTAAAGAAAATAAATGACGCTGTCGCAAAAATTGCTGAGCAGGAAGGATTTGCAGTTGTGCTTGACCTGTCAGAAGGAGTATTTTATGCTTCGAATGAGTTAGACCTCACGAGTTTGGTTATCGATGAATTGAATTTTGAATATGGACCACAGATTTTACCTACCGGAGAAATCAAAAAAGTTATTGCCATATTCCCATTTCGAGAAGAAAACACTGAGGCAAATAATGCTGATCTGGGCCAACGCTGCCAAGATGAATTGTATAAAGCAATCAAGGCATTCAGCCAAAAATATAAAATCATTAGTAAATCAGATATAAAAATGGAGATTATTAAAAGAGGTTATGGTAAGAATATTGATGATAATCAAGCATATAGTATAGCACATTCGTTATTATGTGACTATATAATTGTTGGCAGTGTATCAAAATTTGTCACTAAGATTGAGTATACTATATCTTTAAAAGACGTGGGAAAAAATATGGAAATAGATAAAAAAACCAACAGCATCACCGAAGATATAAAACTGTATGAGTTTCTTAATAACGACACCAGAGCACTGTTAGATAAAATACAATAAGCTATGGTCGGTGTTTTTTAACTTGTTTTATCATCTCCCTTATTTCTTTATCAAATTCCTCTTGAAATATTAAAAATTTCGCCCTTTGTACCGGCGTAAGAATTTTCCACATCTCCTTTATCTTTTTAATCTGATCCTCATTTTTTTTCCTTTGAATGTCTTCGTATTCTGAAACAATTTTCAGAATCTCCTTATCATCAGCATTATTTCTAAGCAGGTCCTTTAGCTCAAATAATATGCGCATTTTTTCTTGCCTGAATCCCTTTTCAATCTTTTGCAATTCGTGCAGCTTGGGAAAAAACATCACAGCTTGTTCTGTTGAAAGATCTAACTCCTGAGTAAGACGATAAATTTTTACCTTTTCAATAATTGCCCTTGGATCCTTATCATCAAATTGCTGTGAAAAAGATATAGCAATAAAACCTAATAAAATAACTAATTTTTTCATATTTCCTCCTTACGTTTGGCAAAAATTAGGCATCAATATTATATTTCTCATATAAATTTTTAATAAACTCTGCCTGTTCCTCTTCACTTAATTCATCAATAGTTACGTCAACTTCGAATGATAAATATTCTTCCACAACAGACAATTCATCTATTAATTCCTCATTAATAACTCCACTCAAACCAAGAACAGCGATTTCCTCATCCTCAAGTAGAACTGAAACAGATACCCTCATCTCCACTGTTTTATCTGGTTGATTAAGAAGTAACACGATAATTGCAGCGGCAAAAACCGGCACAAGTATTTTAATAATTCGTTTTATATATGACTTTCGCGGTACCCAATTTTTTTGTCTTAGTTTTATCTTTAAACTATCAAAAAAAGCCTGTTCCGGCAATATTACCGTATCATTATCCAAAACCTCGTACAATTTTTTTACTTTACTGTATTCAGTTTGACATTGCTTACAGCGCTGTAAATGCTCTTTAAATTCTTCGTGTTCATATTCAGTTAATTGATCCTCAATGTAATCGACAATTTTTCTTTTAAATGCCTGGCAATTTTTCATATCCAACCTTTCATAAAAACTCTAAGCTTCCTGATTGCATGATGATGATTTGCCTTGGCTGCTCCTGTGGTAATTCCCATAATTCTACCTATTTCATCAAACGTATATCCTTCATAATGATGAAGAATGAAAGACATCCTCTGCCTATCTGGTAACTTAAGTAGTGCGTCATCAATTGCAATCTTCATCCTGACCCTATCACCCAGCGATATTGTTTCTCCAGGAGGTTCATAATTCATTTCCGGCTGTTTCTGTTTACGTTTAAAAGAAATACAGGTATTAACCGCAATTCGATACACCCATGTGAAAAACTTTGATTTTTCATTGAATTTATTAAGATTATTATAAATCTTAATAAAGATATCCTGAGTGAGTTCACGCGCATCAGATTCATTTCTTGTAAATCGATAACATATTGAATATAATGACATCTGGTATTTCTCAAATAGGCGGTCAAATGCTTTTTCATTACCATTTTTAAAGTCCCTAACCAAAACAGTATCTTCATCGCCATTCATTATAATAAGACGTCCATTTACTTATAAATGGTTTAATTCCAATGATCAATACTCTTCTTTGGTATGGGGCTCAAATTGGTCCAATTGTGCACCGCACACTGGACAAACCCAATCTTCTGGTAATTCCTCAAAAGAAGTACCAGAAAGAATACCATTATCAGGATCGCCAAAAGTTGGTTCATAAATATAACCGCAGACAGTGCATTGCCATGTTCCCATCATATGCCTCCTTTATAAGCATACAATTTTATTTAAAAAAAATATGATGTCAAGCTTTTAAAGCGATCCGTACAACTGCTTGTACTTCTTGGCTGATTCCTCCCAAGAGAAATTGCAATCCATACATTTTTCTGATAATCTCTTAAATACATCTTTATTACAATAAATTTCGTAGCTTTTAGATAAAGCCTTGAGTAAATCCTTGCTTGAATGTTCTCTAAACACAAAACCGTTCCCTGATAAAGTATCAGGATCAAAATCCGTAATAGTATCAGCCAGTCCACCGGTCTTACGAACAATCGGCACTGTGCCATATTTTAAACTTATTAATTGCCCAAGTCCACAGGGTTCATACTGTGAGGGCATAAGGAAAAAATCACAACCAGCGTAAATACGATGCGCTAATTTATTATCGAATTTGATATTTACTGACACCTTATCTGGATATATTGATTCAAAGGTTTTCAATTTATTATGATAATGTTCATCGCCAAAACCGAGGACGAGAAAACTAAATCCCATATCAATAAAATCATCGAATGCTTTAATAATTATGTCGAATCCCTTCTGGTCGGCAATACGAGTAACCATACCAATCAGTGGTCTCTCACAATCTATATTGCACTCTTCTGTAAGACGTGCCTTATTTTTTTGTTTTCCATTGAAATCATTGTACTTTTGATATATTAAACTATCATTTTCCGGATTCCATAAACTGTAGTCAATGCCATTAATGATCCCAACTAAGCTATTACTTCTTTTGTTCAAAACTCCATCAAGTCCAAATCCTGATTCTGAAGTCTGTATCTCGCGCGCGTAATTTTCAGATACAGTAGTTACAATATCACTGTATAATATACCAGCCTTTAAAAAATTTATATCACCATAAAACTCTATTCCTTCTGGATCAAAATATTCTTTTGGTAATCCTAAGATTGGAAATTTCGAACTGGGGAATCGACCCTGGTAACCCAAATTGTGGATGGTAAATATACTTTTTGTGTTCATATTATCTAATTTCATATAAAGAGGAATCAATCCGGTCTGCCAATCATGACAATGTACAATATCATAACCATATCTTTTTATTAGCTGGGTAACCGTCTTGCAGAATAAAGTGAATCTTTCACAATTATCAGAAAAATCACCTTTCTCCGTACCATAGAGACCATCGCGATCAAAAAATTTAGGATAGTCAATAAAATAGAAATTACCCTCAGTGTACACCTGAACATTATGTTTTTCTTTCATATCGATTTGAAGATTACCGATTAAAGAACCTTTAATACCTTTATACCTTGGTAAAAAGATTGATGTTTTGATACCAAGCTTGTTCAGGTGGAAAGGAAGAGCGCCAACGACATCAGCAAGACCCCCGGTTTTTTTGTATGGTATTGCCTCAGATGCTACAAATGCAACCTTCATGATATTCAATCTCTCGTTAATGGTTATATGGCATAGCCGCCCGTATCGTTTGTCGTTTTACGTTTATGGTTTTTATGTTTTCAGCCGTAAGACGATGCCATAAAACCATACTGGCCACGACGCCGAACAACAAACAACTATGCCTAATTTTATTTGACATTTGGACTTCTCTATTATCGCCTTCTCTCATTTCTTTTTTATATTATATTTCTAAGGTAAGATGCCGATTCCTCAGGTCCTGTGGGATTGATATAGAACCCGGTCCCCCATTCAAAACCGGCAATATGAGTGAGAACCGGGATAATCTCTAAATGGTAATGATAAAATTCAATACCTTTAAGCATCACTGGGGTTGTATGAATTATATAATTATATGGTGGTGTATTAAGTGCTTTTTTCAATCTCAGTAAACAGTCCTTTAGAATTGATGCGAGATCATCTAATTCTTCTTTTGTTGCATCTTCGAAATTGGAAATATGATTCCTTGGTAATATCCAGGTTTCAAAAGGAAATCTCGGAGCAAACGGGCAAATACAGATAAATGAGTTATTTTCGTTTATCAACCTTTTTCGATTCTTTGTTTCCTGAACCACAATATCGCAAAAGATACATCTTTCACGGTATTCAAAATAACGCCTTGCACCATCCATCTCTTCCATTACCCTTTTTGGAATAACCGGAGTAGCTATTAATTGGGAATGAGTATGCTCAAGTGAGGCACCTGCCACTGCACCAAAATTTTTAAAAATCATTACGTAACGCAGCCTCTGGTCCTTTTTCAAATCTAACATTCTTTCCTGATATGCGTAAATCACATTTCTGAATAGATTTATTTCCAAATCAGCAAGATCCATTGAATGATCAGAAGTCTCAATAATTACTTCATGAGCTCCAATACCATTCATCCGATCGTAGATTCCTTCGCCTCTTCGATTAATATCGCCCTCAATAAGTAAGGCAGGGAATTTATTTGGTATGACCCTTAAAGTCCAACCCGATGAGTTTGCTTTTGAATTACTTTCTCGGTAGGCAAAAATTTCAGGTGGAGTAGCAGATTCATTCCCAGGGCAAAAGGGACATGCTTCTGGTGAAACAGTTTTTTTCTCCGGACTTGATTTAAAATCCTTTGGCCGTTTTGCCCTTTCGGTTGAAATAATAACCCAACGGCCTAATACAGGATCTTTCCTTAGTTCTGGCATTGTCTATTCTTTTTTCTTTTTAATATCTTCCTCTTTTTTCTCTTTTTCCGGTGTTTCATCTTCCGGCTCAGGCTCACTCAAAAATATTTCAATCTCTGCCTCTTCCCTGATTTGGGTAAGGAATGAATCAGCGACATCTCTCTGCTTTTGCCGCAGTAGTCCAACTTCAATATTTTTACTGACCTCTTCAAACGTTCGGTATGTTGCTAGGTTATGCTCGAGTAGTTTTATCACTGTGTAGGTTGAATCGTTTACAGAAAAAACTTTGCTTATTGAACCAACTGCTAAATTGAATGCAACATCTTCATACTTCTTAGGCTTCGTACCTCTTCTGATTAAGACGGTTGTGCCACCTCGCCTTCCTGAGGGTTCTATTGAATGCTCTTTTGCAAGAGAATCAAATGCCTCGGGATTTTTAAGTAATAATCCACGAATTTTCTTTGCAAATTTCAAGGATTCAACAACCAACTCCTGACATTTAACCGTCTCTGGAATTTTATAATCTTCCTTATGTTCTTCATAATGATCCTTCACTTTCTGAGAATCAATACTTACCGCATCAACAACAATTTTGCTGTATAATCCATTTTGCATTAGATTTCTGACTTCATTTCCCAATTTTACAACATAACCATCATTCAAAAAATATTTGTTCCTCTCTGCCCATTCCAGTCTCAGCTCCTCTTCAATTATCGTATTGAGTAATTCCTCAAATTGCTCTTGTAGTGAAAGGTCTATTTTACCATAATAGGGCTTCAGTTTGCTTCTTTTTTCAACAGTACTTTTAAGAATTTCCCGTCCATTTATAACCGCAACTACCTTGTCTTCAGCAGCACTTGCCGAATCGCTTATTATAACATCATAAATTTTTATCTTTGCTTTTTTCTTCAAACCCTTCATGAATTTTTCTTCACGTTTTTTAACCTTCTCAGCCTTTAATGTCGCCTCAATCTGATTTTTCACCTCATCGAATTCCCGGTAGCGCTTGGGTTTTTGCATGGTAACCAGATAGATTCCAAATTTACCATCAAATTCAATAATTCCGATTAATTCATTCAAATTGGCTTTAAATAATGCGTCACCAACTGGTTTTGGTTTAGTATCCGTATACACGACACCCATGTTACCACCGCTTCTTTTACTGGGAGTTGTTGAATACAATTTTGCAAGCGTGTCAAAACTTTCAATATCTCTTTCCAGTGAATCGAGCAGGAATTGAGCCAGGCTATCGGATTCGACAACAATCTCTTTACCTCTTATCTCTTTACGCAATTCATATTGCTTTTTGTTCTTCTTATAATTCCTTTTTATCTCTTTTTCTGTCGGCTGTGCTTTCTCAACAACCTCTACAGCGTTAATCTCTTCCAACAATATATTTTTCTTACTATCTTTTATAGCTTCTTTAAAAAACTCGGTCTCCCTGACATAGTGATCAATTGCACCCACATAAAGCAATCTCATAATAATCATCTGGTCTAAAACAGACCTTTCATCTTTTGCAGCAAAAGGGGACCTTTTTGCAATTTCTTCGTCTAACTCGAGTCTTGTAATATTATAACCATTAACTGTCGCAACAAAATCTTGATAGTTTTTCTTAAAACAACGCTCCACTCCACTCAAGGCGAATGAATCCAGAGGAAACTTACGGAATTGTGTAGCAACAATCTCATAAGACCTTGCAGCATTCAAATAATCCTCAGACATTTCCAGAGCCAATGCCAGACGGTAATGGTACCAACCATCTTTCTTTTTATATTTCTCTGTGAGACTATTATAAACCTCTGCTGCTTTATCAAAATCTCCAATTTTATCCAGGTATATATCACCTTCTTCTATTTTCCATTTATTAACATTTTTACCCTTATCAATCATTGCATCGCAATAATTAATAGCATCTTCATATTTGCCTTCCATAATAAGATTTATATAATCTTGTGGCAAGGCCATGAATAGTAATAGAATTAAATTCATTCAATACCTCCTTCGGTAGATTAGTATTTTATATAAAAACTCAGAAATGTCAAGAGATTGATTTTGGTTCAAATACTCATTTACAAAATCATCTTTTTAAGTATAATATGTATTAATACTATGAATACTGCCATAAGACTTGAAAATATTTGCCGATCATTTAAGAATCATTTTTGGCAAAAGAAAAAGGAAGTTTTAAAAAATATCTCTTTGGAGATATATCAAGGAGAAATATTTGGCTTTCTTGGACCAAATGGTGCTGGTAAAACAACCACATTAAAGATACTCACTGGATTGCTCAAACCCGATTCAGGAAATGTGACGATATTCGGGCATAATGTAGATTCTATGGAAGCCAAGAAAAGAATTGGATTCCTACCTGAATCTCCATATTTTTATGAACATTTGACAGGATATGAATTTTTAAAAATACACGCCCTGCTTGGCAATTATACAAACTGTAAAAAAAGAGTATATGAACTATTGGATATAGTCGGTCTCAAAGATGCAAGTGCCTTACCCCTTAGGAAATATTCCCGCGGTATGCTTCAAAGAATAGGGATTGCTCAGGCTATGATTACTGATCCGAACTTATTCATCCTCGATGAACCACTTAGTGGGCTTGACCCAATCGGAAGAAAAGAAATAAAGGATTTACTCATTGAGCAGAAAACCCGCGGTAAGACAATCTTCTTTTCCTCGCATATACTACCTGATGCCGAAGCAGTATGTGACCGTGTAGGTATAATAATCAATGGTGAAATAGTCGAGGTTGGCGAACTGGACAAACTTTTGAAAAGGGGTGTTAAAACCGATGAAATATCACTTGAAGACTGGTTCGTCAATAAGATGAACCCCGTGAAATAGGAGATAAACTCTAATGGACATACGGATACGTGGAGGATGTTTTGAACATTTGAATTTAGGATTTAGTCCTGAACTTGATTCAGGATTAATATTAGAATTTGCCGAACGAAATGAGGCTTATAACAATGCATAGAATCTGGGCGATCGTTGAAAATACCTTTAAGGAAAGTTTACGCCAGAAAATCCTTTTTTTATTGATCATATTCAGCGTTATACTAATAGTTGTTTCAGTCTTTCTCGAACCTTTCGCGCTTGGTGAATCGCCAAAAATATTGAGGGATTTTGGCCTCGCAGCTACATCGTTCTTTGGTGTTTTGATTGTTATAATAATCGGTTCTACCCTTATCCATAAAGACATTGAAAAACGCACGATTTATACTGTAATAACAAAACCTGTTAAAAGAAGCGAAATCATCATTGGCAAGTTCTTGGGGCTGTTATTACTCATTGCCATTCTACAATGTGCCATGATTGTAATTCATCAATTGGTAATATTTATTTATGAGGGGGCATTCGATTTACCTCTTTTTATAACAATACCATTTTCATTATTAGAAATCATGATTTTATTGGGAATTTTATTGCTGTTTTCCTCTTTTTCCTCACCTACAATAAGCGCAATAATGGGGATTATCTTCTTTGTTATAGGTCATGCCAGCCCTGATCTGAAATTATTTGCTGACCAGGTAAACGTTGCTATCTTGAAATATCTTGCATATGGTTTTTATTATATACTTCCAAATCTGGAGAATTTTAATCTGAGGATTGATCTGGTCTATAAATTGCCAATACACCTGGATCAACTTCTATTTTCTATCTGCTATGGGCTTATCTATACCATATTTTTATTATATGTGTCTATTATTATTTTCGAGAAGCGAGAATTCAAGTAGAGAAAATTGGGGTATAATTCAAATTGGATATTTTAACGACTTTAGACAAACGAATGGTGAGGCATATACAATCTGGAAAAGAGGAAAATAAAAGGTTTTTTTTCCTCTAATTTCTCTTTTATTAGTTCATAATCTCAAGTCTTGCAATCCTTAACAATCCTCCAAAAACAATATTGACAGATAGTTATTTTTAATTATACTAAATATATGAATTTGGATAATATCTTCCAACATTTTCCCATTACTGCAGTTTATCTTTTCGGTTCTCGAGGGAGAGAAGAGGAAGATACGAAAAGCGATTATGACTTTGCTATTCTACTAAATGAAGGGATAACTCCTTTGGAGTATGTCAATATAAAATTCTCTCTCCTCAAAGAATTGATTAGATACCTTAAAGAGCCGGTAGATGTTATAATAATAAATCATAGGGATGTTCCTTTATCACTAAAGTTTCGTATTATAAAAGAAGGTAAGGTTATCTATGAGAAGGATGGTTTAACAAGAAGTAGATTTGAGGAAAATGTTCTTTCATTATATTTAGACCGTAAATATTATTACCAGAGGCATATCACCGAGGTAATTAAAAATATTGCGAGCGGAGGATTATTTGATTGATAAAGAAAGAATAATTACCCGTCTGGAGATGCTGCGCGAATATCTTAATATTTTAAAAGAATGTAGTAATGAACAGATTGAGAGATTAAAAGAAGATAAAATTTTTCGTGGTGCAGTGGAAAGATATTTTCAACTTGCAGTTGAGTGTGTTATTGACATAGGTGAAATTTTAATTTCCAATCTAAAATTACGAAAGCCCGAAGACGGTCGTGATGTGATTGATATTCTTGGAGAAAAAAAAATTATCCCCGATGAGTTTGCCTATAAGTTTGGTCCAATTACCGGTTTCAGAAATATACTCGTTCACAACTATGTTAAGATTGATCTGGAACTCGTCTATAAGTTCTTAAAAGAGAATTTAAAAGACTTCGACCAGTTTGCTAAATACATCAGCCAATATTTGAAATGAATCAAAAGATTAAGAAGATAGAAAAAAGATTGAAGATAGGAAGTTAGGAGGATATGATTGAGAATTCAAATTAAAGAAGAGGACGCGGAAATATCGCAGAGACCGCGGAAACTACGCATAAGACAATGCAGACAACATTAGTCATGGATGTAAATGTCACCCTGAACCATGCCCTGAACTTGTTTCATGGGTTGTTTCAGGGTCTATTTGTGGCAGAAAAGAACCGATGTGAGTGACTCCTAATAAACAATACTATGTTTATATTCTTACAAACAAATTGAATAGAGTTCTATACATCGGCATAACAAACGACCTTGTACGCAGAATGTTTGAACATAAAAACAAACTGGTTAGTGGTTTTACTAATAAATACAACCTTGTAAAACTTATCTATTACGAAATAACTGATGATGTGCGAAGCGCAATAAGAAGAGAGAAACAACTCAAGAACTGGCACAGAGAATGGAAGATAAATTTGATTAATCAATTCAACCCAGAATGGCACGATCTGAGTAAAGAATTTTTTAGAGATGCTGAAACAAGTTCAGCATGACAATTCAACACTGCATGACAATTCAACACTGTTAGAAGTATATTGAAATGCAAAAGAAATTTATTTTTATCATCCTGCTGCTTCTCCTCATTGCTAATTTCTCTTATCGTATTGACCTTAAAAAATCACCCCATGGATTAATCGGAGAATTGATGTATTTTCCATCGGGAATTGCACTCAGGGCATTATCAGTGGGGTTTTATGCGCCGATTGCAGATTTAGTCTGGATCCGTTTTATTCAATATTATGGCGAGCATCGCTTAACAGACTATAAATTTGAATATCTATACCATATTTTAGACATTCTAACCACATTGAACCCTCAATTTTTACATGCTTATTATCTTGGCAGTTTGATGCTCACGCATGATGCCCAAAGACCTGATCAGGCAAAAATGTTATTAAAAAAGGGCATGAAAGCAAATCCTGACAATTGGCCCTTACCTTTTTATTACGGGTTCATACATTTTGTGTTCTTAAAAGAATACAATATTGCGAAAACCTATTTTCGCATATCAGCCATGAAACCCGATGCTCCGATAATGCCAAAACGCTGGGCTGCATTTACTGCTTATAAAAAACTCGGTGATTTAAAAACTGCCCTTGTATTATGGCTGGATCTTTATAATAATACTGAAAACCCAGAAGAAAAGGCAATTGCTGAGTTGTATATTAAGAATATAAAGATGGAATTAGATATTGAGTTTTTAAATAAAAAAATTAAAGAGTTTACAGAAAAATTTGGCAGCAAACCTGATAATTTAAAAGAATTGATTACTCATAAATTAATCAGTTCGATCCCTGATGAACCACACGGTGAAAACTATTATATTAAAAATGAAAAGGTATATTCAACATACAAACATGACTGGCAAATATGGCAAAAAGCCAGATAAACTGAAAAATAATTTCAGGTTTTACTGTATAAAATTTTAAACTAGTGGCGCTTCAACTAAATTTTTATACGTTTGTGTTGAAATACGTACAGTTACTGAGATGTAGTCGCCTGATTTATCAGGCTTTGTCTGAGATGTAGTCGCCTGATTTATCAGGCTTTGTCCAATAAATTGGACAACTACAATTATTAATGCCCCGATTCCTACAGTTCCTATATCCATTACCCAGAATGAGAACTATTTAATGTTCTCCGTAATAATATCAAATTATTTAACAGTTAAATTGTTATAAGATTTTTGTTGAGGCGGTACTAGTTCAAAAATTCTTTAAAATCAAAAAAATATTTCTGCCGTTTGGTCCCTGGCCATCACCACCGTGAATTGCATAACGCTCAGCGTCTGCGATTCCTGTACCAGTGCCGTCATTACAATATTCAATCTCACCACGGTTCAAGTCGGGATTTGTCGGAATAAATGGATTTGCCTGATTAGGAGACCATGTTATCACGGTCGGTGTGCTGGTAAAGGGATTTTCAAACCAGGTACTTGCTGCTCCACCCTGTTTTAAATCCTCTAGTGTCTCGCCGGTCGCTTTTGTCTTATCTGTATTATCACATGGATAAATACCATCATTAAGAACAGCAAAGTGTTCAACTGTTAATTGTAATGTATGCATATTATTTTTCACTGAACCTTCTTTTACTCTTTGTACCAGACTTATATAATTGGGAATAGCAATAGCAACAAGGATACCGATGATTACGACTACAACCATCAATTCGATGAGGGTAAAACCTGTTTTGTTCAATTGAATGATTCTATTCATACGACTTTTGACTTTCATTCTTTTAGTTTCTTTAAATTCTCACCATTTTATAAAAGGTTTCAGCGTAGTCATGAATTACATCATATATCCAACAAAAATGCGTAATCATAATAAATATCAATGCTATAATAAAAAAAGAGTAGGCTGGGAATTTATCCCAGCCTACCAGCATATCGAGAGTCATCGTATTAATAGTTTGAAAGTATCAGTGCCAGGTTACTACCGTCAGCAGGATCAGCATTGCCGCCATGGATTGCATACTGTTGTGCATCAGTAAGACCCCCGGTTCCATCGGAACCATACTCAATTACACCAGCAGCAAAATCAAGATTGCTTGGATTAGCTTTTGGGTCCCCACCAACACCTAAGGCAGCAAAGAGCACACCTGTTGCTGCTCCAGTAAATGGATTAATGGGCCAAATCCCACCGGGCATTAACATTATGAGCGTTTCAGCTGTTTCAGTGGTTACAGATGCACCATCGCCCGCATAAGCGCCTGAGGAAAGCGTAGAAAAATCCTCAACTGCCAGTTGCAATGTATGCATATTACCTTTTACTGAGGACTCTTTTGCCCTCTGTTGCATTCTCATGAAGTTCGGAATGGCGATAGCTGCCAAAATACCAATAATCACCACAACGACCATCAGTTCGATTAATGTAAATCCCTTGTTCTTCATTGTAAACCTCCTTGGTTTTTATCACAAATATACACGAATAATTACGCGAATATTCACGAATTAATAAATTTTCGATGTGCCTCTGAATTCAGCACGGTTACTTTGTAACCCGATCTTAATTTTTAGGCTTTGAGGCACGCGTCAGGGGATCAGAATTTCAGATTATCAGATTATCAGAAATCTATAGAAAAAGCATAAAGCCCTTTTTTAAATCCTGTTCATAATTAAGGATTGTCAACAAATGGTTTGTTAAAGACCGTTTACTTACTTATTACGCAAAATGCGTGCCAGAATCAATCAGGAAAAGTCCTTAAATTTCGTATGTTTTTTATTATAAATTGTAGAATATAAATGGATTGTGGAAAAATTACACACTTAAGTCTCGTAAGTATATATACCTAAAAAAACCATTATAATATAGTATTTGAATTACTTTTGTTTTTGGTGCTTTTTCCCCTTAAGCTTGTTATATAATGTTTTGCGGTCAATACCAAGTACTTTAGCGGCTTTTGTTACGTTCCCATTACACTCTTTTAACACTTTTTTTATCTCTGTCTCTTCAAGTTCCCTCAATTTTTTACCCTTTTTTGCTTTTGGTAAACCAAAATGCTCGGGCTTTATATAAAATGAATCACTCAAAATTACAGCCCTTTCAACAACATGCTTTAGTTCACGAATATTGCCCGGCCATGAATAGTATTTTAAATGCTCTATAGTGCTTTTTAACAGCTTCCTCTCCCCTAAATTCTCCTTTTCACATACTGCCTTTAAAAAATAGTTTGCTAATAACGAAATATCATCCTTATGCTGTCTCAAAGGCGGCAAAACAACAGGTATAACATTTAAACGATAGTATAGATCTTCTCGAAACCTACCTTTATTGACCTCTTCCATAAGGTCCTTATTTGTTGCTGCGATCAAACGGACGTCCACTTTTATCGGTTTTGTATGACCGAGTGGCACAATCTCTTTTTCTTCTAAGAATCTTAGAAGCTTCATCTGTATGGTCATTGGTGCATCGCCAATTTCATCCAGAAAAAAACTTCCCCTATCAGCAACTTCAAATAAACCTTGCTTATCAGTTGATGCACCTGTGAAGGCACCTTTTTTATAACCAAAGAGTTCACTCTCGAGAAGTGTCTCAGGAAGTGCGGCGCAGGAAATAGCAACAAATTTATGGTTTGCTCTCTTTGAACGGTTATGAAGCTCCCGGGCGATCAACTCTTTACCCGTGCCAGATTCACCCAGAATAAGAATCGTAGTATCGGTTGCTGCTATCTTACCTACCAAATTTAGAACATCCTTAATTTGTTTGCTTTCTCCAATGATTTTATAAGACGATGATTGAGGTTTACTGAGAATTGCCTTTATTCGTAAAAGCAGCTCGTCGATACCAAATGGCTTTAAGATATAATCGCTTGCCTTGTCCCTAAGGGCATTGATCGCTGATTCCATTGATCCATAAGCTGTAATAAATATTACAGGGACATCAGGATAAGTTTTTCTAACCTTTTTTAAAAATTCAAATCCATCTATTTGAGGCATCCTGATATCGCTGATAATGCAGTCAAATTTCTCGTTTTTGATTTTTGTTAAAGCCTGTGCAGGTTCAGTAGTAGCAAAAACCTCATAATTTTTTTGTTCGAGGGCATAAGAGAGCCATTTGATAAGGCTGTCTTCATCATCGAGCAATAAAATTTTTTGTTTCATATTATACAGATATTTTAATTCGCTAATTAACTAATCTACTGTCGTCTTCGGGCGAAAATTTCATGTATTGTCAATTTTATTTCTGGCGATACATTGATTTCCCGCAAGGATTCCTTATTTCTTAAGGAACAACCAAGATTTAGAGTAATCAAACCTAATCGTTGAATGGGGATATTCAATGAAAAATCTAAGCCGTGTTCATTAACATCTTTAAGATACCATGGATTATATCTATAACCAACAGCAAATCTTTTCTTTATAAAACTGACTTTGAACCGAGTTGGAGATATATAATCCTCATTATCACCAGGCCAAAAAGCGTGCTCAAATAAAAAATTAACCTTTCCTCCGAAAATTTCAGGATGTAACCCAACTGATAATCGACTGGGCAAATCTATTGTAGTATCGGAATTCTGTTTTTCCCATTCAATATCCCCTGCAAATTCATAAGATACAGAAACAAATTTTAATTGTATCCCTCCGCAAAATATTTTACCCGAATATTTGTATAAAAATGTATCAACATTATAATAATCGGCAATATAGTAATTCCATATCTCTGTAGCATTTCCAAAGAGATAAGAACCTCTAAATGCAATTTCACCAATTCCAAAATTATTATTAAGGTTCACATAGATTTCTTCTATTCCACCTTCACCTTCCACATGCATTTCCAGCGCATCCCGGTCAAAAAAGACATCAAACGATTGACTGAACCTTTCGCGATTACCAAGTCCAAAAACAAATCCTTTGGTTACTGGAACAGCAAGATTTAGATTAAATGGATTAGTCGAGAATTTGCTTCGAAAATCACTCCCTTTGTTTAATATGTTGAACTCGGGCTTTAAGGTGAATTCAATACGGGCACTCTTGAATACATCTAAAAATGGGGTTCTGAATACACTCATATCTTGCCCGATTCCGCCGATCGAAAAAATAGAAGCATTTATAAGAGCTACAAGTATTAAACTCATTCTCCGTTTCTTCGTTTCTCCATGGCTATCTTTCCTCCGGTGGTGCAATATAACCCACTCTAAGACTGTGGGAACCACTAATTATTTTAAGATTTGCAATATCGTAATTTTCTGGCGAGAAGATTATAAAAATACCGAAGTTAGAATCAGGATATTCAATTATTCTCTGGATATGCTTGGCAATATCTATACTGAATAATGTATCATCGGCAGCAAATTTCTCTAAGGCAATAAGAGGCCCGGTTGTCGTATTAAAATCATCGATTGGTTCAAGTAATTCTCTTATGACAATTTCAATAGAATCCCTCATTACAAAATAATCTTCACGCTCAAAAGTCAAGTCAGCATAAACTGCCTTTTTATCAATTAAAACCGAATCAAGAACAAATTTTGCATAATTTCTATAAGGCATGCCTGAACCGATCCAATCATCTGTAAAAAAAGGTTCAGTGCCCGTCACAATATGACAATCAACATCCAGGGGTATTGGAGATACGACCTCGTTCTTTTCAATAATGAATTGGGGAGCATTACCACCTTCATCAGAATAAAAGTAAACAAAACCAGTATCCTCAGGTATCATAATCATTCCATCAGCTGCCATTATCTCTTCTAACTCAATATAATTGAACTCTATAATCAATGAGTCACCGGCAATTTCACCTGCGCGAATAGAATCTTCTTGAAAATCACCACCTTCATTCTCCCACCATTCACTGTTTGTTCTTTGATACCAATTCGCACCGTTTTCTTCAAAATCAACATTTACAAGATGAATACTGAAGTTAATAGTATCTCTATGAAAATTATCATTCCTCTTCAGAATAAGTTTTATTTCATCAAGTCCCTGGTACGTAGAATCCGGAAAATCGAATTTTAAGAGTATCCTCGATTCATATTCTTCATTTTTCCCAACAATCAAATTACTCGAACCACCAAGACAAGCATATTTATTATATTCAGTAAATGTGTTAAAGACCGGCAACTCAATATCATATGCATCAAAATCACCTCTTAAATCTAATTCCTCTTCGCCAATTGGTAGTTTATTGCAATATAAAAATAATAAAATCAATAACAGATTACATTTTTTCATAAAGTAATAATAGCCAAAATATTAAATAAGTCAAGTAGGTGAGTTTCATAAAAAACCTTGAAATTGATTAAAATGTTGCTATAATATATTTATGATGAATCAGGATGAAATCAGAAATGATTTTCCTCAATTAAAACAAGGTTTTATCTATTTCGATTCTGGTTCTACATCACTTAAACCCATACCTGTTCTTAACGCCATAAACAATTATTACGAGACACTATCGGCGAGTGTAGGTCGAGGACTACATTATCCATCATATCTTGCAACAAAATCCTATGATGAAGCACATGAAAAAGTTCGCAAGTTTTTCAATGGCAAAGGTGAGATTATCTTTACCAAAAACTGTACTGAAGCGATAAACATCATTGCCCATGGAATTGAATGGAAAGCAGGTGATAAAATAGTTACGACATATCTCGAACACAACTCAAATCTCCTGCCCTGGCTTAACCTCAGATCGCAAGGTGTCGAAGTAGAAGTTCTAAAGTGTAAGATTGACGGAACAATTTGTCTTAAGGAATTGTCAAAAAGTATCGATAATAAAACTAAACTTGTGGCAGTAACCCATACCTCTAATGTACTTGGAACAATAGTACCGGTCGAGGATATTACTGAAATTGCCAAAAAGAAAGGTGCAATGGTGCTGATTGACGGCGCGCAGGCAGCACCGCATCTTAAAGTTGACTTTGAGGCGATTGGCTGTGATTTTTATGCGGCGAGTGGTCACAAAATGCTGGGTCCTTCAGGCACTGGTTTCCTTTATATAAATACCCCGGTACTCAATCGATTGAAACCAATGATGCTCGGCGGTGGCTCAGCAACTGACGTCGAACTCGAAAATATCACATACACCCAGGGCCGAGCAATTTTTGAAGCTGGCACGCCGAACATTGCTGGTGGTATTGGACTCGGTGCAGCCGTAGAATATCTCGAAAAAATTGGAATGGAACAGATAAAAGAACATGAACTGGAATTAGTTGCATACTTAATGGACCAACTCAAAAAAATTGATGGGATTACAATCCACGGGCCAAGAGAACTCAAAAAACGAACGGGTGTCCTATCCTTTTCCATAAAAAATATACCTGCACATAGAATAGCAATCCTTCTTGATGAAATTGGCGGTATTGCAATCCGATCAGGAAACCATTGTGCCTTTCTTTTGTGCCGCGATATATTAAAAGAGGAATGCGGAACAGCTAGGGTATCATTTTATATCTATAATACTCAAGAGGAAATCGATAAATTCATTGATGTATTAGAGGAGATCGTAAAAAATGCCTGATTTCCAATATAAGTTAATCAAAATTTGCGGCCGTGCCGGGAAGGAATACTATCATGTGTATCCTCAAGAACCAATAGGGTTTTCATCCCCAGATTTTAGAAACCTGAATGTAAAAATGTCTCACCCAAAATTTTCTGTTATTTCATTCCCTGATTGTCATGTTACTGTATTTGCCTCAGGACGCATGCTGATTGAGAACCTACCCGCGGATTCTGAAAAACGGGCACGCAAAATTATCAAAGAAATAATTACTCATTGGCTTTAATAATCCCCTGGGTAGCATCTTAATGATATTTTCATTGACAAATCTAAATATATATATATAATTAGTAAAAGGAGTATATATGAATAAGTTTATAGGTATTGTTATAATCAGCGGCTTCCTAATCACAGCGTATGCACAGGCACCCCTTTTTTTCGACCCTGATTCTATAAAGGCAAACGGCGTTAATATTGATGTAGGTTATTATGGTTCGCCCTATGTATATGACTGAGATGGGGATGGTAAAAAAGACCTTATTGTTGGCCAGTTCACATCCGGAAAAATTCGCTTCTACACAAATATTGGAACCAATAATAATCCAGTATTTAGTAATTATATCTTTATCAAAGCAGATGGCATTGATATCACCTTACCTTCTGGCTGATGCCAGGGTTCATCAGTCGTAGTTTGCGACTGGAATGAAGATGGCCAGCGAGATCTAATATCTGGTGATAGGAACGGTTATCTCACACTCTTCCTCGAAACCGGTACAGGTTTAACCAATGCAGGACATATAAAAGCTAATGGTATTGATATCCATGTTAATTACAACAGTAACCCGGACATCAATGACTGGAATGAAGATGGTAAAAAAGACCTCATTATTGGCGAACAATCATATGTTTCACCTAATACCGGCAATATCAGAGTTTATTTGAATATTGGAACGAATTCAGCGCCGGTTTTTAATAACTATACAGTAATGACGGCTGGAGCAAGTCAGATCTACCGTTATCGGGTTAATCCAAGAATTTATGATCTGGAGCAGGATGGTCTGAAAGATCTAATACTTGGCAACGATGATGGCCGCGTCTATTTCTATAAAAATGTTGGAACAAATGCAAACCCGGTTTTCAATGGCTCATATGATACACTAAAGACCAGGAACGGAACAATTATTGATGCATATTATGGTTCTCGTTTTCACATTGCCGACTGGACCGATGATGGTGATCCTGATATGTTAATAAGTGGCTATTATGGTTATATTGGACTCTATGAAAACTCTGTTACGGGTATCCGAGAAGAATATACTAAAAAGCTTGCAAAAACATTAACGATTACTCCAAATCCAGTAAATAATAAAGCAATATTTAAATATTCACTACATAGACAAACATTTGTACAGATCAACATCTATTCAGCTGACGGACGCCTCATAGCCTCACCAATCAGCCGTAATAAAGAAAAAGGAGATCAGCAATTCACCTGGAATGTGTGTGACGATAATGATAGGGGATTACCTGCAGGTATATATTTTATCGAGTTAAAAACGGGAACAGAAATAATTACACATAGAATTACAGTTGTTCGCTAATAGATATTCTTATGCCTTAAGAAGGGCCTGAATGGCCCTTCTTTTTTACAAACGACTCATTATAGCTTGACAAATTTTTATATTTGATTATATTTACACGTGCCCACAGAAAAACAATCGATTTCTAATAAAAAATTGAGCATAATAATATTGGCTGCAGGCGAAGGCAAACGAATGCATTTGAAAACACCTAAAGTATTACAAAAAATTTCAGGAAAACCAATCATCTTATTTGTTGTTGAGCTAGCTGAGAATATCAAAATCGATGAGACAATCATAGTTGTAGGAAAAAATGCTAAAGAGATTAAAACAGTAATTGGCAACAGGGTTAAATATGCAGTTCAATCCGTGCCTCGCGGTACTGGCGATGCATCTAAAAAAGGTATTGAAATTTCAACTAATAATAATGTCTTAATTTTATGCGGCGATGTCCCCCTTTTACAAAAAGATACTATTCTAAAGCTTTTACAGTATCATAATAAAACAAAAGCAGATCTAACATTTCTTTCCTGTCATATGAAAAATCCATTTGGATATGGAAGGATCATAAGAGACGAAAATAAGAATGTATTGGGTATAGTTGAACAGGCTGATGCAACAATTGAGGAACAAAAAATTAAGGAAATGAATGCAGGCGTGTATTATGGTAAGAAAACGCTTATACTGTCGGCATTAAACAAAATTACCAAACAAAATCGCCAGGGAGAATATTATCTGACAGATGTTGTCGGAGAAATGCTCAAAAAAAGAGAAAAGGTTGTTGCTCTAAAAATTCATAATGAGAAAGAAATTATGGGTATTAACTCAAAATCAGATCTAATAAAAGCAAGAAAGATCGCCAAAGACAACAAACCCCGTAGGACATTTACTTCCCAACAGCACAAAAAAATGAAAACAAACACAGGATGTCTGAAATACTGAATATAATATCCAGAAAAAAACATACAGGAAAGGTGGTTATCTATGTATTGATTCTGCTTATGGCTGCTTTTCTTATCTCAATGATTATAATGTTCACCCGGGAAGACCCGCAAGAAATCTATAAAAAAAATAGTAACATCAGAGTTGAAGTTCTTAATGGCTGTGGTGTCAATAGATTAGCCATAAAGGTTACAAATCTCCTGAGAAAGGAAGGATTTAATATTGTTAAAATTGGGAATACTGATGAACAAGATTTCGAAGAAACTGTAGTAATTGAACGCAATGATGAGAACATGAAGAATGCTAAATATTTTGCAAAAAGGATCAGGTGTAAAAATATCGGAAAAGATATCGATGCCGCTCTCTATTTAAAAATTACTGTAATTATTGGAAAAGACTATAATATAATTTTCCCAGATGTTGAAAAAGAGTTCTAAAATACAGTCTCCTAAAGAAGTAAACGCAGAACAGCTCAGTCAAAATATTGCGAAGCGAATCGATAAGAAAAAAGGCGCGGAAATCATTATTTTTGATTTAAGAAACATATCACCGATTACAGACTATTTTGTTATTGCAAATGGCCTTTCGGGTATTCACAACCGAACCATAGCCGAATATTTGATGGAAGATGAAAAACCTGACCATGTCGAAGGTCTGGAGACGGGTAATTGGATTCTCTTAGACTTTTTCGATGTAATCGTCCATATATTTTCTAAAGAAACAAGAGAATTTTACGGTCTGGAAAGACTCTGGGGAGACGCACCCCGAGTAGAGTTTAATAATGATTAGGCAAGAACTCATGAATATACTACAGAAAATATTCCCGGATGAGGATATAGTGATTGATTATGTACCTAAAGAAAAACAAGGAGATTATTCGACAAACATCGCATTTAGGATCGCTGCTCAGAAAAAAAAGCAGCCCTATGAAATCGCACAGGAAATCGCTTCACTAATCCAGCATCCTATGATAGAAAGCATTTCTGTACACAAACCAGCATTCATCAATTTCACAATCGCTAATGGCTACATACTAAAAAAGCTATTTAGTGAACCGGATACAATCGATCTCGGAAAAGGACAAAAGATTATGATTGAATTTGTGAGTGCAAACCCGACCGGACCAATCAACATTGCAAGTGCACGTGCTGCTGCAGTTGGTGACTCGCTTGTAAAATTACTGAACCGAACTGGATACGAAGTAGTTTCTGAGTACTATGTCAATGATGGAGGAAAACAATCATCTCTTCTTGCCGAAAGCGTCAAACAAAGAATCAGGGAACTGAATGGCAAGAGCGCAGATATACCGGAAGGGGGCTATCACGGTGAATACATAATAGACTTGGCCAGGGAAATTAAAGAAAAAGGCATCGCGGATATTGAAAAAATCAAAGAGTGTGCAATTGACTATTTTATAGAAGGACATAAGCGAATACTACAGGAATTTGGCGTCGAGTTCAACAACTGGATTCGGGAATCATCCATTTACGAAAAGGGCTATGTTGATGAAGTCCTGGGTTTATTTCAGGAAAAAAAACTGACCTATGTAAAAGATGGTGCTGTTTGGCTTAGGACAACAGAATTCGGTGATAAGGAAGATCGGGTAGTCATTACATCTGACAAACGCCATACTTATCTGCTACCTGATATTGCCTATCATCTTGACAAAATGAAGAGGCAATATAATCGGCTTATCAACATATGGGGGCCGGATCATCAAGCTCAGATCAGGAGTCTGCAAAGCGGCATGATGGCACTTGGGTATCCCCGCGGTACGCTTGAAGTACTCATTGTCCAACAAGTGCATTTAAGAAAAGCCGGTAAATTAATAAAGATGAGTAAGCGCGCTGGAGTATTAAAAACACTTGAAGAATTGCTAAAGCACATCCCGAAAGATGTGGTCAGATTTTTCTTACTCATGAGATCGAATTCCCAACACTTAGATTTTGATCTTGACCTTGCATTAAAGCAGTCGGATGAAAATCCTGTTTATTACATACAGTATGCTCATGCACGAATAAAGAGTATTATAAAAAAGGCTCAGGAACAGGGCATTGAGTGCTGCAACAGTTTTGCCAAAGACCTTATAAAAGAGAAGGAAGAAATTACTCTCGCAAAAGCAATTCTCAGATATCACGAAGTGGTAGAAGATGCTGCACGAAATTTTGAACCATACATGCTCGCCTATTATCTTATCGAGCTTGCGCGGGTATTCCACTATTTCTACCAAAAACTGAGAGTAATAGGTGAAAACAAGAAACTCACGCAAGCCCGGCTTGCGTTGATCAACAGAACAGCAGAAACAATAAAAAGCGGACTTGAAATTTTGGGCGTATCATGCCCGGAAAGGATGTAATAATAAAAGGGCTCAAAAAGGCAAATAATAAAGACGGGGAGACGGGGTGACAAGGAGACAAGATAAGCGGGAGAGGTCTGAAGCTCAAGGTGATGTGAGAGACAGATTTGGATATCAGTATATCACCGTGTCTCCTTGTCCCCTTGTCTTCATGTCTTAGAAATAAGGAGGTTTAATGAATCTTGCGAGTTTATTGTCAAAAGAAAGAATAAATCTTTTTCTTAAACCAGGAAAGAAGAATAAGATAATAGAAGACCTGGTATATTCACTGAAAAAGGATGCGGATGCTGAACTTATCGTATCGACATTGCAGAAAAGAGAAGCGCTGGGCTCAACCGGAATAGGTAGAGGTATAGCAATTCCACATTGCCGTTCCTTAGCAGTCGATAAATTAGAAATTGCGGTCGGCAGAACAACCAAACCCATAAGTTTCAATGCGATAGATAAAAAACCCGTATCCTTAATTTTTCTCATCATTGCACCACCTCAGGATCCAGGAAATCAGTATCTTTTAACCTTAGGCAAAATTGTTCAAATCGCCAAGGAAATAACGAAAAAAAAATTGATTCAAAAACCACAGACACCTGAAGAATTTATTACCCTAATAAATCAAATTGAAAAAGATTTGAGAAAAAGGAAGTAATATGTCCTTAGATAAAATAGAGATGCATCTAAAATTACTCTTTGATCTTGATAACTTATTAGATGACCTGGACGAACCCGCATATAAAGAAATAGGTTTTAAGATTAAAGATGCAGAATACAGGTCTTTAACAAAAACAAGAAGCGAATTGCTCATGAAACTTCCTCTAGATATCGCTGATGTGTATGAACGGTTAAAAAAAAGATATCGTCGGGCTATTGCGCCGGTTGAAAATGATTTCTGTTTTGGTTGCTTTCAGAAACTCCCAACTCAACTATTGACTAAAAGTAAAGAAATTAATACATGTCCAAACTGTGGAAGGATTCTATACTGGCGAAAAAAGTAATTAAACAAAAATACATTGTCCATCTTATTGTAATTTTATTCGTACTGCTAAGTATTTTAGGTTTAAAAAACTTTAATCTCAGAGATTGGGATGAAGGTGCATTTGCCCTGCAGGGGCAGTGGTTAGCGACCATGGGGGCACAGGGCAAACCATTTAATTTCCAAACACCACCCCTGTTCCAATCTTTAATAGCAATTCTCTTCAGTTTATTCCAGGTCAACCCTAAGATGTTACCGCTACTATCAATTATATTCTCTTGCATTACGATTTATATTATTTATCATCTTGCCAAAATATTGTTTTCGCAAAAAGAAGGTGTCTATAGTATAATATTGTTTATTTCAACAGAATACTTTCTCTTCTTCTCAAAATCCGGGTTGAGTGATGCAACCTTTCTCTGTTTTTTCACTGCTTCACTTTTATTCTTTATTAAAGGAATAAAACTGAATAAGGCATACCACTTTCTGATAGCAGGATTGTTTACGATCCTTGCTTTATACACAAAATATTCGGCATTCCCTCTTATTTTCATGTTTTTTGTAGTTGGATTTTTATGCCGAAAAACTATAAATAAAAAATGGTTTGGATTATCAATTCTGGTTCCGATACTGTTCTACTTACCCTACACATATCTATTCATTAAACTTGTTCAAATATCTGAGATAAGTGCACGCCATGTCAGTCTCTTAGGTATCAACCATATAAAATTCCTGTTCTACATTTTAATATTCGCACCGATACCATTTTTAATTACCATTTTATATATAATTTCCAATATAAAAAGCATCAGGAAATGGGATGTTTACCTCCTAATCTTCGCAGCCATATTCGTTTTGATCCTCGGCTTCTACTATCCTTATTTCAGACTTGCATATCCACTAATCCCGCTTCTTTCTATAATCGCTGCCCGATTTGTCAATCAAACAAAACAATATAAACCTTATATTATTGCAGCCTCGGTTCTCATATCATTAACATTGAGTGCAAGAACATTGACATATAAAAGTGATGTACCAGAGAAAATTGGGGATTTTGTCAATCATTATGCTAAACAAAATGATATAAAATATATTTATACAGTAGTCCCACCGAATATCGATTTTTATATTGATGGAGCAATCGTCGTCCCGGCAAATCATCCCTGGCATAGTATCGGCAAAAAATTCCCCGTATTTCTGGAAGGAAAAAAGATTATACACCGTGATGACAATAAGCTCTTAGCTGAAGAACAAATATTACTGATACAGGCAACAGTACTTGATCCTATTGAACAAATAAATTCAGCCTTATGTAATCGCGGGACTCTATTAAGAAGTATTGAATTCATAGATGCTCCAGTATACTACAAAGACATCTACAATCCACAAAGAGATATGAAACAGATCTATAATATTTATTTATTCAAGACAAAAAATCTGGATAAGATGATTAATGACCTCTGGGATCTCGGCTTTGATCGCAGGGTTACTGTAATTTACAGGTAGTAAACAGTGAAATCTCTATAGCTAAGGGGCGGAAGGCCCTTTTGCTGAGTCGCTTCTAATTGACCTTCTCAATTTTTTCATAAATATAATAATTGGGGCCTGGTCTTTCTACATTCTTGAAGCCCGAAAATGGATTTAAATCCCCTGTTCCGAATTTCAATGCAATGTTTACAACTACAAGTTCATCCGGACGGCAGTCTAAATGTGGTAAACCAAAATTTATTCCCCAGTATCTTACAATACAACCAATTATAATAAATAAAAATAAGATCAACCCTGATCTTTTTCTAATGAATCTTCACCACCTTTTCAACTATTGCCTTGTCACCAGTCTCGAACCTGATAAAGTAGACCCCATCAGAAACTTTACGGCCAAGATCATCATCACCACACCACATTATTGTAGATTTTAGATTGTAGATTTTAGATTGTAGATTAAAATCTTTTACGAGTCGTCCCGTAACATCATAGATTTTTAACTCTATGCCCTCTGCCCTACCTGTCCCGTAGGATGAATGTGTTATCCTATCGGGATGCCCTACGCTAAACTCAATTTCTGTTTTTTTAGAAAATATGCTGGGTTTTATTCTTAGTCCAGAATTACTAATCGTGGCTCCTTTATTATTGCCGCTAATCCCCGGGAAATATCCTGATCTGTAGGTTCCGGAATTATATGGATCATATCGGAATTTTGGCCATTTCCAGCAGGTCGTATTTAAATCAAAAACATAAAATTTGAAATCGTAACTGCTAACCATAAGTTCCAATGTTCCATCAAAATCAATATCGTATACTGCAGGCGAGGCGTCTATTGCATTACCAAATTGGATGGGAAATCCAGGTGCCTGTGTGCCGTTATTTTTATATGCATAAAGTGTCCTGTTTGATGAACCAACCACTATTTCTACGTCGTTGTTATTTTCCACATCAACAACAATAGGTAATTTTGCATTGTGTGTCATATCTGGAAAACCAGAAAGAGTATTACCCAATGAATCAAGAATGGTAAAACCTAATTTGTAACCACAGATAATTTCTGGGTATCCATCATCATTTACATCTGCAATTATGGGACTTCCTTCAACATCAGCCAGACTGGATAAATCGCGTGACCACTGAATATTTCCGTTTGCATCCACCAAATAAACCATATTTGTCGAGTCTGCATAGAAACAGATTTCAAGATTTTCATCACCCAGAATATTTCCCAATACAGTTGAATACCTGAGCCCCCCGGGTTGTATATATACAGGAAATCCAGCAAGATAATTGCCATACCTATCCCAGGCAAATAAAGAATCTGAACTACTCCCTCCGCAACAAACAATCTCTAAATCGCCATCGCAATTTATATCACCAATTGCCAACGTACCAAAGGCAATACCAGGAAGATTCTTTAATAGACCATCTGTTGAATAAACCCCAGTGCCGTCGTGGTGGAATACATATATATCGGCATTTAGTGTCCAAATAAATATTTCCAGATAACCATCATCATCAATATCAGCAAGAACAGGAGACCCAATTATGTTTGAAATAGATTTTGGCCAACCAGAAAGTGCTGTAGCCTGATTTGTTATCGGATCATAACTTATTACATATAGATTATCCGTTGTTCTTCTAACCCCGAAGACGATGTCGACTGAGCCATCCCTATTTACATCACCAATTGCCGGAGATGTCCAGACTTCAGCAGGAGAAATATTAAATATTCGACCATCACCAACCACTGGAGTTCCATCATAATGCCAGGCATAGATATTACCTTCTTTTCCGCAAACCACAATCTCAAGACCAGGATAGGAAGGATCAATATCACCAAAGTTCGGTGAAGAAAACAGATAATCATAGACTGTTTGAGGCCAGCCCGGCGCAAGCATGGGATTCATCCTGCCACATACTGTATCTGATGATTCACCTTGATTCATCGACGAATCAACTGCCTCTACATAATAATAATAATTCTGTTCAGGTTGTACATCATAATCGTCTAAATGACATGTAGGTTCTAAATGGTTGTTTAAAAAAGTATAAGTACCTTCATAATCTAATGCACGATACACACGATAGCCAACTGCGCCTGAAACTTTAGACCACTCAAGCACAACCGCATTCTCCATACCGTATGCCCATAAAGAACCAGGTGCAACAGGAGTATCCAAAATAATCTCTCGATTAAAAATATTTAATCCCTGGTTATATACACTAAATTTATATCTAACCAAAGAACCAGAATAATTGAGATAAATCCTGAACGAATCAGGATCAGAAGAAATTATTGAATCAGCAGCAATAAGCGGAAAATCTACTATACTATCAATCACTACAACTGTATCTGAATATGAACTGATCAATCCATAAACTGAATCTGCAAAAGCATTGCCATTATTCGCTAAATATGGTAAAATACTAACAGTATCATCAGAAACATTAAACTTCTGGGTGAAATGAACAAGCACAGGTGCTGAACCTATTATCTGAAAACTGTCATTACTCTGTACTGCAGAATAATTTATTATAACCTCAAAATTAAATGAATACTCGTCCGGCATAAAATCCGAAATTTGAAAATAGAATGGCGTAAGATTCTCGCCACTCTCTCCAGGGCTTATATCTGCAAATAATGCTGTATCCTTTATCATTGTAAGTAAACTATCCGAACAGCATACCTGTCCACGAATCCCACTCGCCACTAAACCACCATTGTTTTTTAATGTTAAATACAAATAAATATCTTCACCCGGGTTTATAACACCATTCCCATTTTGCATTGTATCCAAAATCGTGTGGCAATCATAAACAAGATAAGGATTACCAGGCATAACCAAAATAGAGTCTGTATAAGAAATATAACCATCACTCATCACTGTATACTTTAAATAACCCTGGGATTCAGTCAGCACACAACTCTGTAATACACCCGAACCTGCAGAATCCCATTTAAAGATCTCATCCTCCTTAAAAAAGACAACCTTAAAAGGCACTGTCGGATCTACATTGATGGTTACCGTATCAAAACCTACATGAAGTGTATCTGGTGTAATATCTATTGTATTATAATTTAATGGTATACTATCCCATAAAGTTAATGTCGGATCACCCAAGAACGCAAGAGTAAATTGGTATAATCGATACGGATTATCCAATTGGGATACTGAAATAAAAGGAATTTTTGATTTTGCTAAAACTGCAGATAAAGGAAAACTAAAAAGTGAATCAAACTGTCTATTAGTATATTCCTCATGAAGATATGCTTCGCTAAAATGTGTTGGTCCAATATAACCAATTCCACCACCATGAGGGTTCAATATCCAATGTTTACTAAGACAATCTGATTGGAATGTATTTGTATAACATGTAATCACAAACATCATTGCATAGCTGTCTGTATTAGTCAGGGAATCAAAAAAGAAGTTGTTTGCATCTTCCCTCGGGCTATTGCGAACCCTTATAAGATTCACATTACCATGTCCCAATCCAGCGACAATCCCAAATCCAGAATTTAGGGAATCCTCTAATTCCTCAAGAGGTTTCTCATTCAGAAAACTTGTAATAAACCACGGCGGAAGATGGTCAGTTAATCTTAACGCCATTGCATATGCATCACCAGATACATCAAAATCTGAAGTGAAGAATAGTGCCTTAATCTGAATATCTGTATTTACTGGATGTAAATATGAATTAATTTTATCAAGATAATCACAGACCTCATAATTATAGTTTGTTGGCAAACGTCCAACAAAGACATCCGGATAAAGGTCTAAGGAATCTTCAACCTCACCAAACTTTTCATCGCCATCAAAATTCCAATTACCATCGAGGTCAGAAAAGTATAGATCTGTTACAGTGTGGACGGGCCAATAATCAAACAATGGAGTCATCCAGATCCATCTTGTAGGTATATCCGGAACATCTCCGCCCATTAAAACATAAATCACACCCCAGTTTTCTACTGCATCTTTTATGAAATTTCTTATCCGTTCAGCATCATCAATACCCTGATAATGTTGTCTAATCCATGATAATGTTTTTACTACGGTATTGTAACCCAAAGCCTTTTTAAAACGCGAAAAATCACTGTATCCATCAAACTGTGAATGTGTTGTGATAATGAGTAAATCTACTGGCGCGCCAAAAAGAGACGGCAAATCAGTAGGATTCAAATCTTTAATATTTTCTTCGATATAAAAGGGTGGCATCACACCCACATCATTTATCAATGATTTATTAACAACCATACATGAAAGTATTCGGTCAACAATATTTTTGGCAAGATTAGTTTGGCGTTTAGGAAATATACAAGGTTCACTATCTGTTGTTTCGAGCCGGACAACCAATTTATTCAATATGTAAAGCTGCCCTGTCCTGGGGAAATATTTAAATGGGGCAATGCCAAATTGACCAATATGATACCCTCTTATACTACCGGAATTTGAGCTAACAAGGACATCCTCCGGGAATGACGCACTTGAAGTATAAATCTTGAGGTCTGGATCAGTAAACTCAAAATCTTCGAATATAACCATCTCTTTTTGTTTTGGATAAATATAGAAATTACCGGGAATTTTTTGCCACTCCTCATCCAAAATTTCAACTTCTCTCAATTTATGATTTTGCGGTAAGAGATAATTAAAAGTAATCACGGGCAGTTCTGGACTTCCCGGTTCAAAGGGCGAAAATGAACCAGAAATAATTATTCGATCAAACCCCTTTGTTGTTACTATACTATACTGGATATCCTCTACGGGAACATCGTAAATAACATTGGAGAATAAAAAACTTAATGGGATTGACAAAAAAAATGCTGTATTGATTAACAATAGCCTTCTCATATATTATTAAAATTATATTGAATATAGAATAAATGTCAAGCTACAACTGAGAGCTATGAAAAATTATTTCCGAGCTCTCTCGATTACAGAGATCCCTGTGGTTTTTCGTACGGGACTGCTTAATTGTATTCTATGAGCAAAATACTATTCTTTCCTGATGAATCTTCATATCTTATGAAACGATGCGGATAATCTTTTTCAATCCAAAAATAAAATTTCCAACTGAGGAACAAAACCTTTGGTTTCATTTCAACCTTCCAGCACATAATTTCTCCAATTGGTCCTGAAACAATTTCTTCACCGATGACTTTTATCTCAGCATTAATAATCATAAATTCCGGCACATGGAAACGAATAGTCTTTTTGAAATCTTTACTATATTTAAAACCTCTGAGGGCAAATTCAATTGCATGACGGTCATACACAGCACCAACATCTTTATATGTATGTCTTTTACCTTTAAAATAAACCTTAAAATCCTTTGCCTTTGAAATTTCCAGTTCTACTTTATCATCTACAATTTTTTTCACGTATAATGTGCTCATATCAAGGCTATCGAACACCACCTCAAGGATTCGCTCCCATCTATAAATAACATGATATCCAATACTATCTTTTTCTGAGGTAATATCCATCTTACCCATCTTACCCTTATCATTCGTCTCATAAACTATAAACTCTTTTGCTGGTAATAGCTGTAGTAGAATAAAAAATACAATCATTTTATATACTCCACTTTTATGCCCTTTGGCAACAATTTTGTGATAATACCATCTTTACCACAAGATGGACTTTTGCTTTTTAAAATCAATCTCTTTATGCCAAACATCTTAGCTAATGCCAAAAATTGTCTTGCTCCGCGATAAAAATTCTTTGTCACATCAATACGTTTCTCATTTATTACTTTTTTTCCCTTAATTTCATTTTTTAACCTGGGTGTAGTTAATCCACCCAGTTGCTCAGGACAAGCAAATATAACATAATTATTTTTTAACAATGCAACAACCTTTTTACGATATGCGTTTTTGCCGTCATAACGACAATTTACACCAAGCAGACAAGCACTAACTAAAATTTTTTCCATAATAAATAAACCTCAACAAACGAGAAATCTTCGTAATCATTCATTTCGTTGACAACTCATCCACTATATCCAGAATCTTAATAACATCATCAATCTCATAGTCGGCTCCTGAATTTATTGTATCAAATCTATCTCCATAGCGCGCAAAAACTGTTTTCATCCCTATAAGTTTGGCTCCGACAATATCCCGTTCTGCCCAATCACCAACCATGATTGCCTCTTCTGCCCTAATCTGTAATTGCTGCAGAGCGTTTTTAAAAGGCTCGGGATCTGGTTTCCTTTTGTTAGTATCCTCAAATGTTATAACAACATCAAATATGTGATGAAGATTTAACTGACACAATCTGAGCCATGCCTGCAGTCTTGGAGCATCGCTAACCACAGCAAGCTTTAGCCCACGTTTAACCAATTCCATAAGTGTTAGTTGAACATGAGGATATAATACCAGCGCTGCTTCTCGGGCACGACGATAACCAATGATACCGGCTGCATGAATTCGGTAATCAATATTACCAAATTCTTTTGTTAAAAATTTATCAAGGACCTTTTGATCTTCAATTCCTTCTTTATCATAGATTTTATAAATCTTCTCTTTTGCTTTTTCTTTTGGAATCTTTAAACCAGCATCTATCATTGCCATTACAGCAGACTCAATAGCGGCATTCTTCATCGCCATAAAATCGACCAGGGTATTATCTAAATCGAAGATTACTGCCTTTATCATAAATTTGAACGTAGTATACTTGCTGCCTTTTCTGGTGAAAAACGGTTAATGTAAAAACCTGTACCTAATTCAAACCCAGTTCTCCTATATATGCGGGGTGTAATCTCAATATGCCAGTGATAATCGTTCTTTATAGTTTTCCAATAGTTTAATTTAGGTAAAAGATTTGGACTGTCATTAATGACTAAATTATAAGGAGGGCCATTAAGGACATTGTACATTACTTCAAAAATTTTCTTTAAAACATTTGCGAGATCTGCAATTTCGGATTTTTCAATAAGTTTATAACTATAACAATGGCGTTTAGGGATAATCAGAATTTCAAATGGAAATCTTGAAGCATAAGGAGTTATTACAATAAACTTATCACTCTGAAATACAAGTCTATCAGCCATTTCTATTTCCTGCTGAATTATATCACAAAAAAGGCACCGTTCTTTATATCCATAATATTGACGCGCACCGCCCAGTTTCTGTTTAATTCGTATTGGCGTTGCCGGTAACGCAATGAGCTCAGAATGGGCATGAGCAATAGTCGATGCACCAGCGCGGCGACCGTAATTTCTGAAAATAAGTATATATCGTAATCTCTTGTCTTTATGAAGATCCTCAATCCTTATGCGATATGTTTCTAAACATAATTCAATCTGTTTTTCTGAAAGTTCAAAAAAATTGACTATATGTTCAGGCGTTTCTACAATCACCTCATTAGCACCTACGCCACTTACCATATCATATACACCGACACCAACTTTTTCGAGTTCACCTTCTATCATTAAAATTGGTTTTATATTAGGAATAACCCGTGTCTTCCACCCGGGTTTGTCTGGCGGAGTATTATCCCTGATTGCAAAGATTTCATTTGGCGTAAGGCTTTCCTGACCTTCACAAAAAGGACAACTATTTTTTAGTTCAGGTACATCTGCGGATATTTTCGGTATAGTATCATTCTCAATATCAATAATTACCCATGTATCAGTAACAATATCTCTTCTTACCTCAGACATCAAACCTCCTTAAAGTCAAATTCCAAATTTCAAGCACCAAAAACCAAATAATATTTTAATTCTCCCATTGTTCACCAGGAAACCAGGTAATCAGGAAGTGGATACCAGAATAACAGGATATCAAATCCTGATTCTCTGATCCCCTGATGCTCTTCATTCTGATCCTCTGATAATCTGATATCCATATTTATTTTTCGAACTGTCTCGCCTTTTCCCCTGCTGTTTTATGAGCAAATCTAATCGGTTCAGGAATACGATATTTAGTTAAAGACAACATAACATACTTGCGACAATCTTCAACATCCACAAGATGCCCGGGTGATACAAACAGTGGATTAATATTATCTCTTGTTCTTAAAACTACACCGATATTCTTCTTAGCATTCTTTATCAATGTATAAGAGCCTTTTGTAGTACCAGGTATCTCGTAATCACCAAAAAGATAAGTATCAAATGGTCTATTCTCAAACGAATCTACTCAACAGTTACGCTTTTCGCAAGATTACGCGGTCTATCGACATCGCATCCTTTTAAGGTTGCAATGTGATAAGCGAGAAGTTGTAAAGGGATAACGGTTAATAGAGGTGTTAGGATATCAATAGTTTTAGGTATTGGTATGCAGTATTTGACTTTTGACTGAATTTCTTTGTCACCTTCAGTAGTGATAGCAATTACTACACCTTTTCTTGATTTCACTTCTTCTATATTTGAAAGTACTTTTTCAAAAACAGAATCCCTGATTGCGACAAAAACAACCGGCATATCCTTATCAATAAGTGCAATTGGTCCATGTTTCATTTCGGCAGCCGGGTATCCCTCTGCATGAATATACGAGATTTCTTTGAGTTTTAGTGCTCCTTCTAATGCAACAGGGAAATTATAACCCCTTCCAAGAAAAAGAAAGTTCTTCTTTTTATAGAAATCCAATGCGATTTCTTTTATTTTCTTATCAAGCTTGAGTATCTTTGCCACCTGGTCAGGAATTTTCTCCATTGCTTCAATAATCCTTCTACCTTTTTCAACAGATATTGTTCTCATCCTTCCCATAAGAAGTGAGACAAGTGATAGTACCATTATCTGGGAAGTAAATGCCTTTGTAGAAGCAACACCTATTTCTGGACCTGCATGGATATAGACACCTCCATCTGTTTCCCGTGCTATTGTACTTCCGACAACATTACAGATTCCAAGCGCCGTTGCTCCCCTTCTTTTTGCTTCCCTTAATGCAGCAAGTGTATCACTAGTTTCACCAGATTGACTAATTGCAAGAAGTATTGTATTGTTATCAACAACCGGGCTTCTGTATCGAAACTCAGAAGCGTATTCTACCTCAACAGGAACCCTTGTCATCTCCTCAAGCATATATTCCCCAATTAATCCTGCATGCCATGCTGTACCACAGGCAGTAATTACAATTCTATTTACCCGTTCGAGTTGTTCTTGATGCCTATCAAGACCATCCAACCGTGCTGTTCCATCTGCCATATTTAACCTTCCCCTTATTGCATTTCTCAAGGTAGATGGCTGCTCAAATATCTCTTTAAGCATAAAATGGGAGTAATCGTCTTTCTCTATCTGATCTAATGTCCATGAAATCTCTTCTATCTTTGGTGTTATCTCCTTTTCTCCAAGTGTTGTGATTGTAAAACCCGTATCCTTAATAGATGCAAGTTCGCCGTCTTCCAGGTAAACAACCTGTCTTGTATGTGGTACTATTGGTGCTGCATCAGAAGCTACAAAAAACTCATCTCCCCCATCTCCCAAAACAAGAGGACTTCCATTACGCGCACATACAATCTCTCTTGGATGGTCAAGAGAAATAATCGCCACGCCGTATGTTCCCTCAACTTTGGAAAGTGCAATCCTTGTTGCTTTCAAAAGATCATCCTCATAATATTCTTCAATCAAATGAGCAATAACCTCGGTATCTGTTTCTGTTCTTAATTTGTGTCCTTCCTGCTTTAAATACTCCCTTAAAGCATTACAATTTTCAATGATTCCGTTATGAACAACAGCAATTCGTCCCTTACAGTCAGTATGAGGGTGAGCATTTATATCAGTTGGCTCACCATGAGTTGCCCATCTCGTATGGGCAATACCTATTGTCGCATCAATCTTCTCATTCTTCATCAACTCCTCAAGTCGAGAAACCCTACCCGCTACCTTTTGAATAATTAGTCCCCCATTTGAAAACACAGCAATACCCGCAGAATCATATCCTCTATATTCAAGTCTTTTAAGTCCTTCAATCAGGATAGGGACAACTGATTTTTTTCCAATATAACCTACTATCCCACACATAGAACTATTATACTTGAACTTATTAAAATGTCAACTGTGATGAATACAACTGGATTCAACCCCGTTAGATAACACCCTGCTACATGATTAAAGAGCATAAACATATTTGAAGTTTATTATCTAACGGGGTCAACGCATTTTTTAAACTGTGATTACAAATTTTGTTCCTCTGTGTCTTCCTCCTAAAGCAAACTCAATTCTACGAGTATCGAGCATCGAATATCAGAATCGAGTTCTATGTCAAATCGATTAGCCCGGTTTTTATTGCGTATTTTAAAAGATCCACAACGTTTGACACACCTAACTTCCTCATAATACTTAATCTATGGTGTTCAACGGTTCGAATACTAATACCTAATTTCATTGCCAACTTTTTATTTGAATTACCTTCAGCAATCAATTTAAGAACTTCTCGTTCACGAGTGGTGAGAATTTTAAAAACAGACCCACCTTTTTTATCATACGCATCACTTTTTCGCTGCACCAGTTTTTTAATAACATCACCCGTAAAGGACGATGAAACATATACGTTATCTTGTCGTATCGACTTTATCGCCGTAATTAACTCTGTATCCGCATCCTCCTTTAATATATAACCCTGGGCACCAGAGGTTAAACATTCATAAACATAATCTTCATTTTTATGCATGGTCAATACCAAAATCTTTATTTTTTTATTAATCCTTCTAATCTTATTAACTGCCTCAATCCCCCTGAGATTGGGCATAGATATATCTAAAATTATCATATCGGGTTTCAACTCTCTTACTAAAGGAAGGATCTGCAGACCATCTCCGGTTTCACCTATTACCTTATAACCAGATACTTCATCAATAATCCGTTTTAAACCCTGCCTGATAATTGTATGATCATCAGCTATAAAAATATTATACATAAATCAGTGTCTCCTTAATTTTACGTGAGGTAAACTTTTGCAAAACGATCTTAGCAATTTGCTGCATATCATTCTCTCTTTACGCAATAATACTATCTATAAACGTAGCCATTGTCAAGAACCATAAAGATTTCTGGACTTTTTCAGAAATCTCTAAAGTTACCTGAGTCCTCTCCACTTTTTGTAAAGCATTGTCAATATTGTTTTTCTATAGCATCATGATTCTTGTCATTGCTCGCCCTGTTAAATAGAAACTATAAGAGAGGAATTAATCATTCTGTGGAAATTGTTATTTAACAGGGCGAGCGAATCCCGCCAATGGTCGGGATGAGCGTGGCAATCTCAATATACTTCGAATGAGTAATATCATGTTTTTTCAACGGTTTACTTTATTTAGGAGATTGCTTCGTCACTCCGTTCCTCGCAATGACAAATTACTATCTCAAAAAAGTGGAAAGGAGTCTATAAAGTTACCCCCTTGACAAGTCACTTTTTTTCATTATAATATATTATGAAAATGAAAGTCAATTTCAAAAAGCAAAACAGACTTAGAGAATTCAGTAAGGACAAATCAAAAATAGGATTAAAAACTTCTCAAAAAAGAACACTAATAATCGAATACTTCTTGCACGAAGACAAGCATTTCAGTGTCGAAGAGTTGTATAATGAAATCAAAAAAATAAAATCAGGGATTAGTTATTCAACAGTCTATCGAACTTTAAAACTGCTTGCCAGCTGCGGGTTAGCAGATGAGTGTGATTTTGATGATGGTATTACAAGATTTGAGCCGGTACATAAAGCACAACATCATGACCACCTCATCTGCAAAAACTGTGGTAAGATTTTTGAGTTCAAAAACAGTAAGATCGAAAAACTTCAACAAGATGTTGCAAAAAAATATAAGTTCTCAATAGAATTCTATAGATTAGCGTTATATGGATTATGCAGTGATTGCAAGAAAAAACAAAGGGGAAATTAATATGACAAATATTGACTTGGCCCAGATGGGAACGGGACAGAGTGGAAAGGTTATTACAATGCATGGTGGTCGTGGCATGACGGCAAAATTAGAGGCATTGGGTATAAGACCCGGAGTGATGATAACCAAAGTTAGTGGACAAATTATGCGCGGACCAGTAATTGTAAGAGTTGGAAATACCCAGATTGCCATTGGTTTTGGAATGGCACGCCGGATAATAGTTGAGATTTAAGGCACAAGGAACACAAGGGACACAAGGGAGCAAGGAATAGGTATTTAGAATGAAAATTTTGTGAAAAAAGGAGAGAAAAAATGGAATTAAAAGGATATAAAAAACTGATAGTTTGGCGTAAAGCTGACGAACTTGCCTTTGAAGTATATATAGCAACAAAGAATTTTCCAAAAGATGAAATTTATGGAATAACGTCTCAATTAAGGAGAGCAGTACTGTCTGTACCAACTAACATAGTCGAAGGCTATGGACGACAGGGACGCAGGGAATTACGACAATTTGTAAACATAGCTCTGGGTTCTCTTGCTGAAACAGAATATCTTTTAGACTTTTCTTTAAAACTTGGATATTTAATCAAAACAAAACATAATAAACTTCAGAGTTTAAGACAAGAAACTGGTGCGCTACTCTGGAAATTCTATAAATCATTATAATGCAACACATGTGCTCTTCTCCCTTGTGTCCTTGTTTCCTGTCTTCTTGTATCTTGTGGCCATGTCCCTTGTGTTCCTGTGCTCTTGTCTCTTGTGCACTTATTTCTGAATCTTGGAGACCAAGATGAAGAAAATATTGCTCATGGGTAATCCAAATGTTGGCAAGAGCGTAATTTTTTCAAGGCTTACCGGTGTAGGTGTAATCGCCTCAAATTACCCGGGAACGACTGTGGAATTCAGCAAAGGTTCAATAGGCTCAGGTGAAAAGAAAACAGAAGTTATTGATGTCCCTGGTACCTATAGTCTTGATCCCACATCACCAGCAGAAAAAGTTGCAGTAGAAATGCTCGATAAGGCAATTGAAGAAAAAGATAGTATCGTAATAAATGTCGTTGATGCTACAAATTTAGAAAGAAATCTGAATTTGACACTACAGCTTCTTAAGAAGAAAATACCAGTGATTATTGCTTTGAATCTCTGGGACGAAGCAAAACATATAGGGATATCAATCGACATTACAAAGCTTCAAGAAATTCTTGGTATTATTGTTATACCTACCGTTGCAATAACCGGTGAAGGTATCAAAGAACTCGTAAGTCGGCTCACAGCGGCAAAAAAAGGTAGGTACCAGTATGAAAATAAAGAACGATGGCATGAAATAGGTAATATTATCGAAAAGGTCCAAATCATTAGACATAAACACCATACATTTGCTGAACGTCTCAGTGACCTCACTGTTCACCCCTGGACCGGTATACCGATTGCTGTAGGCGTGATGTATGTAGTTTTTACCATTATCAGGTTTATCGGAGAAGGTTTAATCGGCTATGTATTTGAACCGCTATTCGAAAACCTTTGGCTACCTGTTATGATGGCATTCTCGCGTGTTTTAGGAGGACAGGGGATAATTCACAATATTCTTATTGGACAGCTCATCAATGGAGAAATCGATTTTGGCCAGTCTTTTGGGCTTCTAACTACTGGATTATTCGTTCCTATTGCCGCAGTTTTACCCTATATTATAGCTTTTTATCTGGTCTTGAGTTTTCTCGAGGATTCAGGATACTTACCCAGACTTGCTGTGTTGCTCGATAAATTAATGCACTCGGTTGGCTTACATGGTATGGCAATTGTTCCAATGATGTTAGGTTTAGGATGTAATGTACCTGGTGCATTGGCAACAAGGGTTTTGGAAACAAAAAGAGAACGCTTTATTGCCGCCACACTTATGGCGATCGCAATCCCCTGTATGGCGCAAATTGCAATGATTTTTGGCTTGATAGGTAAATATGGGGCACGAGGACTGTTCCCGGTCTTTGGAACACTATTTATAGTTTGGTTTGTATTCGGTTTATTAATGAACTTAATCATAAAAGGCGAGAGTCCAGAGATATTTACAGAAATTCCGCCGTACCGTCTCCCCTATTTCGGTGCCCTTCTAAAAAAAGTATTTATGAGAATTAAATGGTTTTTAAAAGAAGCTATTCCATTTGTTCTCTTAGGTGTGTTTATTGTAAATATTCTCTATTCGCTGGGGATAATTGAATTTCTTGGAAAGATAGCTGCACCAATAATTACAAAGCTTATGGGTTTACCTTTCGAAGCAGTTGGCGCTTTGATAATCGGATTTTTAAGAAAAGACCTGGCTGTTGGTATGCTTGCGCCGTTAGGACTCTCACTAAAACAACTTATTATTGCAAATGTAGTTTTGACCATGTATTTTCCATGTGTTGCGACCTTTGCCATTCTTTTAAAAGAACTGGGAATTATTGATATGATTAAAGCAGCAGTTATAATGATTGTTTCAGCATTTCTCGTTGGCGCTTTACTAAATCTGATTCTATAATTAATGACAAACAAATTTTTTTAATCATAAAATGAAAATGATTTTCATTTTCAAGAAGAGGGAAAAATATTAATGAAAAATCTTACGTTTAAAACTTTTTTGATCACACTTATTTGCTTTGGTGGTCTTTATATCCTTCTAGTCTTCTCTTCGCGACACAGCCAAACAAGCTACCATATAATCGGCACTCTCCTTGCTGTTTTCTCTATTTTCGCATTTGTGATGACCGAATTACAAAAAGAAAAACCTGTTATTCCAAACCAGTGGGGGATTCTTTATGGACTTGCATCATGGGGATTTCTCGGTGAATATTTAGAACATCTCGGCTGGCTCGATATCGCTTCATGGCACTATTTACCTGCGTTATTAATCCTGACCTTTTTTACGATCCTTCTCCTTAAAAAAGAGTATTTACCTGGTCGTTTCGGTTTTGCCTTTGGACATTTCCTGGGTATTTGGGCTTTGCACATGCTTATGATAACCCAGTTTGAACTCTTGGGAAAAACTCACTGGATCACCTATCCTACTGCTGTATTCATTGGTATTGTTGCCTTGTTTTCATTTATAAAAATCCGCACGGTAAAATCTATTGATCAGAAAATGGCATGGTCACTCGTTTTATTGCTGACTTCCTGGACTGTATTGGAATATGTATGGGCATGGCGCCTTATTCCAGGACCTTATTCTATATCTTAAGCATAATGTTAAATGATTTTTGGAATAATCCCTTATGAAATACTCAATTACAAAAATCCTTAACATTGGCGCAGTTATTTACGATAATTGGGCAGAACATAATTTAAGCGAAATTGATAAGAGATTAATTGAATTAGCAAATTTGAATAGTAATGAAAAAGTTTTGGACATTGGTTGCGGACCGGGAAATTTAGATTTAATGGCTAATGAAAGTTTAGATAAAGGCTCTATTTACCCTGTACGAGACCAAAGGTCTTGCAGAGTTTATGGAATTGACATTGCTCCGAGAATGATAGCGATAGCAAAAAAAAGGGCTAAAGAAAAAGGATATGAAATAAATTATAAACTTGGAAGCTCTACTAAATTGCCTTATGAAAGTGAGGAATTTAATACTGTATTTACTTGTTTGCTTTATCATCACTTAAGCTACAAAGAAAAGATTAAAACACTAAAAGAAATCTATAGGGTTCTTAAGCAGAATGGCAAATATATCTGCTTCGAATTGGGGGAATTTCCAAAAGATGGTTTCCATAAAATTTTTCTGAAATTATTTACTGAAGATTCTGGAATTCTGCATGGGTTATATCCTTCTAAACTAATACAAGAAAACAGATTTTATGTTGATAAAGAAATTATAGTCCCCTCTTTTTTGAAACATCATTATACAAGTTACAGAGTTTTAATCAAAAAATGAATCTCGGCTTCGAAAATATTGGGGTTGCTTTACTGTTTACCACTTTAGCAGGTTTTTC